>Ga0209066_10000402_pt1 | contig 64059 bp, 47 predicted proteins | sample All_14_2_FD_187198 | JGI IMG/M metagenome (GOLD analysis project Ga0209066, IMG submission 187198) | Freshwater microbial communities in response to fracking from Pennsylvania, USA - Allegheny Zone_MetaG_DW_15 (SPAdes) (version 2) ...
TAAGTCACTAAGGATGTGGGGTTTCGAAGACAGCCAGGATGTTGGCTTAGAGGCAGCCACCATTTAAACAGTGCGTAACAGCTGACTGGTCGAGAGATCCCGCGCCGAAAATGATCGGGAGTCAAGCGTCGTGCCGAATTCGCGGATCGAGAGATGGTAGGGGAGCGTAGTGCCACGGGACGAAGCGGTGCGCGGAAGCGGCCGTGGACTTGGCACTAGTGATTATGCGGACATGAGTAACGAAAAACCGGGTGAGAATCCCGGTCGCCGGAATCCCAAGGTTTCCCGGGGCAGGTTCGTCCGCCCGGGGTTAGCCGGACCCTAAGACGAGGCCGAAAGGCGTAGTCGATGGACGGAAGGTCAACATTCCTTCGCTTCCGGTGAGAGTTTGACCGATGGGGAGCGCGGAAAGCTAAGCGGGAGGGCAGATGGACGCCCTTTTGAGTGCGTAGGGTGGCGTGCAGGCAAATCCGCACGCCGTCAGCCTGAAACACGGTCGAGCGGGCCAGCGATGGACCGCAAGCCGCCGATGCTCTGCCGCCGAGAAAAACCCCTAGGGATCAAGCCGGAATCCGTACCAAAACCGACACAGGTGGGAGGGTACAAGTATACCAAGGCGCGCGAGAGAAACCTCGTTAAGGAACTCGGCAATCTAGCCCCGTAACTTCGGGAGAAGGGGTCCCCCGCGAGGGGGCGCAGTGAACGGGCCCATGCGACTGTTTAACAAAAACACAGCACTCTGCAAACACGCAAGTGGACGTATAGAGTGTGACACGTGACCAATGCGGAAAGGTCAAGGCGAGGGGTCAGCCGCAAGGCGAAGCTCCGAACCAAAGCCCCCGTGAATGTCGGCCGTAACTATAACGGTCCTAAGGTAGCGAAATTCCTTGTCGGGTAAGTTCCGACCTGCACGAATCGTGTAACGCTGTGGGCGCTGTCTCAACGAGGATCTCGGTGAAGTTGTAATGCCGGTGAAAATGCCGGATACCCGCAGAAGGACGGAAAGACCCTGTGAACCTTTACTGTAATCTGGTACTGGATTCTGGCCACTTATACGTAGCATAGCCGGGAGCCTTGGAAGCCCCCCCTTCGGGAGGGGCGGAGGCGTCAGTGAAATACCGGTTTTAAGTGGACGGACTTCTAACCGCGAGCCGTTTTCCGGCCGCGGGACAATGCCAGAGGGTCAGTTTGACTGGGGCGGTTTCCTCCCAAACAGTAACGGAGGAGTTCGAAGGTACACTCAGCACGGTCGGCAATCGTGCGTCGAGCGCAAGGGTAGAAGTGTGCTTAACTGCGAGAGGGACACCTCGAGCAGATGCGAAAGCAGGACCTAGTGATCCGGCGGTGGCTCGTGGTAGCGCCGTCGCTCAACGGATAAAAGGTACTCCGGGGATAACAGGCTGATCGCTGCCGAGAGTTCACATCGACGCAGCGGTTTGGCACCTCGATGTCGGCTCATCGCATCCTGGGGCTGGAGAAGGTCCCAAGGGTTTGGCTGTTCGCCAATTAAAGCGGTACGCGAGCTGGGTTCAGAACGTCGTGAGACAGTTCGGTCCTTATCCTCTGTGGGCGCAGGAGAATTGACGGGAACATTCCCTAGTACGAGAGGACCGGGAATGACTGGCCTATGGTGTTCCGGTTGTCGCGCCAGCGGCACCGCCGGGTAGCCACGCCGGGAAAGGATAAGCGCTGAAAGCATCTAAGCGCCAAGCCTCCCCGAAGACAAGTTCTCCCACCCGAAAGGGTCTGAAGGCCGGTCGTAGACTACGACCTCGATAGGCCGGACGTGCAAGCGCGGCGACGCGCTCAGCGGACCGGTACTAATCAGCCGTGAGGTTTGGCCGTTTTTAAATCAACACTTCATCTGAAGGACGATGTCGGACCCATGTCCGTCGCGTCGAAACTGCGATTCGATTTCCCAGACTGTGCGTTGGCTTTTTCCGGGTTCGCCCGGGCCGGTTTTTCCCGGTGGCCATAGAGGGGAGGCAACACCCGTTCCCATTCCGAACACGGAAGTGAAGGGCCCCATCGCCGAGGGTACTGCAGGATGCGCCTGTGGGAGAGTAGGACGCCGCCGGGTTTTTTGGGGGCCGCAGACCGAAAGGTCTGCGGCCCCCTTCTTTTTTTCCAGGACACGCACCGCGCGTCACGCCCAGCCGCTCTCGGTCTCGGGCCTTAAAGAATTCGCGCGTGCGCCCCCGCCCCGTGCTCTTGCTCAAATGAGGTTGAAGCGTTTCTGAAGTTGTGATAAAGATTAACACAACCTCGATTGAAAGGATTGCGCATGAGCCTGCTTGAGAACTCCGTGAGCATCAACCCGTATTTCAGAATCAGCGACGAGAACATGCCGGCCGCCAAAGAGCTGCTGCAGACGTTCTGCGGCCTGGTCCGCAAGGAAGCGGGCTGCCTGTATTACAACTTTTGCTTCAAGGGTAACGTCCTGACCTGCCGCGAGGCCTACAAGGACGCGGCGGCCGTGATGGCGCACCTGGAGAACTGCGGAGAGGCGCTCGGCAAGTTCGGCCAGGTCGCCGAGCTCTTCCGCATCGAGATTCTCGGCCCCGCCCAGGAACTGGATCAACTCCGGGAACCTTTGGCCGGAATGAATCCCGAGTACTTCATCCTCGATTGCGGCACCGGCAAGTAGGGTCTATTTCTGTTTCGGACGCAAAAGCGGTGTTCGCGCTCGCCCAGGTTGCGCCAGAACGCGCCTGCGGGTGACGCGGACGTCGGGTTTTGAGGCCCGCGACCGGAAGGTCGGCGGGCTTCTTCCTTTTTTGCGTACAGACTCTGAAAACACTCGTCGGCGAATTTTAGGGCTTGTATACTTTTCGCATGGTTTTCCGGCGAAACAAATTTCAAGCCCTGCTGAAACGGTGCGTTCTGTTTTTCAAGTTCGCCGCGGCCGGGGGGGGCGTTTTGGCTGCGATCGCCCTCTGTCCCGCGCCCATCGAAGGGAACTGGTGGAGTTCTTACGGATGCGGGTGCGAATCGCACATCTTCGTGAGGTTTGAGGCCGGAAAAATTCTGTCGCACGTGGGGCATCCGATTCCGTTTGAATGGCTCGGAAACTATGAGCGCGTCGGTTGGGGCAAATACAAACTGTCGTTTTTCTACGGCAGCGAGAGCGTCCTGGTGAGGTCACGCGTTTTCTCCGTTTATCCTCAAAAGCCTCTTGGCATCATCTGCCGTGACCCGTTCTTTGTCGCGTGCTGGAGCATTCTTCGACAGCCAGAAAATGAATGGTTGGACGATCCCCGTTGCTTGAGTCTGGTCATCCGTATCGTGGGCGGCGAAAAGGTTTACTCATTAGCCGGTAAGACGGTGAAAGAGGAAAAGTTGGAGAGGATGTTTTCATCATTGGTTCGGAAACGGGAACTGGTAAATAGACCGATGAGTATCTATGTGCCGAGCAATGACTGCCCTGCACGTATCTTGAGTGCGATAACGACCAATGGTTTTGAGTCGGTGATCCATAAGAACCAGGCATGGATCAACGATGTTCACATGAATCATGTAGTCGTTCGTTATGTTAGCGGCGACACGCGCTATTGGCGTGATGGCCATTCGCATCGATCTGAAAACATTGAAGAGATGTTTGCGGTGCCTGAAGACAGGCGTCGCGCATGGTGGACGCCTGTTTCGGCGGTTTTTGTGCCGGCAGAGGGCGCTCCGGAATCACTTAGGCGGATTCTCTCAGACACACGATACGGGGGCGCGGTGTTGGCCAATCATCCCTGGTGCGCGGCCTGTGATCCGCAGAGTGCGTCGGTTGTTGTGGGGCAAGACCGCTCCAAAATGACCCTCTGGCTAAGTGGCAGCCCATATACGGTCGACGAGTTTGAGGAACGCATGCACGGGCGGAAGACTTGGCGGACGGGGCTGAATCGGCCTCTGGTGGTCTTCACCGAGAACGCGGTTGTGCCATCGGATGTGGCGGCGATGCTTTCGCGTGTGGACTGTCCTTACGAGGCGCGGTCTGTCGAGCTTTTGCGCCGGTCCAGGTGACGGCGATTCGCTGCGACGGAGCCCGGTGGAGGCGTGTGCCAGCAGGAGCCCGGGTGCAGAATAGAGCGACACATGTGGAGCCGTTTTTCAGGGCCATGTTGTGGCCACCGGCATGCCATAGGAGGGCGTGTTCTGCCCTGGGGACGATTCTCGTGTGGTGCGCTGTCACTGAACCTCAATAGAAGGGGCGGAACGATCCGACTCCGCGTTTACTAGTTTTAGAGACGCGATGTAGTCGGTCAATCCGACACGCTTGTTTCTCAGTTCGGTGATGTCCGAAAAAACTTGTTTCGTTCCCGAATGCCACGTCACGAAAACGATGAACCCCGAATGTGAATACCCGGATTTGATGGGTCTGCCCTTGCCCTTTCCGTTCGATATCTTGTGGTATGCATACGACTCGCGCTCCGCTAAAGGTTTCAGAGTGATCACGTAATCGTTTTCTTTTTCGTCCGTCGAAAAAAGATACAAAGACGGGTCCTTTTTGACCGTCGTCTTGACGGCACCCGCATAAACAAACGTCGGCCTTGAGCCTTCGTCCCCGTTCACGGTTGTCGTGAAATCGCCGAAGGATTTCACCACATGCAGCACTTTGCACGACGCGAAAGTCCTCGGAAACGAAATCGAATAGTTTTCCGTTATCACTCTGTTCTTGCCGGAAGCCCCCGTCTTCTCGGTTTTTTTGACAGACGTGCAGCTTTGTATGGTGACGGAGTTGGTGTCGTCCCCATGCCTTTCGAGAATCATCAAATTCGGGATGCCATCCGAAAATGCGCTAAAGATGGACATCGAGAAGCCAAACAAGAGCATTTTTAATTTTGTCATGCCAACCCCTTTAGTCATTCCAGACAAGGTAAAAAACATACATAAGTTACTTCAAAAAAACCAGGCGTGCAAGCCCCCGTCAGTTTTGCGTTCTGTGCTTTTGCCCTGAAGGTCTCTTGTGTTTGGGGTTTAAATCTTGTGCGGGCCAGTGATAAAAGATATATTTTCAAGCATCAAGGGTGACGTAATAACGCGCTAAAAACGCGGTTTTCTCCTGGGGCGGGGTTGCCGGGCACACACAGGAGATGATCCAAAGGTGTTCACGATTGGTGCCAGAGGGGGGACTCGAACCCCCACGGCGGTTTAACCCGCCTGCGGATTTTAAGTCCGCTGTGTCTGCCATTTCACCACTCTGGCTCAGTTTTTTTCATGATAGCCGATCACTCCCGCGGCGGCAAGCCCGTGCGTATGAAATCGGAGGCGCGATGCAGAAAGATTTTCACTATTGTGCGATGTATGTGTTGGCCGTCGAGGCGGGGTTCACGCGGTCCGATGCGGCGATCATCGCCTATGCCTCGCAGTACGTGGACGACGCCACAGAGGGCGAGCCCGTGGCGCTGTCGGGCGGACAGATCTTCGATGCCGTGCGCACCGCTCACGTGGGGCTGCAGTCGTTCGACTGGGACGTGCAGAAGAAAATCTACATGCCGTTCCACTTTCTGCCGAACGTGGTGCGCCGCGAACACCGCCGGCGCTTCTCATACGTCACGCGTCCCGCGCGTCTCGACGCGGAACCCCGCTGCCTGGCGCAGCTGTTGTTTGATCAGGCGGCGGACGAGCCGGATGCCCGGCTGCGACTGGTCAGGCTCGGGGTCGCGCTGCATGCGGTCGCGGACACCTTTGCGCACTGCGGCTTCTCCGGACGGCAGGGGTCGGAAAACGATGTGGAGGCGATCGAGACCGCGCGCGACGGCGGCGGGTGGGACCTGCATTGGCTGCAGTCCGCGACCGATGTGTTGCGGCCCCGCATCGGACACGCGGAGGCGCTGAGCTATCCGGACGAGCCCTTCCGCACGTGGCGCTACCGGAACGGGGCGGGCCGTCCGGTCGTGCGCGACAACGGCAAGCTCTTCCGGGCGGCTGCGGGCGTGGTTCTGACTCTGCTGAAACGCGCGTCCGGTGCGGCGCTGCCGGCCGGGCAGACGCTCGCCTGCCCGCGGAGGGTCGACGAGCTGCTGCGGTGCGCGTCGGATGAGACGGGCCGCTGCCGGCAGTGGCAGCGCAGCGACCCGTCCATGCCGCCCTACGATCCCGAGGCGTGGCGCAGCGCGGCGCTGGGCGGCGACGTCCGTTGGGACCGGGCGGCTCGGCCGCGACAGGCGCGCATGCTGGCGCGGGTCGCGGCCAAACCTGGCTTCGAGCGCTCGCTCTGGGCGCTCTTCCACCGCGCCGCTTTTCTGCAGCGCGCGTGGGTGTGGCAGTGGATCAACTGAGCGAACGCCCGCCCGGACGGGGCTGGATCACGGCGTGATGCGCACGTTTCGGGAGCGCTTCACGGCGTAACCCGAGAACGTGCGGTCGGTGACCACATAGTAGCCGCCGCCGGTTCCCAGCGCAGGCACCAGGACGCCGGCGTAACGCACCGTGAAGGGGGCCCCGCTCTCCGGCGAGTATAGGAACGAGCCGGAGAAAAGCCCGGTGGAGGTCGATGCGGTCAGCTTCGCGCCGAGGCTGTTGCCGGCGGGCAGGCTGATGGACGTGCCCGCAGCCTGAACGGTTTCCGTGCCGCACTCGGTTTCGAACTCGGCCCCTTCAAAGGTTTCGGCGAGGTTCGCGGGTTTGACGAAGAAGGCGCCGATCTCGGTGAAGAAACCGTCGTCGAGCGTCGCTGCGAACCCGTCTTCGTTGAACGTGGCGCTGAGGCCCGGATAGACCCACTCGGAGCCGGCGATGAAGACGAGGTTGTCTTGCGCTGAAGCGGTTTCTGCGCCGTCGATCCAGATCTGGCCGGACACGACGCCGCGCTGCGAGTAGAGCGCGTTGTAGAGCGTGAACAGGGCGTAGGTCTGCGCCTCCTCGACGCCGGTGTAGCCGAGCTCGGCCAGTTCCGCGCCGCTGAAGGTCACGAGTGCCGAGGAGCCGCTGATGCGCGTCCCGTCTGCGAGGACGCCCGCGTAGCGGATCGCGCCTTGGCTGCTGACGGTGAAGGTCACGTAGCCCGCGCCTCCGGGGCGGTTGTCGAGGTCGTCGCTGTTGGGGACGACGTCGACCGGGCTCAGGAGGGCCGTGTAGTATCCGGCAAAGCCGGATGAGCCGGAGGCGGTCGCGATGCGGCGGCCGAACGCGGCGGCGTCGCTCAACGATCCGGTCACGATGCCGAGGCTGTCGATCTCCAGGCTGAGGCGCTCGGATGTGGAGCGCGAACTCAGTTCGGCCGCATCGCCCTGCCAGGAGCCCGAGAAAGATAGCGCCACGCCGTCCAGTACGGCTTTGGCGGTGATGCTGCCAGCTGCGGTTGAGGTGAGTTTGAACGTGCCGCGCACGGTCTGCTGGTCGCTCGAGCAGAAGAAGCCCTGGTACGTGCCCACGCGCAGCGCGGCCTGGGTGGCGACGCGCAGCGTGAAGGTCGTGGTGGCGGTGCCTTTGCCGTTGGTGGCCGTGACGGTGACCGTCGAACTTCCGGCGGCGGTCGGCGTGCCCGAGATGCGGGCTGTGGCTGCGCTGAAGCTCAGGCCCGCGGGAAGACCGGCCACCGTGAAGGCGATCGGGGCGGAGCCCGTGGCGGCGATCTGGAGGGCGAAGGTCGTGTTGAGGGCGGCTGACACGGTGGCCCCGGCGGCGGGTGTGGGCGACGTGAAGGCCGGCGCGGTCTCGGCAACGGGCGGGGTGGACGTTTCCTGGATGGTGACGGTCAACGACGATGTGCCGAGCGAGGCGGTGCCTGAAATCCGGGCCAGTTTCAACGTGAACGAGCGCGCGGTCGGCGACGTCCACTGGTTGTCGTTGATCAGCGGGACGGAGATGGTTTGTGCGGTGCTGTCGCCGTCGTTCCACACGAGGGAACCGCCTGTTCCGGTGAAGTGGACGCCCGCCTGCGCCGTGCCTTGCTCGGTGGCGAAGCTGAAGGTCTGCTGGCCTGTGGAGCCGCCTTGGCGGACCACCGTGACGGAGACTGAGCCGGCTCCCTCGCTGACCGATACGCTCGACTGGCTGAACCCGACGGTGCCTGGCGCCGTCGGGTTCGGCGGCGTGCCGGAGTAGGGGTACTGGTCGGTCGTGTTTCGAAGGCGGCTATAAAATCCCGGGCTTGACCCCAAGGCGTTGCGGGCCACGAAGAAGTCTGCGACCGTGCCGTCGGGGCGGTATAGCGCGACCGTCGGATAGTAGAGGTTTCCGGTCGAGCTGTCGCGGAAGGGGGCGGTATAACTGCTCCACGCCGTGCGCGGCGTGGTCGTTTTCTCCGCAAAAACCAGGATAAGGGGATTTTCGGCGAGGAAGTCCTGCCACTCTTGCGTGTCGGCGATTTTAGAGACAAAGGATTTGCTGTAGCCGCAGGTGACGGTGTCCAGCATCACGATCAGCGTGGGACGGTTGAGCGCCTTGGCCTTGGCTTTGGCTTGCGTCAGATCCGTGTTCCAGACGTTCAGTTCGACGTTGTAGGGGTCGCTGCTGATCACCGGATAGGCGTTTGCAGCGAGCGTGATCCCTGCTAGTACGAGGGCAACGAGTGTTTTCCTCATGTGGGCTCCTATTTGGCACCCCTGTCATACAGGTCTAATGACACGGGTGCTCAACGGTCTTGTATAATGACTATTTAATTGGTAGATGTCAAGTCTAGCAACAAACTATACAACAGTGATAGCGGTGGCACAGGCGGGGTGAGCCGCAAATCGTGGATGACAGCGCTTGTCAGCGCGGAACGATCCAGATAAACTGACGGTCGAGAGAGTCAACGGTTATGGGAGCATAGCGCCGGGTTTTTGCATGAAAACAAACAGGGGAGTCGGGGCCGCGATAGCGGCGGTTTTTCTTTCTGGGCTGGGGGCGTGGGCGGAAAGCTCGCCGCAGGAGGCGTTGTATCCGTCCGGTGCGCCGGGGCCGGTGATGAAGACGCTGAGTCAGATTGAGCCGCGCACCGCCATAACGGCGGCCGGGACGGTCATCACCCAGCCAGGTTCGTATTATTTGGCCTCGCCGCTGTCAGCGACCTACAACGTCGGCATTAAGATCCAGTCCGACGACGTGACGCTGGATCTGAACGGGTTCTCCCTGCAAGGGGGACGGGCGAACGGTTACTTCGGCATTTACGTGGTCGGCGTGAGCAACGCGCCTCTGCGCAACGTCACCATCCGCGGGGGCAGCATCAGCAACTTCGATACGGGCCTCCGGTGCGATTATGTGCAGAACGGCTGCTTCGAGCAGCTCTCGATTTCGAGCAATCTCTCGTCGGGCGTCCTGTTCAACGGCGCCGGTACGGGGCGGTGTTCCGGGAACGTGCTGCGAGCGTGTGCGGTCGGCAAAAACGGTTCGTACGGCGTGTTCATCCACGCCAACAACGGCGCGTGCGAAGCCAACGAAGTGCGCGACTGTCAGATCTTCGACAACGCGACGTACGGCATTTATCTGGCAGCCAACAGTGGCGGGCAGGGATGCGACAACGTCATCGCGCGGTGTGCCGTCTCCGGGAACCTGAGCTACGGCGTCTTTTTGACCGGCAACGGCGGCGTGTGTTCCGGAAACCGGATTGAGGGGTGTACGATTTTCGGAAACGGCTCGTACGGCGTGACGCTTTCGGGGATCGGCGGGCGTTGTTCGGGGAACAGCCTTGCCGACAACTGTCTCTACCAAAACACGACGCACGGCATCTACCTGAACGTCGCGAACAACAACATGATCGCCGACAACCACGTGTCTGCGACCGAGGCGAACGCCGGCCTGTCGTTCGGCGTCAACTCGGCGAACGCGGCTTCGAACGTCGTCGTGCGCAACACGTGCAGCGGGCAGATCTCGAACTATGTGTTCGGCGCCACCGACACCTATGGCCCGGTCGTGACCAACAAGGGCGCGCTGGCGGCGAGCGGGGCGGCCATGCACCCGTGGGCCAATTTTTCGCGTTAAAGGAACTCCGTCGTGAAACGAACCGGTATCATCGCGGCCGCCGCGCTCCTCGCGGGGACGTGCAGTCTGCGGGCTCAGACCACGGTCGATCCCGAACATCCGTTCGCGTACGCCGGCAACGCGGGATGGCTGCTCGCGAGCGGCGACACGGCGCACGGAGCGGCGATCGGCTTGTCCTTCTGCAGCGGGTACCTCTGGAGCGCGACGTGCGGCTGGATCGGCCTCGGCAACGGGCCCACGAACGGCTGGCGCTACACGCAGTCGTCGGCCTCTGACTGGGGCGTGAACCATGACGGCGAGGGGCGCCTCACCGGCTTCGCGTACGGGGCGAACATCGGGTGGGTGACCTTTGAGCAGACCTACGGCAAGCCGCGCATCGACCTGCGCAGCGGCGTGATGAGCGGCGCCGCGTGGAGTGCGAACATCGGTTGGATCGGCTTCTCGAACGCGCTGGCGCATGTGCGGGTCGCCTCGCTCAGCACGGGGGCGGACAGCGACGGCGACGCCATCCCCGACGCGTGGGAGTACCGCCGGGCCGGGAATCTGACGGCCCTGCGCGGCAACGGCGCGGACGCGGATGGCGACGGCGTCGCGGACCGGCAAGAGTATTCGGCAGACACTGATCCGCAGAGCGCCGCGTCCGCGCTGAAGATCGTGGCTTTGCAGCGTCTGGGCGCGTCCGACCAGGTGGATTGGACCGTCGAGCCCACCCGCTTTTATCGGTTGCGGAAGACCTCGGCGCTGGGCGCGGGCGCCGCCTGGTCAGACAGCGGGGCGGGGCTGCTGTCGCCCGGCGCCGCCGCGACGCTGGCGCGGCAGGTGAGCGCGGCGGGCGCGACCGCCCGGTTTTATCGCGTTCAGGCGGTGTTGCCCTTAAGCGAATAATGGAGTGAACGGAGCGATGAGCGTGAATCAGTTATGGATACGACGTGGGGGTGCCGCGGGGGTCTGCGGCCTGTTGGCTTTCGGAGCGATCGCGCAGGGGCCATTGACGCCGCCCGGCGCGCCGGCCGCCACCATGAAGACGCTGGGGCAGCTCGAGCCCCGCACGGCCATATCGAACGCGAACTATACGATCAGCCAGCCGGGGTCGTACTACCTGACGACGAATTTGACCGCGACCGGCCACGGCATCACGATCAGCGCCGACAACGTCACCCTTGACCTGAACGGGTTCTCGCTCACCGGCGACCTGGATGCGGGGGATTACGGAATCCAGATCGGGGGCAACTTCTCCTACAAAAACATCGCGGTTAGGAACGGCGCGATCAGCCGGTTCCATGGGGGCCTGTATCTCCAGCGCGTCAGCTTGAGCCGTTTTGACCACCTCTCGTTTTCGACCAACCGATATGGCATCCGTCTCGCTGCGGCTACGGGGCAGAGCAACGGAAACCGGTTCTCCGACTGCCGGATCGCCGACAGTGCCGCCATGGGCGTTTATCTGCAAGCGTGGGATGAGTCGCAGTGTAACGGCAACCTCTTTGCCGGTTGCACGATCACGCGCAACGCCGGCGGCGGCGTCTATTTTCTGACGCAAGATTCGAGCCGCTGCGACGGTAACCAGTTCTCCGGATGCCGGGTGGTTGGCAATGGCATGCAGGGCTTCGTGTTCAGCGGTCCGGGCAGCCAAAGCGGAAACATGATCTGCGACTGCACCATCAGCGACAACACCTATTCCGGCGTGTATTTCAACGGGCAGAACGGCAAGTGCGACGGCAACCGCCTGTTCAACTGCGTGCTGTCAAGGAACGGCGGCAAAGGGGTCTCTTGCGAGGGCACCGTCGGCAACCGCATCGAGAACAACGTCGTCAGCGACACGACCGGTTCGCCGAGCTACGGCATCCAGACGACGACGTCCAGCAACAACCTGGTCATCCGCAACGTCTGCTCGGGGCAGACCAGCAACTACGATATCGACGCCGACGACTCCTATGGCCCGATCGTGACCCTCAGCGGCGCGTTGGCAACGAATGGCCTCTCGGCGCATCCGTGGGCGAACTTCTCGCGTTAGGCCGCCCTCTGGCGGCTCCACCCTAATCAGACAGGCAGGCGGCCGTGACAGAGCTGAAGAAAATTCTCACCCGGCAGAAAATCAGGCGTCTTTTCGGCGCCGTTGGCAAGCTGCTGAAGTCGCCCGTCGGCGTCAAGGCACGCCTCCTGTTTGCGGCGCTGATGATCCTGATGGTCGGCATCAACGGCCTGAACGTGGTGAACAGCTACGTGGGCCGCTTCTTCATGTCGGCCATCGAGGCCCGCGACACCGCGCGCTTCATCCGCTTCGCCTGGCTCTACGTCGTCGTCTTCGCGCTCTCGACGCTCGCGGCCGCCCTTTTCCGCTTCACGGAGGAGCGCCTCGGACTGCTCTGGCGCGAGTGGCTGACGCGCCGCGTCACCTCCATCTATCTGGAACGGGGCCTGTACCTCTGCCTGGGGCGCGACGTCGCCCTGAGCAATCCGGACCAGCGCATCACGGAGGACATCAAACAGCTGACCACGACCACGCTCTCGTTCCTGCTGATGGTGCTCAACGGGACCTTGACCGTCCTTTCGTTTTCCAGCGTGCTCTGGACCATCAGCCCGAAGCTGTTCATGATCGCCTTGGCGTATGCCGGGTTTGGGTCCGCGATGGCGGTGTGGCTGGGCCGGCCCTTGATCCGCCTGAACTACCGCCAGTCGGATTTCGAGGCCAACTTCCGCACCGAGCTCATCCACACCCGCGAAGACGCGGCGATCATCGCCGGGACCGGCTCGGAATCGGATGTCCGCGAACGCCTCAACCACCACCTCGCGGAGCTGGTCAAGAATTACCGGCGTATCATTTCCGTCAACCGCAACCTGAACTTTTTCACCGGCGGCTACAACTATCTGATCCAGCTGATCCCCGTGCTCGTGGTCGCGCCGATGTTCATCCGGCAGGAGGTCGAGTTCGGCGTCATCGGCCAGTCGGCGATGGCGTTCTCGACCTTGCTGGGCGCGTTCTCGCTGATCATCACCCAGTTCCAGACCATCTCGTCCTATGCGGCGGTGATCGCCCGCCTCGGCGAGCTGGGCGAGCAGGCGGTGCGCCACGACGCCGGTTCGCCGCATGTGTGATAGCCTCTCTCCATCTGCCGCGCGGCGCCGCCGCGACGAGCACACTCAAGGACCCCACCGATGAAGACGACAACCGCCGCAGACCTTCCCGCGCGTGTCGCGAGTCCCTCGGGACTGAGCGTCGAACTGAATGCCAACGGGTCGGTCCGCCGCATGACGTGCGGCGACATCCAGCTCAACGTGTTTCTCGGCAACGAAGCCGAGGGCGGGCCGGCGAACATCGTGCTGCGCCGGCTCGGCGCGGCGGCCGGCGCGATCCCGCTGCTGGGGCCCGCCAGCCCCGCCTCCTATCGCTGCGGCGAGCGGGGGTTTGAGTCCTGCGGATCGTGGGGGCCGCTGCGCTTTCGCATGCGGCTCGTGCTGGCGCAGGCGGAGCCGGCCTGGTTCTGGCATGTGGAGGTGGAGAACGCGGGGACCGAGACGGAGACGTTTGATCTGCTCCACCTGCAAGACCTCGCCCTCGCGCACGCCGGCGCGGTGCGGCTCAACGAGTACTATGTGTGTCACTATGTGGACCACACGCCGCTGGCGCATCCCCGGATCGGCCTGACGGTCGCGTCGCGGCAGAACCAGTCGATGGGCGGCCGCTGCCCGTGGAGCCTGCTCGGGTCGCTCGGCAGCGGCGTCTCGTACGCGACCGATGCCCTGCAGGTCTACGGGCTGAGCGAGCGCACGGGCGGGGCGGAGTCGGCCCTGCGCGCGGGGCTGCCCGGCAAACGGCTGCAGGGCGAGCACGCGCTGGTGGCCATCCAGGACGCGCCGGTCACGCTGCCGACGGGGGCGAAAGCCGCGCGCGGCTTCTTCGGGCTGTTCCGCGCCGACAAGCCGGCTGCCACCTGCGCGGCCGACGCCGCCTGCGTCGAGGCCGTCTTGGCCTTGCCCGAGGCGGCGTGGCCGGAATGGGCGGCCGAAGCTCCGGGGCCGAAGCCCGCGCCCAGCCTGTTCGTCCGCGCGCCCCTGTTGGATGCGCAGGAGCTGGAGGCCGAGGAGACGCGCGCGCACTTCGGCGCGGCGTGGCGCCACGCAGAGTATGACGGGATGCAGCTGCTCTCGTTCTTCGCGGACAAGAACAGCCATGTGGTGCTCAAGGCCAAGGAGCTGCGCGTGCTCCGGCCGCACGGACATCTTTTGCGCACAGGGGGCGCCTTGACGCCCGACGAGTCTGCCCTGACGTCCACCGCCTGGATGGGCGGCGTCTTTCACTCCATGGTCACGCAGGGCCATGTGAGCATCAACCGGTTTCTTTCCACCTGCCACAGCTACCTCGGTCTCTTCCGCAGCCACGGGCAGCGGGTCTTTGTCGAGCTCGACGGGCGCTGGCATCTGTTGGGGTGCCCGTCGGCGTTCGACATGCGGCCCGACGCCTGCCGCTGGATCTACAAGCATCCGGGGGGCGTCATCGAGGCCTCCGCCGCGGCGCCGGACCACGCGCACGAGCTGCGTCTCTCTCTGGCGGTTTTGCAGGGGCCTCCGGTCCGTTTCCTGATCTCGCACCATGTCGCGCTCAACGGCGACGACGGCAGCGCCGATGTCCCGGCGCAGTGGTCGCGCGAGGGGCAGTCGCTCATCGTGCGGGCCGTGCCCGACAGCGACGTGGGCCGACGCTTCCCCGACGGCAGCTTTGTCGTTGAGCCGGCCGCCGGCACGCGGCTGGAGCGGGTCGGCGGCGACGAGCTGCTGTTCGCGGACGGGGCGACGCGTCGCCAGCCGTTTCTCTGCCTGGTGACCGAGCCCGCCGTGTCGGCCGGAGTGGTGATCCGCGGTCGCCTGGTTGAGGCGCACGCCGAACCGGTCGAGGCGTTCTGGGACGCCGTCGGTGCGGGGCTGCGGATCAGCGCGCCGCCCGCGAGCCCGCTCGCGCCGGCGGCTCAACGCGCGGGGGAACTCTTCCCCTGGCTCATCCAGAACGCGCTGGTGCACTACCTGTCGCCGCGCGGCCTGGAGCAGTATTCCGGGGGCGGTTGGGGCACCCGCGACGTGTGCCAAGGCCCCGTGGAGATGCTGCTTGCCCTCGGCCGCTTCGAGCCGCTCCGGGATCTGCTGCTCCGGGTTTTCCGTCAGCAGAACGCCGATGGCGACTGGCCGCAGTGGTTCATGTTCTTCGACCGCGAGCGCGCGATCCGGCCCGGCGATTCGCACGGCGACATCGTGTTCTGGCCGCTCCTCGCCCTCTCGCGCTATCTGTCGGCGACCGGTGACGCGCGCCTGCTGGAGGAAACGCTGCCGTTCTTCCATGCGCTGGGCGACGGGGCCGCGGAGCAGGCGAGCCTCCTCGGGCATGTCGACCGCGCGCTGGAGCTGATCGCGCGCCGGGTCATCGCCGGGACCTCGCTCGCCGCCTACGGCCACGGCGATTGGAACGACGCCCTGCAGCCGGCCGACCCCGACATGCGCGAAAGACTCTGCTCGTCGTGGACCGTGACGCTCAGCCACCAGACCCTGAGCGCGCTCGCGGCCGCTTTTCGGCGCGTCGGGAGGGCCGACCGCGCGGCCGCCTTGGAGGGCCGGGCCGCGAGCATCCTAGACGAGTTTCAGCGTCTGCTGATCGTGGACGGCGTGCTCACGGGGCTCGCCTATTTCCACGAGGGCGGCCGGACCGACTACCTGCTGCATCCGCGCGACAGCCAGACCGGGCTCTCCTTCAGCCTGTTGCCGCTGATCCACGCGGTCATCAACGACCTCTTCTCGCCCGCGCAAGCGGAAGCGCATCTCGGCCTGATCCGCAGGCACCTGCTCGGACCGGACGGCGCGCATCTGTTCGACCGGCCGATGGCCTATCACGGCGGCGTGCAGACCTACTTTCAGCGCGTCGAGAGCGCCAGCTATTTCGGCCGGGAGATCGGTTTGATGTATACGCACGCCCATCTGCGCTACGCCGAGGCGCTCGCGCACGTGGGCGACGCCGACCGCTTCTTCCGCGCGCTGGAACAGGTCAATCCGATCGGCCTGCGGGAGGTCGTTCCGGCGGCCGGCTACCGTCAGGCGAACTGTTATTATTCGAGCTCGGATCCGGCGTTCGCAGACCGCTACGAGGCCTTCGCCCATTATGATCGAGCGCTGCGCGGCGAGGTGACGCTGGAAGGTGGCTGGCGCGTCTACTCCAGCGGGGCCGGCATCGGCGTCCGGCTGCTCATGCAGGACTTTTTAGGGCTGCGTCAGGAGTCCGGTGCGCTGGTGGTGGACCCGGTCATTCCGCCGGTGCTGGACGGACTGATGGTGACGGTGCGCGTGTATGGATGCCCCGTCGAAGTGACCTATCGGATTGAGGCCAAGGGGTGCGGCGTGGTGCGGCTTGAGCTGAACGGGACGCCGCTCGGCTTCACGCGCGAGGGCAACCCGTACAGGACCGGCGCGGCCCGGATCGCAAAAAATGAGTTTGCCGATCTGCTGACGTCAACGGCCAACCGGCTCTGCGTGCAGCTGGCGTGAAGGCGCGCGCCGGTCAGCCGAGCCGCAGTTCAGCGGCGAACGGCAGGCCGGTCACCGCGACCGCCGTCCCAGAGGGGGCGAGCGGCGCGTGGGTGCCTTGGAGGAGCTTCACGGCGCGGATGCGCCGTCCCTCAGGCAACGGCGGGACAAGGCTCAGCCCGCCCGGCGGCAGGGAAAGGGAACCGGCAATTTCCACGCGGATCGCGTCTGCGCCTTCCGCATGGAGGCTGAAGTCCAGCGCACCGAAGCGGGTGGGAAGCCGGCGCACGGAAAACCCCTGCTCTTCCGCGATCCACGCCCAGGGCAGGCCCGAGGCGAGAACCAGGGCGTCCGTGGCCTCGCGTTCCGCCGCGACCATGGAGGCCAGCGCCAGCAGATATTCCGCCGCGATCCACGTGTGGGGCACGTCGCCGAGGTGACCCGGCGCACGCGGATTCCGCCACGTGATCTCCGGCCACTGGTTCCACGCGCGCGGGCGGCGGTCGGAGAGAAAGAACGCCAGCAGTTCGTGGGCGGCCTCGCGCCGGCCGAGGCGCACGAACGCGCCGATGATCCGGATCTCGTAGGCGGTGTATTGGGTCCACGGCATCTCTCCGCGATGTTTGCGGCGGAAGCCGTCCAGATACGTGTCCAGCATCGCGTTCAGCGGTCCCGGCGGCAGGACGTCCGCGAAGTCGAGCAGGGCGATGGCGTTGGAGGTGGCGGTGGGGTCGAAGTCCGCCCACTCGACCGACCCCGGAATGTAGGCGAGGGCTTTCTCCGCGATGACGCGGTCGATGGAGCGCAGCAGGTCGGCCTGGAAGCGTGCGGCTTCCTCCCGCCAGTGCCGGGCCTCTGCGGCGAGCCCGGACGCCTCGGCGAGATCCGCCGCCGCCTCAAGGCCGCGGATGCCCCAGAAGTCATCCCAGTAAGCGTGCACGGGGTGGGCCAGATAGCCCTCGTGGCTGGCGGATTCGGGCAGGAGCCCGAAGCATGCGGCTGGCTCTTGCCCGGTCATGCGCGAGGCCCGCAGGGCGAGCAGACCGTCGGCGGCGGCTCGCACGTGCGGCAGCAGCGTCGCGAGGAAGCGCCGGTCACCGCCGGCGCGGAACACCTCGCGGACGCCCCAGATGAACTGGCCATGGCTATCGTGTTCAACGAGCCAGTCGATGCCGTCGCGGTCAACCACGCAGGGGACGAAGCCGTCGGCCCGCTGGAACGGGGCATACCACGCCAGAAACGTGCGCAGTGCGTCGGGGAGCCCGGCCTTGGCCAGCGCGGCGCCCATGATCACGCAGTCGCGGACCCACGAGCGGGTGTAGCGCCGCGGGCCGGGTTGGATCGCCGGGCCGTCGCGGTTGATCAGGATGTGCCCGGCCGCGGTGCGGAAGCAGTCGAAAGCCGGCGCGGCGCAGGCCGGAACAGTCCAGCGCACGGCGCCCAAAGTGCGGCGCCAGCGCGCCAGGGCGTCCGTCCGGGCCCTGATGCCGGGCCGTTTCGCGTTTGCGAAGTAGGGCACGGAAACGGTGACGGCCAGAACCGGAGCCCCCTCGGGGATGCGCCAGGTCAGTTCGGCGGAGGCGAGACCGGAAGGGTCCTCAACGGCCTGACGGCGCGGAACCTGGCCGTTGATCAGGACGCAGGGGATTTCGCCCTCCTCGAAGGCGGCGGCGCCCCAGGCTTCAGCCTGCGGCGTGACGGTGACGGCACGCCCCTCCACGGTGAGGCCGTGCGTCCTGCAGCGGATACTCCGGATCGGGCTGCGGCCGCCGAGATTGCGGAACGCCTGCCACGGCGGATTCACCTGGTACGGGCGGATCGCCACGGCCAGGCGCATGTCCGGTGCGGGTTTCAGGCAGGTGAGCCGGTAGGTGGCGTGGAGCGTCAGCGTGTCGCCTGTGCCGTCGACCCACGGCAGGATCTCCAGCCGGAGGCGGTCGGTCTGCCATGTGACGGAGGGAACCGGCGCGCCGCCCGGAGGCAGCGACGGCGCCGTCTGCACGTCCGCCCAGGTGACGGGGCCTTCGGGCGTCAAGATGAAGGGCTCCAGCGAGAAGCCGGCCTCGTCGACCTCGATCAGACCCTCTTCGTTGATCAGCGCGCGCCGCTTGCCCTCAGGGCTGCCGACGGGCGTCCAGAAGGATTGCTCGCGCAGCCAGTAGCGGGGGAAACAGCCGCGCGGAAAGTCGGCGGCGACGGCATGGATGAACGCGTTGGGCGTCTGGCTGAAGGCGTCCGGCTGGAGCGTGACGGACTGCAGCGCCGCACCGGCCGCACGGTCAAACGCGATCCGCAGATGGCGCGCTTCGGCGCCGGGCGCCGGGATGTGGGTTTGCGATCCGCAGGCGGACGAGGCGTGATAGAGGCTTCGCCACGTGCGGCCCTCGTCGGACAGCTCCACGCTGAAGGCCCGCGGCGGCTGCGGCTCGGGCCACCGGATAAGGAGCCCGCCGAAGCGCTGAGGCCGGCCGAAATCGACCGCCCACCAGGGCTGCGCATCGTCCTCCGCCGCGCGCCACGCGGAGGTCGCCTGGGCGTCGATAACCGCAGCGGGGTCGCCTCCCGGCTGCCGGCTGGAGGCGCTGACCCCGGCCGGGGCTTGCAGCGTCTGGTCTTCGAACGAGGGGTCCGCGAACAGGAGCGTGCCTCTGCCGCCCGGACCGGCGGCGACGACGAGTTCCACCGCCTCGATGCAAGCGGGCGCGCCGCCGCCGGCCGGGCCCCAGGCGAAGGGCAGGTCGCGTTCGCGGATGCGGTGTTCGGTCCATACGGCTGGCGGGCAGAAAGCCGGGCACAGGTGGCGCCACACGTCCGCCCCGCCCGGGGCGGAGACTTTGAACTCGAAGGGGTTGGGCGGGCTCTCCCCGCGCAGGAGGAAGCGGATCTCAAACGTGGAAGGCAGCGTGAAAGCGAACGGGCGCCTAAGCGCGACGAAGCCGCCTCCCCCGTGAAAATCGTAGTCCAGGCGCAGCCCAGAGCGCCCCTCTGGAGCATCGACGCGCGACACCTTCCCCTCCGCTTGTCCGGAGGCGAAAACCTGCCACAAGGAGGGATCGTCGAACAGCGCGGAAAAACGGTTATCTGACATGACGGGGAGTGTACCGCGGAGAAGCCGTCCATGCCAGCCGAACTTGGTGTGCTCCGCAAGCGGAGCGTGGTCTCATGCGGTGCGGTCAGTCGTCGTAAGCCGGTTCTTCCTCCTCTTCAGGAGCCGGCATGTCCTCGGGCGTCGACTCGCTGTCGGGCAGGCTCTCGTCCTGGGGCATCGGCTCAAAGCCCGGGTCAGGTTCGGCCTCGGGCATGGACTCTTGTTCCGGCAGCGGCTCGTCGAGCGGGGTACTGTCGGGTTCGGATTCCGGCTCGTCGGGCATGGGTTCCGCATCCGGCAGGGGCGTGGGCAGGAATTCCGGTTCGGGGATGACTTCCTCGTCGTACATGGACTCGTTCTCGGGCGAAGACTCCACGGGCTCGTCTTCGGGCAAGGACTCGTCTTCGGGGAGCGTCTCCTCTTGCGGAGGGATGACTTCCTCCTCGTACATCGGATTCTCCTGCGCGGCCGTTGACCACGCAGAAGCCAGCAAAGTCGTTACACAAACACGGGTGAGCGTTTTCATGTAACCCTCCTTTTGGCTGAATCGATGGGGCTTGATCAGACCTTGTGTATGTCACTCCCTGACACAGCTATAATTATCGTCCGTGGCGCTCTGGCGGCAAGACAATTCGGCGGCCGCGGCATCCGTCAGGGGTCATTTCCTGTCCGAGAGGGGCACGCGTTCAGGCTTCGCCAGATGGATGTCCGCGAATTTTGCGGTCGCGAGGCTGTTGGGCAGCTGCGCGGAGAGGGCGAATCCGACGTGGGTCTCGGCCGGCAGAACCAGCTCGCAGCGTGCCAACGTTTCCCAGACCTGTCCCTCAACGGAGTGGCAGGCCTCGAAGCGGTTGCCGCTTCGGACGAGTTTGAGACGGCAAGGCAGGTCGACCGGCTTGCGGGAGCGAGTGATCACCATGAACAGGCGCCTGTCGGGATCGCGGAGCTGGACAAACAGCTCGCGGTTGCCCAGGAAGCCGAAGAGCAGGCTGGGACCGCGGTCCGGTTGATCGCCTTTGACCATGAGTCCGCTGACGGACAGATCGTCGTTTCTGGCGATCGCCTTGACTTGGGCCGAGAAGGCGTAGTTGCCCGCGGCCTTGGCGTAAACGAAACGCCCGCTGTCCAGGCCGTGCCACATCTCGGTGCCGGTGCCTTGGATGATCAGCATGTCTCCCATCTGCATGGTGCTGCCGCCCAACGTGGCGTCCCCCAGATTGACGCTTTTCCAAGAGAGCGGGGCCTCGACGGTGAACCGTTCCCCGTCTGCTGACGCGGGACGCTGGCCAGCCGCAGAGGCCTCCGCTGCGGAGAAGAGGGGCTCGGGCAGGGGGCCTTTGCCGCGCGGAGGGTCGGGCCGCGGGGCGCCTCCGGCTGCTTCCAGCCCGAACCAGGCCGCGGCCAGCGCGGGCGCGTTCTTCTCCACGAGGGCGGGGAGCGCGATCGCGAGGGCGAGGCCCAACGAGACGGCGCTGATCGCGGTCCAGCGCCAGAAGGGGTCGGAGGCGTGCCGGCCCAGCTCCCCGTAACGGTCGAAGAAGCTGCGCGCGGGCGCGCGCTCCTCGGCGGGCGCGGGCGGCGGAGCCTCCACGCGGGCCAGGGCGGTGCGGAGGTCCGCGGCCAGGGCGTCGCTGTCGGGGTAGCGGCGCCGCGGGTCGAGTTCCAGCAGGCGCATGACGAGCTTCTGCGTGGGCGCCGACACGTGACGCGCGAACTTGGCGAGGGGCGTCGGGTTCTTGACGAGCCGCGCCTTGAGCACGGTGTTCGGGTTGTCGCCGTCGTGCGGCAACCGGCCGGCGAGCAGGTGGTAAAGCGTGACGCCCAGGCTGTAGAGGTCGCTGCGATGGGTGTCTTTCTCGCCGCGCAGCAGCTCGGGAGCGATGTAGTACGGCGTGCCCACCAAGGCTCCGCTGCGGTCGATGCGCGTCATGCCGGAGAGCCCGAAGTCGACCAGTTTGGCGTTGCCCTCCCGGTTGAGCACGATGTTGGCGGGCTTGATGTCGCCATGCACGAGCCCCTCGCGGTTCAAGGCCGACAGGCCGTCCGCCACGTCCAGCGCCATGTGCAGCGCGGTGCGCTCGTCGATGCGCTGCTCCTGCTCCAGCTTCTGCGCGAAGTCTTGTCCGGTGACGAGCTCCATGACCAGATAGGGCTGGCCGTTGGAGAAGTTGAGCGCGTAGACTTGGGCGACGTGCGGGTGGTTCAGCTTGCCGGCGGCGCGGGCTTCGCTGCGGAGGCGCTCGAACGATTCGGGATCGTCGAGATGGCACCCCCGCACCAGCTTCACCGCCACCTCGCGCCCGAGCGTCTCGTCGGTCGCCCGGTAGATGGCGCCCATCTCTCCTTCGCCGAGGTGGTCGTGCAGCAGGAAGTTGCCGACACGTCCCGGAACCATCAGCTTGCCGCTGCACGCCGGGCAGACCACCGTCGAGAGGGGGTCGGCGCCGGCCAACGAGACCGCCCGGTTGCAGTAGGGGCACGATCTCTCCGCCAGGGAAATGAATTGAATCCCCTCGTGTGGCGTGTCGCTGCTCGCCGCGGCCGGTTCACGTTTGACCGACCGCAGCAGGACCGGTTTTTTGGGATCCGTGCTCACGGTGGCGTCTCGCTTCACGAGGCTGGCTTGGTTGAGCGCGCGCAACCTCCTGAAAAGAGGTCGCGTCCGCTGTCATTCTCGTGTTTTCTTATTTTCGCTCGCTTGGGCTGTTTTTGCAATGCGAAACGCGTCCGCAACAGCAATTCTAAATTTGACAGTACGCGCAAAGTGAGAAGGCCCTCACGGGCCCACTACAAACGGAAATGCCACAGTTTTGCAGGTTTGTAGTGACGCCGTGAGGCGCTTCGTGGCCAAATTTAGAATTGCTGCGTCCGCAAGCGATATTTGCGCCCGAGTTTGGGCACCCCTGTTCAAGGGAGGCCTGGTTCATCCCTGCCCCTGAGGGGGCGACTCCGGCTGCACGCGCGCCTCAGCGGGCCGCGTTGCCGGGGGTGAAGCGCACGGTCAGGGTGACCTCGCCGGAGGCCGGGGCGACGGCTTCGAAGCCGACCATCACCAGGCCTGTGTTGGGCGAGTCCCACTCGTTGCCGGTCTTTTCGACCTCGTAGGTCTTCCACGCCACGGCCGGATCGTGCAGCGGGGTGAGCGTGAGCTGCTTGCCCGCCTCGCGGAGCGTCAGCGCGCCCGTGCGCTGCGCGTCAGGCTTGGCCTTGGTCACCATGCCCCAGCGGACGACGCTGCCGGGCTTCAGGCCCTTGAGGGTGTCGTTCAGGCGGTATTCGCCGCTGGCGAGCAGCGTGCCGGTGCGCAGCACCTGCGTGGCGTTGGTGTAGACCGGCGAGAGGTCCAGCACGGTTTCGGACTCGGGCCCTTCGCGGAACGAGACGACCGTGGCGTTGCCCTTGGCGAGCTGGAGCTGGCCGTCGATCACCAGCGTGTTGTGGCTGAGGCTGCTGAGCCTGAAAACGCGCCAGCGGTCGGACTCCTGCTTGGGGCTCCAAAGGTCCATCTTGCGCGACTCGATGCGGTGGTAGCTCTCCATGCCGAGGTCATAGGCCCAGCGCACGCCTTCGGCGTCCAGCACAAAGGAGCCGGCGTCCATGTGCCCGTGCGGCGCGGAGGGCGAGCCGGCCTTGAGCCCCACGAAAAGGGCCTTGCCGTTGTCCCACGAGGTGCGCTGGACCGTGATCGGCACGGGACCTTCGGACGACCAAGTGAGGGGCGTCTGGGTGGTCAGGCTTGCGGGCAGCGGCTGCAGCCAGAAAAGCGTGAAGGCGAAGAGCCGGTTACCCTTCTGGGACGCGGCCGTCTTGGGGCGGTCGGCACAATACTTGAGGAAGGCGTCGCGCTCGAAATAGGCAAGGATGTCGGGGCGGTTGAAGCGCTTGGCGAACCACCACGAGGCGCAGTCGGTGCCGCGGCCCATGCCGCCGTCCGCATAGTTGAAAGTCAGGCCGGAAGGGCCGGTGACGAGGTCCGGATAGTCGGCGGTCGCGGTGAATCCCGGCAGGGCGGTCAGACCGTAGTCCGACTTCAGCACGCCTTCGAGCAGGGCGATCGCCAGTACGTTGAAGTCGGTGCCGTACGACCAGTAGCCGGGGCCTTCGGGATAGCAGCCTTTGGGTGCGAAGGCGTGCATCGGGCGCGGCAGGTTGACGATGGCGCGGTGGGCGATCTCTGCGGCGAGCGGCTCCTGCTGGTCCATCAGGGCCAGCGCGCCGGCGAGCATGCCGGCGTGGCAGACCTGTCCCCAGTTGTTGGAGGCCTTGACCCAGCCCGTGTGTTTGAGCGAGGTGCGCAGACCCTTTTCAAGCAGGGCGTCTGCGACGGTTTTGCGGGTGGCATCGTCGAGGTCGTGGTAGAGCCAGTCGTAGCCCACGGCCAGGGCGAGGGTCATTTCGGCGACGTCGAGGAAGTGCTTGGGATTCCAGTCCTCAAAGGCGGCGACCGCGCGCATTTCGGCGGCGCACCGCTCCAAGTGGGCGGGGTTGCCGTTCAGGCGGTAGGCCATGGCGAGGGTCGAGACGCGGTGCAGCACGCGGCGCGAGATGCCGAGCAGGCGGCGGCCTTCCAGCTCCCGGGCGCAAGGCGGAAAGGACAGCATCTGGTCGGCGTCGGCCAGGAGCCGCCCGCGGGCGAGGCGGCCGAGCTCCGTGGCCGTGCTCTGCTCGCGCAGCGCGGCGAAGCCCTGGGCGTCCGCGAACAGCAGCGGGTGGCGCTTGTCGGCGTTGCGGATCGCTTCGGACACGGCGGCCAGGGGCGTGTCTGCGCAGAGGGCGGAGAGCGCGGCTGCGGCCAAGGTCAGGCCGGCGGCGAGTCGGGCGGTCACGTGCATGGGGAGGTGTCCTTCTTTTCGGCGGGGTGGTCAAACGCCGCGACTTCGCAGGGCATCCGGCGCGAGAGCAGGCCCTGGGCGAAGCGGACGCCGTAAACGAGGTGGGTGGCGATGACGCCGAGCCAGGTGACGAGCCAGAGCCCGACGTGCGGGGAGAATGCGGAGAGCAGGGTCAGCGCCCCGTAGCAGGCGAGCGCGGCGAAGTAGGCCAGGCGCAGCCACGGGTGCAGGCAGGCCAGCAGCGCGCCGGACGCCAGGCCCGCCACGAAGAGCGACGGGATCAGGTAGCTCAAGCGCAGCGAGGTGGCGGGGAAACGCTTGGCGAAGTGGCCGCGGTGCAGCGCGTAGCGCCCGATCTGACGCAGGTGCGGGCCGAAGAGCGGGCGGCGGTGGTGGTAGACCTGCACCCACGGGTCATAGACGATGCGCTTCTTCTGGCCGAGCACGATGTCGGCGCAGAGGATCGTGTCCTCGCCGGGCCAGAAGTCGGTGCGGTAGCCGTTGATCGCGTTGAGGACGTCGGTGCGGGCGAAGAGGTTGCAGCTCGGGACGTCGTCGACGTTGGCCCGCACGCGGTCGCCGATGTAGCGGTAGCGGAAGTTGCCCGAGACGAAGCGGTTGGCGTAGACGCGCCCGCCGGCCTGGCCCATGAACGGGTCGCCGGGCGGGGTGACGCCGGGACCGCCGACGCCGCCGACGTCGGGGAGCGTGAAGTACTTGACCGCGTGTTCCAGCCAGCTGGGCACGGGATAGGCGTCGTCGTCGAGAAAGGCGACGACCTCGCCTTTCGCGGCCCGGATGCCGGCGTTGCGCTTTTCGGCCGGACGGGTCTTGCCGGTGGGGATCACGCGCAGCGCGTAAGGGGCCGGGCCGAGCTCGGCCGGCGCGTCCGGCAGGACGATCACCTCGAAGTGGGGGTAGGTCTGGTGCGCGAGGGCGTTCAGGCACTCCGTGAGGTACGGGCTCGGCGCGGGGCAGGCGATCACGACGGAGACGAAGATCGGCTTTTCCGCCGCGGGGGCCACCTCCACGCTGCCGTAATAGCGCAGCACGCGCAGGCGGTAGAAGACGGCGAGCGTGTCGTTCATCACCTGCTTCACGTTGCGCCAGGAGAGGCAGCCGACCTTCTGGCCGAAATGCATCTCGATCGGCGCTTCCGCCACGGAGAAGCCCTTGGCGTGGGCGATGGAGAGCACCTCCAGGTCGAAGGCGAAAGCCTTGACCAGCATGCGGTCGAACGACCAGCCGAGCGCCTCGCGGGTGAAGAGCTTCATGCCCGTCTGGGTGTCGGAGACCGGCAGCCCGACCAGCAGGCGGACCAGGCCGTAGTACACGGCGCTGGAGAGGCGGCGGTGCCACGGGTAGTCGATGCGGGAGTCGGGGTGGCGCTTGGAGCCGATCACGATCGCCGCCCGCTTGGCGGCCATGATGTCGAAAAAGACAGGAATGCGCGCCGGCGAGAGGTCGAGGTCGCCGTCCAAGAGCAGGATGTGCGAGCCCCGCGAAGCCGCGAAGCCGCACTTGAGGGCGTTGCCCTTGCCGGCGTTGACCTTCACGAAAACGGGGTGGATGTGCTCGGGGTCTTTGGCGGCGGCGCGGCGGATCGCCTCGGCCGTGCCGTCGCGGCTCCCGTCGTCGACCGGCAGCACTTCGAACCGCAGGTTCCCGCGCAGGAGCGCGCAGACGGTCTCGATGTTGCGCTCGATGACCTCCTCGAGCCCGTAGGCGGGCATAATGACGCTCAGGCAGCCGTTCTCGCCGAGGCTGTCCTGCGCGGAGCGCCAAAGATTTTTCGCGTTTTCTGTGGTCATTCTTCGAGAGATAAGTAAAATAATGCGCTATTCTTTTTCGGACGCCGCGCTCTCCGTGGGGCCGGTCCCGTTTTTCGAATCGGGATATGATGATATGCGAGCCCAGCGCTTAAACCAAACGAAAAATGAGTGAAAGTGATTTCCATTTTCAGGGGTCAGTGCCGATGATGCGAACAGTGTTTTCCATGTGTGTCGCCTGTGTGGCCGTCTTCGGGACGGGCTGCGGCGCGTCCGATACGGCGACGGCCGAACGCGGCGAGCGCGGTTCGCCGCTCTACCGGCAGGCGTTTGCCGCGGAGCAGTCGGGGGACATCAAAGAGGCGATCCGGCTGTTCAACAAGGTGTTGATCGAGGAGCCGCATTCGTTCTCGGCGCACTTCCAGCTGGCCACGCTGCTGCACGACTACGAAGAGGATTATGTCGGGGCCATCTACCACTACAAGCAATACCTGTATCTGCGCCCGGAATCGGAGAAGAGCACGCTGGCGCAGGAGCGGATCAGGATCGCCGAGCAGCTGCTGGCGCCCCAGATCCTGAAAAAGGTCGGGGATTCCGTGCAGGGCATCTCGCAGGCGCACCTGCTGAAGGAGAACGAGCGGCTCAACCGGATCATCACGACCCTCGAGGGCGAAAAGTCGGTGCTGCTCGAAGGCAAGTCCAAGGCCGAGAAGGAGCTGGGAACCGTCAAGGGCGACAACGAGCGGCTGCGCGAGATCCTCAGGAAAATGCGCGTCGAAGAGTCGCCGGCGGAAAAGACGGAGTCGCTGACGCACCGCATCGAGGCGGCTCTCAAGCCCGACAGCGACGACAAGTCGTCCACCAAGATGGACGCCAAGGCGCTGCGCGCCCTGCGCGATGAGGCGGCCGCGGCCGCAGAAGGCGGCAAGCCCGCCGACCGCAAGGCGCTGGCGGACGTGCCGTCGACCGAATCCGTGCTCAAAAAGGTCCAGACGAAGCTGGCGTCCGAACCCGAGATGGCGCCGCAGCCGGAGCCCGCCGCCAAGGCCGAGGCGGAGAAGGCCGAGAAAGTGGATTTTTCGGCGCTGTCGCTCTTCGGCCGCGGCGAGAAAAAGGAGAAAGCCGCTAAAGCGCCCGGGGAGATGCGCACCTACGTGGTGCAGCCCGGCGACACGCTCTTCCGCGTGGCCGAGAAATATTACGGGGATTCGACGCATTGGAAGAAGATCCGCGATGCGAACCGGACGCGGATCGATCCGGACGGGCGCATCCGGGCCGGACAGATCATTGTCGTGCCTTAACGGAAGGCGGAGACATGTCACCGAATACCGGCAAGCAGGTTTTGAAGCCCGGGACGTCGAGCGTTTTCGTGGGTCAGGGATCGGCGCGCGCGCCGATCTCGTGGCGCCTGGACGTCCGCGAGGACGGGCGCGGGAAGCAGGCCCTGTTCGGCAACGGCAAAAGCCGGGTGATCGGCCGCGGCCGGCCCAAGCTGTTCCATTACATCTCGGCCGGGGGCATGCGGCAGCTGCGGCGGACATCGGCCGATGACCTGGTCGAGGACCGCCGCCGTTCGTTTCTGTGCTTTCTCGGCCTGGCCGTGGCCGTCTGGGTGTTTTTCTATTTCCTGCCCTGCGCGTGACGGGCAGAGCTGAGGGGGACCGAGCCGTGAAGAGTCTGAAAACGTTGTTCCTGTTGGCCGGCAGCACCGTCGTCGCGGGCTGCGCGGGCCCCATGTTCGAAGGCACGATCTTCGAGGTCCAGCCGAAGAAGGACCCCGAGGTCGCGCGCATCGTGACCAACACGCAGCAGATGAGCGTCGAGTTCCGCCAGCTGAACGAGCAGCTGGTCGTGCTCAACCGCAACCAGGAGCTGCTGGAGTCGCGGCTGGCGCGGCTTGAGGCCGGCGCCGCCGCGAGTCCGAAATCGCAGGACGACATCACGGCGCTGCGGCGCGACATGCAGCTGCTGCGCGCCGAGCGCGAGACGCTGAAGAAGGAGATCACCGACGACTTGGCCGGCCGCATCGAGAAGATCGCGGCGAGGCAGCAGGCGGAGATCAACGCGGCCCGCTCCGCGGCGGCTTCGGCCCAGGCCGCGCCGGCGCGCGCCGCCGGTGCCGCGGCCAGCGCGGCCGGCGCGGCGGCGCGCTCGGGATACGAGCACAAGGTCGAGCGCGGCCAGACGCTCTCCGAGATCGCGCGCGGTTACGGCAAGAGCATGGACGCCATCATGAAAGCCAACAAGATCACGAACCCCTCGTCCATCCGCGTGGGGCAGGTGCTCTTCATCCCAGACTGAGGTCGAATATGCGTTTCCCCGAAGTCCGTCTCCGCCGCCTGCGGCGCACGCCTGCTGTCCGGCGGCTGTTCGATGCCCCGGTTCCGCCGCCCTCCAAGTTCGTGTGGCCCGTGTTCGTGGTCGAGGGCGAGCGACGCTGCGAGCCGATCGACGCGATGCCGGGCCAGTGCCGCCTGAGCGTGGACGAGCTGCTGCGCGCGCTGGAGCCGGTCGCGGAGCAGGGCGTCGGCGGCGTGCTGCTCTTCGGCCAGACAGAAGGCGCCAAAGACGCGGGGGGCAGCGGCGCCTTCGACGAGCGCGGCGTGGTGCAGCGGGCGGTCCCCGCGATCAAGCGCGCGTTCCCCGAACTGGTGGTGATGACCGACGTCTGCCTCTGCGCCTACACCTCGCACGGCCACTGCGGGCCGCTCGACCGCCACGGTCAGGTCGACAACGACGCGGCGAACGGGCTGCTCGCGCGCGTGGCGGTGTCGCACGCCGCGGCCGGCGCCGACGCGGTGGCGCCCAGCGCGATGATGGACGGGCAGGTCGCCGCGATCCGCGCGGCGCTCGACGAGAACGCGTTCGACCAGACGCTGCTCATGGCCTACTCGACCAAGTTCGCCTCGTCGATGTACGGACCCTTCCGGGACGCCGAGAACTCCGCGCCGTCGTCGGGCGACCGCAGGGGCTACCAGGCGTCCTACGGCAACCTGCGCGCTGCGCTGCGCGAGTCCGACTTCGATGAGGACGAGGGCGCCGACATCCTGATGGTCAAGCCGTCGCTGTTCTACCTCGACGTGCTGGCCAAGCTGCGCGAGCGCACCGACCTGCCGCTCGCGGCCTACAACGTGAGCGGCGAGTACAGCATGCTCATCGCTGCGGCCGAGCGCGGCTGGGGCGACCTCCACGCCATGGCGCGCGAGTCGCTGATGGCGCTGGAGCGCGCCGGGGCGGACCTGCTGCTCTCTTACTGGGCGCCGCGCTACCGCGAGATCTTCGGCGCCTAGCGCCGGCCGTCTGCGCAGGCGTTTTGGTTAAAGGGACGGCTCCGGGCGGCCGTGCGGCGCTCCGCGTTTCCGCCGAAAATCCGGCTGGAACACGCCGCGCGATTCCTGTATTCTTTTTGGCATTGTTTAAAAGCTTGTTCGGCCGGCGGGGGATGTGTGCGACCCGCCGCCGGAAAAAGAGAGGACCTAACCGTTCCCGGCTGGCCGGGAACAAGAGAGGACTGGGCATTCAATGAGCAAAAAAAACATCGAGGCGGCTTACAAGTTGGCGTGCGAACGGTATGCTGAGCTGGGCGTCGACGTGGACGCCGCGCTGAAGAAGCTGCTGAAGATCCCCGTGTCGCTGCACTGCTGGCAAGGCGACGACGTGCGCGGTTTCGAGAATCCCGAAGGCGACCTGACCGGCGGCATCCAGGCGACCGGCAACTACCCCGGACGCGCCCGCAATCCCCAAGAGCTGCGCAGCGACATCGAGTTCGTGCTGTCGATGGTCGGCGGCTCGCACCGCGTGAACGTGCACGCCTGCTACGCCGAGTTCGAGAAGGGCAAGAAGGTCGACCGCGACGAGCTGCAGCCCGAGCACATGAAGAACTGGATCGCCTGGGCCAAGAAGAACAAGCTGGGCATGGATTTCAACCCCACGCTCTTCTCGCACCCGATGTTCAACGGCTTCTCGCTCTCCAGCCGCGACAAGAAGATCCGCAACTTCTGGATCAAGCATACGATCGCCACGCGCCGCATCGCGGCCGCCATCGGCAAGGCGCTCGGCACGCCCTGCGTCAACAACGTCTGGATCCCGGACAGCTACAAGGACATCCCGGCCGACCGCGAGACGCCGCGCAAGATCCTGAACGACGCGCTGGACGCCTGCTTCGCCGAGAAGTTCGACCCCAAGCACATGCTCGACGCCGTGGAGTCCAAGCTGTTCGGCATCGGCGGCGAGAGCTATACGGTCGGCTCGCACGAGTTCTACATGGGCTATGCCGTGAAGAACCAGAAGGTGCTGACGCTCGACGCGGGCCACTTCCACCCGACCGAGACGATCTCTGACAAGCTCTCCTCCTGCCTGCTGTTCGTGCCGGAAATCCTCCTGCACGTCAGCCGCGGCGTGCGCTGGGACAGCGACCACGTGGTGATCGTGAACGACGACCTGATCGCGATCGCCCAGGAGCTGGTGCGCCTGGACCAGTTCAAGCGCGTGCACATCGGCCTCGACTACTTCGACGCGAGCATCAACCGCATCGCGGCGTGGGTCATCGGCGTGCGCGCCATGCAGAAGGCGCTGCTCTACGCGCTGCTGGAGCCGCTCAAGCTCATGCAGGGCGCGGAGGTGTGCGGCGACCTGACCTCGCGCCTGGCGTGGACCGAAACGGCCAAGACCATGCCGTTCGGCGCGATCTGGGACAAGTTCTGCGCCGACGAGGACGTGCCGCTGGACACCGACTGGCTGAAGGACGTCAAGACGTACGAAGCCAACGTGCTCGCGAAGCGCTAGCCGTGCGTCGCCGGGGACTCGCCCGCGCCGGCTCGGCCGACGCGGGCGGGGACGCCGGCTCAACCGATTCCTATTTTTTTTGATCGAAACACGATGAACCTGATAGAGACCATCACGGAGCTGTCGCACGAGTTCGGGACGGCGGAGTATGTGAAAGCAGGAGGCGGCAACACCTCGTGCAAAACGGCGGACACCCTGTGGGTGAAGCCCTCCGGCACGACGCTGGCCGGGCTCAAGCCCGAGACGTTCGTCGCCATGGACCGCGCCGCGCTCTCGCGGCTCTATGCCGCGGCCACGCCGGCCGTGCCGGCCGAGCGCGAGGAGCTGGTCAAGAACATGATGGCCGCGGCCGTCAAGCCCGAGACGCCGGGGCGCGCCTCGGTCGAGGCGCCGCTGCACGATTCGATCTCGGCGGTCTACGTCGTCCACACGCACCCCGCGGCGGTCAATGGCCTGACCTGCGCGGTGGGGGGGCGCGCCGCTGCGGCCCGCCTCTTCCCGGACGCGCTTTGGGTGCCTTACGTCGACCCCGGCTATACGCTGTGCATGGTGGTGCGCAAGGCGATCCAGGCCTATAAGGCCGAGCGCGGCTGCGAGCCGTCCCTGATGTTTTTGGAGAACCACGGCGTCTTTGTGGCGGGCAACACCGCCGAAGAGATCCGCGCCGTCTACGGCCGCGTGATGGCGACGCTGAAGCAGGCCTACGCCGCGTGCGGCGTCGCGCTCGAAGTGCCGGTCGCCGAGGCGCCCGAAGCGGCGGCGGTGGCGGCCTGGAGCCAGGCTCTGGCCGACGGCCTGGGGGCTGACGGTGCGTCGGTGGCGGTCTCGGGCCGCTTCGATGCCGGCAGCGGCCCGATCTCGCCTGACCACATCGTGTATGCGAAGTCGTATCCGTTCGAAGGCGTGCTGACGCCGGAGAACCTGCGCGCGGTCAAAGCCGCCCGCGGGTATGCGCCGCGCGTGGTCGTGACCGACCGCGCCGTGCTGGGCGTGGGCGCGAACGAGAAGACCGCCCGGCTGGCGCTCGAACTGGCGCTGGACGGCGCGCTCGTGAAACAGCTCACGCGGGCGTTCGGCGGGCTTCAGTATTTGAGCGACGTGTCGCGCGGATTCATTGAGAACTGGGAAGTCGAGTCGTATCGCGCCAAACAGGCGTAAGGGCTATTTCGCCCGCGATGCCCTTCGGTTTCCGTTGGCCGAGGCCCGTGGAGTTCTTGGGGAGGACTCCGCGGGCTGCGTTGAGATGTTTTTTGGGGGGATTTGCGAGTATGGGTAAGGCAGGCCAAAACCTGCGGAAAAGGCTGCTTTGGCAGCCGGTCGCGGGCGCCGCTGCGGTCGCGTGGTGCCTGTTCGTGCCCGTCGCGTGCATGACGCCCGAAAAGGCCGTTCGGGAGACCGACGAGACCGGCCTGCGCCTGGCCACCGAGTACTGGCAGCAGCAGACCGGCACCACCAACACGTTCGATGTCCATCGTCCGGCCGACGCGCTGACGATGCGCATCGCCCTGCTCGCGGCCGTGCGCGGCGAGCAGAGCGTCGTGTTCCCCGCGATTCCCCACGCGGGCGAGCTGAGGGCCTCGAACAACGAGCTGACCCTGTCGCTGACGGACGTCATGTGCGTGGCGGCGCGCAACGACCGCACCTACCAGAGGCTGAAAGAGGCGGTCTTCTCCGCCGCGCTGGACCTCGACTATGAGCAGTACCAGTTCGAAACCTCGTTCAGCGGCATGATGCTGGGACTCCTCTCGGGGGACCCCAACGCGGAGAAGGCGACCGGCCGCGGCACGGCGGGCTTCGACCGCAAGCTCGAGAACGGCGCCGAGATCTCCGGGCGCCTGGCCGTTGACGTCGTCAGCCTGCTGCAGGACGACTGGCGCTCGCTGGGCCTCACCGGCGACCTGACGATGTCCCTGCCCCTGATGCGCGGCGCCGGCCGCGAGATCGTGCGCGAGCCGCTCACGCAGGCGGAGCGCAACCTCGTGTACGCCATCCGCACTTTCGAGCACTACCGTCAGAACTATGCGGTGACCGTGGCCACCTCTTACTTCAGCGTGCTGGAGTTCGCGCAGCGCCTGAAGAACGCCCTGGACAACGAGCGCAACCTGACCGAAAACAGCCGCCGCGCCGACATGATGTTCGACGCCGGACGCATGCAGAGGATCCAGGTCGACCAGGCGCGCTCGGATCTGCTGGACGCCAACGAGAGCGTGATCCTGACGCGTAAGAACTATGAGGCCACCCTCGACGCCCTGAAGGTCAAGATCGGCCTGCCGCCGGAGTCGAAAATCGAGCCGGACCTCGGCGACCTGACGCGGCTTGAAGGCCAGATGGATGAGCTGGCGCGCTCGAGCCGCAGCGCGGTCGCGGCCTTCCCGGACGAGGCCGAGGCGTGCCGGATCGCGCTGGCGGAGCGCCACGACCTGTTTGTGACGCGCTGCGTGCTCGAAGACGAGGAGCGCGGCGTCAAGATCGCGGCCGATGCGCTGCGCGCGGACGTGACGCTCACCGGCGGCGCGGCCGTGGACCGCGCGCGCGCCACCGGCGACAACGACTTCGACGGCGACGAGGCGTGGAGCGCCGGTCTGCGGACCGATCTGCCTTGGGACCGGCGCAGGGAGCGCAACGCCTTCCGCAAACAGCTGATCGCGCTGGAGCAGGCCAAGCGCTCGCTGGAAGAAAAAGAGGATTCCGTCAAACAGTCGGTGCGCAGCGGGCTGCGCAATCTGGTGGCGGCGCGGGCCTCCTACGAGATCCAGGTGGAGGCCGTCAAGGTGGCGAGCCTGCGCGTGGAGAGCAACACCCTGTTCCTGCAGTCGGGGCGCTCCTCGATGCGCGATGTGCTCGAAGCTCAGAAGGCGCTGCTCTCGGCCCGCAACGCCCTGTGCTCGGCGCTGATCGACTGGCGGCTCACCGACCTGGAGCTGCGGCGCGATATGGGGGTCTTGAAGCTTTCGGAAGCGGGCATGTGGCTCGTGGGCAACGGGGATAACCATGGTTAAGAAGCACTCGAAAAAGAAAGCGGTGGCCGCCGGCCTCGCTGTGGCCGTTGGCCTGACGATCTGGCTGCTGGCGCGCGGCGGCACCAAGAAGAGCGAGCCTGTTCCGGTGTTCGCCGTCCAGCAGGGGCCGCTCACCATCGGGGTCTCTTCGGGCGGCTCGATCCAGAGCCGCGACAAGGTGGTCATTTCCAGCGAGCTGGAAGGCAACAACACCGTGATCTGGGTCATCGACGAGGGCACCAATGTGCAGTCGGGTGACCTGCTGCTCGAGTTCGACGCCAGCGACCTGGTCGAGAAGCGCAACGAGCAGGAGATCGTCGTGGCCAACGCCGAGGCCAACGTGGTGATCACCCAGGAGAAGCTCGGGATCACCGAGGGCGACTGCGAAGCCGCGCTGCTGGACCGCGAGGTCGACCTGATGCTCGCGAGGATGGCGCTCGAGAAGTACAAGGAGGGCGACTATCCCCAGCAGGTGCGCCAGTACGAGGCCGACATCGCGCTGGCCGACGAGGAGGTCAAGCGCTCAGCTGAGCGGATGGAGTGGTCGCAGCGGCTGGCCAAAGAGAGCTTCCTGACGCGCACGGAATTGCAGGCCGACCAGCTGGCGCTGCAGCGCAAGCAGCTCGACTTGGAGATGGCCCAGACGAAGATGAACGTGCTGACGAACTACACGGTGCTGCAGCAGCGCTCGACGCTGGACAGCTCCCTGCGCAAGGCCGAGCGCGCCATGGCCCGGACCACGTGGATGAACAAGTCGACGCTCCGCCAGGTCGAGTCCGAGCTGCGCGCCCGGCAGCGCGAGCGCGACCGGGCCACCAACCGGCTGGCGGAGCTGAACTTCCAGATCTCGAAAAGCAAGATCTACGCGCCGACGAACGGCATCGTGCTGTACACCTCCACGGTCCTGATCTCGCGGCGCCAGTGGTGGATCAAGCCGCTGACCGTGGGCTCCACGGCCGTCGAGCGCCAGGAGCTGATCTACATCCCGATCGAGTCGGGCATGGTGGTCGAGGTGATGATCCCCGAGGCAAGCCTCAACAAAATCGACAACGGCATGCTCGCGAAGGTCAAGGTCGACGCGTTCCCCGGACGGGTCTTCGACGGCCGGCTGGTCAAGATCGGCATCCTGCCGGACGGACAGAGCTCGCAGCTGAACCCCGACCTGAAGCTCTACAAGTGCGAGATCGAGTGCGATTTCAAGGACGTGCTGATCCGTCCCGGCATGAGCTGCGACGTCGAGCTGGTGAAGGAAGCCTTCGACGACGTGCTCTACGTGCCCGTGCAGTGCGTCGTGCGGGTCGAGGGCGTGCCGCGCGTGTACGTCAACGACGACGGAGAGTGGGTGCCCCGTATCGTGCGCGTCGGCCTCGACAACAACCGCATGATCCACATCCTCGAGGGCGTGCGCGCCGGCGAAGAGGTCATGCTGGCGCCGCCGGTCAAGGAGACGAAGAGCGAGAGCCGGGAGCTCCGCCAGCCCGTGAAGGGCGAGAACGGCGGCGAGGCGGCCGGAGCCGCCGCGCCGCGCAAGCCCAAGCCTGCCGCGGGGACGAAGGTCAAGAAGCCTGCCGCGGGCAAGAAGACCGCCGCACCCCCGGCGGCGGAGGGCGGCGGTCCGGCGTCATGATTGTCCAGACCACAGAGCGGCTCCGGCCCAACGCCGACGAGGTGGTCCGGCTGGACGACGTCAAGCGGCACTACTTGGTGGGCGACGAGACGGTCCGCGCCCTCGACGGCGTCTCGTTCTCCATCCGCAAAGGCTCGTACTGGGCGATCATGGGGCCGAGCGGCTCGGGCAAGAGCACCATGCTCAACATCCTGGGCTGCCTCGACCGTCCCTCCGAAGGCGCCTACTGGCTCAACGGCGTGAACGTCGCCGAGATGGACGACAACGAGCTGAGCGACCACCGGCTGCGCAACCTAGGCTTCGTGTTCCAGAGCTTCCATCTGATCCCGCAGCTGACGGTGAGCGAGAACATCGAGGTTCCGATGCTCTACCTCGGCCTGTCGCAGGCCGAGCGCAAACAGCGGGCCGAGGCGCTGGCCGAGCGCGTCGGCATGTCGCACCGCCTGCGCCACCTGCCGTCCGAGCTCTCGGGCGGCCAGCGGCAGCGCGTGGCGGTGGCGCGCGCGCTGGCGAACGACCCGGCCGTCCTGCTGGCCGACGAGCCGACCGGCAACCTCGACAGCGCCACGAGCGTCCAGATCATGGCGCTCTTCCACGAGCTCTATGAGCAGGGCAAGACGGTGATCCTCGTGACCCACGAGCCGGACATCGCGGCCTACGCCAAGGCCAGCATCGTGCTGAAAGACGGCCGCGTTCTCTCGTTGACGGAGGGCCAGCCATGAACCGCATCAGCTTCTTCTGGCCCTTCATCAAGCTGGGGCTCACCGACGTCTGGCGCCACAAGACGCGCTCCTTCCTGACCATGCTCGGCATGGTGTTCGGCGTGGGCAGCGTGATCGCCATGCTGGCCGTCGGCGAGGGAGCCAGCCAGCAGGCGCTGGAGTCGATCAAGCGCCTGGGCAGCGAGAACATCATGGTCATGTCCGTGAAGCCCTCCGAGGACGAGGGCGGCAGCTCCGGCGCCCAGCGCGGCCGGCTCGCGGTCTACGGGCTGCTCTACGAAGACGAGGAGCGCATCCGCGCCACGGTCCCCGGCGTCGTGCTGACGGTCCCCGCGCGGATGACGCGGCGCACCGCGCGCGTGGGCGAGCGGCAGCTCGAGATGCGCATGGTCGAGACGGTGCCGGACTGGTTCAGCGTGGTGCAGCGGCCGCTGCTGGCCGGGCGCGTGCTGACCGAGCACGACATGCAGATGCGCGCCAACGTCTGCGTGCTGACCGAGCACGGCGTGCGCCGCCTGCTGGCCGCGGAAGAGATCACGGGGCAGCGCATCCGCATCGCCTCGGGCGTCTTCGAGGTGGTCGGCATCGTCAAGAACGAGACCGGCGGCACGGTGCGCGCGCCCGACAGCGAGGCGGACGGCTACATCCCGATCACCACCGGGACGCGGCTTTTCGGCGAGGCGAACATCCGGTACTCCGCGGGCGGCATGGAGGGCGAGAAGGTCGAGCTGAGCCAGGTGATCGTGAAAATGCGCGACACCGCCTCGGTCGAGCCCGCCAGCAAGGCGATCGAGGCCGTGCTGGCGCGGTTCCACAAGAAGAAAGATTTCCGGATCGACGTGCCGCTGACCCTGCTGCGCGAGGCGGAGCGCACCAAACGGACCTACAACATCGTGCTGGGCGCGATCGCGGGCATCAGCCTGCTGGTGGGCGGCATCGGCATCATGAACATCATGCTGGCGTCGGTCACGGAGCGCACCAAGGAGATCGGCATCCGGCGCGCGATCGGCGCGCGGCGCAGCCGGATCGTGGTGCAGTTCCTGATCAACACCTGCGTCCTGTCGATCGGCGGCGGGCTGGTGGGACTGCTGCTCGGCGTGTCGATCCCGCTGCTGATCACCGCGTTCAGCGGCATGCCGACGGTCGTGCAGCCGTACAGCCTGATTCTGGCCTTCGGCATCAGCGTGGGGATCGGCATCGTGTTCGGGCTGTACCCGGCGATGCGCGCCGCCGCGCTCGACCCGATCGAGGCGCTCCGGCACGAGTGACGCCCATTTATGCGGTTGCCTTGCCGTCCGGGCCTTTGGTATAGTTCTGCGCGTTTGCGGCCCGCTGAATCCGGCGTCCGGAAACGTCCGCATCCTCGTCGGCCCCTGTAGCTCAGTTGGATAGAGCAACGGATTTCTAATCCGTGGGTCGCAGGTTCAAGTCCTGCCAGGGGCGCCATCCGACAGCCCGTCCTGCGGATTGTCCAGGGCTCAACCCTCAGGCGGTTCTTGGACGGTCGCGCTCCCGTCACCCGCGTGACGTCCATGGCTCATGGCCGACTCGATCCTGTCCAATTGGAGCTGGAGCGTCTTCAGCGTTTCCAGGGTCGTGTTTCGCGAGCTGTAAACCCACCACCAGAGCTTCATCAGCACGGTCCCTTCGTGCAGGATCAGGATGAGCAGCGCCATCCCGAGCATGGTTTTCACGTTTTCAGTCGCAACGAATTTCAGGAAACATAGCAGAATGGCCGCCGTGATGGCCGCCAGGTAAGCCCAGGTGAAATACTTCGCCCGTTTTGTCTTGAGCTGATACATGCGGCAAACCTCCTTCATCACGCGTTCGTGTTTCTCCTCGTCGCCTCGGCCCTGCGGTTCCGCAAATAGGCCTTTCAAATTCCGGTCAAACTCGTCTGCGTTCATCGCTCCTCCTCGAGGACGTGCCTCAGTTTTTCGCGGGCATAGTGCAGCCTCGACTTCACGGTTCCGGCAGGAATGTCCAGCAGGTCGGAGATCTCCCCGACCGACAGCTCGTCGAAGTAGTACAGGGTGATGATTTGGCAATCGGCCCTTTCAAGGAGGCTGAGGGCGGCATGCACATCCCTCACGCGCCGCGCCGCCTCGTCGGAGTAGCTCTCGGGGACCGTTTCCGCGAACGACGCATGGAGCTCCCGTCTTTTGACTTCACGACGGATCCAGTCGATGCAAAGGTTGTTCGTCATCCGGAGAACCCAGCCGGGGAACGCGGCGGGCGTCTCGAGCCTGGGCAGGGCTTGGATCGTCTTGCGCCACGTGTCCTGGACAATGTCCCACGATGCCGCTTCGTCGCGCGTCACGCGGAACGCCCGCGCCCAGAGACGCTTCTGCCACCGTCGCACAAGTTCCTCAAAAGCGTCAGCCAGTCCTTGTTGCGCGCGCAATACGAGGATCTCGTCTCTCAGGCTCTCTGCCGACTCACTCATTTTTTCACTAAGACGCGTGCGGAGGGCAAACGGTTCAAAAAGCGATTTGAAGGGGCCATGTTCAGAATACCGCCCCAGTCGCCATTCCGTCAAACCGCGCCCGCTTCGCCGTGCGGGGGGATGACCTGCACGACGCCAGCCCCCGCGTGCGGATACGCCCCGCACGGCGTGATTTGAGACCACCCGTCCGCAGCCAACACGAAAGTGGTGTCGCCCATTGATCGAACCCTCCGATATAGCGCATAAAATCAACTTTTCGTTCTTTTGACCTCATCTCAATGTGGTAGACTTTTAAGTCTATAGTTTGAAAGACAGAACGAGGACAACGATCTATGACGCGGATGCGGACGTGGCGATGGGTGCCGGCTGCGCTGCTGCTGGCGATGGGCGGGGCGGCGTTACGCGGGGCAGAACTGCAAATCCAGTCATTCGACGGGACGGGGCGGCTGAGCTTCGGCACGCTCAACGACGGGACGAACTACAGTTACCGCGTGGAGTGGGCGCCGTCGCCGGCCGGGCCGTGGAGTAGTTTCGGCGGCGCGGGGGCATGCTGGCTCGACGCGAAGCCGCAGGCGGCCGGAATGACGGTAACCAATCTGGTGCCAATGTGTTACCGGGTGGTGGCCACGCGCGGTGACTACATGGTCATCGATGTTTCGGGCGGTACAAACGCGGCCAGTTACCCGACGACCTACTACAGGACGCTTGCCGACGTGCCCGGCGGTGTTAATAGCGACGCCTATAAGACGACAAACATCCTCATGCGGCTGATCCCCAAGGGCGTTTTCACAATGGGCAGCCCGGCGGATGAGTTGGGGCGCTCCGGCAAAGAAGCGCAGCATCAGGTGACGCTGACTTCGGACTTCTACATCGGGGTGTTCGAGGTGACGCAGCGGCAGTGGGAGCTCGTGATGGGGAACAAACCGAGTTGGTTCAACAACGCCACGTACTACCAGACCCGTCCGGTCGAGCAGGTAAGCTACTACGACATACGGGAGAACCCGAACAACAGCGCGATCAGCCCGAACTGGCCGGCGTCGGCGCAGGTGCACGCGGACTCTTTCATGGGCAAGCTGCGGGCGAAAACGGGGTATCCGGGTTTCGACCTGCCGACGGAGTCGCAGTGGGAGTATGCCTGCCGTGCGGGAACGGCGACGGCGCTGAACTCGGGGTATAAACTGACGAACACAGGCAAGGACCCGCGGATGGATGAGGTGGGCCGGTACTGGGAAAACGGTGGTTCGGGGACCAGCCAAAACTGCGCGCCGAGCGCAGGGATGGCGCTTGTGGGCTGTTACTTGCCGAATGCGTGGGGGCTGTACGATATGCACGGGAACGTGTGGGAATGGTGCCTCGACTGGTACGGGACCTACCCGGGAACCGCGACCGATCCGAAGGGTGCGTCTTCGTACACGCACCGCATCGTTCGTGGCGGTAGTTTTGACCGCTTCGCGAGCACCTGCCGTTCCGCGTACCGCACTTTCGACTACCCGGACGACCGGATCAACTTCCACGGTTTCCGCGTGGCTCTCGCGCCCCCAGGTCAGCAATAAGCTAAAGCAGGCCAAGGGAAAAGACTGCCGCTCGGGCACGTCCTTCACCGTCCGATTAGGGTAGCCGGGTCCGCTAATCAGCCACACCTGCCACCCGGCGACCCCGGCTAATCCCACTCCCAGCCCCAGTTCACTAACGCAATATCGCACTAACGCAATAACGAACTTCTCAACCTCTTCCATCCTCAACTCAAACCCCGCCTCCACCGGCCAACCCGGAAACGCCGTATCCAAGAGCTGCTTGTCGAAATCGCGCCGCAGGGCCTCCGACACCATGACCGAGTCGGCCTTGGCCACCTGGTTGAACGCCTCTTGGTGCGCCGACCCGGCTAGCGTGCCGCTGCCGCTCTCGGCCAGCATGGTCAGCAGACCGCCGGCGCCGAGCAGGGTGAGCTGCTTGTCGGGGTCGTCTGCGGATCGCGGGGAGGAGGCGCTCGCTCGCCCAGCCAGAGCGAGAGCCATCACGCAGTCATCGTGGTAGCCGGAGGGGGGCGACATTGCCGACCTGTCCGGTCGGGCCGATCTCGTACTCGTAGCGGCGCATCTCCGCCGTCATCACTTCCCAAGGTCCGCTTCCTTTTTCGAACAGAGCCATAATAGAGCCTCCTTATCATATGGGGGAAATCAGCACGCCTATTTGTCTTTCTCCTCTTTTTCCAGAGTGCTATCATACGGCAATCTTTAAAGGCAGATTGTTGGTGACATTGATAACAAGGTTCGTTTTGACATGCGATCGGCTTTAAGTCCACACACATTGATCCTCTCCCTGTTCATCGCCCTGTCACTCAAGCCCCTCATGTCCCAGGCCGATCAAGAAGGCAACTACACATACACCGTCACCGCAGGCAAGTCTGCCATCACAGCTTTTTCCAAGGACTATGTCGGTGCGCTCACCATTCCCGCTCAGCTCGGCGGTTATCCCGTCGCCGCGATCGCTAACAACAGCTTTATGTCGTGTGCCAGCATCACGGAGGTAATTATCCCCGGCACCGTCACGAACATCGGGGAATTCGCTTTCGGACAGTGCGGGATGCTTGCGACCGTTGTCCTCCCGGACAGCCTTACTAACCTCGGACTGGCTGCTTTTTACGCATGCTCCCGCTTAAAGCACATCACCATCCCCGGCAGCGTCAGCATTATCGGAAAAACCGCGTTCTCTGATTGTGGGCTGACCAACATCACGATCTGCATGGGAGTAAAGAATATCGGCAACGGGGCTTTCGAGAATTGCCCGTTCCTGACGAGCGCCGTCATTCCGGCAAGCGTCACCAATATTGCCGATCTCGCATTTTCGCGTTGTTACGGCCTAAACAACGTGAACCTCGGCACCAATGTTCTCAGCGTCGGATCGTCGGCATTCGCTTACTGCTACAGCTTGAAAGGCATTGCCATCCCGTCATCGGTAATCCGCTTCTCCGCCAGCACATTCGCAAACTGCACAAACTTGGCATGCTTCACCATCCCGGACAGCGTCAGCAACATGGGCACCTCGACTTTTTATGGTTGTACCGGCCTGACTAATGTGGTCATCGGCTCAGGAGTCACCTCCATTGGCCAATATGCCTTCTATAACTGCACCCGTCTGACCCACGTCACCATCCCCATCAGCGTCACCTCCATTGGCCAATACGCATTCTGCAACTGTGCCGGCCTGACCAATGTGGTCATCGGCTCCGGCGTCACCTCTATCGCCGAATCAGCATTCAAATCATGCAGTGAGCTGACCGTTCTTACCATTCCTGGCAATGTCGCTTCCCTTGGATACGAAGCGTTCAAATCCTGCAAGAAATTGACCGCCATCCGGTTCCTTGGGAACATCCCGACGCTCAGCGGCCAATATGTCTTCTATGATACCCCCGCTAAGATCTACTACCTTCCGGACTTCGCATCCAACTGGCCCGCAACGTTTGGAGGCCGCCCGACCCTCTGCTGGAATCCGACTGTACAGAAGGACGCAGCCTTCGGTTTCACCGAAAACCGCTTCGGCTTCAACATCACCGGCACAGCCAGCATCCCCGTCGCGGTCGAAGCCACCACAAACCTCGCCATCGGCGTCTGGATGCCGCTCACAAACGCCACCCTCGGCGCCTCCGGCTCGCTCTCCTTCACCGACCCTTCTTCGACTCATATGCCCGCCCGTTTCTACCGTATCGTCTGGCCGTGACTGATCCCGAAGGTGCGGCCGGTCATGCACGGCGGTCTGATGTGCCGATCCGGCCCGCGTGCCGCGGCCGCTCTCGGTCTGCGAGGTGAACCGGTTGCCGGTGCCGAGCAGGGGGGGCGGCTGACGGGGCACGGACCTTCCGCCGGGCGCCACGGGCAAGATGCCCGTGTCACAGGTGCTGACCCCCTGCGCGGCATTTCGCAAAGAAGCCGTGCGTGTGTCATCGGCCTGAATGACCGTGGTTATAAACTTGCCAATAGACCGTTTTAGGCAGATCATGAATTCATGGTTGGGTGTTTTGCAAAGAGAGCGATGGATGCATTGAGCCTGTCGGAAGCAGACGCACGCGGCTGATGGTGAGGCCGCAGAAGACCGTTGGCGTAATGCGAGGGCACCGATATGAGGAGATCGCAACTAATCCGGTCGGCGGTTTCGCTTATCTTGGCTTTGGCCGTAACGGGCTGTTCCAGCCTGTCCGGTTATTTTGTCGACCGCGGCAGAGATGCTGCGGATGTGCTGACCCTCTCGGCAGGTGTTGGCGCCATAGGCCAGATCCGTCTTGGACCGCTGCCCCTCGGCCTGCTGGATACAAGCGACGCCATAGGGCTGAGATATGGTGAGTTGTTCTGCCGCGCGCCCAGCGGCGAAAAGCCCGATGAGCATGATGTCACGCTGGCAACGCTTCCCGCAGCCCCGATCGTCTTGTTTTTTGGGGCCATCGGATCCGGATGGGACGGGGTTAATGACATGTGGGTGGGGTCTTTCGAGAGGTTGGACGATTACCGCATCTACGAGAACAACTTTCCTCTGAGCGCGACTCAGCTCCGCAGGAACAAGGGGACCGGGCTCTTGGGCTCGCCGAACTGTTATCAGATCGAAGGCGTCCTGGGCTTCGGCTTGACCCTTCGCGTCGGTGTGAACGCGGGGGAGTTGCTGGACTTCATGCTCGGCTGGTCAACCTTCGATATTTTCGAAGACGACGTCGGGGTGGGCCTGGCGTCCGAGGTGGCGACTGGACTCGGGGCAGGCCTGTCGGCATGCGATACCGGAACATTCCCGCAAACATCCTGCCGGGCCATGCCGGGGCTGCCCCTTCTTCGACGGTGAGCGTTCCGCATTCATCATGCCTACGCTGATGGCGCCTGTTGATTGTTCTTGTCTGAGAATGTATGATAAAATGAATTTTTGTGAAAGACGGTGTTATGGACATATCCTTTCTTAGAGCCCTGTCTCGGCTGACCTGCTCCATGCGGATTGCGCTCTTCCTGTTGCCCCTCACCTCCAACGCTCTGACAGAAGGCGACTACACCTACACGATCTCGGATGAGCAAGCCATCATCACCGGCTTCAACTCTTCTTACTCCGGCCCCTTGTCCATCACAAACACCTTGGGCGGGTATCCAGTCACCAGTATTCAAGGGCTCGTGTTTGTTCACTGTGATGGGCTAACCGCTGTCACGATCCCCAACAGTGTCGGCATGATCGGGGACCTGGCTTTTTATTTCTGCCCCCACATGACCAACGTCGTGATCGGTAGCGGTGTCACCAATATCGGCAACTTTGCGTTTATAGGTGGCGAACGCCTGACAAGTGTCAACCTTCCCGACAGCGTCGCCACTGTCGGGGACGGGGCTTTTGTGGGTTGCTCCAGCATGACTAACGTCGTGATCGGCAGAAGTGTCAACAGCATCGGGGAAGGTGCGTTTTCCTCGTCCGCCCTCACCGCTTTCAGCGTGTCAGAAGACAACTCTCACTATAGCGGACGAGACGGCATCTTATTTAACAAGGAACAGACTGCTCTACTCCAATATCCATGTCGACGCCCTGGAAGCCATTACACTATCCCTTCCGGCGTCACGGTCATCGCAGATTCTGCCTTCAGGTCCTGCGAGGCTCTGGTTGGCATTACGATTCCAGACAGCGTGATAAACATTGGTTACAACGCGTTCAGCCATTGTCGCAGTTTGACCAGTCTCACGATTCCTTGCGACATCACAAGCATTGGGGACAACGCGTTCTACTACTGCACCAGCATGACCAGACTCTTTTTTAAAGGCCACGCACCCACCCTCGGCCAGCAAGTATTCGATTACGTCCCTGCAACCGTCTATTACCTCCCCGGAAGGACCAACTGGGGCACGACATATGGCGACCGCCCAGCCCTGTGCTGGAATCCGACTGTACAGAAGGACGCAGCCTTCGGTTTCACCGAAAACCGCTTCGGCTTCAACATCACCGGCACAGCCAGCATCCCCGTCGCGGTCGAAGCCACCACAAACCTCGTCTCCGGCGTCTGGATGCCGCTCACAAACGCCACTCTCGGCGCCTCCGGCTCGCTCTCCTTCACCGATCCCGCCTCATCTTCTCTCCCCGCCCGTTTCTACCGCATCGTCTGGCCGTGACAGCCTCAGATCGATGCCGGGGTAGGGGCGTTTTTCGAAACGACCGAACTTACGCATGCCACATCCAAAGGCAAATCGTGGGCCGGCCCCTTCGCCGTGGTAGGGCAGCCTTGACCGCGCCTCCGCAAATCGAGTATTACTTCCTCATGAAGCGTGTTGACTCGGATTTTTATCAGGCTGGGTTGCACTTCAAATGCCAAGCTTGCGGTCGTTGCTGCCAAGTTCGCGGCGAGTACGCGTATGTCTACGTGGCATTGCCTGAGCGCCGGCGTTTAGCCCTCCTCCTGCAGGTGCCGACTCACGTGTTCACGCGGCGGTTTTGTGAGAAGACGGACGGGCTTTATCATTTGCGCGTCCTTGGCAAACAGTGCATCTTTCTGGCCGCAGGCCGCTGCAGCGTCTACCGCGCACGCCCACAGCAGTGCCGCACCTGGCCTTTTTGGCCGGAGAACATGAACAAGAAGGTCTGGTTTGGGGAGGTCCAAAAGGATTGTCCTGGGGTTGGCGCCGGACCTCGGTTGGAGTCCCGGCAGATTGAGAAACGCCTTGCCGAGGCGGCCGACAGCGAATAAGCCGTCTTCCGTCTTCCGTCCTCTGTTCTCGCCTGTAAGGAGATTTTTCGAAATGGATATTCCGCGCATCTTCACGATTACCGAAAGCGCTCACCGCATCCACAACCCGATCACCCCCGAGAAGTTGGCCACGCTCGGCGCGGCGCTGCGCCGAGCGTGGCCGGCCCGCGTGCTCGACCTCGGCAGCGGTTCAGGCGAGATGCTGTGCACGTGGGCCCGCGCGCACGGGGTCACCGGCACCGGCGTCGATCTGAGCCCGTTGTTCACCCGGCACGCGCAGCGCCGCGCTGAAGAGCTCGGCGTCGCCCATCAAGTCACGTTCATCCATGGCGATGCGGCCGGCTTCGTCTCTGACGACAAGGTCGACGTGGCTGCCTGCGTGGGGGCCACGTGGATCGGCGGGGGCGTCGCGGGCACCCTCGAGCTTCTGGGGCGGAGCCTGCGCGAGGGTGGGCTGCTTCTCATCGGCGAGCCCTTCTGGCGGCATTTGCCGCCGACGGAGGATGTCGCCAAGGGGTGTCTGGCCCACTCGGTCTCCGACTTTCTTGTGCTGCCCGAGCTGCTCGCGTCATTCGGCCGCCTGGGCTATGACGTCGTCGAAATGGTTCTGGCAGACCAGGACGGCTGGGACCGGTACGAGGCGGCCAAATGGCTCACCATGCGCCGCTGGCTGGACGCCCATCCCGGCGACGAACTGGCCCGCGAGGTCCGGGCCCAGCTGACCTCGGAGCCCGTGCGCTATGCCGCCTACACGCGCGAGTATCTGGGCTGGGGGGTGTTCGCGCTGATGGCGCGTTGACTCCCCTGCGGATTTGCTGGATAATGCCGCCCTTGTGAGGGAGTGATCCGCACGGGGCCTCGCGCACGGCGAGGGGCCTCAGGCGTGGCGGGCGGATCGGTCAAGACCTCAAGCCGGGGCCGGTCGCGAGCGCCTGCCCCGGCGGTTCCGCGGGCTCGCACCTTGTGCAGGGGGCGCCGCCGACATGAGAGACGTGCTGATCGCTTTCGGACTGACGCTTTTCGCCGGGCTGGCCACGGGTGTCGGCAGCGTGATCGCCTTTATGGCCAAGCGCACCGACTACCGGTTCCTGTCCGTGGCGACGGGATTTTCGGCGGGCGTGATGCTCTACGTTTCTTTCGTGGAGATCTTCTTCAAGGGCGTGGAGGCGCTGACCCTGCGCTTCGGCGACCCGTTGGGGCATTGGGTGAACGCGGCCTCATTCTTCGGCGGCATGCTGCTCATCGGCGTGATCGACAACCTGATCCCCTCGGCTGAGAATCCGCACGAGACCCATGCGGAGAGCGAGATCCGGCCGCTGCATGACCGCGGCCGTCCGGCGGCCTCGGTCCACGCGCCCGTGTGCAACCATCCCGAGCGGGGGCTTCACGATCACTCGGCGCACGGCAAGAAGCTGATGCGGATGGGGCTGTTCACCGCCTTGGCGATCACCATCCACAACTTTCCCGAAGGGCTGGCGACTTTTCTGGCGGCGCTGCAGGATCCGGGGCTCGGCGTCGCGATTGCGGTGGCGATCGCCATGCACAACATCCCGGAGGGCATCAGCGTCTCGGTGCCGATCTACTACGCCACGGGCAACCGCCGGAAAGCGTTCACCTACTCGCTGCTCAGCGGGCTGGCCGAGCCGGTCGGCGCGGGTGTCGCGTACGTGGCGCTGCGCGTCTTCCTCGGCGGCGCCAACGGCGTGATCCCGCCCGAGGTGATGGGCACGCTCTTCGGCGGCGTGGCCGGCATCATGGTCTATATCAGCCTCGACGAGCTGCTGCCGGCCAGCCGCGCCTACGGCAAGGGCCACGACAGCCTGCTCGGCCTGGTCGGCGGCATGATGGTCATGGCGCTGAGTCTGCTGCTGATGCGGTGAGGGCGGGGACATGCACGACGTCGAGGTGTCCATGATGCTGAGGTCGGCGGTCTGAGGACAGCGGTCGGCGGGGACTTGACGGGCGCGTGAATGGACGTTCCGAGCGGCCGTATGCGTCTGATGCGCGCTGGAAACCCTTATGCCTCCTGCCGGGGCTGGGCTTCTGGCCGAAAGGTCCGTACTCCGCCCTCTGTCCTCCGTCCACGGGTTTCCTTCCATTCATTCCGCGCATCAAGAAAAGTCGGGCTTGACCCTTATTGGGTTATCTGGTACTTTAATACCTAATTAACGGACACCAAAGGACAAAAGAGAAAACCATGGGAGTCTTATGAGCTGGGAATGTCCACACCAAACCGGTGACGAGGCGACCTGCGAGCGGCGTGGGCTCCCGTGCAAGCCGCTCGCGAGCGGATGCGTGCTATGCGGAAAAGTCACCTTGGTCGGTTATGAAGAAAAGGAGCAAGCCATGAAGACACCGAATGACAGCCTCACCCCTTGCGTGAACATACAGCCGGACCGGACGGTCGCCGAGATCGTGCTCCGGTACCCGCAGCTCCGGGAAAAACTGGAACAGCTGGGCGTGGACTACTGCTGCGGCGGAAAGCGGAGCCTGGGCGACGCCGTCCAGAGTGCGCGCCTCGACCTGACAGAGGTCGTGCGCGCCCTGGAGCAGGCGCTGGACCAGCCGCGGCCGGCCGCCACCGACTGGGCGACCGCCTCGGTCACGGCTCTTGCCGAGCACATCCTCGACACGCACCACGTCTATACCAAGGCGCAGCTGCCGCGCATCGACGCGCTGCTGGCCAAGGTGCAGCGCGCGCATAGCCTCCATCACGGCGCGATGCTTGCGACCTTGCGGAGCGCCTTCGAGCCGCTGCGTGCCGAGCTCGAAGCTCACCTCAGCAAAGAGGAGCAGATCCTCTTTCCCGCGATCATCGCCATCGATGGTTATTTGGCGGGGCGCAACGCACGCCCGCAGGTGCACTGCGGCAGCGTGGCCCATCCGATCCGCCAGATGGAGTTCGAGCACGACGGCGCCGGCGCTGTGCTGGCCCGCATGCGCGAGCTCACCCAGGGCTATCGGCTGCCCGACGACGCCTGCGAAACGTTCAAAGCGCTCTATGAGGCGCTGGCGGCGCTTGAGGCCGACCTGCACGAGCACATCCATCTCGAAAACAACGTCCTGTTCCCCGCGAGCGTGGCCCAAGAGCAACGGATTGGCGAGCCGTCCTGAAATGAGGAGCGACATGTCACGAAAAGAGCGCATCGTCATCGCCGGCGGCGGTATGGCTGGCGGCAAACTCGCGGAAGAGCTGGTCGCACGCGGCCGGGACCGCTTCGACATCACCGTCGTCGGCGACGAGCCGCACGGCAACTACAACCGGATCAAGCTGGTCGTGAAACTCAAGGAACCCGACCTGCCGGAGCTCTTTCTGAACACGCCCGAATGGTATGCGGCGAACGGCGTTACGGCTCTTCTGGGGCATCCCGTCACAGCGCTCGACCGCCAGGCGAAAACGGTCACAACGGCCGATGCGCGCGTGATCCCGTACGACCGGCTCGTGCTCGCGACCGGCTCGAGGCCGATCGTGCCGCCCATGAAGGGGCTGGAGCTGCCGGGGGTCTTCACCTTGCGCCGGCTCGACGACGTCGAGCGCGTGAGGGATTTCCTGCGCGACAAGAACGAAGTCACCGTCGTCGGCGGTGGCCTGCTGGGGCTCGAACTCGCGCTCATGCTGCGCCTGCTCGGGAAACGGGTCACGGTTTCACACCTCATGCCCACGCTCATGGAGATGCAGCTTCCCGAAGAGGCGGGCCGTTACCTGAAGCGCCACTTGGAGTCGCTCGGCGTCACTTTCGTGATGGGCACCTACATCACCGAACTGCTCGGCTCCACGGCTGGGATCGCTGAAGCTCTCTTCAAAGACGGGACGTCCATCACCACCGACGCGGTCTTTTTCAACTGCGGCATCCGCCCGAACACCGATCTCGCGCAGGCGTGCGGCCTCGCCTTCAACAAAGGGATCGCCGTCAACGAGCGCCTCCAGACCAGCGATCCGGACATCTACGCCTGCGGCGAATGCCTCGAGTATCAGGGAAAGATCTGGGGCTTGGTCGCGCCGGTCTACGAGCAGGCGCGGACCCTGGCCGCCATCCTCTGCGGCGAGCCCGTCACGTATGCGCCCTCGCCGTCCACGCCCACCCGGCTCAAATCGGATATCCCCGTCGTCAGCATGGGCACGTTCAGGCCCGACGCGCAGGATGAGGTGACGCTTTTCACCGACCCCGCGTCCGCCACCTTCAAGCAGTTGATCATCCGCGACAACACGCTGGTCGGAGCGGTGCTCGTGGGCGAGGACCTCAACTCCGACCTGATCGCCCTGCACTACACGGCCAAGATCCCGCTGCCGGCGCGGCGCGCCGATCTGCTCTTTCCAGGGGCGCGCGCAGGGGACGCCATCGTGGACGGCAAGCTCATTCCCGACGAGGCCCAGGTCTGCGATTGCAACGGCATCTCCGCCGGCGCCATCCGGCGTTCGATCCACAAGGGACACGACACGCTGCTCAAGGTGATGACCAACACCAAGGCCGGCACAGGCTGCGGCAACTGCAAGAACAAGATCAAGGCTCTCCTGATCGCCGAGGTCGGCGAACTGCGCGCAGACCCCGCAGAAACCTACTACGTGCCGGGCATCCCTCTGGACCGGCCGGCGCTTTCGGCCTTGATTCAGGAGCGCAACCTGCGCTCGGCCTCGCAGGTTTTCGCCGCGATCCCCGGTTCGACGGACGATTCAAAAACACGCATGGGGCTCGATTACCTGCTCGCCTACATCTGGCTCTCCGACTATGCCGTCGAGCAAGACGCCCGCTGCGCCAATGATCGCTACTCCGGCAACATCCAGAACGACGGCCGCTACAGCGTGATCCCCAACATCCCGGGCGGCGTCGCCACCGCGGCCCAGCTGCGCGCTATTGCCGACGTGGCGGACCGCTATGGTGCGATGATCAAAGTCACGGGCTCGGACCGCATCGGGCTCTACTCCGTCCACAAGAAGGACCTCCGCGACATCTGGCGGCAGCTCCAGATGGGGTCGGGGCACGCCTTCACCAAGAGCTTCCGCGCATGCAAATCATGCGTGGGCTCCACCCATTGCCGCTTTGGGCTGATGGACTCGCTCGCGCTGGGGCAACGGCTCGGCACCCGGTACCGCGGCGTGATGGGCCCCGCCAAGGTCAAGCTCGGCGTCTCGGGATGCCCCCGTAACTGCTCGGAGGCCACGATCAAAGATTTCGGCGCCGTGGCGGTGGAGGGGGGCTGGGACCTCTACGTCGGCGGCAACGGCGGCGCGCACGTCTATGTCGCTCAGAAAATCGCGCAGGTCAAGAGCGATGACGACGTGGTCCACGTCTGCGACCGTTTCTACGAGTACTACCGCCGGCACGCGAAGTACGGCGAGCGCTCGGCGCACTTCGTCGAGCGGGTCGGCCTCAAGGCCGTCGTCGACGCGATCCTCAACGCGGCGCCGCAGGAGCTTCAGGAGCTGGAAGCGCGCTTCCAGCAGACGCTGGATAACTACCGGGACCCGTGGCTGGCGGAGGGGGAGCTGAACAACGAGACGGAGCGCTCTGCCGCAACCGATGCCGAGGGCTTCACCGTCCTCGCCGAGGAGTCCGCGATTCCGGCAGGCACCTCGCGACTGTTTCATGTCGGCGACACGCCCGTGGCCGTTTTTCACGGACGCGACGGACGCTGGGTTGCCGCGCACGGCGTGTGTCCGCATAAGAGCGGGCCGCTCGTGGACAGCATCTACGGCAACGGCCGGCTCGTCTGTCCGCTCCACAGCTACTCGTTCGATGTCGTCACCGGAACGTGCGACAACCCGGAAGTCCGTCCGGTCCAGATCTTCGAAACCGTCGTTCGCGACGGCCAAGTCAAAATCAAAGTCGTGCCGCCCCGGCGGTCGACGACAGAGGAGTAGCGCCATGCGCACACACGTTCTCCAACATGTGCCTTTCGAAGGCCTGGGCAGCATCGAGCCGTGGCTCGCGGCGCGTCAAGCGCGCGTCTCCTGGACCCGGTTTTTCGAGCAGCCCGACTTGCCCGACGCCGAAGACGTCGACCTGCTGATCGCGCTCGGCGGGCCGATGAGCGTCAACGACGAGGAGCGGCTGCCGTGGCTGCGTCCCGAGAAGCGCCTCATCGCCCGTGCCGTCGAGCTCGGCCGCCCGGTGCTCGGCATCTGTCTCGGCGCGCAGCTCATCGCGAGCGCGCTCGGCGCCCGCGTCTACCCCGGACCGCACAAGGAGATCGGCTGGCACCCCGTCTACGGCGTCCGCGCCGATCCCGGGGGTTTCGCTTTTCCCGACGAGTTTCTGGCTTTCCACTGGCACGGCGAGACCTTCGATCTCCCGCCTGGGGCCGTTTGGCTCGCGCGCAGCGCGGCCTGCAGGCACCAGGCGTTCAGGATCGGCCGGCAGGCCCTGGGGCTTCAGTTCCACGTGGAGACCACGCCCGCCAGCGTCGCGGCCCTGATCGAGCACGCAGGCGACGAACTGGCCGCAGGAGGCGCCTTCGTCCAGTCCGAGGAAGTCCTGCGCGCCGCGCCGCAGCAGGCCTACGCGGCGGTCAACGCGCTGATGGCCTCGGCCCTCGACGCCCTCGTGCCGGACAAGGGCGCGCCGTGTGGGGGTCACGCCTGCGGCGGCGCGGCCCCGGGCGAGGCCGCGCATGTCTGACGCTGGGAACGCCTCCGCGGAACGCACCAACGGACAGGACGCGCACCGGCTGATCCTGTGCCGCGGCCAGAGCGCGTGCGCCTTCGGCCTTGTCGCACTCGAGCCGGTCCGCGCAGCCATCGAGGCGGTCATCGCCGACTCGCCGTGGCGGGCGCACGTCGAGCGTGCGAGCCGTTCCCGGTTCCGGCCACACGACCGGTTGCGCATTGCGCTTTCGGCCTGTCCCAACGGCTGTTCGCAGCCGCAGATCCAAGACATCGGCCTCATCGCCGCGCTTCGTCCGCGGGCCGTCGCGGCCTGTTGCACCGGCTGCGGCCTGTGCGAAAAAACCTGCCGCGAAGCCGCGGTTCTCGTGCAGGACGACCGTGCCGTCCTTCGTCCGGAGGCCTGTCTGGCGTGCGGCGAGTGCGCCCGATGCTGTCCGGCCCGCGCCATCGCGTGCGAGCCCCTCGGATTCCGGTTGCTGCTGGGGGGGCGCATGGGGCGGCACCCTGTGTGGGCGACCGAGCTCCCTGGACGCTACGCCGAGAGCCAGCTTCCGGACGTCATCCGCCGCCTGCTGGACCTGCTGCTCCGCGAGGCGCGTCCGGGCGAACGCCCGGGTGCGACGTTCGCGCGTCTCGGCTTCCAGCAGGTTGGACAGGAGATTGGAGCGTGCCGCAATGACTGACCCGAAGACACGCGGCGCTCACAAGGGCGCGTTCCCGTTCCGCCGGCTGACCCAACTCGGCTTCGCCCTCGGGGCCCTCCTGACGGCCGTTCAGTTCAGCCGCTTTGTCGGTTCCCTTTCGCAGGCCGAGCCGGCAGCCTTGGCGTTGCGGCCGGCCGAGGTCGATGCCTGGTTGCCGATCAGTTCCTTCATGAGTCTGGTGTACCTGGTCAGGACCGGGATCGCCAACACCGTGCATCCGGCCGGACTCGTGCTCTTCACGCTCATTCTGTTCTTGGCAGCCGCGATGCGTCGCGGATTCTGCAGTTGGGTTTGTCCCGTTGGCGCCCTCTCGGAAGGGGTCCATCTCGCAGGGGCTTTCGTGTTCAAACGCAGCGCGCGCCTGCCCAAGCCTCTCGACCTTGCGCTGCGATCGATCAAGTACCTGATGCTCGCCTTTTTCGTGTTCATGATTTGTAGAATGTCCGTCACGGAGATGCGCGCCTTCATATACAGTCCCTACAACCGACTCTGCGATCTCAAAATGTATGCGATGTTTTCGCAGCCGAGCGCGGTCACGGCAGGGGTCGTCGCGGTGCTCGGCCTCCTGTCGCTGTTCTACCAGGGCTTCGTGTGCCGCATTCTCTGCCCGTACGGCGCGCTGCTCGGGCTGGTGTCCATCGTGAGCCCGACTGCGGTGCGACGGGATGCCGCGCGCTGTTTGCGGTGCGGCGCCTGCTCCCGGGCCTGTCCCAGCGGCCTCGACGTACACGCCCGGCAGACGGTGCGTTCGCCCGCGTGCACCGCCTGCTACGGCTGCGTCACCGCCTGCCCTCAGCCCGGCGCCTTGCGCATGGGGCTGCCGGGGTCGAGAGGGATCCTTACCCCAAGGCTCTACGGGCTTCTCACCGTCGCGGCCTTCCTGTTCGCCGCGCGCGCGTTTCGCGCCTTCGGCTATTGGGATGCCGATACGCCGCGCGAGCTCTACCGCCGATATTTCGCAGGCCCGGCCGCGGCGGAAGTCTCAGAACGTCTCGACCGTCCGGGAGTTGATTCCGGGCCGTCGTTTCCTTTGATGTCTGCCCCGGTTTCTGGTAAAAACGACTCATGACTTTTCCACATTCCCTCTGTTCGGGGCGGACGGGGTCCGCTTGCGGTTGGCGCGTGCAGGCAAAGATGCGGGTGCTGATGCCGGTGGCGGCCGCAGCGGTTTTGGCGGTGACCGGGGTTTCCGGTCAGACCGTCCGGACCTGGGCTGGCGGTAGCGGCGATTTCTCGGACGGGGCCAAGTGGTCCGGCGGCGTCGTTCCCGGCGCGCTGGACGACGCCTTGTTCAACTCGGCCGGCGCTTTCACCGTGTCGGTCACCAACAACGTTGAGACGCTCCGCCTGCAGTTCGACAAGGCCGGCCTGAACGCCGACCTGAACATCGCCGCCGGAAAGACCTATACGGTGGGGACCAACTTCATCGTCAAAGGCGGCTCGGCGGCCGCGCCCACCCGGCTCACGCTCGGCAGCGGGACAATCCAGCTGGCCTCCGCGCCTCAAAGCGGCGCGCCGGGGATCGGTTCCAGCTTCACGGAGCTGGTGATCACCAATGCGTCCCTGCTCGGACCCGCGGCGGGCTATTTCATGGTCGCGGCGACGGCCAACTCCAGCGCGCTGGTGGTCGGCCCGGGAGGCTATTACTACGGGCCGCAGATCCTGACGGCGGACCAGGCGCAGTATGGCTCGAACCGGATTGAGGTGGCCGGGCAGAACGCCCGGCTGGTGTGCAACGGCAATGCGCAGATCCGTTCCGGCCTCCGCGGCTGGGGCAATTCGACGGTGGTGACGAACGGCGGCTATCTGAGTTGCGGGTCGTTTTACAACGGGGCCAACTTTGAGTCGCGCTCTAACTCGTTGTTGGTGGCATCCGGCGGCATCCTGGAGCTCCCGGCCAGCAGCATCAGCGGCACGTTTGCCGTAGGCAGCAACGGCACCCGGAACCGGGGGCTGATCGAGACCGGAGGCCTGCTGCTGATCGGCTCCTCCTCCGCCTACTTATGCGTCGGCGGCAACAGCAGCGCCGCGCGGGATTCGTTCGGCTACGGCAATGAGCTGGTGGTGCGGGACGGCGGCATCGTCACCAACAAGGGCTCGACCTGCCTGGGAGGCTCGCCGACCAACAGCGTGAACGCGCTGGTGGTCACCAACGGCGGGTATTTCTATGCCGGCCAGCACCTGTATGTCGGCGAACTCGGGCGAAGCAACTCGCTGGATGTCGCCGACAACAGCCGGCTGGACGTCGGCAAGGATCTGTTTGTGGGCAACGGCAACAGCCGCACGAACGCTTGGTTCAACCGCCTGACCGTCGGCGCGGGCGGGACGGTCGCCGTGGGCTGGACGGCCTATGTGGGCGGCAGCGGGTGCTCCAATGAGCTCACCGTGGCAGCCGGCGGCTCGCTGTCCGCGACAAACGCCCTGACCGTGGGCGTCTATGCGTCCGCCACGGGAAACGTCTTCAGGCTCGCCGGCGGGACGGCATACACCCCCGGCGCCTTCACCGTAGGGGATTTCGGGAGTTTCAACCGGGCCGTCATCGACGGCGGGCAGCTGACCTGCGGCGCGTTCTATGTCGGCAAAAGCGCCGGCTCCGTCGGCAATGAGCTCGTTCTGGAGGGCGGGACGCTGCTGGCGACCGCGACTCCGTTCGTCGGCTATAACGGAAGCGGCCATTCGATGACTGTGAGCACGGCCGGCCGGTTCGCCACGACCAACCAACGCTTCGTCGTGGGGCAGTCGGGCAGCGTCAACGCGCGGCTGAACATCCTTGCCGGCGGCCTCGTGCAGGTCAAAGGATTCCTCGTCGGGGACGGCGCCGTGCCGACGAATGCCGCGGCGTATGTCTGCGGCGCGAACGCCCGCCTGGAGGTCTATGGCACCGAGAGCGGCGACGATGTCCGGGTGGGGGCCGGTGCGGCGAACGGCAGTCAGCTGTACGTGTGCGACGGCGGGGTGGTGGACGCGGGGATCAAGGCGCTGGGCGTCAACTACAGCGGCACCGCGACCAATGGCCTGATGGTCGTGAGGGACGGTGCCGTTTACGTCACCAACGACCAGTTCTTCGTCCAGCTGAACGGCGTGCTCCGCATCGGCGGCTCAAACAGCCTGATCCAGTGCCGCAACTTTGTGCTGAAGAACAGCGCGGCCGTCGAGTTCGAGATCCCGGCGCTGGGCCTGCAGACGAATGCGGCCGTGATTCAGGTCTCGAACAATCTGACGGTCTCGGGCACGCCTTCGCTGGACGTCGCCTGTTCCGAGTGGGTGCAGCGGACCGGCGGCAAAATCACGCTGCTGGACTACACGTCGACCCTGACGGGAGACCTGGCGGCGCTGGTCGCCGCGGCCGCCCTCGATGATCCCCGTGCGACGCTGGCCGTTGTCGGTAAGCGTGTGGTGCTCTCGGCGCCGTCCAGAAAAGGGACGCTGCTGAAGATCTTCTGAGGCGTCCGGGTCAAACCGGGCCGGGCAGCGTCATGCGCGGAATGGCGAGGTGCCGGATGCGCTCGCCGTCCAGCAGGGCGTCGTAGCGCGCCGGGGCGGCGTCGCGGGCGTGCCGGGGTTTGCGCTGCAGGTCCAGCAGCGCGGCGGGCGCGACCGCGTGCTGGCCGTAGCGGCGGTTGAGCCGGTCCACGGCCGCATCCAGCTGGCCGTAGTCGCGCCGCGCCTGCGTCTCCTCGAACAGGTCGAGCTGGCGGTTCCGCGCGGCGACGAGCCCGCCGAACCAGACCAGGGTGGAGCGGTAGGTCAGGCCGGGCGCGAAGAGCGCGTCGAAGAGCGAGCGCAGGACCGGCGCTGCCTCGCAGTCGTGCGCCGTGACGCAGGGCATCGCGGCGCTGGCGGCGTGTGCGGTGTAGTCTTTGAGCCGGAGGCAAAGGCCGATCTCGCGGGCCAGGTGGGCGTGGCGGCGCAGCTTGGCCAGGCCGTGGGTCAGGTTGCGCAGCGCCTCGGAAAACACGAGGAGCCGGTCGCTGCTCGGGGGCGAGAAGGTGTGGCCTTTCATCATGCTGTCGTAGTCGGCCTTGGCGTCGAGCGACAGCGGGATGCGGCGGCGGCCGTGCAGCTCGTGCCATGTCTCGTGTCCGGGCTTGTGCAGCAGCCGCAGGACCGCGGACTCCTCCATCTGCGCGAAGTCGTGGGCCGTGGCGACGCCGCGCGCGGCGAGCTTGGCCGCGCTGGCGGGGCCGATGCCCCAGACCTTGGCGACGGGGGTGCGCTTCAGCATGAGGGGAATGTGTTCGCGCCGGAGGATGGTCTGGCCGTCGGGCTTGCGGAATTTCGAGCAGAGCTTGGCGAGCGTCTTGGTGAGGCTGATGCCGACGGAGACGGTCAGGCCCAGCTCTGCGGACACGGCGCGGCGGAGACGCTCGGCGACGCCCTCCAGCGGACAGCCGAGCGCGTCGCCGCAGCCGGTCAGGTCGGCGAAAGCCTCGTCGATCGAGTACTCCTCAACGAGGGGCGTGAAGCGCCGCAGGATGGCGAACAGGTGCCGGGAGTAGAGACTGTAGGCCTCGTAGTCCGAGGGCAGGATCACCAGGTCGGGGCAAAGCCGCTGGGCGTCGTGCAGCTGGATGCCGCGCTTGATGCCGCAGGCCTTGGCCTCGTAGCTGGCGGCGGCGATGATGCCGCGCTCGGCGCCGGTGACGACGGGCTTGCCGCGCAAGGCCGGGTTGAGCGCCTGTTCGACGCCGGCGAAAAAGCCGTCGGCATCGACGTGGAGCAGCGTGCAGTCTTGGAACGGGGAGGTCATGGGGAGGGGGAGAGAAGGAATGGTGAATGGTGAGTAGTGAGTAGTGAATAGTGAGTAGTGAATGGTGAGTAGTGAATGGTGAATGGTGAATAGTGAATGGTGAAGGGTGAAGAGGGAATGGTGAAGAGGGAAGCGGGGGGCAGGGAAGAGTGAGTAGGGAAGAGGGAAGAGTTGGGGAGGGGCATGAGGGTCGGCGGGAGACGACGCACAAGAAGATAGCGGATTGGGATTGCTCCGTATAGAACAAAAGTTCTATACTGGCGGCATGTCACCCCAATCCATGGTCAGCGCGCGCATTCCCGTCCTGAACGGGTTCATCAGCGAGCACGGTCGGGCACCCACGCTGGAGGAGCTGTGCGGCCTCTTTGGCGTGGCATCCAAGAACACGGCTTCCGTTCTGGCCGGGAAATTCGTGGCGGCGGGCGCGCTGGAGCGGACGGCGACGGGCCGGCTGATGGCGCCGCGGCGGGTGCCGGCTTGCAAGCTCAGACTGCTCGGCAGCGTGGCGGCGGGGTTCCCGTCGCCGGCCGAGGAGTCGCTGCTGGACACGATGAGCCTGGACGAGTACCTGATCAGCCGGCCCGAGGCGACCTTCATGCTGCGCGTGGAGGGCGATTCCATGGTCGAGGCCGGCATCCTGCCCGGCGATACGGTGCTGGTCGAGCGGGGCCGTGCGCCGCGCAACGGCGACATCGTGATCGCCTGCGTGGACGGGGCCTGGACCATGAAATATTTTTTCAAGGAGGGACGGGAGATCCGGCTGGAGCCCGCAAACAAGGCCTACGCGACCATCCGTCCCAAGAGCCGGCTGGCGGTCGAGGGCGTGGTCAGCAGCGTGATCCGCAAACTGGTGTGAGGCTGCCTCCGGCCCTGCCGGCGCACACGGTTTCTTGGCTGACCCGTGCCGGCCGTCCCGCAGGTCCGGTCGTCCTGTGCGGGCTTAGGACGCGCGGCGCTAGGCGTCGGAAGATCCCGTACCAGCGCACCAGGTGAGACAGAAGCGGGCTTTTGCCGAAACCGTCGTTCCTGATTTTAAGCGATCAGCGTGAATAAAATCAGGAACGGCTCTGATTCGCGAAGATTCGCGCGTAAAAAGCCGTGCCCAGAACCGCACGGTTTTCCTTTCCCGCTTGCCAGGACGGGGGTGAACGGCGTATAGTCTTCTCATCGTGATGCAACCGAAAGGCGCTTTTTTTAGGTCATCGACCGTTGGCGCCGATTGCTGGTTCCGGCCTGGGCCGGAGACAAAACCGACACGATACAAAGTGAGTTGGCACATCGCCGCATCGCTTGCGAGGCGGCGAGCCTATGAATATCCGTTCATCTGAAAGACCCGCACGGGTCTTCTCTTCTGCGAGTCTGAACGACTCGGCGTCTGATCACGCGAAGTTCTTCGCCTATCCGGTTCAAACTGATTCAACAGCTCAAGCCCGCCGCGAGGTGGCGTATCTGCCTGGGGCGGACGCCGCGACCGCTGGCGAGCCGCTGGATGCTGCCCTTGACGGGCGCCTGGGCATGGCCGAAAACGGGCTGTGGCTCTCTCCGCATCTGGCCCCGCAGGGCGAGCGCTTCGACCAGGTTTGGGCCATCTACACGGCTTCTTTCGCCGACTCTGAGCGGCGTTCCCTCGGGGAACAGCTCGAGGCGATGAAACAGCCGCACTACCGCTTCTCGGCCATTCTGCACGGCTCCGACGTGGTCGGCGTGCTGGCCTATTGGGAGCTCACGGGGTTCTGCTTCGTCGAGCATTTCGCGATCTCGTCCGCGCACCGCTCCGGCGGGTTCGGCCACCGCGTGATGGCTCTGCTGCAGAAGCACGTGCAGCGGCCGATCGTCCTGGACGTGGCGCCTTTCGGCTCCGACCAGACGGCCGCGCGCCGCGTGGCCTTCTACCAGCGTCTGGGGTTCCACTACTGCGGCGTTTCGGTCGAGCTGCCGGCGTACGCGGGCAAGCCGGTCGAAGCCTCCAACCTGATGGCCTGGCCGCAGGCGCTGGACCGCGTGGACCGCGAGGTCGTGCTCGCGACCATCGAGCGCGAAATCTACGGGGTGCCGACAACGCGGGTGCCGCGCCACACGGCGGTGTGAGGATTTCTGCGCGCTCGCAGGAGGCTCACGGTGCCGGGGCGAGCCGGAAGCGGTCGAGCTTGGAGCCGGCTTCGCGCGGCCGCACCGTGAGCGTCACGGGGCCTTGCGGCAGATCGAGGACCGCGACGGTCCGCCACGTCCACGTCTTGAACACACCGGGCGACCACGTCTTTTCGGGCAGGGGTGCCGGGCCGTCAGGCGCGACGACGGCGAGAAAAAACGAGTCGTCGTCGGGGCTCGGCGTCTGCACGCGGCCGGAGAGCGCGTAGCGTCCGGCTTGGGCGACCGTGAGGGCGTATGTGGCCTGGCCGCTGCCGCCGCTCTGGCCCTCGTCCGGCACCCAGAGGTAGGCGCCGCCGGAGGCTGTCGCATCCCCTGTCGCCACTTCGTACGGCACCGTGACCCGGGCCTGCTCGGCTTCCCATTCGGTGGTGCGGCCCGCCTCGACCGTGACGGGCGCGGCCTCGCGGCGGGTTTTCAGATAGGCCTGGATCACGGGGCTCGTTTCGAGGAGGGCGCGTCCGGCGTCATGGCCGTCGAGGCCGAGCACGGTGCGCGGCGGCGCCGGCGCGGTCGCCGGCGGCGCGCTGAAGGGCGCGCGCGCCTCGACCGCGAGCGGCTGCGAAAGCCCCGCCACGCGGATGCGGAGGGTCTCCGGCGTCACGGCGACGTCGGCCGCCGCCGCGGCGAAGGCCCTGCGGAACGCGGCGAAAGCGTCGTCGCCGGCCAGGCCGCTGCCCACGCGCAGCCAGAAGGCGGCACCCGCCTGGGCGCGGTCCGCGCGGCGGGCCGGGTCGACCCACGCGTGCGAGACCGTGAGGCGCGCCGCGCCGAAGCGGTTGAGGTCGTCGACCAGCGCGACGGGGCTCGGGGCCCCGTCCTGGCCGCGCGTCCAGGGAACGCGGATGGCGATCACGGCGGATCCTTGCCGGAGGTAAACGGCGGAACCCGGCGGCACGGCGTGTGAGGACGGAGCGTTCGTGCCGAGCACGACCGGCGTCTCGTCGATCCAGAGCGCGTCGAGGCGCTTGCGGAAGAGCAGGTGGGACTCCAGCGTGCCGGTGGCGTCCTTGAAATCCGTGTCGCGGTAGACGGCGACGCCCAAGGCGTCGGCCCGGTCCTGTACGCCGGCCCACCAGGGCGAGAGATGGAAGGCCTTGGAGTGGGTTTTGCCGTCGAACACCGTTTTTTTGCCGTAGGGGTCGCCGCGGCCGTCGGGAATGAAGGAGAGACGCGGCAGGCGGTCGGCGCGCGTTCCGGGGAAGTCGGCCGCGAGGGCGATGTCCATGCGGCCGGAGTAGGCTTGCCAGGCGGTGCCGAGGGTGACGTCGCGGCACACGTAGTGGGTGCGGCTGCAGAGGGGCTCCGCGCCCCAGGTCTGCTCGACGAGGCGCGGGTAACGCGCGGTGCAGAGGCGCCACAGGTCGGACGGCGGCCGCCACGCGGTGTAGAGCGGCGTGAAGGTGGTGAAGCCGAAGCCTTGGGTGAGGGGGAGCCAGCCGCAGGCCGCGAGGGTCTGGTCGAGCTCGCCGAAGCCGAAGACGTAGTCGTACGTCCGGCTGTGGGCGCCGGCGAGGCGCTCGGCGGGGGCGAACCAGTTGAGCGCGAGGTCCTGCCAGAAAAAGGCGGCGAGCGTGCGGGCCAAGTCTCGGGTTTCCGCTTGGGCGGCGAGGTCGGCGAGCAGCATCATGGACTCGGTGTCCACGCCGTAGTAGGTGGGGCTGACAAATTCGTGGGTGCCCTCCTCCCAGAGCGTTTTGATGAAGAGCGCGAGCCGCCGCTCGCCTTCGGCCGCGGCGTCCGCGTTGCCGAGCGCCTCGCCGAGCAGGATCAGGTCCGAGGCGTTGAGCAGCGCGATGTTGGTGTAGGTCGTGCGCGGCCGGTGGTTCACGAGGCCCTGCAGGCCGAGCGTGAGCATCGTCTGCAGCCGCGCGCGCGTGTCGGGGTCGAGCGCGTCGCGGTGGAAACGCCAGAGCAGCGCGCCGTGCTGCATGCAGAAGTCCACGGCGTTGTAGTCCATGACCTCGGCGTCGCGCGCGTACCAGCGGAAGTTGCCGTAGGCGCGGTGCGCCGGGTCGCGGTTCTGCATCCCTTCGGCGGCGGCCAGCAGCTCGGCCACGCGCGTGAGGTTCGTGCCCGCCTCGGCATAGGCCAGCATGGAGGTGAAAAGCTCGCGGCAGCCGTAGTGGGCGTTGGGACGCGCGAGTTTCGCGCAGGTGCTGTCCGCCCGCCGCACCAGGTCCGCGCGGATGCGCTCGCGCGGCACGGGGAGTGGATCTTGCGCAAAGGCGGTGGACGCGAGAACGGTCAGTGACGCCAGATGTGCCAGCCGGTTTTTCATGGCCGGAAGCGTAGCATGAGCGGCGGTGCCGTTCAAACGCGGAATGGGTCAGGACATGAAGATCGCGTCTCGGCCGAGCGCGTATCCCTGCTCTCCGAGGCGGCTGAGGATGACCTCGTGCGCGTCGCGCCGGGCCACGCCGGCGACCACAAACGCGGTGCCTTGCGGCGGCAGGCCGGCGGGCGCGAGGACGGAAAGGCCGTGGATGCGCTGGCCGATGCGGCGGGGCGAGATGTCCACGTACGCCCGGATCCGGACCCCGCAGGCGCACAGCAGCTGCCAGCGCTGCCGCGAGACGCGTCCCGAGCCCCACGCAAGAATCTCGGGATGGAAGGGGTTGTGCGCGGCGAGCCAGCGCGCGAGATAGGCCGCTTTGGTTCTGTAAAAGGCTTCCGGCGCATAGCGGGCGTCGCTGCGGCTGAGGCGCTGCGGCGGGTCGTTCCAGACCAGCAGGGTCTCGGGGATCTTGGCCAGGCGGACGCCGCGTTCGAGCCAGCGCAGCCAAAGCTCGAAGTCCTCCGGGAAGTCACCGTCGCGGTAGGCGCCGAAGCGCTCGGGCAGCTCGCGCCGGAACATGACCGACGGGTGGGCCATGGGAGCGTCCACAAAGCGCCAGAGCGAGAGCTCGCGGTGGGTCAGCAGCCGGTTCTGCCAGGCCACGTGGTGGGCGTATCCGGCCTGGCGCGCGGCGTCGCCGCCGAACGCCACGAGCGAGCTGACCACCCCGGTGCCGGGGTCGGCGTCGAGAAGGGCGGCCTGGCGCTCCAGGCGGTCGGGGAGGCTGATGTCGTCCGCGTCCATGCGCGCGATGTAGGCGCCGCGGCAGTGGGCGAGGCCGGCGTTCAGCGCGGCGACGAGGCCGCCGTGGCTGAGCCGCACGGGCCGGACGCGCGGATCGCGCCGCGCGGCGGCGGCGAGTACCTGCGGCGTCGCGTCGGTCGAGCCGTCGTCGACCGCCACGATTTCGAACGGCCGCGCGGTGCGCTGCGTCAGCAGGCTCTCGAGCGCGGCCGGCAGAGCCTCCGCCGCGTTGTAAGCCGGCAGCAGGACCGATATGTGGGGGTGGTCGGACACGGGCGGCGGCTATTGGAAGGTGAATCCCGACGTGAGCGCGGCGTCGCCCTTGAAAAAGCCGGCCTCGGCGGCCGAGGTGAGGGGCTGGCCCGCGCGGGTGCAGCCGGAGAAGCGCACGGCGTCGATCAGGGGCGTCTGGCCGGTCTCGGCGGCGAACTTTTTGACGGCGTCCGGCAGGATGAGCGCGGCCGGCACGCGGCCGTCGCTCCAGTGCACGTTCTCGAAGGTGATGTTGCGGATCTTGCCGAGGGGGGAGTGTACGCCGCGCCGCTCCGTGCGGTTGACGTAGAACACGAGGCTGCGCGAAGGGTCGGTCGGCCGGCGCGAGCGGTCGCGCTCGTAGCGGTCGTCATAGTGCTGCAGAAACTCCTCCATCCAGACGTTGCGGAAGGTCATGTTCTCGTAGACCGCGCCCTCGGTGGTGTCGAGGCGGATGCCGTCCGCGCCGTTGAGGAGATAGATGTTCTCGAAGAGGAAGTTGCGCATCGAGGCGCAGGCCGACTCGCTGCCGACGCGGATGCCGTTCGCCTTGTGGGCCCAGATGACGCAGTTGCGGTAGGTGTGGTTCTCGACGATGTCGCGTCCGGCCCTGGCTTTGGGCGTCAGCCCGTCGTCCTCGCTGAAAATGAAGCAGTCCGAGACGGACACGCCGCAGCAGCTCTCGATGTCGAAGCCGTCGTGGTTGGAGAGACGCACGTCGCTCAGGATCTTGACGCCGGAGATCGTGAGCGCATCGGTGAACTGCACGTCGACGTTCCACGAGTAGGAGTCGCGCACCGTGAGGTCGCGGAGGACGATGTCGCGGCCGTTGCGGATGAAGAGCGCCCGGCCCGCCTTCTTTTTGACCTGCTCGGCGCGTTCGTAGGCGCGCCGGATGACGAAGCCGTTGGCGTCGAGGGTGCCGGTTCCGGTGAGGCTGAGGTTGGTCACGTTCTCGGCGGTCAGAAAGCCGATCATGCCGGGCGCGCCGGGGATCGCCTTGATTCCGGCGGGGTCGTCGACCGCCTGCAGGAGCGCGCCGGGGGCGAGGTGCAGGGTCATGTCCGAATGCAGGCGCAGGGTGCCGGTGCGGAAGTGGCCCGCCGGGATCACGAGCGTGCCGCCGCGGGGCAGCGCCTGCACCGCGGCCTGGAGCGCGTCGGTGTTG
>Ga0209066_10000405_pt1 | contig 63881 bp, 48 predicted proteins | sample All_14_2_FD_187198 | JGI IMG/M metagenome (GOLD analysis project Ga0209066, IMG submission 187198) | Freshwater microbial communities in response to fracking from Pennsylvania, USA - Allegheny Zone_MetaG_DW_15 (SPAdes) (version 2) ...
TACTTCCCCCCTCCCGCAGGCGGGAGGGGTCGGGGGTGGGCAATCCAACCTCAGATCAAAACGCCACCTCAGCCTGCAACCACAAGATCTCCCGATCCACGCCAAACTTGTCGGCGTTGTAGTTGGCATACTTCACCAGCCAGCCCACCTTCTTGGTCTTGAAGCCGAGGCTGGCGTCCCATTCGCTGCCGAACTTTACCCCGCCCACATCACTGCGGAATTCATGGTAAGTCACGTTCGCGTTAAGCCCTTGAACAGCCTTCACTTTCGGCAGAACCTTGGCGAGCGTGACGTAGTAATCCTCCAGCCCATTGCCCGGCGTGGTCAGGAACAGGTCGGCCCAGCCATTGAACTTGTGCAGCGTCGCCAGCGGGGTCTGGAAGGATTTGCCCACGGCCTTGTCCGCACCCAGCTTTTCGTAGCCGCCGGTCAGGGTAAAGCCCTGATAACCCATTCCAAGTTCGCCCAGAACGAAGTCCGCTTCATAGGCCACCGGCGCGCTGCCGATGCCGGATTGGCGGGCGTAGCTGGCCAGCACATTCAGCTTCACCGCCTTGGACAGCGGAATGCTGCCCGAAACGCGCCCGCCATAGGTTTGTGATGAGTTGGCGAAGGCAAAAGCTTCATCATAATCAAGGATATAGGAGAACGCCTTGGCGGTCACCGGTCCCAGCTTCGCACTGGCTTGCAGGAACACGAAGTCGCCATCCATCGACCGACGCGGCCCGGCTTCGGACCCGAAGATCGAATCCTGCTGGATCGCGTAGGTGCCATCAAAGCTGATCGGCCCGAACGTCGCCTCGGCGCGCACGGCGTCGAACGTCTGCTCGTTCTGCCGCCAGCCGACCGAGCCGACAAAGCGTTGATCATCAAGGTTTATCCGCTGCCGCCCCACGGTCAGCGCGAAGTCCTTTACCTTGTACATGATCTGCGCGCGGTTGAGGTCGATGCTTTCGCCATCAGCCACCACCGCAAACTGCGGGCGGCGTTGTGAGCTGCCTGCCAGCGGGAATGGGAAGGCATTGTATTCGTTGTTCAATCCCAGCGTGCCTTCGGCCTCTACCAGCACCGAAAGGTGCGAAGGCGCGTGCTTCAACTCCAACCCGGTGCGCAACCTCACGGTCAGCGCATCAGCGTCGACCGTCGGCTGGTCGACACCTTCGTAGCGAATGCGCGCGTCGATGATCGGATCGAGTGTCAGGCCATCGGCGACCGGAATCGGATCACCAAAAGCGGGTTTTCCGGCGGCGTGCGCAGGATGTGCGAGTGCGATCGACGACGCGAGCAGCGTCGCCGCGAATGTGGTCTTCTTCATGTTCCCTGATCCCCCTCAGTTGAGCCGGTCAGGCATCCTCTCGTGCGCCTCAGGTGCGCTTAGGTGCTTGTAGGTGCATCTAGGTGTCGTTCAGGCCGCATTTGATTTCGGCCCGTGATCGTACTCCGCAAGGAAGTGCAGAACCTCCTGACGGTAGGCGTAAAACATTGGATGCTTTAGCAATTCCTTGCGGTCGCGCGGGCGTGGCAGGTCCACTTTCAGCACTTTTCCGATGGTCGCGTTCGGCCCATTGGTCATCATCACCACACGGTCGGCCAGAAGGATCGCTTCATCGACATCGTGCGTCACCATGATGGCGGTCACCTTCGTGCGGTTCCACACTTCGACCAGCACGTCCTGCAAATCCCACCGCGTCAGGCTGTCCAACATGCCGAACGGTTCATCCAGCAGCAGCAAGCGCGGGCTGAGCGCGAAGGCGCGGGCGATGCCGACGCGCTGGCGCATCCCGTTGGACATTTCCGCCGCCATCTTGTCGCGCGCATCGGCAAGGCCCACGCGTTCAAGATAGTAGTCAATGATTTCCCTGCGTTCCGAACGGGTTGCGTGCGGATAGACACGCTCCACGCCCAGCGCCACGTTCTGCCGCGCAGTGAGCCAGGGCATCAGACTGGGCGATTGGAACACCACCGCCTTGTCCGGCCCCGCGACGTCGATCTCGCGGTTGTCGAGGATGATGCCGCCCTTGCTGATTTCGTTCAGACCCGCTGCCATCGTCAGCACGGTGGACTTGCCGCAGCCCGAATGGCCGATCAGCGAGACGAATTCTCCCTTGTCCATCAACAGGTTGAAGTCTTCAACCACAGTCAGCGGACCCTTGGGTGTCGGGTAGATCTTATTGAGTTTCCAGAACTCCATGTAACGCCGCGTCGCACCCTTTTTCGCCGCGTCCTGATAGGCCTTGGGCGGCGGGGCGAGATCGAGCGGGATGATATTGGGCAGGCTGCCGGAGTCACTGCCGAGCGCCGCCTTTTCACCGGCCAGACCGCCGAGATAGGTGACGATTTCCGTGCGAAGTGCCTGAAAATCCACGCTATCGTTTACCGCTTCCCGATCCCTCGGGCGCGGCAGGTTGACGGAGAAGATCTTGCCGATGTGCGCCGCAGGAGCAGGCGTCAGCACGGCAACACGGTCCGCCAGCAACAGCGCTTCATCCACGTCGTTGGTGACAAGGATGATCGTGCGCTTTTCCTCCTCGCGGATGCGGTCGATCTCGTCCTGCAGCTTGGCGCGGGTGAGGGCGTCCAATGCCGAAAGGGGTTCATCCAGAAGGAGAATTTCGGGTTCCATTGCCAAAGCGCGAGCCACCGCAACGCGCTGGCGCATCCCGCCCGAAAGCTGGCCGGGCTTGCGATCCATCGCATGGCCAAGGCCGACCAGTTCAACCTTCTGCCGCACCAGATCGGCACGTGCCTGCTTGCTGCGATCCTTGTGGACCGAGTCCACGGCCAGCGCGACGTTCTGTTCCACGGTCAGCCAGGGGAACAGCGAGTAGGACTGGAAGACGAGGCCACGATCCTTGTCCGGCCCGTCAATTGCCTTGCCACGCAGCAGGATTTCGCCTGCATCGGGTTCGACAAGGCCAGCGATGGCCGAGATCAGCGTGGTTTTGCCCGCGCCGGAGAAGCCGAGGATGGCGATGAATTCGCCTTCCTCAACATCGAGGTCGATGCCGCCGAGGACTTCGGAAACGCCGCCCGCCTTGCCGGTGAAGCTTTTGCGGACATTGCTGAGCGAGAGGATCGTGGCCATGATGGGTGCTCCTCAGACGTTGCGGTTGCGGCTGACGAAGGCCTGCATGGCCATCATCACACGGTCGAGAGCGAAGCCGATCAGGCCGATCACGACGACCGCCACCATGATGCGGGCCAGCGACTTTTCAGAGCCGTTTTGGAATTCGTCCCACACGAACTTGCCGAGACCCGGGTTCTGGGCGAGCATTTCGGCCGCGATCAGCACCATCCAGCCGGTGCCGAGCGAAAGGCGCATGCCGGTAAAGATATAGGGCAGCGACGATGGCAGGACGAGGCGCGTGAGCTTGGCAAACCAGCCGAGGCGCAGCACGCGGCCTACCGCGATCAAGTCCTTGTCGATGCTGGCCGTGCCGATGGCGGTGTTGATGAGGGTTGGCCAGAGCGAGCAGAGCATGACCACCACGGCCGAGATGATGAAGCTTTTGGCCAAAGTCGGGTCGTCGCTGGTGACGGAGGCCGAGACGACCATTGTGACGATGGGTAGCCATGCCAGCGGGCTGACCGGGCGCATGACCTGCACCAGCGGATTGATCGCCGCGTTCACGCGCTTTGACATGCCCGCAACAAGGCCCAGCGGCACCGCAAAGATCGTGGCCAGAATGAAGCCAGCGGCCACCGTTTCCAGCGAGGTGAAAATCTGGTCGATGAAGGTTGGCGGGCCGGTGTAGCCATAGCCGGACGCGATTGCCTCGGTTTCCGCCACGCGCGCCGCGGCGTTTTCTTCCATCAGGCCACCAAACGCCGTCCACACATCGCCCGGCCCCGGCAATGCCCCCAGCGAGGTCTGCACCAGTGGTGCCAGCAGTGCCCACAGCAGCAGGAAGCCGCCAATCCCGGCCAGCGGTGGCCACAGCGATTCAAACACTGCCCGCCCTGCCGGAAGCTTGATGCCGAAGGGAAGCTTGAGCGATGCGGTCACGGGCGTTTCCTCTGGGGTGGGGAGGAGAGACTGGCTCTCCTCCTTATCCTGCGGCAGGGTCTGGAGGAACTCGTCCTTGCGAAGCGGAACGGCGTTCATGGGTTTGGTCCTGTCTTACTTGACGCCCGCAGGCGTAACCTTCTGGCCCGGCTTCAGCCCAATGGCGAAGCTGGCGGCATAGGCGGCGGGCTTTTTGGCATCGAAGGCCACGCCATCGATGGCTTTGCGGGTATAGACGCGGAAGCCATCGGTCTGCGGGAAGGCATCGGCGCTGGCCTTGCCATCGGCGACGAGCGACTTGGCAGCTTCGTCATAAAGATCAGGGCGATAGACTGACTTGACCGTATCGAGATACCACTGGTCGGTCTTGTCTTCCGAAATCTGGCCCCAGCGGCGCATCTGCGTGAGGAACCAGATGCCGTCGGAATAGAAGGGATACGACGCCTGCTGATCGAAGAACAGGTTGAATTCGGGCGTATCGCGGGTGTCGCCCGAGCCGAACGTGAACTTGCCGGTCATCGAGGCCATCAGCACCTTTTCATCGGCGCCGACATATTTGGAATTGGCGAGCAGCTTCACCGCTTCGGGCCGGTTCTTGCCGCCTTCGGCATCGAGCCACATCGATGCGCGGATCAGCGCGCGGGTCAGCGCCTTGACCGTGCCGGGGTTCTTCTTCACGAAATCAGCGGTCAGGCCGAACACCTTGTCGCCCGTGGTCCCGGCAATATCGGGATCGACGATGATCGGCACGCCGATCTTCTTGGCAACGGCGGCCTGATTCCACGGTTCACCCACCGAATAGCCGTTGATCGTGCCAGCTTCCATCGTGGCCGGCATCTGCGGCGGCGGGGTGACGGAAAGCTGCACGTCGGCACCGGTGACACCAGCGGTATCGGCAGGCAGATAGAAGCCGGGGTTCAGCCCGCCTGCGGCCAGCCAATAGCGCAGCACGTAGTTGTGGGTGGATACGGGGAAGACCATGCCCATCTTGAATGGCTTGCCCTCAGCCTTGAACTTGGCGACGACCGGCTTCAGCGCGGCGGCCGAAATCGGCATCTGCACCTTGCCGTCCGGTCCCTTTGGCAGGGTTGGGGCGATCATGTCCCACACCTGATTGGAAACGGTCACGCCCTTGCCATTAAGGTCGAGCGAGAACGGCGTTACCAGCGGAACCTTGGAGCCGATGCCAGCACCCGATGCCAGAACCTGGCCCGCCAGCATGTGTGCGCCATCAAGCTGGCCGCCGGTGACGCCATCAAGCAGGACTTTCCAGTTGGCCTGCGGTTCGAGCGTGACGGTGAGGCCTTCTTCGCGGAAGAAGCCCTTTTCCTGCGCGACGACCAGCGGGGCGATGTCGGTCAGTTTGATGAAGCCAAGCTTCAGGACCGGCTTTTCAATGCCATTGGCCGAAGCGGCGGCCTTTTCAGGCGCGTCGGCGCTTTTGCCGCAACTGGCCAGTGCGATCCCGGCGAGCAGCGCTGCGACCATGTTGCGCCGGTTAAATGTGTTCCGTCCGTTCACTTCGACCACCCCTTTGAAGTGACGTGGCAAACACGAAAAAGCCGCCCGAACGCATCCCGAAATGGGGAGGTCTGGGCGGCGACGTTGCCACGCGATGAAAATGCTGAGCCGGGCTGTGCTGTTTCCGTCCATCCTTGGGCGGCACCACTCGGCTTGGCTCTAAGGCTATGTGATTCGGCTGCCATTCGGCAAGCGTTTTTTGCACCGCAATAGAATTTTATGCAGAGCGTTGCCCCTGAATGTAGGATTCGAGCAACACTGGGTCGAACGGCTTTCCATCGAAGAAACTGTTGTTTTCCAGCGTCATAAGGCCCTGCTGCATCGATACCGAAGTCGGCCCGGCAAGGCTTCCTTCGACCTTGGAACTGGCGCCGGGCAAAGGCTCTCCGGTGCCCAATAGTGCGCTGCGGTAGACATCGGGGCGGAATACGCGGGCCGCTTTTCGGGCATCGCCTGAGTCAAACGCGAGTCCGTCCCATCGCACCATCTGGCTGTAGAGCCATTCGGCCTGGCTGACCCACGGGAAGTTCGCCGCCTCGCGGTGCTGGAACATGAAATCGGGGTAGTGCAGCAGAGCGCCGCCCTGACGGAGCAGGAGCCGGTCTGAAATGGCGCGGCGGATCAGTGTGGCATCACCATCAAGGTACTCTGCCCGCGCGAGAATCGCCGCATTGGTTTCAAGATTGGCGGGATCGACGAAGTGTTCGCCCGCCTTGCGCAGCGCGCGAACCAGCGCTTCGGCCTGCGGACGGCGCGCTTCCATTACCGGTTCACGGAAGGCGAGGACTTTTTCCACGCCGCGCCGCCAGATTTGCGCGGTAACCATCACGATCTCGCCGGTGCCGCGTTCCACCGCCACGCTGTTCCACGGTTCGCCCACGCAGATCGCATCGACTTCGCCAAATTCGAGCGCATCGGCGCAGAATGGCGGGGCGACGGTGGTGATTTCAACATCCACGTCCGGGCGAATGCCGCAAGCGGCGAGCCAGTAGCGCAGCATGTAGTTGTGGCTGGAATAGCGGTGGACCACGCCGAAGCGCAGCTTCTGGCCGGAGGCTGCGATATAGGCCTTCAGGGCCGCGCCGACTGCTGCCGGTTCGCCCAACCCGCCCGCCGGGTTTACCGCGCGCGCCAGATCGGGGCGCATGGTTACAGCGTTGCCGTTGAGGCCGAGGACGAAGGGGACCGAGAGCGGCTGGGCAGGGCGACCGCGCCCCAATGTGGTGGCGATGGCCAATGGGGCGACCATGTGGGCGGCATCGCTGTGGCCATAGAGCAGGCGGTCAAGCACCGTGGCCCAGCTCATGTCGCGCACGAGGCGCAAGCTCAGGCCCTCGGCCTCGGCAAAGCCATGCTCCAGCGCGAGGATGGGCAGGCAGGCGTCGACCAGTGGCAGGAAGCCGACCGTTAGTTCGCCATTCGTGGCGTCTTCGGCCATCATTTCCCTCCCATCAACTGGTGCGCGGTGACGACTGCTTCGGCGATGTCGGCAATGCGTTTGCCCTGATTCATCGCGGTTTTGCGCAGTTCGGTATAGGCCTGCGGTTCGGTGAAGCCTCGGCTGTCCATCAGGATGCGCTTGGCTTTGGCGATCACTTCATGGTCCGCCAGCTTGCCCTTGGCCTCGGCCAGATCGGACTGGAGCCGCGAGAAGGCGTTGAAGCGGCGCACGGCCAGATCGAGGATCGGGCGGATGCGGTGCGGGGCAAGGCCATCGACCACGTAGGATGAAACACCGGCATCGACCGAAGCGGCGATGGATTCCTCGTCGCTTTCATCCACGAACATGGCGATGGGGCGGCCCAGCACACGGCTGACGGCGAAGTATTCTTCCAGCACATCGCGCGAGGGATTGCCGAGGTCCATCAGCACGATGTCTGGCCCGATTTCGCCGATGCGGGCAACGAGGCCGCGCCGTTCGGTCACCACGAAAATCTCGCAATCGTCGAGCGCGGCGAGGCCTTCGCGGATCACGGCCGCGCGGCTGGCGCTTTCATCGACAATGGCAATCCGCATGTGCGCCTAGTGCGCGGGGAGGACTTTCGATTCAAGGCGATTCGTGTCCACGTCAGTTGCCGACCAGCACGAAAGGTGCCCATGTGGCAGGATGGGCTGCGCCTGCGAGCTTTTTATCGGCGATGATGGCCAGTTGCGCGCGGCGCAAAGCCTCGGCACGGGACAGGCCTTTGGCCGCGCCGTTCAGCGTATCGAGCGTAAGGCGGCTGGCCACATCATCGCGCACGGGCCAGTGCGACAGCAGCAGCGAGCGCGCACCGGCGGCCACGAACGAGCGGGCGAGGCCGGAGAACGTGGGCGCGCTTTCACCATCGCCCGCGCTGGTATCGCAGGCGGACAGGATCACCCAATCGGCATCGAGCCGCAGCTTGGCGATTTCAGACGCGGTGAGCAGGCCATCGTCCGCTTCGGTCGGCTGATCGGGCGGGGTGAGGACCAGCGCAGGCTCCACCAGATCGCGGAATGCACCGCCGACAAGGCCGTGCGTGGCAAAGGCGATGACGCTGGCCAGATGGAGCGGCGCGGCTTTGACCGCTGTTTCGGTGGCATCTGCGCCGATCAGAAGCGCGGGCTGTCCGGGGAAGCCGCTGGCCATGCTGCGCAGTTCGTCCGCCGCGCCGGGCAGGCTGGCAAGCTGGCGCAGCGCGCGAGTGCTGGTATCGCCAGAACGGAGCAGGGGGGCGGCGCGTGTGGCAAGGCGGACCGGCTCTCCCAGCATGGGCGCGCCGATCCCGGCGAAGCTGCGCGCTTTGCTGCCGCGCGGATTTGTGGGCAGCGGCACGGCGGCAAGGGGCACCGACACGGCATGAGTCCGTGCCAGCCAGCGCGTGCGGCGCAGGGCTTCGGGGGCATCGTCGGCACCCTGCGGGACCTGCGTGACAAGCGCGGCAAAGGGCAGGGCGGCAAGGCTGCCGGTGGCCAGAATGCGCAGATCGGGTGAGGACTTCACCGCATCGCGGATCGGCTGGGGGAACAGCGCCAGATAAAGTTCGTGCGCGGCGGTGCGATCAAAGGTGCTTTTGCCGCTCTCGATCAGCCCGCTTTCAATCGAGCCGCGCAACCGCTTTTCAAGGCCAAGCAGGGCGCGGGGCGCGATGGCGGTGGTGGCAATGACAGCCTTGTTTGGTGTGATGGCGAGGATGACGAGGCCGTCTTCATCCTGACCGTAAAGGACCAGCGCTTGCCCTTTGGCCAGCGAGGCTTGGGCGGCGACAAGGGTGGCCGGTTCAACCGCTGTCTGCGCCGAATAGCCGGGGATCAGCGCGGCGAGCTGGGCGTCTTCGGCGCGCAACTTTGCGTCGATTTCGTCCAACTGACGGCTTATGTTTGCGGCTGCATCGCCTTTGCCCGCAACGACTTGCGCGTTGAGTGTGCGGCGCAGGCGCGCGCCATCGGTAGCGAGCGATTGGTAGCGGCGGATCGCATCGGTGGCTTCGGGACTGTCAGCCGCGCGGAGCAGGGCGAGGCTGGACATCGCACTTTGCAGATCGCCCAAGTTGGCCAGTTGCAGCGCCTCAAACGCCTGCGCCGCATCGCCTGCCGACATGGCAAGGCGGGCGTGCTGGACGAAAAGGTAGTGATATTGCTCGGCCAGCCGCGTCACTTCCGCGCGTGGGGTGGCGCGATCGAGCAGGCGGGCGCGGGCGGGGGCCAATGCCCGGCTTGCCCGCGCAAGGGCGGACTGCGGATTGCCGCGAGACGCCTCGATCAGGCTGTCGTAGACTAGGCCTCCGATGCGGCGCGCGCTCGTTTCAAGCGCGCGTGTTGCATAGGCCGCGTTTGCGTGATCCAGCAGGGCTTTGGCCTCGTCCTGCCGGTTGGCATAGAGCAGTTCACGCGCAAGGTTGACCTCGGCGAACAACACGTCGGGATGTTCTGGCGATGGTGCCCGTTCGCGGCCCAGCCGCACGGCTTTTTCGCGCAGCGCCAGCGATCCGGCCAGATCGCCGCGCCAGCGCGTGACGCGGGCCAGTTGCCCGATGGCAGTGGTGACGAGGGCAGGCTGTCCGGGCATGACGGACTTCTCGAAGATCTGCGCACCCCTTTCGTAGAAGGGAAAGGCTGCATCGCGCTGGCCCGAATTGTCCAGCGCGAAGCCCAGCGCTTCGATGGTGAACCCCAGTTGCGGGTCATCAGGATCGAGCACCTTGCCGCGCTGATCGAGCACCTTGCGCAATATGGGTATCGACAGGGTGAACAGGCCATTGTCGTTGTAGACAGAGCCGAGCCGGTTGAGAGCGGCCATAGTAACGCGGTGATCGTCGCCCAATCGGGTTTCTGCCCAAACCAGTGCTTCGCGGGCAGGTTCGATGGAGCCGGGCGTGTCTCCAGTCGCGCCCAGAAGTGCCGAGAGGCTGATCCCGAATTCGGCAGGCAATTCGATATCGCGTGCAGAAAGCGTGCCGGACACGGCGCGGGCTGTTTCGAAAGCTTCGCGGACTTTCGGGATCGCCGCCAAAGGCTGGCCGCGCTGGAAATCGATCAGCCCGAGACCGTACACGGCAGAGGCATAAGCAATGGAGCGACGCCCTGCGGCCTTTTCGGCCATCGTCAGCGCGCGGGAAAGGCAGGTTTCCGCTTCGTCGTTGCGCCCAAGTCCTGCGAGGGTTGAGCCGACGCCATCGAGCAAGCGCGCATGGTCTACCGACTGCCCCTGTGAAGAATTCGCGACCACCCGTTCTGCTTCCTGCAGAATGGGCAGTGCTTCATCGTAGCGATCAAGCGCATAGAGCGCATGGGCACGCGCAATCCGCGCGTTGGCGAGATCGTTCGGGTCTATATCCTTGAGCTGTGATGCCTGTGCGAGCGTGGCATCAATTTCGGCCAGTGCTTCGGCCGGATTGCCAGAGGTGTCCAATGCAGACAGCGCTTTGACCCGAGCGGCCAAATCGGTGGGAGTAGCAGAGCTAGTGGCTTCGGCGGCAAGGCAAACGTTTGGCACCGCTGCTGCAAGCAACGCCGCCCAGATCATCTTCGACATCTATCGCCCCCGTTGAACCACGGCCTTTGAGCGGAAATGGTTAACCGCAATTTGCGCCAATGTCAGTGCCATTCGGCACATCAGCGGCGGCCCTATGGCCTGCCACCGTGAGTAGCCCCTGGTTTTCTAGACGCGTTCCGCTTTCACGGACTGCTGCCGTTCGAACTCGACGGGTGACAGCATCCCGTTCCTGACGTGCTTGCGCACCGGGTTATGGAAAGTCTCGATGCAATCGAACATGTCCTGCTGGGCTTCCTCGCGTGTTTTGTAGGTGCGGCGCCGGATACGCTCGCGCTTGAGCGACAGGAAGAAGCTCTCCGCGACGTCATTGTCGTGGCAGTTGCCACGTCGGCTCATCGAGTGCTCAAGATTGTGAGCCCGGATGAACGCAGCCCAGTCCATGCTGGTGAAGTGCGAACCTTGGTCCGAGTAGATCCGGTTTACGTCGCCGCTCCGCCACGTGCAGCGCCTGCAGCACCACATCGGTGGTCTGCCGGCTCTGCATCGACCATGCACGCCCAGCAACGTCACCGTTTTGGTCGCCGATCCGAATGGTTGAAACCTGATCAGCTCTAGCTTGCCTGGAGGACGTCGAGACGGCTTTGGCCGGGCAGCTTGGTAGCCGCAGCCGGGGTTAATATTACATTCCGATTCAGTTACCTAGCCAATCGGCAGTGCGGTTGTCATTTTGATACAGCCGAGGGCGAAGCGGGAGTTTACCGCCGCAACGCCGGGCAGGTGCAGCAGCACTTTCTTGAGGAATTGTTCGTAAGCTTCGATGCTGCTGGTGACCACACGCAGTATATAATCGCTATTACCGCTGACTGAAAAACATTCGACGATTTCGGGCTGCTGTCCTAGCGCGGCTTCGAGTGCGAGCAGGGTACCTTCGTCGTGTTGTTTCAGCGTGATGTCGGCAAAGACATTGACGTTGAGGTCAAGCAGTCGGGCATCAAGCAGGACTGCGCGTCCCCTTATCACACCATCTTTTTCGAGACGCTTCAATCGCCGCCAGCAGGGCGTATGTGACAGGCCTACCTTTTCAGCAAGTTCGTTGGTCGAAATGTCGGGATGATCCTGCAGAGTTGCCAGAATTCGCAGGTCGATTTTGTCCACGCAACGCTCATCCTAAAAATGGATAAAAACCGCTCATATCATTGCGCGAAAATCGTCTGAGCGCAACAATGAGGTATATAAATTTCATCGCAGCGACATGATCATGTCAATTCGATGAGGATTCGCAATGACAACCCAGCCCCCGCTTGCACTTTACATTCCGCAACCTTCGGCACGCCCCGGAGACGCCGCGCGTTTCGATCATATTGCACTAGACCCGGGCGCGGCAATCGTGAGGCCCAGTTTCGACGCGCCCGAAAAGGAGATGCGTGATCATCCGTACGGGCTGGTGCGCGTGCTTGGCCAACAGGACAGTGCGTGGGATCCCGGTCTGGACGCTGACACAATGCGTAAGGGTTTGCGGGCCATGGTGCAGACCCGCCTGTTCGAAGACCGGCTGTTTCGCGCGCACCGACAAGGCAAGACCAGCTTCTTCATGAAATCGACCGGCGAGGAAGCGATTGGCGTTGCGCAATCGCTGGCGCTTGATGCCGGGGACATGTGTTTCCCAACTTACCGGGTGCAGGGCTGGTTGATCGCGCGGGGCTACCCGATCGAACAGATGATCAACCAGATATATTCCAACGCCAACGATCCGCTGAAGGGGCGGCAATTGCCGATCCTTTATTCGGCGCGCGAATACGGGTTCTATTCGTTGTCGGGCAATGTCGGCAGTCGCTTTGGCCATGCCGTGGGCTGGGCGATGGCTTCGGCCTACAAGGGTGACCGCAAGATCGCGTTGGGTTATATTGGGGAAGGGACGACGGCAGAGGGTGACTTTCACGAAGCCCTGACCTTTGCCGCTGTCTACCGCGCGCCGGTGATCCTGGCGATTACCAACAACCAATGGGCGATTTCCAGCTTTTCTGGCGTTGCAGGGGCAGAACAGACGACATTCGCCGCCAAGGCGCTGGCCTACGGCATTCCGGGCCTGCGCGTGGATGGCAACGATTTTCTGGCGGTCTGGGCTGCAACGCAATGGGCTGCGGCGCGCGCGCGTGCCAATCTGGGCGCGACGCTGATCGAATTCGTGACCTACCGCGTATCGGGCCATTCAACCAGCGACGACCCAACCAAATACCGCCCCGCCGACGAGGCTGAGCATTGGCCGCTGGGCGACCCGATTGAACGGCTCAAAGCCCACCTGATCGCGCTGGGCGAATGGTCCGATGAACGTCACGAACAACAGCAGGCCGAACTGACCGAGGTGCTGCGCAGCGCCCAGCGCGCAGCCGAAGCCGTGGGGACGCTGGGCAAGTCCAAGCCATCGGTTGCGGAAATGTTCGAGGGCGTTTTTGCCGAACCCGATTGGCGCGTGATCGAACAGCGCCGCGAACTGGGGATTTGAGATCATGCCGACCATGAACATGATCCACGCGATCAATTCCGCGCTTGATGTGATGCTGGCGCGCGATCCCGACGTGCTGATCTTTGGCGAGGATGTCGGCTATTTCGGCGGCGTGTTCCGCGTGACCGAGGGGTTGCAGGCAAAGCATGGCCTGACCCGCTGCTTCGACGCGCCGATCAGTGAAGGCGGCATCATCGCCACGGCCATCGGCATGGGTGCATACGGCTTGCGCCCGGTGCCCGAAATTCAGTTCGCCGACTATATCCTGCCCGCGTTCGACCAACTGGTGAGTGAGGCGGCGCGGCTGCGCTATCGTTCCAATGGCGAGTTCTCCGCGCCGATCACCGTGCGCAGCCCCTATGGCGGCGGCATCTTTGGTGGGCAGACCCACAGCCAAAGCCCGGAGGCGATCTTCGCCCACATCACCGGGCTGAAGACGGTAATCCCGTCGACGCCCTATGATGCCAAGGGTCTGCTCATCGCGTCGATTGAATGCGATGATCCGGTGATCTTCCTTGAGCCGAAGCGGTTATATAGCGGGCCATTCGACGGGCGCCACGATCAGGCGCTGAAGACTTGGGCGGGCGATCCGGCGGCCGATGTGCCCGAGGGGCACTATACCGTGCCGCTGGGCAAGGCGGCGATCGTGCGCGAAGGCAGCGATGCGACGGTGATCGCCTATGGCACAATGGTTCACGTCGCCAAGGCGGGCATCGATCAGGCAGGCGTCGATGCGGAGCTGATCGACTTGCGCTCCATCGTGCCGCTCGACATCGATACGATCGTGGCATCGGTGGCAAAGACCGGGCGCTGCGTGATCCTGCACGAGGCATCGCGCTTTGGCGGGTTTGGTGGCGAATTGTCGGCTCTGCTGCAGGAGCGCTGCTTCTGGGCGCTGAAAAGCCCGATCGAGCGCGTGGCCGGATGGGACACGCCATACCCGCACGCTTTTGAATGGGATTATTTCCCCGGCCCTGCGCGCCTTGCCAAAGCGCTGACGCGCGTGATGGAGAACAACTGATGGGCCGCTATCATTTCCGCCTTCCTGATGTGGGCGAAGGTGTTGCCGAAGCGGAGGTCGTGGTCTGGCATGTGCAGCCGGGCGATAGGATCAAGGAGGACCAGAGCCTTGTCGATGTAATGACCGACAAGGCCACAGTGGACATGACATCGCCGGTGGATGGCATTGTCACCGCGATTCACGGCGAGATTGGATCCATGTTGCCCGTTGGGTCGGTCTTGGTTGAACTGGAGGTAGAGGGCGAAGGCAATGTTTCGGCCACGGCGGAAGCAAGGCCTGCCGCCGCGCCGCCAGCCGCAGCCCCAACTCCAGCCCCAACGTCAGCCCTCACGCCAGCCCCCGCAAAAGTTCCTGCACCAGCAGCCGGCTTTTCCGTTGCCGAGCAAGCAACGCCGTCTTTCCGGAAAGCCGGAGAGACAGCTTTTGCAGCGCCTGCAACGCGCCGCCGCGCTTTTGATCTGGGTATTCCACTGCAATACGTGGCCGGTTCCGGTCCGGGAGGTCGCATCACTTCGGACGATCTTGACGCCTATATCGCTTCGGGGGGCCAGACCGCCGCGGCGGCGGGCGGATCGAATGCAAAAACGGGGATCGAAGATACACGGATCATCGGTTTGCGCCGCAAGATTGCCGAGAAGATGCAGGACGCAAAACGCCGCATTCCACATATCGCCTATGTCGAAGAATGTGATCTGACCCAGTTGGAAAGCTTGCGCGCCGAAATGAACGCAGGGCGGCGCGAGGGCCAGCCCAAGCTGACGTTGCTGCCGTTCCTGATCCGAGCACTTGTGCGGGTTCTGCCTGAATTCCCGCAGATCAACGCCCGTTATGATGATGATGCAGGCGTGCTGCACAAATTTGAAGGCGTGCATATCGGCATCGCTACGCAAACGCCGGGAGGCTTGATGGTGCCTGTGGTGCATCATGCCGAAGCGCGCAACATATGGGACTGCGCACGTGAACTCGCGCGCGTTTCCGGTGCTGCAAAGGCAGGGACCGCAACGCGCGATGAGATGTCGGGATCGACGATCACGTTGACATCGCTGGGCTTGCTGGGCGGAATTGTCTCGACCCCGGTGATCAATCACCCCGAAGTCGCCATCATCGCCCCCAACAAGCTGGTTGACCGGCCTGTGGTGCAAGGCAGCTTCATTACCGTACGCAAGATGATGAATCTCTCATCGTCGTTCGATCATCGGATTGTCGATGGCTATGATGCGGCGCTGTTCATTCAGCGGGTAAAGCGCCTGCTGGAACATCCTGCATTAATCTTCATGGAGGATGCCGCGTGAACCCGATGCTTGCTGCAAATGGCGTTCTGACCCCAGAAGTTCTGATCATCGGTGGCGGGCCGGGTGGCTATGTCGCGGCAATCCGCGCGGGCCAACTGGGGCTGGACACGGTGCTGGTAGATGGCGACAGGCTGGGCGGGACCTGCCTGATCCGCGGCTGCATTCCATCCAAGGCGTTGATCCACGTGGCCGGCCTGTATGATGAAATGGTCAAGGCAGCCGGTGAAAAGGGCCGCTATGGAATTCATCTGGGGGCGGCCCCCTCACTGGACTTTGCGGCTACGATTGGCTGGAAGAACGGTGTTGTCGAACGGTTGAGCAACGGTGTGAGCGGGCTTTTGCGCAAGGCGCGCGTCAATGTCGTGTCCGGTTGGGCCAAGTTTTCCGATGCCAAGACCTGCCACGTCGAAACAGTAGAGGGTGTCATCACGATCCGGCCCGAACATGTCATTCTGGCGACTGGATCAAGGCCGGTCGAACTTCCGTTCCTGCCCTTTGGTGGGAAAGTGATTTCATCGACCCAAGCGTTGGAACTGACTGAAGTGCCCAAGCGGCTCGTGGTGGTAGGGGCGGGCTATATCGGCATGGAGTTGGGTATTGCCTTTGCCAAACTGGGCGCGGAATTGGTGATTGTGGAGGCGCAAGACCGCATTCTGCCCCTATACGACACCACGTTGACCAATCCGGTGCGCAAATGGCTCGAACGGCATGGCGTGGTGCTGCATCTGGGCAGCAAAGTGAACGGCATTTCAGGCGATAACCTCAACATCGAAACTGCGCTGGGCGAGCGACTGGCCTTGCCGGCCGACAAGGTTCTGGTGACGGTTGGCCGCAAGCCGCACACCGAAGGTTGGGGTTGTGAAGCAATGGCGCTGGCGATGGACGGACGCTTTGTGAAAGTGGATGATCGCTGCGCCACGGCCACCACGAATGTTTGGGCAATCGGCGATCTGGTGGGCGAACCGATGCTGGCACACAAGGCATCTGCGCAGGGCGAGATGGTTGCCGAGATCATTGCCGGGCACAAGCGCAGGTTTGATCCGGCAGCCATCCCGGCGGTATGCTTTACTGAACCAGAGATCGTATCGGTCGGCCTTGACGTTGCAGGTGAGCAGCACGTGACCGGGCAGTTTCCATTTCAGGCCAATGGCCGCGCGTTGTCTATGGATTCAGGCGACGACGGTGGCTTTGTTCGCACCATTGCCGATCGGCAAAGCGGGCGGATCTTGGGGATCCAGGCGGTGGGCAAGCACATTTCCGAACTTGCGGGCGAATTTACCGCATTGATCGAGATGGGTGCGACGTTGGACGACATGGCGGGCGTGATCCACGCCCATCCGACGTTGGGCGAGGCTGCGCATGAAAGCGCCTTGAAGGCACTTGGCCGCGCGCTGCACATATGATCGCATACAATATTCGGCGAAATTTGACGAAAGAGCTGGCTGTGCGGCGCGCCGTGCTCGCGACTGCGCTTGATGTATGTCAAATACGCCGGATTTATCGCGGTTATAAAAGTATGCAATCTTCTGAAATGTGCTGATTCATCGCCTCTTCGACAACACCAGCAGCTTTGTCTGCACTGGTTGGGCCGTGGAGACATGATGAGAAAGCAAGGGGGCAGACGCCGGAATTCCCGGAAGGAGCAAGCTTTTGCCACGTCAGTATCAGTACGGATTTGCCAATGAATTTGCGACTGAGGCCCTGCCCGGTGCTTTGCCGCGCGGCCAGAACAGCCCGCAGCATGCCCCTTACGGATTGGTAAGCGAACTGGTTTCGGGAACATCGCTGGCAGCACCGCGCGCGCAAAACCGGCGCAGCTATTTGTTCCGCATTCGGCCATCAACCGGAACGCATGCTTTTACCCCGTTCGCTCTCGACAATTTCCAGACCCCGCCGCTCGCTATCGCGCCTTATCCCGGCGCTTTGCGGTGGGGGCCATTTCCACTGGGTGAGGCAGAGTGCGATTTTCTGGACGGCATTGAAACCGTGGCGGCCAATGGTTCGCCGGGCGGGCACGCCGGCATGGCGTTGCACATCTATCGCGCCACACGGTCAATGGAAGGTCGGGTGTTCAGCAATGGCGATGGCGACATGCTGATGCTGCCTCAGCAAGGTGCGCTGAGCATCGTAACCGAACTTGGGGTGATCGACGTTGCGCCCGGTGAATTTGCGCTTTTGCCCAAAGGTCTGAAATTCAGGGTCGATCTGACTGGTGCAGAGGCGCGCGGGTTCATTTGCGAAAACTACGGACTGCCATTCGTCCTGCCCGATCTAGGCCTGATCGGATCGCACGGGTTGGCCAATTCGATTGATTTCATGACGCCGGTCGCAGCATTCGAGGATTCTGATGTGGCCTGCACATTGATCCATAAGTTTGCGGGCAATTTCTGGTCAGCAGACATTGGCTATTCGCCATTCGATGTCGTCGCATGGCGCGGGAACTGGGCTCCGTGCAAGTACGACATGCGCAACTTTGCAGTGATTGGTGCACTGTCGCACGATCATCCCGACCCATCGATATTCTGCGCGTTGTCATCGCCGTCAGATGCCGTTGCAGGCGGTAATGTGGATTTCATGATCCTGCCGCCACGTTGGGTGGTGGCCGAACACACGTTCCGTCCGCCCGGTTTCCATCGCAACGCTGTCGCCGAAATTCTGGGGCTGATCGAAGGATCGCATGACGCGCGGAGTAGCGATTTTGCACCGGGTTCGATGAGCCTGACCAACAATTGGGTGGCGCATGGGCCAGATACCCGGACCTTCGAGGTGGCGCGTACTGCACCGCTTGAGCCGCGATATGACAACGACACGCTGGTGTTCATGCTGGAGACGCGCTTCCCACTGCAATTGACGCGGCGGGCGATGGAGGCGGGCAATCGCCGCGTAAACTGCGCGCAGACTTGGGCCGGGTTCACCAAACGTTTTCCGGGCGGCTGACGGCGTAAAGTGCCGAAATAATTGAAAATTATGGGAGAAGGTCAATGAGCAGCGGGCTGAATACTGAGCAGCTTCGTCAAAAGTATCTGGAGGAGCGCGATAAGCGCCTTTCGGTGAAGCGCGATTATATCGACCCGGTCGGCTCGTTTCCCGACTTTGATCGTGATCCTTGGATCGCGGATAAAATCGAGCGTGAACCGCTGACTGAAGACGTCGATGTGTTGATGACCGGCGCTGGCCTTTCGGCGCTGGTGTCGGCAGCCGCCCTGCATGACGCTGGCATCGCTAACATCCGTATGATCGATGTTGCGGGCGATTTTGGCGGGGTTTGGTATTGGAACCGCTATCCCGGTGTCCGCTGCGATATTGAATCCTATGTGTACTTGCCGCTGCTGGAAGAAGTGGGGACAATCCCGACCGAAAAGTACTCCACCGGCAAGGAAATATTCGAACATGCCCAAGCGATCGGACGACACTATAATTTTTATGACAAGGCGCTGTTCCAGACGAAAATCACTGAAGCGCGGTGGGACGAGGCGACTTCGCGCTGGCATGTCAGCACCGACCGGGGGGATCTGATCCGGTCGCGGTTCCTGATCGGCACAAGCGGCTACCTGCACTATCCGAAGTTCCCCAACATCCCCGGCATCCGTGATTTCAAGGGCAAGCTGTTTCATCCGTGCCGGTGGGATGCAAAGTACACCGGGGGCGATTCCAACGGTAATTTGTCGGGTTTGAAGGATCAGCGGGTTGCGCTGATCGGCACCGGCGCAACGGGCATCCAGATCATGCCGCATCTCGCCAAGAGTGCGAAGCAGGCCTATTTGTTCCAGCGCACCCCTGCTGCGGTGGACGCGCGAAACAATCGGCCCACCGATACCCACTGGTTCAAGAACCAGAAGCAGGGATGGCATGCAGAACGCATGGATAACTTCCATGCAGTGATCACCGGCATGCCCGCAGATGTCGATCTGGTAGACGATTGCTGGACACATGCCGCAGGGCCGTTGTTCAAGAACGCGCAGGTAATTGATCCGGAAAACGAACTGGCGGCCAGTGAAGCCATGCAGCTTCGTGATTATCAGACCATGCAAGGCATTCGAGATCGTGTTGACCGCGTGGTGACCGATCCTGCCACTGCTGAAAAGCTGAAGGCGTGGTACAATCTTTACTGCAAGCGCCCGCTTTACGCCGATGATTATCTGGAAAGCTTCAATTCCCCCAATGTGCGGTTGATCGACACAGACGGGCGCGGCGTCGAGCGGATTACCGAAACCGGGCTGGTCGCCAATGGCGAACATTTTGAGGTGGATTGCATCATTGTCGCCTCGGGCTTTCAGATCGGCGCGTATGAACCGGCCACGGCAACGTTTCCGATCATCGGCCGCGATGGTCAGGTGCTGGCGGAGAAATGGGCCAATGGGGTGTATTCGGTGCACGGCCTGTGGGCGAGCGGTTTTCCCAACTTTCAGGTGGTCGGCACAATTCTGCAAGCCGGGGTCAGCTTCAACTACATGTGGCTTGCAAAAGAGCATGCGCTCCATGCCGCAGCGATGATCTCGCGCGCCCTTACCGAAGGGATGGCGTCAATCGAGGTTACAAAAGATGCGGAAGATCGCTGGAACGACGAGATGAACAGGAAAGCGCAGGATGGCACGAAATTCGCTGAGGATTGCACGCCCGGCTATTTCAACAACGAGGGCGACACATCGAAACCGGTGCTGTTTGCCAATACCTATGGCGGCGGTGCGCGCGAATATTTCGGTATCCTGCAAGCTTGGCGCGACGGCGGTTTTACGGCCGATACGGTGATCACTTACCAGAAATGAGATGCGACAGGCAGGCGCGGTCCGGATGGGACGGCTCCTGCGCCGCGATTGTCCACAAGTTATCAAATCGCCAGTTCTTCGGCGCTCAAAGTATAAAGGTCAGCAGCAGCCGCTGCGGCCGAGGCTTCCAGACCGAGAGCCTCGGGCACGATATGACGCAAGTATCAGCGGCTGACTGCTGATTTGCCGCGCAGGCGCTTCGCCTGACGTCGCGCTTGCCAGTTGCGCCTCAGCGATCAGGCCTTGGCGCTTCATCAGCTACCCGCAGACCATATCCGATACTATGGTCAGAAACGGAGTGCCGGCGGAGAGCCGGTCATCGACTGGAGCAACGATGAGGTGCGTGGCCAGCGCCCTGTCCGCCGAATTGCACTGGCAAAGCGATAGTTCCGCAGCCGCCTTCCAAAAATGTGCGGTAAGCCGCAATGAAGCCGGGGGGCATCGTCATCCGGCCATCGGCCCAACGCGGCGGGCGGGTATCGCCAACGGCATTCAAGGGCGCCCATTGCCCGCTGGCAAAGGTGCCGACACCTTCGAGGATGGCATCGACCATTTCAGGATCAACCATCTCGGCAGCTTCGTCGCTGCCCTTGCGGGCAAGCCGGACAACATGGTCGAGCAGGAAACGTTGCTTGGCGATCAGGGCGGTGAATATCGCGTCAGGATATCGGTCTTTAAATGGGTATTGGCATGGCGCAAGGAGCAGGGGCGCCTGCGTTAATCGGTGAAAACCCGGTCCGTGGGCACTTCGGAGGTACCCAGCATCATCCGTCGCGCAGTACGCAACAGTGCGGCTTTGCGTACGGTCGCATCGGTTCCGCCTCCGGTGCCGCAATCCAGGCCGATTTCAACGCTGAGCACACCAGACGGGTGGGCTATGCGGATTACGCCGGTTTCGATTGCAGACCCGCGGACCAGATCGTTGACGACGGTTCCGGGCGTTGCCGCGACCACGCCCGTACAGACGCTGCCAGTGCCCCAATAGGCTTTGGTAAACGCTTCAAGGCTGTAACCACGGCCCATAATGTCGCATTCCCCGGCTTGCCGCTCAACACCGAAGCCGAAGGTTTTCCAGTCTTGCGGCGCGGACATCAGCGCCACGAACGGCGTGCCCGGCGACTGGATTTTCGCCTCGGCAGGTGATGTGGCGAGGCCAAGCGCCGTCGCCACCGCTCCGCGCAGCCATTCGACAGCTGCAGTAAGGCCGGGCGTGTTTTGCAGCACGACCGGATCTTCGTTGCCCCGCAGCCCGAACGCGGATGCCGGGACGAAAGCGATAAGGTTGGCGATTTCCGTGATTGAGACTTCGACTTCGCCATATCCCGGTACGTCAAACGTATCGCGCAAGTTGCCGGTCGGGAACAGCTTGCCAGTGCGCCCGCCCACGGCGTCGCGGAAATCGAGCGCGATCGGAGCGCCGCTTCCGGGCACGCCCTCGCATACGAAATCGCCTTCGGTGACGGCCTTGCCGCCGCGCACTTCAAGGCGCGAATACAACAACTTTCCATCGTTGAGATTGTGGATGCACACTTGCGCAAAACCATCCTGTGCGGGGCGGACATAGCCCCTATCTATCGCGTAAAGCGCAACCGCAGCTGAGACGTTGCCGCAGTTCAGGTCGTCGGTGACAAAGCCGTTCTCGATGCCGACTTGCAGGAAGTTGTAGTCAATATCGGCACCGGGCCGGGTAGGCGGGCCGACAATTGCGAACTTGCTGGTGACCTGATCGGCGCCACCTACTCCGTCGATTTGCCGGAGGTCGGGCGACCCGAACAGCGCGAGAATCCAGCGATCGCGTTCGTCGGGAGAAAGGTCTGCTATCTCGCAGCGTTCAACGAAGAAGACCTTGCTGGTACCGCCGCGATACCAGCTTACCGGCACGAGGATGAGATCATCGTGCCGGTTGGCCCATGACCGGCCGGTAGCGACAGGTGATGCCGTTGGGTGCTTGGTCATGGCCGTGGTGCCTTTCTCGGGCGGGGGTCAGGCCAGCGTGTCGGTAGTGGTGACCGTGGCGAACATTGGCAGGATGCTCTCGACACAGAAGCGGTGCCATTCGGCATTGGGCGCGGCGCACACGTCTTCGAGGACGGTGATCGCCAGCCCGGCGTCGTCAGCCGCACGCGCGGTCGCTTCGACGACAAGATTGGTCACCACGCCGCCAATGACGATGTGGGTGATGCTGTGCGCAAACAGCCAGTTCAGCAGGCCAGTGTTGTAGAACGGATTGACGCAACTCTTGGTCACGACCAGTTCGTCCGCGAGTGGCGCAATGACATCCGGAAATTCGGTGCCCCAAGTGCCCACGATCGCCGCGCCGTTTTCTTTCAGCTTGGCGATGCGCGGTGCAACGCTGAGGCAATCGGCATAGTCTGCGCGGAAACCGAGGCGAATATGGACGATCGCATGGTCGTTACTGCGTGCCCATTCCAGAGCTTTGGCCGCTTTTGCCAACACGCCGCGATCATGGACGACCTTGGCAAGGCCGCCCCCGCCGATCTTGCCCTTCGGATCGACCATTTCGTTCTGGAGGTCGAGCAGCAGCAGGGCGGTTTTCGTTACCACGGAAATTCTCCTGAGATTAGTCGGACCAGAGCCCGCCGTTGACGTCTATGATTTCGCCCGTGACATAGGCAGCGCCCGCGCCGGCAAGGAAGGCGACTACTGCCGCGACGTCTGCCGCCGTGCCCATCCGGCCTGCCGGGATCAGCGATTTGAGGGCTTCGGGAAAGCTGGTGGTCATCGCCGTTGCGATCGGTCCGGGGGCTACGGCATTGACGGTAATGCCGTCTGCCGCAAGTTCACGCGCCAGATAGCTGGTCAGGGTATGGACCCCAGCCTTGCTCACTGCATAAGCGACGTTGCCCGAGCGGTCCTGTTCGGCAGGGTCGATCCACGGGCGGGCGTTGCCGCCATTCTTGGCCAACACCGAGCCGATGTTGATAATGCGCCCTCCGCACTCACCGCTATTGTCGAGCTGACGCTGGCGCAGGGGGGCAATCGCCGCCTGACAGCATGTGAACACCGAGGTCAGATTGGTGGCAAGAACACGGTCCCATTCAGCCCCGGCCAGCTTGGCAAATGATCCAGCCGAGACGATGCCAGCGGCATTGACGAGGATGTCGAACCCGCCCAGTGCCTCTGTAGCGCTGGCAATCGCAGCCCTTGCGGCGGCGGGATTGCTCAGGTCAGCGGTAACCGCGGCGGCATAGTTTCCGGTGGCAGCAATGGCTGCACAGACGTCGTCGGCACAGGCAAGGTCGATCACCGCGACGTTGCAGCCAGCATGGGCGAGGTTGAGCGCAATCGCCCGTCCAATCGCGCCGTTACCGCCGGTGACAATGGCATTCTTGCCACGCATGGTCAGGCCTTGCCGCTTAATGTCATGAAATGGCGTGAAGGCGATCGAGTTCGTCGAATTCCGGCTTGCGCACCAGACGCTGCCGGTCATCGAAGCTCGCAATGCCCTGCGTAGTCTCATCGACGCGACCATCGGCCTTGAGGACAGAAAGTGCAGATTGCATACCGAAAATGGCGGACTGCAACGCCACGTTGGCATAGAGCAGCATCGCGCAGCCCAATTGGCGCGCTTCCTCCTGGCCGACCGTGGGAGTTTTGCCCCCGATCACCAGATTGACGATGTGCGGCGCGTCGGTCCCCGCAATGATGCGTTCGATTTCGGCGCGGTTTTCCGGAGCTTCGACGAACAACACGTCCGCTCCAGCCTTGCGGAAGAGCGCGGCGCGTTCAAGCGCTTCGTCGAGGCCGTGTACAGCGCGGGCATCGGTACGAGCGATGATCTGGAAATCGGGATCGCGCCGTGCTTCGACTGCGGCGCGGATGCGTTCGACCGCTTCGCTGCGCGATATGACGGCCTTGCTGGCGAAGTGTCCGCACTTCTTGGGCATGACCTGATCTTCAAGCTGGATGCCGTTCGCACCTGCGGCTTCGAGCGCGCGGACAGTGTAGTGCACGTTCAGCGTATTCCCGAAACCGGTGTCTGCATCGACGATCAGCGGCAAGGTGGCGGCCTGCCTGATGGCAATTGTATGCTGCACGATGTCGGAAAGGCCGATGAACCCGAGGTCGGGTAGCGCCAGCGTGGTGTTCGAGACGCCCGCTCCGGTGATGTAGATCGCTTCGAAACCGATGTCTTCGATGATGCGCGCTGAGAGCGCATTTGCTGCGCCCGGAACGATCATCGCACGGCGTTCGGACAACATTTTCGCGAGGCGAATGTTCAGCGCCGACGAAGAGTTTTCATGCATGTCGCTTGGTTGAATCCTGCCCATCGTGATTGTCGTCAACTCGCGCCTGTTTCATCTTGGTAGATTGTATGCATGTTTGCGTCAATCAGCTTTGTATGCAATCTGGAGGGTGGGAATTTCAAATACGGAAGCGGTATATGCAGGGCGTAGTCATCACCGGAGAACGGACTGTTTCGCTGCAGACATTCGCCGACCCTGCACCCGGCCACGGCGAAGCGGTGATCGCGATTTGCGCTGCGGGCGTATGCGGCACCGACCTGCACCGCTTTCGCGCGGCGGCCGATCCAGTTGCAGGACCGCCGGTAATTGCTGGCCATGAACCTGCCGGAATCGTGGTTGCGGTGGGGCGAGGCGTGCCGCCACAGCTGGCGCGCGAAGGTATGCGCGTTATGGTGCACCATTACGAGGGCTGCACCGCCTGCGCCGATTGCCGGGCGGGATGGACGCAAATGTGTTCGTCAGGCGCGATGAAGCTGCACGGGCGCGATGCTCACGGAGCCTTTGCGCCGTTCATGAAAGTGCCCGCATATACGCTGCTGCCGCTGGACGAGCGCCTCAGTTTCGCGGCAGGCGCGGCGATCGGATGCGGCACTGGGACGGCGTGGGGTGCGCTGGACCGCATGGGATTGAATGGCAGGCACACCATTGTCATCTTCGGGCAGGGTCCGGTCGGGCTGTCGGCCACGATGCTGGCAGCGGCGCAAGGCGCGCGCGTGATCGCGCTGGATGTGCAGCCCGCGCGGCTGGAGGCGGCCCGGGCTGCCGGGGCGTGGCACGCGCTGAATGCAGGCGATCCCGGCGCGATGGCGCAGATTCGCGACCTGACCGCAGGCCAAGGTGCGCCGATGGTGCTTGAGACATCGGGGAGCCAACCGGCTGCAGACGCTGCGTTGGAGATTGCCGGGACATGGGCGACGGTGTGCTTCGTCGGCGTAGGCGCGCGTGTGGACTTCGATGTCTATGCCCGGCTGCGCAAGCAACTGACGGTCCTGACATCGTGGACGATGTCAAGCATCGGGCAGAAGGATTGCGCCGACTTCGTGATCGAGCATGGGCTGGATCTTGATGCGTTGTTCACCGATCGCTGGCCGCTTGCCAGCGCGCAGCAGGCGTTCGAACGGTTTGACCGGCAGACGGGCGGGAAGGCAGTGTTCCTGCCCGGCTGAGGCCCCGGCGCCGGCAGCCGACAGGTTAGCCGGCGAGAATGGGCATGATCAGGCTCGATTGCATCTCGACGATCATCGGTAGGATGAGGCTGATGTATTCGCTCCACGCGGCATCGCCTTTCAGCCGCGCACGCACCGCATCACGATCATCGAGGCTGGCGTACCCCCACAAGTGCATCACAAGGCTGGTATCGCCGGTGACCGGGGTGAACACGCCGTAGCTGGGGGAATAACTCTCGCGCAGTGGCAATATCGCGGTCTTCAATGCCAGGAATTCGTCGCGTAACGCGGGCGTGATGCGATAGGTGCGCAGTTCGCACAGCTTACGGTCGCCAAGGGCTACCGGAAAGGGCCGGATGACATCGACAGCTTCGCGCGCCCGCGCCAGCAGGCGGGCGCCTGGCGGAAGCGGCAGCACGGCGGGAAGATCGGGGAGGTCGGTGATATCCTGCACCAGCGTCATCTGGTTGGGCGTGCCAAATTTGGGCAGCCAAGCTGCAATGCAACTGTCCGGCGGGCTGGCAAAGGTCTGGCGCTGGTGCGCAACATAGGCTTCGAAATCGGCAGGGGCGATCGTGTCGGTGGTCAGTAAGTATCGTTGCACAAGGCCTCCGTAGGTATCGTGCAGGAGCCAGGACGGTTTAGCGCATCAACATTCCGCCGTTCACATCGATGCAGGCACCGTTGACATAGGATGCACCGGGCGAAGCGAGGAAGGCCACCGCTGCGGCAATTTCGTGGGGCGATCCGGCACGCCCTGCGACGGTGGTGGAGAAGTAGGCGGCGTCACGTTCTGGCGGCATTACAGCGCGCAGCATCGGCGTATCGATCGCGCCGGGGGCCACGGCGTTTACCGTCAACCCGAATTGTGCGCCTTCGCCCGCCGCCGCTTTGGTTAGCGCTGTGACAGCACCCTTGGATGCGATGTAGGAGGCCGGACTGTTCACCGCAGCATTCTGCGAGGACATCGACGCGATCAGGATGATGCGGCCATGCTGGACGGGCAAGGCTTCGCGCCGCCGCAGCATTTCACCAATCACCAAAAATGGCCCGGTGGCATTGATCGCCTGCACGCGGTTCCAGCTTTCAAGGCTGGTCTGGCGCAAAGTTGGCCGCTTGCCGTCGACATAGCCGTTGGTGCCGGCCGAGATCACCACCACCGACACCGGGCCGAGCAGGTTTTCAGCGGCATCGAACAGCGCTGCGATGCTTTCTGCGTTGGCGATATCGACAGCAAATCCTACATGGCCGTTGCCGTCAAGCGACGTTGCGACTTGTGCGGCCGCAGGCAACGCAAGATCGGCGACGGCCACGGTGAGCCCGTCTGTAGCCAGCAGGCGGGCCGATGCCGCGCCGATCCCGCTGGCACCGCCGATGACCAATGCAACGCGCGTCATGACCAAATTCTCCTGTGAGCCGGCATATGCGGCGCGTTATTCGCCATCGGGGAAACGTTTTACAAATCCCGCCCAGCCATCGGCGCAATTGATCTGGCGCTGTGGCGCAGCCATCGCGCCACTGGCCATTTCCAGCGGAAAGCGCGTTTCCAGCATGAACACCATCGTATCATCGATCTTTTGCGGAACCAGTTCGGCTTCGCGCCCGATCTCCAGCGTCTGGGTATCGGGACCGTGCGGCGTCCAGCAATTGTGCAGGCTGAACGATCCGGGGGGGAATGCAGAATTGCGAGAATCGTGCGAGCCTTGGACCAGCGCGAGAAATTCGGCTACGGAATTGCGATGAAACCCCGGCGGGCGGAAGCTGTGTTCAGACACAACCCAGCGCGGAGGCAGGATCATGAAATCGATATTTCCGCCCGCAACTGCGCTGGACGGAGAAGTGAGCGCACAGAAGATCGACGGATCCGGGTGATCGTAGGACAGTGACCCGATGGTATTGAACTTCATCATGTCGAACTTGTACGGTGCCCAGTTGCCGCGCCATGCAACAACATCGAAAACGCCGTGATCGAGGTGGGTCGACCAGAACCGGCCGCAGGATTTCAGGACTAGTTCGACAGAGTCGTCGATATTGCCGAAGGCGGCGACCGGCGTTTGGAAATCGGCCGTGTTGGCAAGGCCATGCGATCCGATCAGGCCGAGTTCCGGGAGCTCGAACGACAGGCCGAAGTTTTCGCACAGGAAGCCGTAGGATGGCCCTTCCACCGGATCGACACGCAACTTAAGGCCCCGGGGCAAGACGGCAAATTCGCCGGGGCTTATAGACAGGATGCCAAGTTCTGTGGTGACCAGCAGCGTGCCTGTCTGAGGAACCAGTAGCATTTCGGCATCGTTGTTGGCAAACGCCTTGCCTGACATCGGCGCGGTGGCGTTGTAGATATGGATTGCCATACCCGATTGTGCCGTTGGCGAGCCGTTACCGCTGATGGTCTGAATGCCATCTAGGAAATTGCCGGGAACCGCGTCGTCACGCATCGACGACCAGCGAAGTGGGCCGGGATAGTGGCCGAAATCGAGGGGCGGTGTGAGGAAGCGGGGAATCCGAGTTTCCTTCCACGGAGAGTTGTGCGTCGACGGCCGGACCCGGAACAGGTAGCTGCGGCGGTTAGAGGCGCGCGGCGCTGCAAACGCGGTGCCCGAAACAAGTTCGGAAACCAGGCCCAATGGTGGGCGCTGCGGGCTGTTCTGCCCTGACGGTAGCGCACCAGCGACCGCTTCGGTGGCAAACTGGTTGGCAAAGCCGGACTGATAGACGGTTCCGGCAGGGCTGCCTTGCGCGGCGGATCGTCGTTCTTCCTGGCTCAAGATTGATACTCCCCACGACATTTTGGCGCATTACGTGCAGTTCTCCGACAGGAAGACCCCGATCAGTTGGCTGTAAATGCGCTGTCATCGTGACTACTATACCGAAACATACATTGCACACAATAATGATTGTCGTTTTGCTGTAGTGAGATGGGGTTGGGGCTGGAAATGCGTGTCGAGATGGTAGAGGTGGCAATAAAAACACATATAAAACAATATTATAACGATGTTTTCTGGTGCGGGCTTGTGGTTTCTCCGGGGTGGGCGTGCTGCGGTGCGGGCATATGCGCGGATATGGACAAGACTCACCATTGTGTGCAATTGTCGCGATGATCAATGCGCTGTCATCGTGAAAGAAGCGGGGGCAATGGGCGCAATCGGGGAGCAGGTGTCGCGATGTTGCCGATGGGTGGAAGGATGCAGGACTGGCCGCTGACCGTGGACCGGTTGCTTGACGGCGCGGCGCAGTGGCATGGCGCTACCGAAATCGTAACCCGGTATCCCGATGGTTCCGTGTTCCGGTCAAGCTATGCCGACCTTGCGTTGCGGGCGCGGCTCGTGTCGCAGGCGTTGCGCAAGGCAGGTGTAGGCCAAGGCGATGTCATCGCAACGCTCGCATCGAACAGTTTGGATCATCTGGCGGTGTGGTACGGCGTGATGGGCATTGGCGCTGTGTGCCATACGCTGAACCCGCGCCTGCATGACGACCAGCTTGCCTACATCGCCAACCATGCCGGCGACCGCTGGCTGTTTGCCGATGGCATGCTGGTAGCGCAGGCTGGTCGGATAGCCGCGCGCGCGCCGGGGATCGGCACCATCGTGACCATCAACGATCCCCGCAGTGGCGGCTTTGGCGAATATCCGCATTTGGACGAGTTCATCGTTGGTGGCGATGGGGCGGACTGCGCGTGGGGAGGTTTTGACGAACGCCTGACTGCCGGGCTGTGCTATACTTCGGGCACAACCGGCGATCCCAAGGGCGTGGCCTATACCCACCGGTCAAACACGCTGCACGCGATGAACACGATGGCGCCCGATGCTTTTGCGTTGTCGGCGCGCGATGTGATCATGCCGGTGGTTCCGATGTACCATGCCAATACGTGGGGGCTGGCGTTCAGCGGCCCGGCGGTGGGCGCCAAGCTGGTGATGCCCGGCCCGCAGCTTGATGGAGGCTCACTTCACGCCTTGATCGAGGCCGAAGGTGTGACGTTTGCGGCGGGCGTGCCGACGGTGTGGCAGGGCTATGTCGATCATCTGCGAGAACGCGGTATCGCGCGCACATCGATGCAACGGGTGGTGGTCGGCGGCTCCGCTTGCCCGGCGGCGTTGATCGCGGCGCTGGAAGCGTTGGGGACAACGGTGATCCACGCTTGGGGCATGACCGAGCTTTCACCGGTTGGCCTGGTGGCGACGCCGACACGATCGGTGTTGGCGCTGAGCACGGACGAACAGCGCGAACAAGCGCTTAAGCAAGGGCGTCCGATCGGCATTGATGCCCGGATTGTCGATGAATCAGGTCGCGCACTTTCGCGCGACGGGTCTGCCGTCGGTCATCTGGAAGTGCGCGGGCCAGGAGTGATCGAACGCTATGTCGGACATGCACATTCCGCGCTATCAGACGACGGCTGGTTCGATACCGGCGATATCGCTTCGATTGACCGGCACGGCTATGTGCGCATAACCGACCGAGCCAAGGACATCATCAAATCCGGCGGCGAGTGGATCAGTTCGGTCGATGTCGAGAACGCCTTGCTGACCCATCCCGATGTCGCGCTGGCAGCCGTGATCGGGATTGCGCACGACAAGTGGGGCGAGCGGCCCAAATTATACGTCCAGCTTCGCCCATCATTGGACGAGGGCGATGGCCGCGATCTGGCGCAGGTTTTCCGCGATTATCTGGCCGCGCGGATCGCGCGGTGGTGGGTGCCAGACGAGGTCGAAATTATCGGCACAATTCCGATTGGCGCGACCGGGAAGATCGACAAGAAAGCCCTGCGCGCGCTGCACGAGGCGGGCAGCCAGCCGGCCTACTGAAGCTGCGTCGGGTCGATGCGGTAGGTTTTTGTTGCCGTGCCGCAGAATAGCAGCGCGCGTTCGTTCGGGGTGAAGTCTGCGGTGATGCGCTTGAACGCGTTCCAGATCACGCCATAGCCCGCGCCGTAAGTATCGATCGGTGTGTTGCTTTCGAACATCGCGCGGGCAGGGCCGAACAGGTCGATGGCTGTGAGGATGAAGTGCTTCTGCGCCGCGGCCATTTCCTGCGATGTGAAGGGGACGTCGCGTGCCAGCGCATCGACGCCTGCCATCCCCATGTTGAGGCCGCCCAGCTTCACCCGGACATTTTCGCAAGTGGCAAGCGTGGCCATGTCAGCGCGCCAGCTTGCGTAGGCTTCATCCCGACGATCGGCGAAGCGACCGATCGCAAGCGGGCCGCCGAGGTGGTTGAGGATGATCGGCGTATCGGGAAAGTGGCGCGCCAGATCGATCACTTCGGGCAATTGCGGTTGCAGCAACCACGCATCGAAGCTGAGCCCGCGCCGCCCCAGTTCGGCAAAGCCTTCGCGGAAGGCGCTGTGCATCATCACGCCGGCGCCGGTTGCCGCGCTCGCGGGCACATCGCCATCATGGGCGGTCATGTGCCGTACGCCGCGAAAACGGGATGATGCCTGCGCGTGGGCATCGAGCACTTCCCCGACCCGCGCGCCCAGCGTCAGGTCTGCGCGAGGGGCGATCGCACAGCAGACCCCAGCAAAGGCACCGCCGCGCGCCATCCCGACCCGCGCGACGCGTTCTGCATAATCGGTTTCGCCAACCACACGCAGATGGTCCGGCCCGGTCGTGCGATAACTGGTGTGCGAATCGACGTAGATCGTGCCGATGATGCGGTGGCCGCTGGCGGTCTTGTCGGCGAAAAGGCCATTTTCGTCATAGGGATCGAATGGGGGAAACGGCTCGTTTTCCCAGACGTGGTGATGCGCGTCGATGATCGGCAGGGCGGGCTCGATGGCATCTTCGGCCACCTGGTTGCGCCAAGCGTCTCGGGTCATCAGCACCTCTCCTTAAACCATGCATTGCCATTGCGCGGAAATTTTTGCGGCGGCATCAATTGAACATTGCATACAATGTACTCTCACACTACGCCAGCCTAAACGTGCGCTGCGCGGGCTACAGTCCCGCCTGCAACCGCTCCGACTGTTGGGGGTTTGAACATGGCTAAAACGCTTCTTTTGTTGCCCGGCGACGGGATCGGCCCCGAAGTTACGCAAGTGAGCGCCCAGATCGCGCAGTGGGCGCGAGAGTCCGGGCGAATCGACGTTGAGATCGCCAGCGCTCTGTTTGGTGGCGCGCAGATTGACGCAACCGGCGAGCCGCTGACCGATGTGACCGTTGCCGCGGCAAAAGCCGCCGATGCGGTGTTGCTGGGCGCGGTCGGCGGACCGCGCTGGGCGACCATGCCCTACGACCGCAGGCCCGAAGCGGGGTTGCTGCGGTTGCGTGCGGAAATGGAAGTGTATGCAAACCTGCGTCCGGCGATCTGCTTTGCACCGCTGGCGGGGGCATCGACGCTCAAGCCCGAAGTGGTTGCCGGGCTCGACATCCTGTTCGTTCGTGAACTGACCGGCGGGGTCTATTTCGGCGAGCCGCGCGGGATCGAGACGCTGGCTGACGGGCAGCGGCGAGGCGTGAACACGCATGTCTATACCACCGACGAAATCCGCCGCGTCGCCCGGATTGCATTTGCGAGCGCACGGACACGGCAGGGTCGGGTCTGTTCGGTCGAGAAGGGCAACGTGATGGAGGCAGGGCTGTTATGGCGCGAGGAAGTGACCGCGCTGCACGCAGCCGAATATGGCGATGTCGAACTGTCGCACATGCTGGCCGACAACTGTTCGATGCAACTGGTCAAGAACCCCCGCCAGTTTGACGTTATCCTGACTGACAACCTGTTTGGCGACCTGCTTTCGGACACGGCGGCGATGCTCACCGGATCGATCGGGATGCTTCCGTCGGCCGCGATCGGCGACGCAGGCCGGCCCGGCCTGTATGAACCGATTCATGGCTCAGCTCCGGATATTGCAGGACAGGGGATCGCCAATCCGTGTGCCAGCGTGCTCAGCCTTGCCATGGCGTTCCGCCACAGCCTCGATGCCGGAGGCCTTGCCGCGAGCATCGAGGCGGCGGTTGGCCGGGTGCTCGACAACGGTTTGCGCACCCGCGACCTAGGCGGCAGCGCATCGACGGCGGATATGGGTAATGCCATCCTTGCCGCTTTAGCTGATGGAGATATCTGATCGTCATGGGAGATCTTGCTGGTCGCCGCGCGCTCATCACCGGCGCATCATCCGGGCTTGGCGCGCATTTCGCGCGCGTACTGGCAGGCGAAGGAGTGCAGGTCGTGCTTGCCGCGCGGCGGATCGGCGCTTTGTCCACACTGGCCGAAACGATCACGGCCTGCGGCGGGCAGGCGGATGCGGTGCAGCTTGACGTTGCCGACCCGAACAGCATTGCGGCAATCACCCCGACGTTGGGCACCATCGACATTCTCGTCAACAACGCCGGCGTCGTGCGCGAAGCCAATGCACTGGATCAGTCAGAGGCCGACTGGGACTGCGTAGTGGATACCAACCTGAAAGGCCTGTTCCTGCTGGCACAGGCGACAGCGCGGGCGATGAAGGCGCGCGGCGTGGGTGGCTCGATCATCAATATCGCCTCGATCCTTGGCATCCGGCAGGGCGGCGGGGTGCTGCCATATGCGGTGTCGAAAGCCGGCGTAATCCAGTTCACTAAGGTTATGGCGCTTGAACTTGCCCGGTACGGCATCCGCGTAAACGCGATTGCGCCCGGGTATTTTGCGACCGAGATCAATTCCGAATTCTGGGAATCGGAGCCGGGCAAGGCGCTGGTGCGGCGCATTCCGCAGCGGCGGCTGGGCCAGTTGGCGGACCTTGACGGGCCTTTGCTGCTGCTGGCGTCAGATGCTTCGCGCTACATGACCGGATCGGTGATCGTGGTCGATGGCGGGCATCTGGTCAGCGGCCTGTAAAGCGCGCGCCTTTGGGTTTGTGCGGCGCAGCCGCGTTTGGGTATGCTGCATACAATCATTGCAACAAGAACATTGGGAGAGTGCTTCGTGGGAAAACTGGCAGGCAAGATCGCAATCGTCACAGGCGGCGGATCAGGGATCGGACGCGAGATCTGCAAGCAATTTGCTGAAGAAGAATGCGCGGCCGTGGCGATTTTCGACATCAATCTGAAAGGCGCGCAAGAAACCTTGCAGATTATCGGCAGCGGCACGACCAAGGTCTTTGCCTACAAGGTTGACGTAGCCGATACGGCCAACGTGCAGCAAGCCGTGGCCGAGTTCGTTGAGGATGCTGGCGGATCGCCCGACATCCTGGTCAACAACGTTGGCTGGGACCAGGCGTTCTGGTTCCTCGATACCCAGCCCGAGTTCTGGGACAAGCTCATCGCTATCAATTACAAGGGCGTGCTCAACATGTGTTGGGTGGTTCTAAAGTTGATGGTGGCGGCTGGACGCGGAGGCCGCGTGATCAACGTCGCCTCGGACGCTGGCCGCCTTGGTGCAGCACACGAAGCGGTCTATTCGGGCTGCAAGGGCGCTGTGATCACTTTTACCAAGGCACTGGCGCGCGAACATTCACGCCACAATATCCTCTGCAATGTGGTCAGTCCTGGCGCCACTCGCACGGCGGGCTATGACAATGTGAAGTACAGTCGCGATGACCCCGAACAGTTCGATGCCAAGAACGAACGCCAGATCCCGCTGCGCCGCATTGGCGAGCCGGGGGAAGTGGCGCGGATGATCACATTCCTGGCCACGGACGATGCGTCCTACGTGCAAGGCCAGATCATAAGTGTTTCCGGCGGATTGACGATGGTTGGCTGAACGGGTGCGAGGGGCTGGCAGCCCTATGCCCCGGCCTCCTGCGTGCAGGATTGATCTAAGTAATGACGGCTCCCCCGTCGCTGAACACTTCCGCGCCGGTCATGTAGCTGGCGTCTTGCGACGCGAGGAATGCCACGACGCGGCCGAGTTCCAACGGCTGGCCCATACGCTTCATCGGGATGGCTTCAATGATGGCGCGCGCTGCGGGATGTTCGGTTGCCATGCCATCACCCATGACCATCGGCGTAGCGTGGGTGCCTGGATGAACACTGTTTACCCGTATGCCGTAGCCCTGCTCGGCGCAGTGCAGCGCCGCGCTTTTGGTCAGATTGGCGAGCGCGGATTTTGACGCGCCATAGCACGGTGCGATCGAGAGGATCTGATCGGTGGTGGTCGAGGCGACATTGATGATCGCCCCGCCGCCCGCGCGCTTCATCGAAGGCAGCACGGCCTGCATGCCGCGAAAGGCGCCGAGCAGGTTGACGTCGAGGATCTTGCGGAACTCATCGATCGAAACGGATTCGAAATCCTTGTTGATCGTGATCCCGGCGTTATTGACCAGAATTGACACTTCGCCAAAGCTTTGGACGGCAGTTGTGAGGGCAAGATGCCAATTTTCTTCGCTAGTAACGTCGAGATGCACCGCGAGCGTACGGTGGCCCGCGCTTGCCAGTGCTGCGGCGGTGTCATTGACCTGTGGCAGAACGTCGGCCAGCACAACCGCCGCGCCATCTTCCGCCAGCGCCTGTGCGATCCCCGCGCCAAGGCCGCGTGCTGCGCCGGTAACAATCGCGGTCCGTCCGTGCAACCTGGTCATCGTCGCCTCGCTATTTGTTGGAAAATGTATGCATTAAATGGGTGAACTATATCGGGGAGAAGGCAGGACGCATATCAATTAATCGTATAAAAAATCTTTTTAAAACAATATCAGGTGAGATGACGTAGGCGACCTCGCGCAGAACCTGAGGTGGCGATGTCAGGCGGACATGGTCCGTGGGTCGAGAAGTTTGTATTTAATCGGGCGCGTGCGGTCGACTTTCATTGCAAAATTGCATGCAATTGTGCAGACTGACAATCGGACGGGTGGATTCCAACCGCGATGACGCCTGCCACGGCCCGTCGCGTATGTCTTGGGCTGCGAATTTGCTGGGAAGAGGAACCTGAATTGATCGACTTGGCGCCAGCGACAGCGAATGGACCGCTAGCGGGATACCGCGTGCTCGAATTCGGCACCAATGTCTCGGCCCCGTTTGCCGCGATGCTGCTTGGCGATCAGGGCGCAGACGTGATCAAGGTGGAAACCGCAGGCGGCGATCAAACCCGTGGTGCCGGCAGCCTGCGTTCCGGCGTTGCGGGGATTTCGTCGTATTTCATGAATGTCAACCGCAACAAGCGTTCGATTGTGGTCGATCTCAAGGCGGCCGATGGGCTTGCAGCAGTGAGCGCGCTGGCTGCGACGTGCGATGTCGTCATCCAGAACTACCGGCCTGGGGTCGCCGACCGGTTGGGCATCGGCTATGAAGCGATCAAGGCGCTAAGGCCTAATATCGTCTACGTTTCGATCGACGGAATGGGGACGGCAGGCACGGCGGCAAAGCGGCGCGTGTATGATATTGTCATCCAGGCGATGTCCGGCTTCGCCGCCACGCAGGCTCCGATCGCAACGGGTGTGCCCGCACTGGTAAACAATGCCGTCACTGACAAGATTACCGCGCTCAATGTCTGGCAAGGGGTCACTGCGGCCTTGCTGCACCGGGAGCGGACCGGGCTCGGTCAACATGTTCAGGTTAGTATGCTTGATGCGGCGTTGGCGTTTTTGTGGCCTGACGCGATGACGGGCATTACATTCACAGGGGACGGAGTGATCAAGCTGGCCTCGCCTGCGGAGATCAAGTTCATCCATCCAACGAAAGACACGCACATCGTGGTTGGGTTCTTCGGGCCGGACGAATGGGCCGCGCTGTGCAATGTCACCGGCATGTCCGAACTGATCGACGAGCCTCGCTTTCGGACGCTCAAAGATCGGCTGGAGAACATCGCTGACGTAAACCGCATTTTGTCGACCGCGTTCCTTTCACGGACGACGGCGGAATGGGTGCCGTTGCTTGAAGCTGCCGATGCGGTGTTTGCGCCCGTCAATTCGCCCGATGACCTGCTGCAAGACCGAGCGATTGCAGAGGCGGGCATTCTGGAAGACTTCGACCATCCTGCGACCGGTGGCTATCGCCAGCCACGCCACCCGGTACGCTTCAGCGAAACGCCGGCCTCGATCCGCAGCCATGCGCCAATGCTGGGTGCCGATACCGCCGACATCCTGGGGGAACTGGGGCTTTCACCCGACTGAGTTCAGGCGCTTCGATTGGCAACGACTTCGGTGGCCAGCGGGACAAGGTGCTGGCCGATCTGATGCAGCAGGTCGGCGCGCTGATAAGTGATTTTCCAGCCCAAGTCGGTGCGCCGGAGCCTGTGATGATAGGTGCCCCATGCTTCCCACACTTCGCTGTTCAGAAAATGGACGGCGCGTGACTGCGAAATGCAACTGGCTTCATCACCCTGAAGGCTGACCTGGAAATTGGTGACCTGATGCTGCCGCTTGTCGAAGCCGGGCAAGAAAGTGGCAAGGCGTTCGCGGTGCTCTTTTACGGGCACGCCTGCTGATCCTGGCCCCATGACCGAGCTGTAATCGATCACAGCATCATCGGTGAAGCATGCCAGTGCGGCAGCTGGTTCATTGAGGTCAGAATTGATCGTAACCGCGCATATCACGTCTTGGATGGCGAGGCGGTCCTCGATCTGGCGAAGTCTTTCAGGAATGCCATCACCGGCGACGGCTAATTGATCGGTCATGGTGGGGAACTCCTTTGGCAAAGCTGACGATGCTGCAAGGCAACTGGCCCAAACGGGTTTGCAGCATTGTCTCCGGGGGCAACATCGCCCCCGGAGAGGAGTGCTGGATCAGTACTTGAAGGTCAACTCAGCGCCCCATGTGCGCGGTGCAGCAGGAGCATACTGATCGCCGTTGGTGGTCGCCACCTGCCAGACCGAATACTTGGTTTTGGTCAGGTTCTTGGCGAACAGGTTGATCCCCCAGCGGTCATCCTCGGCAGACCAGCCGAGCTGCGCATTGAGCAACCCGTAGGAAGGCTGCTTGAGCCGGTTGTCTGGCTCCCAGAAGAACCCGGAATTGTGCACGTAGTTGGCATTGGCGTTAACCTTGCCACCAGCCATCGGGTGCGACATGAAAGCGCCGACATTCAACGTCGTGTGCGGCGACCGGGTCAGGTCGTTTCCGGTCAGTGTACCGCCCTGCAGGATGCTGGTGGTGCCGTTGGGATTGCGGACCGAAAACTGCGCCCCGGTGAACTCGTTATACTTGGTGTCGAGGAAGGCCGCGCCAAAGCGCAACCGCAGCCAGTCGGTGGCGACCAGTTCGCCGTCGATATCTATGCCCTTCACGTCGGCGCTGGTCGCGTTGGTGATGAACAAGGAACTGCCCGAAAGTTTGGTCAGCTGGATGTTCTTGTACTTATAGATGAACCCGGCACCGTTCAGACGGAGGCGGCGATCGAGAGCTTCGATCTTGAAGCCGACTTCATAGGCATCGATCGATTCCGAACGGAAAGGCGGGGCAAATGGTGCTGTTGTATTGAAGTTTCCGCTCTTGAACCCGCGATTGTACGATGCATATGCCATGACGTCGGAAGTGAAATTGTGCGCAAGGCTCACCCGCCAGGTGGGTTTGCCTTCAGAGAACGACGGATAAGTCGTCCGTGGCGCGAGGTTGAGGATGACGTTGTTGTCGCCCGGATCGCTGGTGCCGACCAGATCGGTGCTGCCGGTGATGGTGCGCTTGTCATGCGTGTAACGGATACCACCGGTCAGTTTGGTGGCTTCACCCAGTGGCACGGTCACTTCACCAAAGACCGAATAAGACTGGGTTACGATGTCACCCTTGATAAGCACGCCCGTGCCGCCCACGTCGGCACCGTAGAGGCCGAGTCCGACGGGACCGTCGAAGCCGGACTTGTCGCGCATATAGAACGCGCCGACAATCCAGCCGATCGGGCTGGAGGATGGGGAAAGCAGCTGCAATTCCTGCGTGAAGGTGCGATAGGTCTGGTTGTCGATCAGTACATCGATCTGGCGGACCGGGGTCGTGTCGTTGTCAAACGCCTGCACGACCTGGGTCTTGCGATAGGCAGTGATCGAATTCACGCTAAACGCGCCGAAATCGTGCATGATGTTGAGCGAGCCGCCGCCCTGCTTGGTGTTCACGTATTCGTCGTAGCCGGAACGGTTGTTGTAAAATCCTGCAGTCGGACCTTTGCCATCGGCACCGATGGCACCTGGCAGGATATTCTTGACCGAACCGATGTCGATGCCCTTTGTCTGGCTGTAATCGGCGCTGAGCTTGATCGTGGTTGCATCGGTGGGGGTGAACACGAACTTGCTGCGGGCAGCGAAGTCATTCCCGCCAAAACCGATGTCACGGTTAAGGTTGATGTTGCGGCCCCAGCCATCGGACTGATGTTTGTAGATTACCGCGATATCGGCAGCAGCGTTGTCGCCAAGGCCGGTGGTTCCATAAAGCCTGGCACCGACGGTGTTATAACTGCCATAGGAAACGCCGCCTTCGATTTTGGTGTCGTGGCTGGGATCGCGCGTGATGATGTGGATCAGGCCCCCTGTGGCATTGCGCCCGAACAGGGTACCCTGAGGACCCTTGAGTACTTCAACACGTTCAATATTGTTGAAGGAAAACAGCGATCCGTAGACTGAGCTGATGTAGACGCCGTCAACGTAAGTGGCGACAGCGGCTTCTTGCCCGACGGTGTTGTCAGTGGCGCCGACGCCGCGGATGAACGGGGTAAGCGCGGCAGACTGGTTGGCCATCATCAAGCCCGGGGTCACTGAAGCCAGATCTTGCGCATTGGCGGTGCCGGTGGCGTTGAGATCGGCTGCGCCGAATGCGGAGATGGCGATCGGGACATCCTGCAGCTTTTCGCTGCGGCGGTTGGCGGTTACGACGATGTCGGCGATCTGTGCTGTGCCGTCGGAGGCCTCCGCGGCGTTTTCTGCTGTGGCCTGTGCATCCGAACCTTGCTGCGCAAACGCTGGGGTTGCCGCGGCGAGCGCCGCGCCTGCAGTCAATAACAAGTGCAGTTTAATGCGTTTCATCTCGATTCCCTCTCCCTGTCCGGCGTGTATGTTCCACGCCAGTACGACACAGTTCTTGCTGCTTGCAAAGTTGTATGCAATGTTTGCCAGAGACACAACTGAATTGTTCCACGGTCCAAGCGCCTATCGGTAGGGTGCGAAGCCGATGGTTGGGCAACCATTTTGGAATGTGAAGGAAAGTGGCGGAAAACCCACAGTTCTTGCGGGTGCTGGATGGGAAAAACTGACCATTCGACAGCTGCAGGAATCGCGACAAGGGAAAACCAAAAGGCGGCGAATCGTGAGGTTTCCTACTTCGGTGTGCAATCTTCGGCAAGTTTCGGCAGTCGCGAAGGTTGGGAGAAATGTTCATTCTGGCGCACAGGCTTTCTGTGCGACCGGCGGTTTGGGAGTTTGGGTGTGGGAACGAAGGCAATGGATCGCCCGTCAGCAAAGGCTATCGATCAAGGGCGGGTGCGGGAGGAATTACTTGGAGCATCCGATGAGCAGATCGATGCTGCAGTACGAACGTCGGATGCCATGGCCTTGCGTGGGCTGATCTACCAGCTCACGGGCGACGAGGCGCTGGCCAGCCTGGACACAGTGCGGCAGCGGATATTCATGGCCGAGGCCGCGATTCCGGCTACGGCCGCAGACGCCGAGGCGATCTTTACGCGTGCCGCTGCGTTCCTCAAGCGCTACCGCGACGAAGGCGCGCTGCCGATTGGCCCCGGCCCGGAGGACCGTCTGGCGAAGAGCCTTGCGCTGGCGGCGGGCCAAGCGCTCAATCCCGATGAACTGGACATGTGGATCGAAGAGACGGCGATCGATGCGTGGGCACGGTCGCTGGTCTGGCCGGCCACGCCATCGCCCGAGGCGTTGAACGGTTTTTCCGTGGCAGTGATTGGGGCGGGGATGGGCGGACTTGGTGCAGCGGTGCAGTTGCAACGCGCGGGCATCCCGTTCGTCATCCTTGAAAAGAACGACGATGTTGGCGGGACGTGGTTCGAAAACCGCTATCCCGGCGCGCGCGTCGATACGCCGAGCCGGGCCTACACCCACATTTTTGGCGCGGATTACGTGTTTGACTACCCGTTTTCGCCGCAGGACCAAAACGAAGACTATTTCCGCTGGGTCGCCGATACGCACGACTTGCGCCGCAAGGTCGAATTCAGGACCGAAGTACGCAGCATGACGTGGAGCGAGAGCGAGGCGCTTTGGATCATTGAGGCGGTGACCCCGGATGGTCCGCGCACTTGGCGCGCGAATGGGGTGATTTCGGCAACGGGCTTGCTGGCGCGGCCCAACATCGCCGAATTCCCAGGCGAGGAAGCGTTCAAAGGACCGATTTTCCACACAGCCCGCTGGCCGCGCGACCTAGATTACACGGGTAAGCGCGTGGCCGTAATCGGAACGGGCGCGACCGGCTACCAGATGGTGCCGGAAATGGCGCGAGAGGCAGAACATGTGGTGATGGTGCAGCGCAAGCCACAGTGGATATTCGAGGTTCCGGGCTATCTGGCACCGCTCAACCCCGAAGTGACCTGGCTTGATCGCAACCTGCCGTATCATATCAACTTCATGCGGTTCCGCACCAACTGGCTGACCGGCGAGCATGTTTATGGTGAGGTGTTCAACCTGGACCCGGCGTGGACGAGCGACGACGGCATCAGTCGCAGCGCCCTGAATGCCGACGTGATTGCTGGGCGAAAGGCTTACATCACGGAAAAGTTTGCTGGGCGGCCCGATCTTGCCGCGGCGATGACGCCGCCGCATCCGCCATTTTCGGCACGGCCAATCCTGGTCGATGCCGGATACAACATCTATGATGCGCTGCTGGGCGACAAGGTGACGCTGGCCAGCGGTTCGGTTGACCGCATCACACAAGATGGCTTGGTGGTTGCGGGGCAGGAGTATGCCGCCGACATCATCGTCAAGGCTACAGGATTCCGCGCCAACGACCTGTTGTGGCCGATGGAAATCACTGGCCGCGACGGCCTGACGGTTGAGCAATTGTGGGCCAAGGACGGATGCCGCGCGCATGTGGCGGGCAGCACGATGCCGGGGTTTCCCAACATGTTCGTGATCTATGGCCCCAACACCAACCCGGCGCAGGGCGGCGGGATCGTAAACCACGAGGAAATGGTCACGCGGTTTGCGCTCGAATGCTTTGCCAACCTGATCCTGACTGGCCAGAAATCTGTAGAGGTTAGCCAGATTGCGTTCGATGCGTACAACGCAAAGCTGGACCAGCGCGAGCGGCTTAAGATCTACACCGATGATCGCGCGCAGAATTTCTTTATGAACAATTACCGTCGGTCTTCGGTCATGTGTCCGTTTGGCCCCAGTGAGTTGTGGAAAATGCTGCGCGAGCAAAATCAGGGCGACATGATCTTTTCCTGAGTATCGCCCCCCTTATTGTGATGGAGCCGAGAAGTGTCCGTACTGGATCGCGTGGATGCCGAATACCTGCCGGTGATTAAGCTGGTGCCGCCGATAGACCTTGCCGATATTGCAGCGGCTCGAACCGCATTGCAGGCAGTATTCGCGATGGCCGGAACGCCCGATCCGCACCCTGGTGTGGATCGTTCCGATCATGCGATTCCCAACGCGCCCGGCGCGCCTGATGCCCTGATGCGCCTATTCAGACCGCGTGGCGTGACAGGGGACCTGCCGGGGTTGGTGTGGATTCAGGGCGGCGGATATGTTCTGACGTCGGCCAATCCGGACGATGTGTGGTGCGAGCGCATTGCACATGATCTGCAATGCGTCGTGGCGTCTGTGATCTGGCGGCGCGCGCCCGAACATCCGTTCCCCGCGGCACATGATGATTGCTTTGCAGCGCTGCGGTGGATGGTTGCCAATGCGGCGACATTGGGGGTGGATGCCGGGCGGATCGTGGTTGGCGGGGCAAGTTCAGGCGGCGGCGCAGCAGCCTCGGTTGCCCTGCGCGCCCGCGACGAAGGTTTGCCGTTGCGCCACCAGTTGCTGATATATCCCATGCTGGACGATCGTAACGCCACACGGTCGAGCCATCTGGTGACCGATCCGGAACTGTGGAACCGCAGCAACAATATCCTTGCCTGGCAGGCCTATCTGGGCGCGGCCTATGGCACCGACGAGGTTTCGCCTTATGCGGCTCCTGCGCGGGCATCAGACCTTGGCGGGCTGGCTCCGGCGACGATCCTGACAGGCGAGCTTGACCTGTTTGTTGACGAGAATCTTGCCTATGCCCAGCGCCTGCTGGCAGCGGACGTGCCGACCGAGTTCCACATGTACCCGGCGGTGCATCATGGGTTCGACGTGCACAATCCGGACGGCCATCAGGCAAAGCGGATGCTGGCGGACCGCGACGATGCACTGCGCCGGGCCTTTGCCTGACAGGCAGCGGGGCCGGATTGATTTGCAAAATGCCAAAGGGCGCAAAACGATAATCGGGAGTTTGGTGATGAACGGGTCAGCGGCAGAAAAAGTCATTCTGATAACTGGGGCAGCGACCGGGATCGGCGCGGCGACTGCGCGCGAATTTGTCGCGCGTGGCTTCACGGTTGTGGGTGCCGATATCGATCGAGCGGCGGGCGAGGCGCTGTTCGCGGAGCTTGGCGCACCGCATGAATTCCGCATGCTTGATGTGCGCGATGCGGCGGCATGGCACGCAATCGTGGGCGCGATTATCGATCGCCTCGGGCGGCTGGACGTGTTGCACCTTAACGCAGGCGTGATGATGCGGCCGAAGGGCGCGGCGATCATGGATGACCCGCTGGCGTGGTTTACGCCCGAAACATTCTGCAAGGTGCGCAGCGTAAATCTTGACGGGGTGGCGTTCGGGATCATAGCGGGGATGGCGGTGCCGGGGCTGAGCCGGATTATCGTGACCGCATCGGGCGCCGCGTTGCTGCCGCTCGATATCGATCCGTGCTATACGGCGACCAAGTATGCCGTGCTGGGGCTGTCTTTGGCACTGGAAAAGCCGCTGGCGGCACGCGGCATCCGGATCGACGTGATCTGTCCGGGCGCGATCGATACCAGCCTGACCGCGCCCGACGTACGCGAAGTGGTTCATCAGGAAGACCCTGCCTTCATTGCACGCTCGGTGGCTACTATCGTCACCAGCGATGCACCCGGCCCGGTGTGGATGGCGTTCACCGAAAAAGACGGGCTACAGCGCTATGATGTTCCGGGTTTGCCCGGAATGTCCGGTGCGCTTGACGTGACAGACGCAGCCTGACCAATTTCCGTGCATTGTCCCAGCCTTTTTGGCAGGGTCTATGCAATCCAGGCAGGCGTGAGAAACAAGAGGGCCGAATGACCAGTTCCAAGGTGCAGTCCAGGACGTCTTTCGACGGCGATCGATCGCCGTCGTTGACTGTTGACCGGGTGCAGGAGCAGCAATCCAATCTCGTTCGTCAACAGATGGTGGTGAACCAGATACGCGAGATGATTCTTGCTGGGGAGTTGGGAGCCGGGGAAAAGCTTACTGAAGTTTCGATGAGTGAAAGGATGGGGGTGTCGCGGACGCCCATTCGCGAAGCGCTGATCGTCTTGTCTGAAGAGGGCCTTGTTGAATACCGGCTAAACCGGGGGTATTCGGTACGCGAATTTACGATTAAATATGTACTGGATGCGTACATAACGCGCGAGGCCATCGAAAGTGTGGCGTGCCGGCTCGCCGCCGAAAAAGGACCTAGTGAGGACGTTCGCGCCGAAATGAAGGCGCTGCTAATCGATGCGGACAGGATACTGTCGCAAGGCGGCCTCAAGGATGAATACAAGCCTGCGCTGCGCGAGAACAATCACCGGTTTCATCAGCTGATCTTTCAGACTGCGGACAACGAAGTGCTGACGCAGGCCTTGCAGACCGCGACCAACATTCCCTATTCGTCAAGCCGGGTGGCGCACTGGTTCCGCGAGGACGACCCCGATGGGCTGTATTCGCTGCGTGCTTTCCACGCTCAGCATCACGCGATTTACAAGGCGATTTGCAACGGTGAGGGTTATCGCGCCGAGACGATCATGCGCGGTCATATTGCCAATGCAGCCGAACAGATCCGGGAACAACTGGTGAAGGCCGGACGATTGGACGAAACCGCGCAGGCGGCTGAAGCACATGGCAGTGCCGCACCGGCGCGCCGTGGAAGTGCTGCGAAAGACTGACGCCGGACTGGCGCTATCTGTAAACACGGGAGGTCGCCTTGATCGTTGAACGGCGCCGCTATTCTATCGCCCGCGGGCAGATGGACAGGATGCACCATCGGATGCAGCAAATGCTGCTGCCGATGTTCGCTCAGCACGGTATTCCGTTGCCCATCGCCATCTGGGAGGACCGCGACGGGAGCTCGCTTCTGACTTGGCTGATCGAGTGGCCGAGCTTCGATGCGCGGCAGGCGCTGTGGGCGAATTTCTACCCGCATTTCTACGCCGCGCGCGCGCTGGAGACTGGCGAGGAGTTTGTCACCCGCACCGACCTGACTCTGGTTGCGCCGTGGCCGGACCGCGCATTTGCGTTTCCTGCCGCGCAGGATGCATGCGAGAGCGCCTGGCATCCTCAACTGCCAATCGGGCAGGGCGCTGCGTTTCGACAGGCGTTAAGCGGCGCGGCCACCGACATCTTTGCCGATGCCGGAGCGATTGGGGTTAACGTCTGCGATCTGGTGTTCGGACCGTTGCCGGCGGCCATGATCATCGTGAGCTGGCCAGACGCCAACGTCCGCCGCGAGGGCATGGTGCGGCTGGCCGCAATGCCCGTGCCGTCAAGCCTTGCGGCCGCGCTCGGGCACAGCGAGGGTGCGCTTACGAGTTGTGGGCTGTGGGAAGAGTTCGACAGGATGGACTATCTGCCCAGCTGGCGGCTTGGCTAAGCCGCCAATCTTTCATTCCAGCAAGTTGCGCGCGCGCAGCCAGCTTTGCACCATGGTGACCGCCTGCCCGAGTTCGGCAGACTGATCCGAGTAATAGTGGTTGGCCCCGTGGATCATTCCGAACTGTTTGTCCACGCTTGATACCGCGTCGTGGAACAGCCGGGTATGGGGCTGCGGAACCGCGTCGTCAGCGGAGTTTTCGATCGCTAGCAATGGCACGGTGATCTGAGGCGCGTTGTCCAGCGCCTTTGCCTGGGTATCGTCGAACGACCATTGTGACAGCCACGCGCGCAAGGTCGAGAACCGCGCGACACCAGCGGGGCTGCTGTTTGATGCTTGTGGATCGCCCATGAAGCACCAGCTGGTCTTGCGATCATTCCGGTCGATGGTGGCATCGAGCCAGCGCGGATCCGCCATCGTGCGGTGCGTCAGCAGGCCGCGTTCGATCTCGCCGGTGCGGCCCGACTTGAGATCGTCGAGCAGTTCCTTGACCAGCACAGTGCGCCGCCGGATGCGGGTAAGTTGCGCGGCGCGGAAATGGTCGAGATAGGTCTGGTCATAGGGGGGCTTGTGCGGATTGCGCGGGTCGTAGAGGTCCAGTTCGGGATCGCGCAGCGTGGGATCATGCTCATCGAGCACCGACGGATCGATGAAATCGGCGAGTACGTCGGCGCGCGAAAGGTGCGCGGCCTGCCAGATCATCGCATCGCCCGGTATCAGCCCGCTAAGGTCGACCGGTTCGCCCGAGGGGGTTTGCGTTACCGTGGGCCGCTCGGCCTGCGCCTGGTAGAAGGCAGACAGCGATCCGCCGCCCGACCAGCCCGCGACAATGATCTTCTCGTAGCCCCAGACCTCCTTGGCGTGCCGGACGTAAGCGGCATAATCGAGGAGGATCTTTTCCATGATCAGCGGCGTGTCGTTGCGAGCGTAGCGGCTGCCAGCGCACAGCACGTGCATTCCGGCGGCTGCCATGGCGCGTGGCACAGGCAGCAACTGGAGCGTGGACGCCGGGTGCATGTAAATCAGCAGCGTACGCGACGGGATCTTTGCAGGCTTGAACAGGATGCCTTCGAGATTGACGAAGCCCTGCGTGCCCTGAAACCCGTATACTTCGCGCATGGCGCTGGTTTCACGGTAGGCGACGTGTACCCATTCGGCCGAAACCGCGTTCATTGGCGTATCCATGTTTACTGGCTGTGATCGGCCCGCGGGGCAGCTTAGGCGGGAATTAACCGCAACGGCAGGGTTTGCAGCGTGCGCATGGTGTTGAGCGGGCGGTAGGTCGGCACGCCCGCCGGTTCTATCCGCTCGATCCGGTCAAGCAGCGCATTGAGCACGCTTTCGGCTTCCATCCGCGCGATCAACTGCCCGATGCATAAATGAATGCCTTGGCCAAACGCGAGATGCCCCGCCGCCGAGCGGGTGATGTCGAATTCATCAGGCCGTTCCCAGCGCCGCGGGTCGCGGTTGGCAGAGCCAGCGAAGACTTGGATCTTTTTGTCCGCTTCGAGCCTGAAGTCGCCCAGCGTGACTTCGCGCGTCGTCGTGCGGTACCAGCTCTGGATCGGCGTTTCGAGGCGGATCACCTCATCGAAGATCAGCTTGAGCTTTGAGCGGTCCTGCCGCAGCTTTGCCCAGAATTCGGGGCGCTCCGACATGATCCTGATCGTGCTGGCAATGCCGCTGATGGTCGTGTCCATGCCGCCGCGCAGGACCGTGCGGACCAGCCCGCGCGCCACACCTTCTTCAAGCTCGCCTGCGTCTTCTGCGTCATAGACTTGTTCACTGAAGCTGCCCGGCGTGATACCTTCGCGTCCTTGGACGGCGTTGAACCATTCCGAGATGGATTCAAGTTGCCGGGCCGACTGTTCGAACAGCGCGTTCTTGGGGCCAAGTGCGTTGAAGTTGAAATTGCCGACGATCACCATGTTTTCGCGGTGGGGCTCCAGCCCAAGCGAGGCGGGGAAGTTTTCGATAACGAAAGCTTCGGCGATGTCGCGTGCGCCATCCACATCCTGCTGGTCGCACAGCCGGGCCACAAGATCGGCCGCCCCCGCAGCGTAAGTCCGTTGCCAGCTCTTGATGATCTTGGGCGAGATGATCTTGCTGACAACGCCGCGACGTGAGGTGTGCAAAGGGGGATCGGCTTCGACCAGCGGACCGGGCTCACGCCAGCCGCCCGGCTTGCGGATGTCGCTGAGGCCAGCCCCTGCGGTTGACGTGAATGTTTCCCAGTCGCTAAGCACTGATCGCACTTCGGCGTGGCGGCCCACTGCGTAAGTATCGTACTTTTCGACATAAACGACAGCGCCGGTTTCGCGCAACTGCTCGTGAAAATCGTAGGGGTCGAGGATATTGGCTAGGTCGAATGGGTCCGCTTCCAGCTGGGGAATGGATGTTACCGGAGCCAGATCGTTCATGAAAAACTCTCCATCAGGCTTACTGGGTTAAGCCGGTCGTTTTGCCGCCAACCCGAATTACGCCGGAATGTCGGGTGTTTTGTATAACCGCCGAGGTATCACGCAACGCCATCGCTCCGCAATGCCATAATCGATTTATGTATGCAATCATGGTCTAGGTGCGGCTGAAATGGGCCTCAATTTGCTTTAGAGAGCAAATATTGTTGCCTGTACGGACTGCTATGCATACAACTCTGCAGCGAAGCGGTCGGCACCGCCGCTATGCGGGGTACCTGCAGCCCGCGAAAACGGGCCGGAGCGATCTGGAGAGGATGTAAATGTCAGAGCTTGAAGCAGGCGGTCTGGTCGGTTCGCAAAAAGGAAGGCCTGACGATGCCCGCATTCGCGCTGCGATTGCCGTGGCTGATCCCAATTTGCTGCGCCTGACGTTGCACCAGTTGACCGGTAATCCCCGGTTGGCTGAAATGCAGGTGGCTGGTACGCCGCTTTGGGCCGGCGCGCTATTTACGTATACGCTGGCGCCTGAGTACCATGACGAGGTACGCGAACTGGCGTTCGAATACCTCACCCGGAACTGGGGGACCGTTGACGAGGACGCGTTCAAGTCTCCCGCCAGCGTGCGACCGACAATGGAACTGTTCGGCCACGGCCCGCTGTCTGAGCCTGAATTCCTGATGGGTTACGAAGAGGCCGCGTTTGATGCTTTCCCGCGTGAGGTGAGGTGGACGGAGAAGCCCGCGCCGGAGGTACTTGACCGCTATCACGTGATCATTGTCGGTGCGGGGTTGAGCGGTCTTTGCGCCGCGATTCATCTTGAGCAGCTGGGGATGCGCTATACCATCATCGAGCGCCGATCGGGGTTGGGTGGAACCTGGCATTTCAACAACTACCCCGAAGCCCGGGTAGATTCGACCAGTCTGATCTACCAGTACAAGTTCGAGAAAAAATACCCATGGTCCGAGTTCTTTGCTTCAGCTGGTGAGACGCTGAAGTATCTCGAATATTGCGCCCACAAATACAATGTTGCCGACAAGATCGTGTTCAACACCACGGTTGAGAAAGGGGCTTGGGACGAAGTTTCGGGCAAGTGGCAGTTGACGTTGCGCGGCAGTGATGACGCCTTGCGCACCATGGACGGCGCGTTCGTTATCAGCGCGGGCGGGATGTTCAGCACGCCCAAGCTACCCGATATCGCAGGGATCGATACATTTGCCGGCGACGTGATCTTTTCGACTAACTGGAACTCGGACATCGTCCTGGCGGGCAAGCGGATCGCCCAGATTGGCACCGGTGCCAGCGGCGTCCAGTTCATGCCCTATCTTGCGCGCACTGCGAAAAGCGTGACGGTGTTCCAGCGTTCGGCCAACTATGTCCTGCCGATGGAGGGCTATCGCGAAAGCTTCCCGGCGGACCTGCAGTGGATGTTCGAGAATTACCCGCTTTACTGGCACTGGCACAGCTACGGGATGCACTTCCTGAATGCCCAGCTTGAACTGCTGCAGGAACAGGACCCGGAATGGCAAAGCCGGGGCGGGGTGGTCAACGAACGCAATGACAGCCTGCGCGATACGGCACTCGGATACATCAATGAAGTACTGGCCGACCGCCCCGATCTGATCGAGAAAGTCACACCCAAGTTCCCGCCGATGGCCCGCCGCCCGACCGTGGACAACGGTTGGTACGCCGCGCTCAAGGCCGACCATGTGACGCTGGTCACCGATCCCATAGATCACGCGACCCCGGCCGGTCTCGTCTCTGCCGACGGTACCCTCCACGAGGCCGATGTGCTGGTCTGTGCCACCGGGTTTTCGACCACGCGCTATCTGTGGCCCGCGCACTATACCGGGCGCGATGGAGCTACATTCGACGAATTGTGGGAGGCCGATGGCCCACGCGCCTATCTTGGGCTGACTGCGCCGGGCTTTCCCAACTTTTTCATGTTCTTCGGCCCCAATTCGCAAGGGCGTTCGGGATCGTTCTATTCGATGGCCGAATCCTGGACCCGCTTCACCCTGAAAATGATCGTCAGGACAATCGAGCAAAATGGCCGCGCCGTGGAGGTCCGCCGCGAGGCATTCGATGCGTTCAATCGTGAGGTCGATGCCAAGACCAGCGAGTTGGTATGGGAAAAATTCGGTCAGGGCTTCTACTACCTGACCGCGCAGGGCCGCTCGTTCATTAACACGCCGTGGCGCGGGGCCGAGATTTTCGCCCGGCTGCGCGATCCTATCTTTGACGACTTTGAAATCCGCTAACCGGTTTCGTCGTTGGGCGATCCGACGCTCCCGAGAATCAGCGTCACTTGGTTTTAGCGGGCGCCAGCGCTGCCGATGCGACCACGACAAAATAGCATATGGACGAAAGGGACCTGCGTGAACTTCGTATCAGGGACGATCCGGGCGCTTCTTCGCGCCAATGGACCAGAGAGATCGTGAGTGGTCAGATTCAGGGTGTTGGGCACGCTCGCACATCGAAAATCGCCGATAAGGTAGAAACGTTTGTTCGCAATATCGTGATCCCTTACGAGTCTGATCCCAGGCGCGATCATCATGGCGGGCCAACTGATGCGCTGGTGATGGAGATGAGGACCAAGGCGCGGGAGGCGGGAGTCTTGACCCCGCACATTCGTCCTTCGGGTGAACACCTGAGTCAGCGCGAAACAGCACTGGTGTTGATTGCGTCGGGTCTTTCGCCGCTTGGCCCACTTGCCTGCAACACGATGGCACCCGACGAAGGCAACATGTACCTTATCGGTCACGTCGCCGATGCCGCTCTGAAAGAGCGATTCCTCAAGCCGATGATCGAGGGGCGCGCGCGTTCGGCGTTCTTCATGACCGAGCCGGCTGAATTGAACGGCGCGGGTTCCGATCCCTCAATGATGATCACGACTTGTCGTAGGGACGGCAACCACTGGGTCGTCAACGGCAAAAAGTGCTTCATTACCGGTGTAGATGGCGCAAAAGTGGGCATCGTCATGGCCAAGTCGGAAGACCCGGACAGTCTGGGCGGGGCTTGCATGTTCCTTGTCGATTTGCCCGATCCGGCAATCCGGATCACGGATGTGCCCAACACCATCGACACTTCGATGCCGGGCGGTCACGCCACGGTCTCCATCGACAACTTGCGCATCCCGGTAGACCAGATGTTGGGCGAGGCGGGTGAAGGCTTCAAGTATGCACAGATCCGCCTTTCACCGGCCCGCCTATCGCATTGCATGCGTTGGCTGGGCGCCTGCATCCGTGCCAACGAAATAGCTGTAGATTATGCCAATCGCCGCACGGCCTTTGGCAAACACCTTATCGATCACGAGGGCGTAGGTTTTATGCTGGCAGAGAACCTGATCGACATTCGCCAAGCAGAACTGACCATCGATTGGTGCGCTGGTGTGCTTGATTCAGGCAGCCTTGGCACGGTTGAAAGCTCCATGACCAAGGTTGCGGTATCAGAATCCCTGATGCGCATTGCTGACAAATGCGTGCAAGTTATGGGCGGGACCGGTGTAACCGACAAGACAATCGTCGAGCAGGTGTTCCGCGAAGTGCGTGCATTCCGCATCTATGACGGGCCGACCGAGGTCCACAAATGGTCGCTTGCCAAGAAGATCAAGCGTGACTGGAAAGCTGCGCAATGACAGAGGCGCACTCCGCAGTCGATCAGATCAGTAATCTTGGCACCTCTGCTGTGCGCGAGAGTTTCAGCTTTGACGAGGATGCGTTGGCCCGCTGGATGGGGGCGCATGTCGAGGGCTACGCAGGCCCGCTGGCGGTTGAACAGTTCAAGGGCGGACAATCCAACCCGACCTACAAATTGGTGACCCCCGCCAGAACCTATGTTTTGCGCCGCAAGCCGCCGGGCGATCTGCTCAAAGGTGCCCACGCTATCGAGCGCGAGGCGCAGGTCTTGTCGGCTTTGGCGGACACGGGTGTGCCCGTGGCGAAAGTCTATGGGCTTTGCACCGACGACAGCATCATCGGCAGTTGGTTTTACGTGATGGAGATGGTCGAAGGCCGCATCTTTTGGGACGCGACTTTTCCCGATGTGCCGCGTCAGGATCGCGCCGCTTATTTTGACGCGATGAACGCCACGATCGCTGCCTTGCACAATGTCGATTATAAAGTGGCGGGCCTGAGCGACTATGGCAAGTCGGGCAATTATTATGCCCGCCAAATCGCACGCTGGTCGCGGCAATACCATGAAGATGCCGATGCCGGGCACGATGAAGGTATGGATCGTTTGATCGCATGGCTACCCACCGCCATCCCGGCGGGCGACGAGACGAGCGTTGTGCATGGCGATTTCCGCTGCGATAATCTAATTTTCCATCCTAGCGAGCCGCACGTGTTGGCGGTGCTCGATTGGGAATTGTCTACGCTTGGCCATCCATTGGCCGACTTTGCCTATCATGCCATGATGTATCGCATGCCGCCCGACATCGTGGCAGGGCTGGCAAGGGCGGATTTGTCAGTTTTAGGCATTCCCTCGGAGGCCGACTATATCGAGGCCTATTGCCGCCGCACGGGCCGGACCGACATCGCTGGCTTTGATTTCGCGCTTGCCTTCAATCTGTTTCGGCTGGCGGCCATTTTTCATGGGATCAAAGGCCGGGTTATCCGCGGCACTGCGGCTTCGAATAATGCCAGCGAGCGCGTCAAAGCGCTGCCCGCGCTGATCGCCATGGCTTGCGCCCAGATGGACGCCTGCGCCTAGCATCCACTTGCCCACGCCTCTCTGTGGAGACTTCGCCGTGTCTGGCCTACGTACGCTTTATGAAAAAATCTGGGATTCCCACGTTGTTCATCGCAGGGATGACGGGACATGCCTGCTCTACATCGACCGCCACCTTATCCATGAGGTGACCAGCGCGCAGGCGTTTGACGGGCTGCGCGCTAATGGACGGTCGGTGCGGCGCCCCGACCTTACCCTTGCGGTGCCAGACCACAATCTGCCGACAACGCCGCGCGTTGACGGCAGCGGAGCGCGCATGACTATTGCCGACATGGATTCGGCGGCGCAGCTCGAAGCGCTGGAGCGCAATGCGCCCGAATTCGGCATCCGCTATTTTGGCGCGACAGCGCCGGAGCAGGGAATCGTCCATGTCGTCGGCCCCGAGCAAGGCTTTTCCTTGCCCGGCACCACGATTGTGTGCGGCGATAGCCATACCTCGGCGCATGGCGGCATTGGCGCTCTGGCCTTTGGCATTGGCACATCCGAGGTCGAACATGTGCTGGCCACGCAGACGCTCCAGCTTACCCCTTCCAAGACGATGGAAGTGCGCATTGATGGCAGTCTTGGCTATGGGGTCACCCCCAAGGATATCATTCTGGCCGTGATCGGGCGAATGGGTGCGGGTGCCGGAACTGGCCATGTCATTGAATACACCGGATCGACCTGCCGCTCCATGTCGGTCGAGGGCCGCCTGACGATCGCCAATATGTCGATCGAGGCCGGCGCGCGGGCCGGAGTCTTCGCGCCCGATGAAACGACATTTGCCTATCTCAAGGGCCGTCGTTTTGCTCCCAAGGGCGCGGATTGGGAGCGCGCCGTTTCGGCATGGTGCGCGCTGGCAACCGATGCCGGGGCGAGCTATGACAAAGTGGAAATCTTCGATGCCGGAGCTATCGCCCCCACCGTGACCTGGGGCACGAGCCTCGATGATGTTGTGCCGATCACCGGCTGCGTGCCCGATCCTGAAAGCATGGCCGATCCGGCACGGCGAGAATCGATGCGCAAGGCTATCGGCTATATGGGGTTAGCGGCGGGTCAGCGGATGCAGGACATTGCTGTGCAGAACATCTTTATCGGAAGTTGCACCAACAGTCGGATCGAGGATCTGCGCGCTGCCGCGCAGGTTGTCCGGGGCAGGCATATCGCGCCAGAGATCCGCCAGGCGATTGTTGTGCCGGGTTCGGGGTTGGTCAAGCGTCAGGCGGAGGCAGAAGGGCTTGACCTGATCTTTATCGAGGCCGGCCTTGAATGGCGCGAGCCGGGCTGTTCGATGTGTCTGGCGATGAACCCCGACAAAGTGCCGCCGGGAGAACGGTGCGCCTCGACTTCCAACAGAAACTTCGTCGGGCGGCAGGGGCCGGGATCGCGCACCCATTTGATGTCGCCGATCATGGCCGCCGCCGCTGCCGTCACGGGCCGCCTTGCCGATGTGCGCGACTGGATGGGAGTGGTTTGATGAAACCGGTCAAGGAAGTTTTTGGGCGTGCTTATCCGCTGGGTCGGGATAATGTCGATACGGACATCATTCTACCTGGGCGCTTCCTCAAGACCATTACACGTAGCGGGCTGGCGAGTGCTGCCTTTGAATCGATCCGGGCCGAGCCAGGAAATATTTTCGAAAATCCGGTCTGGAAAGGCGCGCCTATCGTGATCGCCGGTCAGAATTTCGGCTGCGGTTCCAGTCGGGAGCATGCCGTCTGGGCTATGATGGATCTGGGCATTCTGGCTGTCATCGCGGAGAGCTATTCCGACATTTTTTCAGGCAATGCCTTCAAGAATGGAATGGTGACGATTACTCAGCCGCGCCACAACATTGTGCGGCTACTGGATTGGGCGCAGGTAGGCGCAATTGCGATCAGCTTACTTTCCCAAACGATTACTTTCGGCGACGAGAACGTGGAATTTCACGTCGATCCTTTTCGCAAAGAATGCTTGCTTAAGGGATTGGACGAGATTGGCCTCACTCTTGGTTTTGATGCTGATATCACGGCATTTGAACAAGATTTGTCGCAAACGCAGCCTTGGATAGCACTACCCTTGTGAGATGCAGAAAAACGAAAAGCCTATCCGTTGGGCAAGAGACGGTCCGTAGGATGCGCCTCTGTCCTGCGGCAGAGTGTGCACGGCTGTGATGAAACCAGCCACTGGAACGCCGGTGTTGTGCTGAGCGTGACGGAGTATAAACCGGCCAGTGGTAAGGTTGCCCATTTGAAGGCGGCCAGGATGATAGCATCACGCCCGACGCGCTTGTGCAGGCGAACGTGCCGGAATATTCAACCGAAAGACTCTCATTACGATCGAGGGACTGCCGGGGGACAGGTCACAGGAGATAGCGGTGAGCAGGTTGAAGCGTAAGGAATATGAGGCTGAATTGGAGCCTTTGCAGCGCGAACTGGTCGGGCTTGCGCGGTGGATCGTTGCCGAAAAGAAACGACTGGTGGTTATTGTGGAAGGCCGTGACAGTGCTGGCAAAGGCGGGGCGATCGCCGCTATTCGCCAGCATCTCAACCCGCGCCAGGTTCGCACGGTTGCATTGGCGAAGCCGACCGAGCGTGAGGCCGGCCAGTGGTATTTTCAGCGATATGTGGAACACCTTCCGACCGCTGGCGAGATCGTGCTGTTTGATCGCAGTTGGTACAATCGCGCCGGGGTCGAACAGGTCATGGGCTATGCCTCCCAAGATCAGGTCGATGCTTTCCTCGAAGCGGTGCCCAGCTTTGAGAAGATGTTGGTTGATGATGGCATTATTCTGCTCAAGTACTGGCTGTGCTGTGATCAGGCAAAGCAGGAAGAGCGATTTGCCGAACGGCACAAGGATCCCCTGAAAGGTTGGAAACTGTCACCGATCGACGTGAAGGCGCGCGAACAGTACGATGCCTATACGCAGGCACGTGAGGTCATGCTCGCAGCAACGCATAGGCCCGGCGCGCCATGGACGTTGGTGGATTTCAACGATCAGAAGGTGGGTCGCCTGACATTGATCCGCGATCTTCTGGACAGCATACCGGACCATAACGTTGCTGAAGAAATAGTGGAACTGCCAGCGCTTGAAGGGAAACTTTCGACCGAGACTTTCGGTATAGTCAAACCTTTGAAGAGTTTTCGGATGGAATGAGCACTTGCGGGCTTTCGTACCGAGGCCATGTGCCTTGTAATCCACCGTCAAAATGGCATGGGCATGAGATGTAGTTAGCCTTGGGCAATTGGAAGGACGGCGAAACAATGGTGGGGCTTCTCAAGACCATTATGGGCAGTGGCGCCACCGCGCTTGTAGCGACCGCAGGACTGGCGGCGTTCACCGCATGGAACGGCAAGCGCGCCGAACAATTGGTGCCGCCCGAAGGGCAATTTGCCGATGTGAAGGGTGGTCATCTGCACTACCTCGACATTGGTGAAGGAGCGCCGATCGTTCTGGTTCATGGTCTTGGCGGTCAGTTGCGCAACTTCACGTATGCCCTGAGTGAGCTTCTGTCGCCGCAACACCGGCTCATCCTGGTCGACCGGCCAGGCTCGGGATATTCGACCTACGCAGGTGACGGAAATCGTGGTCTTGCCGCGCAAGCGGCGATGATTGTCGAGTTGATGGACCAACTTGGGCTGGACCGGCCGTTGGTGGTGGGCCATTCGCTCGGTGGTGCCATTGCCTTGGCAATGGCGCTCAGCCATCCCGGAAAGACGAGTGGCCTTGCACTGCTCGCACCGCTCACGCAGCCCATCGAGGCGGTCCCGCAAGTGTTCAAGGCGCTCGATCTGAGTTCGCCAATTGCCCGCACCGTGCTGGCATGGACGCTGGCAGCACCCGCAGGGCGTCTTGGAGCAGATGCAGCGAATGCCGAGATATTCGGCCCCGAACCAGTCCCCGCCGATTTCGAGACGCGGGGCGGCGCGGCACTGACCCTTCGCCCCGAAGCGTTCGTGGCGGCTTGCGGCGATGTCGAGGCCGCGCGCGATGAGATGGTTGGCATTGCCGCACGATATGGCGAGCTGACCATTCCTGTCGGGATCATGTTTGCGAACGGCGATCGTCTACTGGACCCCGCAGTACATGGCCTGCCAACCGTCGCCGCAATCAAGGATGCTGAGCTTAAGATGATCGACGGCGGACATATGTTTCCGCTTACGCAACCTCAGGTCACAGCTGACTGGATTATGGAGCGCGCCAACTGCTGACCTTCGCATCTTCCCCGAAACCAACCGGTAGTGCTGACGGTAACTGACACCGCTTGAATGAGTGGCCCGTTTCGATGGCCACACCAGCCTTAACAAACCAACGGCAGGTATTGACTGCGGACTCGCAAGGCCGGAACGACTGCTATCAAGCCGGCATTTGCCGGGATTTCGCTGCCGATCGAAGGGGCCGCAGACGACCAAATTAAGCCGTTAGCAATTCCGCGCTTGAACCTCTGTTTTCGCAAAGACCGGACATAGGCCGTCGCAGTTTGCTTCCCGCACTGAGCGCTATGGGCAGTCGCGCGCGCCATTCGGGCAGATTTCTCCATTTTGGTTTTATCACGCCACGCCAATCATTTGCACACTGGACACGAAAGTGCTCGCCGTGCACATCGCTGACAACGGCCGCTTAGTGGTGGCCTCACTGTCGGGGCTACAATCAATGATCGACCGCAAATCGGAGCGCTTGCGCCGTTGGACTTCTGCGCTTGGCGTGAGTGTGGCGGCCGTGGCAGCCGCTTCAGCCAGTCCCGCTGCGGCGCAGTGCAGCCCTGATCCGACTGGGCAATTCGGCACCACTAACTGCGCCGGCGTCGATGAGGACGGGCTTGCGGTTACCAGCGCTTATACGCAGATCAACGTTGCCAGCGACGCCGTGGTCCGGACGGCGGGCACTGACGGGGCGATTGTCCTCAGCAGCGTAGAACCATCAATCCTCGTAAGGGGCCTTGTCGATGGCAGAGCAGGGGCAGGAATCGTCGTCCGAGCAGGTCCGGCCACCAGCGGTCCGTGCGATCCATACTCTGGCGCAACTGTCGGCACCTGCATTCCTGGCACTACCGTGCCAATCTATCCCAACGCCAGCGCAAGCATCTTGGTGGCCGAGGGTGCCACCGTAACCGGCGCACAGGCCGTGCTGCTGTCACGCGACGGCACAAACCCAGACGGAAATGTAAGCGCTGCGATAGTCAACGCCGGCACGATGACCGGCACCAATGGCCCCGCGATCGTCAATGCCGCAGGCAGCAATTCTTCACTCCGCCTCACCAATCTCGCAACCGGCAGGATCGATGGAATCTCGGGCGGTGTTGGTCTTATAGGAAACGCGGGCCTCATCGATGGCGACAGCGGAACGGCAATTGCGGTCACGAGCGCCTTCAGCCGTATCACGAACACCGGTAGCATCGTCTCGAGCGGCCCCGGCACTGTCGTCCGCGGCGCGGGTGCGCTCGATATCACGAATGCTGCCGGGGCGATCATTGGAGGAAGCGTCACCGCCGTCGATGCAGACGGCGCGCTCACGCTTGCCAATGCCGGGACCATCACTGGCTCGGTGATCTCGAGCGCGGCTTCTGGCCAGAACAGCACGATCGACACGCGGCAAGGGATTATCGAAGGCAATCTGGTGCTTGGCGCAGGCGACGACACCTTGCGCGCGCTCTATGACACTATCAGCGGTCAAGTTTCCTCGATCACCGGCAGCATTGACGGTGGTGCGGGATCAGACGTCATCGAGTTGGCGGTCGACACCGACACGACGTTCGGCAGCGTCGCGCTGCCCGCCAACTTCGAGCGGCTGGGCCTTGACATTGCCGACAATGCGCAAGTCACTTTGGCTCCGACCTTCGCCACCGGCACTGGCATTACGCTGACTGGCTTTGGGACCGTTCTGAATCAAGCTGCCCTGATCACGAATGGTACGGCCGTGTCGACTGGCCCAGCGTTCAACGGGGTGACCTTCACGAACGAGGCCAACATCGCGGCAACACTTGCCGACGCGAACCAGGCTGCTGTTGACGGCATTACCTATGTCAACAACGTCGGTACCGTCACTGCGTCGGGCGGCACTGGCGTCAGGGCCTACTCGAGCTTGATCAACGACGGCACGATCACGGCCACCGGGACAGCCGCGGAGGTCAGCTTCGGCACCTTGACCAATACCGGCACGATCGTCTCGACGGGCGGCACGGGGGCCTCGGTCTCAAGCGCTTTCGCTTTTGCAGAGTCCAGCAATTCCGGCGCGATCAGTGGGGTAACGGCAGGTGTGAGCCTGTCGAATGCCCTGCTGACCAATGCGGGTACGATCACCGGTGGACAGACGGGGGTAGAACTCGATTATTCGGGAACGCTGGTCAACGCGCGCGGTGGAACGATCTCGGGCGGCGCGAACGCAGTCACCAATATTGGCGGACAGGCGCGCGTCACGAATGCCGGGACGATAGAAGGTACTGTGCGGCTCATCTCCACCCTGGAGTTCGACTCGTCATCGGACATCTTTGTCGATTTGGGTGGCACCATAAATGGTGCGATCCTCCTTGGCGGTGGTGACGACCAGCTTGTCGTGGACCTTGCCGCTGCTCCGAGCCGGCCATTCGCGGGCGCAACGGGCGGTGTAGACGCGGGCGAGGGCTTCGACACCGTGCGCTACATTGTGAACGCCGATGCGACCGCGAGCTTGACCCTGCCGGTCGGCTTCGATGCGGTTGCCTACGAACTCGACAACGGTGCTTCTCTCAATTTGACTTCAGCAGAGCCCCTCACCACCGGCATCGGGCTGACCGGCAACGGCAAGGTCACGCTGACCGCTACGATATCGGCGAGCGACCAGGCTCTCGTCGACACCTCGATCCCAACAGTCGGGCAGCTCGTTTTCGGCGTGGCAGGCGTCGCACAGGGTCTGACGATCGTGAGCAACGGTTCGCTCTCGCTGACCAACACCGATCCCTTCAGCTTCACGCTAACGTCAGCCATCAAGCTGGGAACGAACGAATTCATCAATAACGGCACTATCGCCGTCACCAACGCCCCCGACACCTACTTCCCGGCTTATGCGGTCTTCGGCGGATCTTCGGTGACGAATAACGGGGCAATCACCCTGACCGGCGGCGGCGTGGGGATGAGCAATGCTCTCGCGGTCGTCAACACCGGCACAATCAGCGACACCGATAACGCTGGCGCACAGGGCGTCGCGTTCTTCACTTCACTTGATAACCGCGGCACCATCGCGGTCGATGGCACCGCCGTGGTGAGCGCTTACGCCGGCCCCATCGTCAACAGTGGCAGGATCGAGAGCAGAAGCAGCGACGCGATCCTTCTCGGCCGCTCCGTCCTTATCAACGAGGCAACGGGCACGATCGTCACAACATCCGACGATGCGCGCGCCATCGATCTGGATTCGGGTGGCACGGTAATCAACCGTGGTGCGATCGTCGGTGACATCGCGTCATACGCCTTCGCTTTCGGCGCAAGCACCTACGTCGCCGACGGTGGCACGGTCGACGGCAATGTCACTTTCGGCGCGAGCAGCGATGCCTTCGTCATGACCGGCAGCGGGACCGGGGTCACCGGCATCATCGATGGCGGCGACGGCGACGACCTGTTTGGCTATGCCCTGACCGGCAGCGCCAGCGTCTCATTGGACGTGGTTGGGCAGTTCGTGAACTTCGAGAACGCGATGGTTCAGGTGGCCGACGCGAATGCAGTGGCCACCGTCACTGCCGCTGCTCCCTTCACAGGCTCGCTTTACGTCAGCGGAACTGGCAAGGTGGTGAACACCGCGACGATCAATGGCTCGGTCATCACGCAGACGCCGTATCTGGGCGGCGCAATCCCCGCGACCAACCTCCAGACACTCGCCGCCTTTGAAAACGCAGGGTCCATCTCCGGCACTGTCACAGGCGCGATCGGCAACTTCACGAACAGTACCACTGTCGCGGGGGCAGTGAATCTATACGGGCGGGACGTGCTGACCTTTGTCAACAGCGGCGCCTTGGGCGAAGGCGTCCAACTAACCAGCTCGGACTATGGCGACGCGCCGCTGTTCGCAACGGTCGTCAATAGCGGAACGATTAGCTCCACCGCGCCAGCGGGCGAGACCTTCAACCAAGCCCTTTCGTTTTTTTCCTACGGCAACGGTTCGCTGGCGCTCAACAACACCGCCACCGGCACGATCAGCGCCGAGGGCGAGGACGGCTATGCGATCAGTAGCCTGTTCAGCGATCTGGCCATCGACAACGCCGGTATCATCAGGGGCGGCGGTGCGGCGATCCGGGTGTCGGGCTACAATGACGTCATCATACGCAATACCGGCACTCTCGCTGGCGTCGTCCGGCTCGATTACGGAAATGATCGCGTGGAGAACGTCGGCACGATCACCGCGCCGGTCTCGCTGGGTGCTGGCACAGACACCTTTGTGCAGCACGCCGGCGCGACGCTGGGTGGCCTCGTCGACGGCGGCGATGAGGCCGACCACTTTGTAGTCGTGGCCGATACAAACGGCACACTCGACGCAGGACAGATCACCGGGTTCGAGCGGTTGACCCAGACCGGCACCGGCACGGTCGGCTATTCGGGCGCATTTGCGGTCGACACGATCGAACTGGAAGGCGGCACGCTTGCGGTCGCCTCCGGGCAGAGGCTCGCCACTTCAGGCTCCATTACGGTAAGCGGCGGCGATGCCGGAGTGAACGTGCGCAACTTGGGCACCATCGCGGGATCGGTCGTACTCGGGGCCGGCAACGACAGCTACACCGAAGGCGCGGGCAGCACGTCGGCTGGCGTGGACGGTGGTGGAGGCACGGACCTCTACGGCGTGATCCTCGGTGGAGATCGCAGGGGGATCAGTGCGAGAAGCGGGTTTGAGCAGTTGGGGGTGGCGGGGTCCGGTACGCTGACCCTCGCGCTCGATCAGGATTACCAGTCCGTCACGCTTTCGGGCACCAACCTCACTGCGGCACTGAACGGTTATACGCTCGGCCGCATCGAGGGCAGCGCCGCAGCCGAGCAGGTCGTGCTCGACACCGACGTGGCAGCGGTCTCGCTCGGTGCGGGCGATGACAGCCTGTCGCTGGCGAGGCCAACATTGGCAGGTGTCTACGTCGGCGGCGCTGGAACCGACGCCTTCCGCGTTACCGCAAGCAGCCCTGTTACACTGACCGGAAATTTGACCGGCTTTGAAACCCTGACGCTTTCCGGTCAGAATATCACGGTCTCAGGCACCTTGGGCACTGCAGGCGATACGCTGGCATTCGACGGTAGCGCGCAGATCGTTACTCTGGCAAACGGCGGGACTATTACCGGAGCGCTCGATCTGGGCGCGGGCGACGACACCTTCCGCATGACTTCTGGGAGCACGCTCACCGGGACAATCGCTGGCGGCGCAGGCAACGACAGCACGATCATCGACCTTGCCAATGCAGTCACCCTTGCGAGTTCACTGACTGGCTTCGAGCGGTTGCAAGCCGAGGGCAGCGGAACGCTGACGCTGTCCGGCCACAGCTACAGCTTTCACACCGTGACCTTGCCCGGCAACCTGACCGTTGCTGCAGGCGCATCGCTTGCTGCAGGCCGGGTCACTTTCGGCCCCGCAGACAACCGCCTGACGATCGCCGGTGCCTTTACCGGATCGGTTGACGGCGGGGCGGGAAGCGACGCCATTGAATTGTCTGGCACGGGCACGTTTGGTTCCATCTCCGGCTTCGAAGCGCTGCGCATGACCGCAGGCCTCGCCACGGTCTCCGGCCTGGCCTCGCTGAGCAACATTGCCTTGACTGGTGGGCGCCTGACCGGGCTAGCGGCATCAACCATCAGTGCTGCGACAATAACCGTCGGGCAAGGAGCCATCTTCGGCTCGGCGGGTACCGTGAACGGCAACCTCGCCGTCTCTGGCACCTTGAGCCCGGGCGCTTCGCCCGGAACGATGACGGTCAACGGCAACGTTGCCCTGGCGGGAACTTCGGTCTCGGTGTTCGAGATTACGCCAACAATGGCGGACAAGCTGCTGATCAACGGTCAGCTCTTGATCGCTCAGGGAGCAACGCTGCAGATCCTTGCCGACGTTGCGGTGACACCGGGCAGGTCGCTTGAACTCGTTACTGCCAGCGGCGGCATCACCGGCAGCTTTACTACCATTGTCAAACCGGCCTCGTTGTTCGGCTTCCTCGTGCAGGACGCGGACAGCATCACGCTGATGGGCCAGTTCCTCAACGATGCGAGCTATTCCGCACCGGTGCGCGGCGCGATCGACTACATCAATTCCGTGCTGGTAAGCGGGAACGCTTCCAGCGCCCTGATTGCCGCAGTCCCAAGGCTCGTAACCGCCTCGGGTGCTTCCGACGCTGCCGCCTTCGCGCTGTTGACGCCGGAAGCATATGCTGCGGCCAACCAGATTGCGGTGGAACACGGCCTCGAACTGGCCACCACCGGTCGCAGCGACGCGTTTGCCTCGCGCCGCGAGGCACCCGGCGCGTTCACCTTCGCAAGCGCGCTCGGCAACACCCGCACGCTGGAAAGCCGCACAAACGGCTCGGCCCCGACACGCATCACGGGCTACGGCCTCCTCGGCGGCCTTGGCATCGGCAGCACGGAGTGGTCGCTGGGCGGCTTCGTCGGCTATCTGAACAGCCGCCAGACGCTGTTCGGACGCGGCGCGCGCACCGATCTCGACGGGATCGTCGCTGGTGTACACGCGCGGTGGACGGACGAGCGCGTCGGCATCAAGGCAACGGTGGCCTATACCGGCGGCAAGGCGACGACACAGCGTGCGGTTCCCGGAAGCAGCACGGTGCGTTCGCAGTACGACCTGACGGGTTGGACTGCCGATGCCAGCGTTGACTACGTCATGCCGTTGAGTGGTAACTGGACCGTACGTCCGGGGCTTGGCATCACCGCCATTCGCGTGACGCGCGACGGCGTTGTGGAGGAAGGCGGCAGCGCCTACACGCTGAGCGTAGCTCGCGAGCGGGACGATGCCGTATTCGTGGACGGCGCGCTGACCTTCACTGGCGGCATGCGCGAAGGGGCGAGGCTTCGGCCATACCTCTCGCTCGGCGTCCGATACCAGATCGATGGGAGAACCCCTTACGCGCTAGCGGCGCTTGGCGGCGGAGGCTTCGGGCTGGAAGCGATGGGTGCGTCGCGCGCACCGGTTCTGGCAACGGCAAGCTTGGGTGCGGACTTCGCAGTGTCTTCGAGGCTCATGTTCTTCGGGGCGCTGAATGGCGAAGCGGGCGATGCCGACAACCGTGCGGGTGCAAGCGCAGGCGTACGCCTCGCATTCTAAGAAGTAGCGACCCGGAATCTGGACGCAAATGTTTGACTACAGACACCCGCAGCAATCGCGGTCGTTGTGTCGTGGAAAGGCAAGCTTTTGCTAGGTTTCATCTAAACCTTTGTTCGGGCGGGGAGGTCACTGCTAGTCGTTTTCGGCAACGCAGAATGCAGGACAGCTTCCACCCTGTTCATTCGAGCGGCGTAAGCGTGGGCTGAAGGCCGCGGCTCAGGCGGCTTCGGCGACCGGTTGCTGATCTGGCTGCCAATTCCACGGCATGAGTTCATCCCAGCGGGCAGCAGGCCAGTCGGCAGCGATCTTGGCGATGAC
>Ga0209066_10000407_pt1 | contig 63769 bp, 67 predicted proteins | sample All_14_2_FD_187198 | JGI IMG/M metagenome (GOLD analysis project Ga0209066, IMG submission 187198) | Freshwater microbial communities in response to fracking from Pennsylvania, USA - Allegheny Zone_MetaG_DW_15 (SPAdes) (version 2) ...
GCGACAAGGCGCAGGTGATCGGCCATGTGCTGGGTGATTTCGCCAAGGCCGAGCAGCGGGATGTCGAAGCGCTGCTGGACGCCGTGGCGGCCGAGGCGGGCTTCCTGGCGAAATCCGACCCGTCGCGCTTCATGACCAAGGTCGCGCTGCATCTGGCCCCGCCACCGGCACCGAAAGCACCGCCCAAACCTGTGCCGCAGGCTGCGCCAAAGGCCGAAACTCCTGCCCCGACCACCCCAGAGGCGACCCCGGCCGGCCAGCCCGTCGCAGGCTCGCTGGCCGATCAATTGAAGGGTTGGAAGGGCGGGACTTGACCCTGCGCCCGCGACAGGGCAAACCGCGCCCTGTCGTGCTCTCCGTGACGGATATCTTCTGAAAGGCTTCCCCCATGGGTTTCAACTGCGGCATCGTCGGCCTGCCCAATGTCGGCAAATCGACCCTGTTCAACGCGCTCACCCAGACCCAGGCGGCGGAAGCGGCGAATTATCCCTTCTGCACCATCGAGCCGAATACGGGGCGCGTCGGTGTGCCCGATCCGCGCCTGTCGAAGCTGGCCGAACTGGCCAAGTCGCAGAAGATCATCCCGACCCAGCTTGAATTCGTCGATATCGCAGGCCTGGTGAAGGGGGCGTCGAAGGGCGAAGGGCTGGGCAACCAGTTCCTGGCCAATATCCGCGAAACCGATGCGATCTGCCATGTGCTGCGCTGCTTTGAATCCGGTGACATCACCCATGTGGAAGGCTCGGTCGACCCGCTGCGCGATGCGGAGATCGTGGAAACCGAGCTCATGCTGGCCGATCTGGAAGCGTTGGAGCGGCGCGAGGCCAATCTGATCAAGAAGGCGCGCGGCAATGACAAGGAAGCCAAGGCGGAACTCGACATCGTGGTAGAGGTGCTCAAACTCCTGCGCGATGGCAAGCCCGCCCGGCTCTACACGCCCGGCGACGAGGAAGATGCCAAGCGCCTGCGCATGATGCAGCTGATCACGGCCAAGCCCGTGCTCTATGTCTGCAATGTGGAGGAGGCGAGCGCTGCCGATGGCAATTCGCTCTCGGCCAAGGTTTTCGAAAAGGCCAGGGCAGAAGGCGCGCAGGCCGTCGTGATTTCCGCCGCCATCGAGGCGGAAGTGGCCATGTTGGACGATCCGGAGGAACGGACGGTCTTCCTGTCCGATCTGGGACTGGACGAGCCGGGTCTGGCCCGTGTGATCCGAGCCGGCTATGCGCTGTTGGACCAGATCACCTTCTTCACCATCGGGCCGAAGGAAGCGCGTGCCTGGAACGTGCATCGCGGGGCCAAGGCACCGCAGGCCGCTGGCGTCATCCATACCGATTTCGAGCGTGGCTTCATCGCGGCCGAAACCATCGCCTATGACGATTACGCGGCCTGCGGCGGGGAGCCCGGCGCCAAGGAAGCCGGCAAGATGCGCCTGGAAGGCCGTGACTATGTGGTGAAGGACGGCGACTGCTTCCACTTCCGCTTCAACGTATAAGGCACAGGACCATAACGCATGTCGTCCCGGGCTGCGCATCCGTGATGCCAGCCCCGGGGACCTCAGGCCAGCGATCGACGTCGTGGTTGGGCTTGACCCGACCACCTTTCGCCGGTTAGCCCTCGTCCCATGCAGTCCGATTGCGGGCGACAGGTACAAGGGGGGCACGCATATGCCGCGCAGGGGTTTCGCGACCGCGATGGGGGCTGTCGCGGTCGTCCTATGGGGCGCGCTGGCGCTGTTCACCACCGGTACGGCGGGGCTGCCGCCCCTGCAGGTGCTGTTTCTCAGTTTTTCCCTGGCCTTTCTGGGCGGGCTGGTCTGGCTCGCGCTGCGCGGCAGGCTGTCGGTGTCTTTCCTGAAATCCATTCCGGCAACGGCATGGGCCTTGGGCGTGGGTGGGCTGTTTCTGTACCATCTGGCCTATTTCATCGCGCTTAAGAATGCGCCGCCGGCGGAAGCAAGCCTGATCGCCTATCTCTGGCCGCTGCTGATCGTGCTGTTCTCCGCCCTTCTACCAGGGGAAGGTCTGGCGCGGCGCCATCTGCTGGCCGCCTGTCTCGGGCTTGCCGGGGCGGCGCTGCTGATCCTGCGCGGGGATGGTGCGCTGGCGGGGGATGGCAATCTGCTGGGCTATGGTGCCGCCATTGCCTGCGCCCTGATCTGGTCGGGCTATTCGGTGCTGAACCGCACCCAGGCGGCGGTGCCAACGGAAGCCATCGCCTTTTACTGTGGTGTCGTGGCACTGCTGGGGGCGGGGCTGCATAGCGCACTGGAAAGCTGGGTGGCGCCCGCGCCCGGGCAATGGCTGGCGCTGGTGGCGCTTGGGTTGGGGCCGGTAGGTCTGGCCTTCTTCGTCTGGGATTTCGGCACCAAGCATGGTGACCTGCCTTTGCTCGGCGTGCTGTCCTATGGGGCGCCGGTCATCTCGACCCTGCTTCTGGTCGCGTTCGCGGGCACAGCCGCCACGCCCGCGCTTATGCTGGGCTGCGCGCTGATCGTCGGCGCCGCCCTGCTGGCCATGAAGCGCCGGGCCTGATCCGGTTCGTCAAAATTCCGCGTCATTGGTATAGACATACCAGTTCAGCACGCAGTCGACATCCTTGCCGCTGCGCGTCAGGGGTAAAATCAGCTTTTCGATATGCGCCTCCCCGATCTTCGAAAGGTTATCCGGCATGACCGGGTCGCTGATTTCGATCAGAACGGGCTGACCGAGCGTCCGCATCAGTTCGAACTGGGCCCGAATGGTGGGAGCCAACCCCATCGGATACTGTTCCACCGGCAGGCTGGTCAATTCCTTGCCTAGCCTGTCCACCAGCCGGGAACCATAGAGCCGGCAGACATAGGCGCCGGTTTCGGCGGTATAGTCCCAGATGCTGAGATTGCCGATCCAGGGCCGCAGATCGACCGGATCGAACGCGTCGCGGCGGGGGGGCATGTCCTGCCGCGCGCGGTCCATCCAGAAATCCAACATGGCTCCGGTCAGGGGGGCGATGATTTTCGGGCGCAGTTCCGAGCCAAAATAAGCCATGTCCGTCGCCGTCAGGGCGTCGGCCGCAACACGTCTGCTACCGGACTTCCAATTTGCATCCAAGGGCATCGGATGGTCTCCAGCCGTTGGTATCGGTCGTTTTATGGCGAGCGCCTCGGAACTCTCTCCCGCGGACTGAAGCAAAACTTGCGCCAGCAACTACTAGGCGCTGCTTCCGCGTCTGGCCGTCGCGTCCGCGTCATACAGATCAAGCGCCGCATCGACGGCCTTGCCGCTGTCCAGCCTTGCGCCGGCCCGTTTCAGCACGGCCTCCAACGCGGCCAGGGTCGTCAATACCGCATCCTTGCGCGCATTATAGCCCATCGTACCGATCCTCCAGATTCTGCCATGCAGCGGGCCGAAGCTGGTGCCGATCTCGATGCCGAAATCCAGCAGCATGGATTTGCGCACCGCTTCGCCATCCACCCCTTCGGGAATGTATACGCCGACGACATTGGTCATTTTATAAGCGATGTCGCCGAAAACCTTAAGCCCCATTGCCTGGATTCCGTGCAGCATGGCGTCGCCCGCTATCCGGTGGCGCTCGGCACAGGCCGAAAGCCCTTCCTGCAATACGATGCGGGCACATTCGCGCGCACCATACAGCATGGTTGTCGCTTCGGTGTGATGGTTCAGGCGCTTCTCGCTCCAATAATCCATCAGCATGCCCAGATCGAAATAGTTCGACCCGATCCGCATGCCCTGCGCGCCATGATAGCCATCGGGGCGGATGCCCGCTTCGATATGGCGGCGGCGATGGATCAGCGCCTCGACGCGCTCGTTCAGGGTGACCGGGGCCGTTCCGGAAGGACCGCCCAGGCATTTCTGCAGCCCGGCCGAAACCGCATCGATCTGCCAGGCATCGACCGGCAGCGGATTGCCTATGATAGAGGCGGTTGCATCGACATAGAGCAGCACATCATGCGCCCGGCAGATCGCCCCGATATCCTGCAGCGGTTGGCACATGGTGGTGGAGGTGTCGCCCTGCACGCAGGCCAGCACCTTGGGCTGCACGCGTTTGATGGCCGCCTCGATCTCCTCGGCCGTGAAGACCTCACCCCAGGGCCGTTCGATGGTATGCACCTCTGCCCCGCAGCGTTCGGCGATCTCCACCAGCAGATGGCCGAAGCGCCCGAAGATGGGGATCAGGACCCGGTCGCCCGGTTCCAGCATCGAGACCAGCATGCATTCGATGCCGGAGCGTGCCGTGCCATCGACCAGGAAAGTCCAGCGATTGCGCGTCTCGAAGATGCCGCGATACAGTGCCATGGTTTCGTTCATGTAGTCGGTGAAGGCGGGGTCGAACTGGCCCACCAGCTGGGCCGACATGGCGCGCAGCACACGCGGATCGGCATTGATCGGGCCCGGCCCCATCAACAGGCGCGGCGGCGGGTTGATCTGGTCGAACGAATTGATCTCGGAACGCATCAACATGGCCGATTGGCTCTCTCAGCAAAAAGAAGGGTCGCGGACGGCGTCTGTTCAGACGGCAGGGGCGGGGTGGGTCGCCATCCAATGGCGGGCGATATCGATCCGCTGGGCGACCCATACCCGATCATGCGACAGAACGTAATCCAAGAACCGGGCCAAGGATGCCGCGCGGCCGGGACGGCCCACCAGACGGCAATGCAGGCCGATGGACAGCATCTTCGGATGCTCCTCCCCTTCGGCATACAACACATCGAAACTGTCCTTCAGATAGCTGAAGAACTGGTCGCCGGAATTGAAGCCCTGATTGGTGGCAAAGCGCATATCGTTGGAATCAAGCGTATAGGGCACGATCAGCTGCTGGCGGCCCGCCACCCGTTCCCAATAGGGCAGGTCATCGGCATAGGAATCCGCGACATAGGCGAATTTCCCATATTCCGCCGCGATCTTCAGCGAGTTGGGGGAGGCGCGGCCGGTATAAAGGCCGTCCGGCGCGCTGCCGGTAACCTCGGTATGGATGCGCACCGCTTCCATCAGATGCTGGCGTTCCACCTCCTCCGGGATGTTCTGATAGTCGATCCATTTCAGCCCGTGGGAGGCGATTTCCCAATCGGCCTCCTTCATGGCGGCCACGGCTTCGGGGTTGCGCATCAGGGCGAGGGCCACGCCATAGACCGTGACCGGCATGTTGCGCTGAGTGAACATGCGCCACAGCCGCCAGAACCCGGCGCGCGAGCCGTATTCGTAGATCGATTCCATGTTCATATGGCGTTGACCCAGGAGAGGCTGGGCGCCGACGATTTCCGACAGGAAGGCTTCGGAGGCGGCATCCCCATGCAGGATGCAGTTCTCCCCGCCCTCCTCGTAATTCACCACGAATTGCAGGGCGATCCGGGCCTTGCCCGGCCAGTTCGCATGGGGCGGGGTGCGGCCATAGCCGATCATGTCGCGCGGATAGGAATCCTCGGTCATCTCTACTCGCCAGTGAATGGATTGCCATGATAAGGGACGGAAGCGGAAGATAGCTCGCTCGCATCGGGGACGCAAAGCGTTGAATTCGGATATCGTGACCCAGAAGGCCGCCCTGGCCGTCGATCAGAACAGGTTGTGGGATCGCATCCAGGCCATGGGGGCGCTGGGCGCCACGCCCAAGGGTGGGGTGAACCGTCAGGCCTTTTCGCCGGAAGACCGTGCCGCGCGCCGCCTGCTGGCCGATTGGGCGGCGGAGCTGGGATTCGCCGTGACGCAGGACGGTATCGGCAATCTCTATGTCCGCAAGGATGGCACCGAACCCGGGCTGGAAGCGGTGCTGACCGGCTCGCATCTGGACAGCCAGCCCACCGGCGGCAAGTTCGACGGTGCCTATGGGGTGATGGCCGGGTTCGAGGCGCTGGAGGCGATCACCCGCGCCGGAATGTCGCACCGCCGCGCGATTGAGCTGGTGGCCTGGGCGAATGAGGAAGGCAGCCGCTTTCAGCCCGGCGCCATGGGTTCCGCCGTCTATGCCGGTGCGACGGATATGGACGCGCTGGCTGCCGTGCGCGGCTTCGATGGTGCATCCTTGGTGGAGGAGCTGGATGCCACCCTGGCCGCCGCCCCGGATGTCGCGCGGCGAGCAACGCCCGACTATCCCGCCTTCTATGTCGAAGCCCATATTGAACAGGGGCCCAGGCTGGAACATGCGGGCCTTCCCATCGGCATCGTCACCGGCATCCAGGGCCAGCACCGCTATCGCATTACCCTGACGGGGGAGGAGGCGCATGCCGGCACCACCCCGCATGCGCTGCGCGCCGATGCGCTGCAAAGCGCGCTGGCGATCATCAATGCGCTGAACGAGTTCATGCAGGACCCCGAGGATGTGGTGCGTTTCACCATCGGCCGGTTCGAGGTGGAGCCGGGCAGCCCCAACACCGTACCGGGCAAGGCGGTGTTCAGCATCGACCTGCGCCATCCCGATGCCGCGACGCTGGAACGGCTGGGCTTGGGTATCGACGCCATCGCACAGGCACAGGCCGGGCGCTGCGCGGTGGTGGTGGAGCGTGTGTCCAAAGTGGCGCCGGTGCATTTCGACCCGCGCGTGATCGCAGGCGTGGAAGAAGAGGCCGAAGCCCTGGGGCTGGCATCGATGCGCATGATCTCGGGCGCCGGGCATGACGCCATGCATGTGGCGTCCCGCGCACCGTCGGGGATGATTTTCATTCCTTGCCTGCGTGGCATCAGCCATAACGAGGCGGAATGGGCGAGCCCCGAAGACTGCGCCGCCGGTGCGCGCGTGCTCGCGGCCAGCCTGATGCGATTGGCGAATATGTAGGGGGATGGACGCATGGGTGGATGGCAACCGAAGCCGGATTATCTGGCAAGGGTGATGCAGCGGGGCGGCCGTCCCCATGCGCTGGAAATGATCTATCCGGCCCGCACCGCGCTGATCGTGGTCGATATGCAGCGCTATTTTGTGGCCGAAGGGATGCCGGCCGGCTCCCCCCAGGTGCGCGCGCTGGTGCCGGTGATCGCCGGCTTCGCCGGGGCGCTACGTGACGCGGGCGGCACCATCGCCTGGGTGCTGACCGATGGTTCGCCGGACTTCACGGGCGATTGGTCCAGCTATAAGGCGCTGTTCAGCCCGGAAAGCTGGGCCAGGCGCGAAACTCTGCTGGCTCCGGATGGCGCGGGCTATCCGCTGGCCGATGGGCTGGACGCCCTGCCGGGCGATGTGATCTCCGTCAAGCGCAGGCATTCTTCCTTCGCGGAAGGATCATCGGATCTGGACGCGCAGCTGCGCGCGCGCGGCATCGATACCGTGCTGGTGGCGGGCACGGCGACGGGGGTGTGCTGCGGCGGCACGGCGCGCGATGCCATGGCGCGCGGCTATCATGCCGTGATGCTGGCCGATGCGCTGGCCGCCCAGACGCAGGAAGAACACGAAGCCGCCCTGTCGCTGCATTACCTGTATTTCGGCGATGTCCGCACAACGGGAGAGATTGCCGGGATGTTGGCGCGATAGTGTGCCTGGCTGCGGGGTTTCCCTCATGGCCTGAGGGGGCCGAAGGCCCGTCTCGAATCATGGGAGAAAGCTACAGGCTGTGGCCGATGGCGTCCGCAGCCTCGCGCAGCACCGGCAGATAGCCGGCGCGCATCGCCTCCAGCCCGATCTGGGCGGCGGAAGCGCTGACATTCATCGCCGCGATCACACGGCCCGACCGGTCGCGTAGAGGGACGGAGAGGGAGCGCAGACCCATTTCCAGCTCCTGATCCATCAGCGCATAACCATCCTGACGCACCGCAGCCAGCAAGGCGCGCAGCCGGGCCGGGTCGGTTTCCGTGCGGTCGGTGCGGGGGCGGAACTCCGCTTCGGTAAAATAGCGGTCGAGCCATTCCGGCGGCTGATCGGCCAGCAGGACCCGGCCAAGCGAGGTGACGAAGGCCGGAAAGCGGGTGCCGATGCCGGGGTTGATGGTCAGGATGCGGCTGGCCGGTATGCGCGCGACATAGACGATGTCGAACCCGTCCAGCACCGCCACGGAACAGGATTCGCCCAGCGCGCGCACCACGGCTTCCATCTGCGGCTGGGCGCGCTGCCACCAGGGCAGCGAGGAGAGATAGGCATAGCCCAGGCTCAACACCTGGGCTGTCAGGTGGAAGCGCTTGCCATCGCCCGCCACATGGCCCAGCTTCGACAGCGTGTACAGGAAGCGCCTTGCTGCGGCGCGGGTAAGGCCGGTGGCGGCGGCCACCTCGCTCAGGGTCATTTCGGGACGCTCCGGCCCGAAGGCCTGGATCACCGCCAGCCCACGTTCCAGCGACTGCACATATTCGCGCGCCATCCTGTCTTCATCCGGGCTGTCGGTCATGGCGTCGCCTTCCGGTTCGTTCGCAATCCAAACAAATGTTCGCTGGTCGGACTGAATCTAACAGTTCGGGCGGGCAGGGGCCATGCATAGTTTGTATGCAGAAATCATGATATGGCTAAAAAATAATCTTACCCGTTAGCTTGCGCAAAATTTAATCAAATTGTCATTTGTGTTCAATTATAGACAAATCTGAATGAAGATATTGAATCCATACAGGAATCATTGCGACCGGCATTTCCCGTATCGCTGGCATGCATATTGCGCTGCACCATCCCCTGCAAGTATTCCTTTGAGGGGAGACAAAGGCTATGTCGAATGCGGTAAAACTGGTGTCGGGTCTGTTGCTGGCCGGCACCATGTCGGTTGCGTCCTTCGCCGCGCAGGCCCAGGACGTGATCAAGGTCGGGGTGTTGCACTCGCTGTCCGGTACCATGGCGATTTCCGAAACGACGCTGAAGGACACGATCCTGATGCTCGTGGAAGCGCAGAACAAGAAGGGCGGTCTGCTCGGCAAGAAACTGGAAGCGGTGGTCGTGGACCCGGCCTCCAACTGGCCGCTCTTCGCGGAAAAGGCCCGTGAGCTGTTGCAGGTCCACAAGGTGGACGTGGTCTTCGGCAACTGGACCTCGGTCTCGCGCAAATCCGTGCTGCCGGTATTTGAAGAGCTGAACGGCATGCTCTTCTATCCGGTGCAGTATGAGGGCGAGGAAAGCTCCAAGAATGTGTTCTACACCGGCGCCGCGCCGAACCAGCAGGCGATTCCGGCCGTGGATTATCTGATGAGTGCCGATGGCGGCGCGGCCAAGCGCTTCGTGCTGGCCGGCACCGACTATGTCTATCCGCGTACGACCAACAAGATCCTTGAGCAGTATCTCCTGGACAAGGGGATTCCCAAGGAAGACATCATGATCAACTACACGCCGTTCGGTCATTCCGACTGGCAGACGATCGTGTCGGATATCAAGGCGTTCGGTTCGGCCGGCAAGAAGACGGCGGTGGTGTCCACCATCAACGGCGATGCCAATGTGCCGTTCTACAAGGAGCTGGGCAACCAGGGTATCAAGGCGTCGGATATTCCGGTCATCGCCTTCTCCGTCGGCGAGGAAGAGCTGTCGGGCTTCGACACCGCCCCGCTGGTGGGCCATCTGGCCGCCTGGAACTACTTCATGAGCGCCGACGCGCCGGAAAATGACGCCTTCATCAAGGAATGGCATGCGTTCATCAAGAATGACAAGCGCGTGACCAACGACCCGATGGAAGCCCATTACATTGGCTTCAACATGTGGGTTAAGGCCGTCGAGGCCGCCGGCACGACCCAGGTCGATGCGGTGCGGACCAAGATGTACGGCATCACCTATCCGAACCTGACCGGCGGCATCGCGGTGATGAACACCAATCATCACCTGACCAAGCCGGTGCTGATCGGTGAAATCCAGGCGGACGGCCAGTTCGAGACCGTCTGGCAGACGCCGCTGGGCGTGATCGGAGATGCCTGGACCGATTTCCTGCCGGAATCGGCGAAGATCGTGGCGGATTGGACTGCGCCGATCTCCTGCGGCAACTTCAACATCACCACGAGCACCTGCTCGGGTCAGAACTACTGATAGCAAGTTGAACAGGGGGGCTTTTCCGGCCCGGGCGCATTCAACGACGTCCGGGCCGGGCCCTTTCCCCGCTTGCACCGCTGCTGCCGATCCCCAAAACAATCCCAGCCGGTTCGCGCTGTCCCAGGCGGCCCGCAACCGAAGCGGAGAGGACGATGACGGCTATCGCCCCGGACGGTTTCCATTCCGGCTTAACCTTCATGAATTCCAGTGGACATGCCGCCCGCCTGCGCGCCGTGCTGCGCTGCGGCCTTGTCGGCTTCCTGCTGCTGATCACCGCCCTTCTGGCTTCCGGCCCCGCCCAGGCGCAAAGTTTCGAGGAGATTGCCGGCAGGCTCGGCGCCAAATCCTTCTCCGACGTCGCGGCCGCCATCGAAGCTCTGGCCGCCACCGGTGATGACCGCGCCCTTCCCATCCTGAATGCCTTGCAGGACGGCACGCTCAGCCTGACCCGCGCGGGTGACAGGCTGGTGATCGCCACACCCACGCCCGATGGCTTTGCCCTGCAGGACCCGTTGACGGGTGCTGCGCTGGACCCGGTGGGGCGGCGCGACGTGCGCAAGATCGCCATCAACAACATGATCCGCACCGCGCTCCGCAGCGCCTTGGGCAGCCTGCAACTATTCGCTGACGAGGCTTCCGTCCGGCTGACGGCCGCCACCTCGCTCTTGTCCAACCCGTCGCCGGATGCGCTGCCGATCCTGGATAAGGCGCTGGCGGCCGAGGAAGACGATGATGTGCGCGAGATGCTGGATCTGGCGCGGGCCGCGATCATCGCGCAATCCGACGCCTCGCTCGGCCTGCGGCTGGCGGCGGTGGAACGTCTGTCCGGCTCCATGATTTCCGATGTCTGGCAGGTGCTGGGCCGGCTTCAGGGCCGCACCGCCACCCCGGACGATCAGGAAATCGCCAAGGCCGCGACCGAGGCGCTGGAGACCATCGAACTGGCCAAGCGGGTCTATTCCCTGGCCGAGACGATCTATTTCGGCATCAGCCTGGGGGCGGTGCTGATGCTGGCCGCCGTGGGGCTGGCGATCACCTTCGGCGTGATGGGCGTGATCAACATGGCCCATGGCGAGATGCTGATGCTGGGTGCCTATACCACCTTCGTGGTGCAGCAGCTGATGCCGAACGCCATCGAATATTCGCTGTTCGTGGCGATCCCGCTGGCCTTCCTGGTGGCGGGCGCGGTGGGGGTGGTGATCGAACGTACCGTGATCCGCGTGCTGTATGGCCGCCCACTGGAAACCCTGCTGGCAACTTTCGGCATCAGCCTGATCCTGCAACAGGCGGTGCGCAGCATTTTCTCGCCGCTGAACCAGCCGGTAACCACCCCGCAATGGATGAGCGGCTTCTATGAGGTCAACGGCGCGCTGTCGCTGACCTATAACCGCCTCTACATCATCCTGTTCTGCGGCATGGTGTTCTTCGCGCTCCTGCTGCTGTTGAAGAAGACCTCCTTCGGGCTGCAGATGCGCGCGGTGACGCAGAACCGCGCCATGGCAAGCTCCATGGGTATTCGCACCGGCTGGGTCGATGCGCTGACCTTCGGCCTGGGTTCGGGCATCGCCGGCGTGGCGGGCGTGGCGCTCAGCCAGTTGACCAATGTCGGCCCCAATCTCGGCCAAGCCTATATCATCGACAGTTTCATGGTGGTGGTGTTCGGCGGGGTCGGCAATCTGTGGGGAACCTTTGTCGGCGCGCTGACCTTGGGGGTCGCCAACAAATTCCTGGAACCCTTCACCGGGGCGGTCTTCGCCAAGATCCTGGTGCTGGTCTTCATCATCATCTTCATCCAGCGCAGACCATCTGGCCTGTTCGCCCTGAAGGGCCGCGCGGTGGAGCATTGAGCCATGAGTGAGAACGCGATGCCTCTCGGCCGCAGCCTATTCACCGAATCCCTGATCGGACGGCTGGTCGCCAGCGACCGGGGCGGGGCGATCCTGCTCGGCATTCTGCTGGCGGCGATCATCCTGGTCCCCCTGTTGAACGCCCTGCCGGCCGACAGCGCCCTGCATCTGCCGGTCTATACGATCAGCCTGTTCGGCAAATATCTGAGCTATGCCCTGCTGGCGCTTTCGGTCGATCTGATCTGGGGCTATTGCGGCATTCTCAGCCTCGGCCACGGCGCCTTCTTCGCGCTGGGCGGCTATGCCATGGGCATGTATCTGATGCGCCAGATCGGCGATCGGGGTGTCTATGGCAATCCCGATCTGCCCGATTTCATGGTCTTCCTGAACTGGACGGAGCTGCCCTGGTATTGGTGGGGCTTCGACATGGTCTGGTTCGCCCTGCTCATGGTGATGGTGGCCCCGGCGATCCTGGCCTTTGCCTTTGGCTGGTTCGCTTTCGGCAGCCGGGTGACGGGCGTTTACTTCTCCATCGTCACCCAGGCCTTGACCTATGCCCTGATGCTGGCTTTTTTCCGCAACGAGATGGGCTTTGGCGGCAATAACGGGCTGACCGATTTCAAGGACATCTTCGGCCTGGACATGCGCAGCGATGCGGTGCGGGTCGGCCTGTTCTGCGCCACCGCGCTGGCGCTTGGCCTGGCCTATATCGCGTGTCGTTTCATCACCCAGTCGCGCCTGGGCAAGGTTTTGGTGGCGATCCGCGATTCCGAAAGCCGCACGCGCTTCGTAGGTTACCGCACGGACCGGTTCAAGCTGTTCATCTTCGTTTTCTCCGCGGTTTTGGCGGGGATCGCCGGCGCGCTGTATGTGCCGCAGGTGGGCATCATCAACCCGACGGAGTTCAGCCCGATCAACTCCATCGAGATTGTGATCTGGGTGGCGGTCGGCGGGCGCGGCTTCCTGTTCGGCGCGGTGCTGGGGGCGATCGGCGTGAATATGGCCAAAAGCTATTTCACCATCGCCTTCCCGGAAATCTGGCTGTTCTTCCTGGGGGCGCTGTTCGTGGTGGCCACCATCTTCCTGCCGCGCGGCCTGGTCGGGCTGATGAGCGGTGCGGGCGGTAGCAGCCCCTGGCAACGGAAACTCGTCAAGGCGCTTGGCCTGGGGAGGAAGCAATGAGCGCGGTTCTGGAAGGCGCAAGCGTCGCCGTGGCGGAAAGTGCGGTGGAAGCAGCCCCCAGCGTGCACCGGGCGCATAAGCTGGCGGAAGGCTCCATCCTCTATCTCGACGGGGTGTGCGTCAGCTTCGACGGTTTCCGGGCGATCAACAATCTGTCGCTCACCATCGCGCCGGGGGAGATGCGGGCCATCATCGGTCCGAACGGCGCCGGCAAGACCACGATGATGGATATCATCACCGGCAAGACCCGGCCCGACAAAGGCGATGTGCTGTTTGACGGCAATACCGACCTGACCCGGCATGACGAGGCGGAAATCGCCAATCTGGGCATCGGGCGCAAATTCCAGAAGCCGACCGTGTTCGAGAACCACACGGTGGAGGATAATCTGGTCCTGGCCCTGGCCCAGAAGCGCGATGTGTTTTCCATGCTGTTCGCCCGGCTGACGGCTAAGGAGGCGGCACGCATCGACGAGCTGCTGGCCCTGACCCGGCTGGAAGGGATGCGCCAGGAAAAGGCGTCGCGCCTGTCGCATGGTCAGAAGCAATGGCTGGAAATCGGCATGCTGCTGGCGCAGGATCCGCAGGTGCTGCTGGTGGACGAGCCGGCGGCCGGCATGACCGATGCCGAAACGGCCGAAACGGCCAAGCTGCTGCGGGAAATCGCCCAGACCCGCTCGGTCATTGTGGTGGAGCACGATATGGATTTCGTGCGCGCTTTGGGGGTGAAGGTGACGGTGCTGCATGAAGGCAGCGTGCTGGCGGAAGGCTCGCTCGATCAGGTCAGCGCCAATGAGCGGGTGGTGGAGGTCTATCTTGGCCGGTGAAACCGTATTGGACGTGCAGTCCATCGACGTCTTCTATGGCGCGGCCCAGGCGCTGCGCGGGGTTTCGCTGCAGGCGAAGGCGGGCGAGGTGACCTGCGTGCTGGGCCGCAACGGGGTGGGCAAGACCACGCTGTTGCGTGCCATCGCAGGCCATCGGCCGATCTCGTCGGGGGCCATCAGCATGGACGGCAAATCCATGGATGGGCTGCGCCCCTATGACCGGGCGCGGGTGGGGGTAGGCTATGTGCCGCAGGGCCGCGAGATTTTTCCGCTGCTGACGGTGAAGGAAAACCTGGAAACCGGCTACGCGCCGGTGAAGTCCAGGGACCGCTTCATCCCCGACGAGGTGTTCGAGCTGTTTCCGGTGCTGAAACAGATGCTGAAGCGCCGCGGCGGCGATCTGTCGGGCGGGCAGCAGCAGCAGCTTGCCATCGGTCGGGCGCTGGTGACGCGCCCGCGCCTGCTGATTCTGGACGAGCCGACGGAAGGCATTCAGCCTTCGATCATCAAGGATATCGGCCGCGCCATTTCCTATGTGCGCGATAAGGGAGAAGTCGCTATCGTTCTGGTCGAGCAGTATTTCGACTTCGCGAAGGAATTGGCCGACAGTTTCATCGTCCTGGACCGGGGCGACGTGATCCTGCGCGGCAATCGCCAGGACATGGCCGAGAAGGATGTTCGACGTCACCTCACCGTATGATCCCAAGCCCGTCGCAGCCGGGCGCATGCAGCGTGCCCGGGGCCGGGTTACGTTGGGCGTTTCCGGCCGTGCAGACGGCGGAACCGGGCTGGATGTGCTGTTCCAGGCGGGCGCGGCCAAGGCGCGCCTGCCGGCGGTCTATGATCATGCCGGGGTCGATGCGGTGCTGATCAACACGGCAGGCGGGCTGACCGGTGGCGATGAGTTTCAGGTGGATTGTGCGGTGGGGGCGGGGGCTTTCCTGCGCGTCACCGCCCAGGCCAGCGAGAAGATCTATCGCGCCACGGCAGGGTCCAAACCGGCCCGGGTGGAAAACCGGGTGCAGGTGGCGGCCGGTGCCAGTCTGGAATGGCTGCCGCAGGATATGATTCTGTTCGACGGGGCCAGCCTCAGCCGCCTTCTGGAGGTTCGGCTGGCTGCGTCGTCGCGATTCCTGGGGCTGGAGATGGTTGTCTTCGGCCGCTCTGCGATGGGGGAGGTGGTGCGGCGCGGCTGCTTGGTTGATCGCTGGCGGGTGTGGCGCGACGGCGCGCTGGTCTATGCCGAGGATGCGCGGCTGGAGGGCGATATCGCCGCCCATCTGGCGCGCCCGGCGGTGGCGGGTGGCGCACTGGCGGCCCTGACCGGCATCTATCAGGGGCCGGCGCTGGAAGATGTTCGCGAGACGATCCGTTCCGTGCCGCGCCCGGACGGGGTGGAAGCGAACGCGAGCCTGATGCGTGGCCTTGTCGCCTTTCGGGCGCTGGGCGCGAGTTCGGATGCGCTGCGGCGCTGGGTGGCGGAAATCTATGCGGCCCTGGCGGGGCTTTCCCTGCCTAGGGCCTGGAGCATTTAGCCCCTGCCGAGGGGTTGGAGCATTTAGGGGAGGGGGAAGGGTCGATGAACCTGACACCGCGCGAGAAGGACAAGCTTCTGATCGCCATGGCCGCCATCGTGGCGCGCAAGCGGCTGGAGCGGGGCGTGAAGCTGAACTATCCGGAGGCCGTGGCCCTGATCACCGATTTCGTGGTGGAAGGCGCGCGCGACGGAAGGTCGGTCGCCGATCTGATGGAGGCGGGCGCCCATGTCGTGACCCGCGCCCAGGTGATGGAAGGCATTGCCGAGATGCTGCATGATGTGCAGGTCGAAGCGACCTTCCCCGACGGTACCAAGCTTGTCACCGTTCACCAGCCCATCCGCTGAGGGAAGGAACAGCCATCATGATCCCCGGTGAAATCCTGCCCGCCCAGGGCGAGTTGATCCTGAATGAAGGCCTGCCCACCATCGAGATTTCGGTCGCCAATAGCGGAGATCGGCCGATCCAGGTCGGGTCGCATTACCATTTCTACGAGACCAATCAGGGCCTGAAATTCGACCGTGCGGCGGCACGGGGCTGGCGGCTGGATATTCCCGCCGGCACCGCGATCCGGTTCGAGCCGGGCCAGACGCGCAGCGTCAGGCTGGTGCCCTATCGCGGGGCGCGTGTGGTCTATGGGTTCCAACAGGCGATCCAGGGCCCGCTCGGGTCCGACGCATAAGGGGGCGGCAGTCATGGCTTTCAGGATGTCCCGCGCGGCCTATGCCGATATGTATGGGCCGACCACCGGCGACCGGCTGCGTCTGGCCGATACCGATCTGATCGTGGAGGTCGAGAAGGATTTCACCCTGTATGGAGAGGAGGTGAAATTCGGCGGCGGCAAGGTGATCCGCGACGGCATGGGCCAGGCCCAGACGGCGCGGGCCGATGGCGCGGTCGATACCGTCATCACCAATGCGCTGATCATCGATCATTGGGGCGTCGTGAAAGCCGATGTCGGGCTGAAGGATGGGCGTATCACAGGCATTGGAAAGGCGGGCAATCCCGATGTGCAGCCGGGCGTCACCATCATTGTCGGTCCGGGCACGGAAGCGATTGCCGGCGAAGGCAAGATCCTGACCGCGGGCGGCATCGATTCCCATATCCATTTCATCTGCCCGCAGCAGGTGGAAGACGCCTTGATGTCGGGCGTCACCACCATGCTGGGCGGCGGCACGGGGCCTGCCACCGGCACCAATGCCACCACCTGCACCCCCGGCCCCTGGCATCTGGCGCGCATGCTGCAGGCGGCCGATGGCATTCCCATGAATCTGGCGTTCGCGGGCAAGGGCAATGCCTCCACCCCCAAGGCGCTGGAGGAGCAGATCCTGGCCGGCGCCTGCGCGCTGAAACTGCATGAGGATTGGGGCACCACCCCCGCCGCCATCGATTGCTGCCTGAGCGTGGCGGATGCATTCGACATCCAGGTCATGATCCATACCGACACGCTGAATGAATCGGGTTTCGTGGAAGATACGGTGGCGGCCTTCAAGGGCCGCACCATCCATGCCTTCCACACCGAAGGGGCGGGCGGCGGCCATGCGCCGGATATCATCAAGGTGGCGGGGCTGGCGAATGTCATCCCGTCCTCCACCAATCCGACCCGGCCCTATACGGTGAACACCATCGAAGAGCATCTGGACATGCTGATGGTCTGTCATCACCTGGATTCCAACATTCCAGAGGATGTGGCCTTCGCGGAATCGCGCATCCGCAAGGAAACCATCGCGGCGGAAGACATTCTGCACGATCTGGGGGCCTTCTCCATCATCGCCTCCGACAGCCAGGCCATGGGACGGGTGGGCGAAGTCCTGATCCGGACCTGGCAGACGGCCGACAAGATGAAGCGCCAGCGCGGCAGCCTGCCGGGCGAAAAGGCGGGCAGCGACAATGCCCGGGTCAAGCGCTACATCGCGAAATACACCATCAACCCGGCCATTGCGCAGGGCCTGTCCTCCGAAATCGGCTCCGTCGAGATCGGCAAGCGCGCCGATCTGGTGCTGTGGTCGCCGGCCTTTTTCGGGGTGAAGCCCGATCTGGTGCTGATCGGCGGCATGATCGCGGCGGCCCCGATGGGCGATCCCAACGCCTCCATCCCAACGCCGCAGCCGGTGCATTACCGCCCGATGTTCGGCGCCTATGGCAAGGCTTTGGCCGCCACGGGGGCGACCTTCGTGTCCAAGGCCTCCATCGATCTGGGAATTGCCGAGCGGCTGGGCCTGTCGAAGACCCTGATCGGGGTGTCGAACACGCGCGGCGGCATCTCCAAGGCCTCGATGATCCACAATTCCGCCCAGCCGCATATCGAGGTGGACCCGGAAACCTATGAGGTGCGCGCCGATGGGGAACTGCTGACCTGCGAGCCGGCCGATGTGCTGCCCATGGCCCAGCGCTATTTCCTGTTTTAACTTGAAACCCTCGCCCCCTGGGAAGGGGGAGAGGGCAGGGTGAGGGGGTAACAAGCCCTCACCCGCCTCGCCACGCGGCTCGGCACCCTCTCCCGCAAGCGGGCGAGGGAAAATGCTGAAATCAACAAGGGTTTTTCGATGTCGAACATGATCGCCGCCCATGAAGTGCTGCCCGCCGGCTCCTGGCCGGGGGCGGAGGAGGCGGACAGGGTCTATCTGGACTACGATTCCCGGCATCGCCGCCGCCTGGTGCTGACCAGCGCCAAGGGCGTGTCCTTCCTGCTGGATCTGGCGCGGCCCGCCGCATTGGCTGATGGCGACGGGTTGCAGCTGGATGACGGAAGGGTGATCGCGGTGGCGGCCGAGCCCGAAGACCTGCTCGCCATTGAATGCCCGTCCGCCGATGCGCGGCTGCGGGTTGCCTGGCATCTGGGCAATCGTCATCTGCCGGTGGAATTCGCGGGCCAGACCATGTTTATCCGCGCCGACCATGTGATTGCCGAGATGCTGGTCGGCCTGGGCGCGCAGGTGGAAAGCGTCAACCGTGCCTTTCAGCCGGAAGGCGGGGCCTATGGCGCGGGCCGTGTCATGGGCCATGATCACGGGCACGGCCATTCCCACGATCACGACCACGACCACGACCATGACCATGATCATGATCACGGGCATCACCACCATCATGGCCACGCCCATTCCCATGACTGAGATGGCCGCGCCGACCCTGATGCGGCTGATGACCTGGCTGTCCCCCGCCTTTCCTGTGGGTGGCTTCAGCTACAGCCATGGGCTGGAATGGCATGTGGAAACCGGGCTGGTGCGCGACCGCGCCGCCCTGATCGCCTGGATTACCGATATCCTGGAATTCGGGGCGGGCCGGAATGACGCGATCCTGCTGTTGGAAGCCTGGGCAGCGGCCAAGGCGGGTGATCCCGCGCGGCTGGAGCAGGTGCGGGAACTGGCCGTGGCCCTGAACCCGAGTGAGGAGCGCGCGCTGGAGAATGAATCCCAGGGCAATGCCTTCCTGAAGGCGGTTTCCGCCGGCTGGCCGCAGGCCCTGCCGCAGGGTCTGGCTGCGCCCGTGCCCTATCCGGTCGCGGTCGGCGCGGTGGCGGCGCTGGCGGGCATGGCGCGCGACGATGTGCTGCCAGCTTATCTGAACGCCTTTACCGCCTTCCTGATTTCCGGCGCGGTGCGGCTGGTGCCCCTGGGGCAGAGCGACGGGCTGGCCGCCCATGCCGCGCTGGAAGACGCCATTCTGGCGCTGGGTGCAGCCAGCCTGTCACGTTCGCTCGACGATCTGGGCGGATTTGCGGTCCGCGCCGATCTCGCCTCCATGCATCATGAAACCCAGTATACGAGGTTGTTTCGATCATGACGACGCGTTCCCCCAACGGCCCGCTGCGCGTGGGCATCGGCGGCCCGGTCGGGTCCGGCAAGACGGCGCTGATGGAGCATCTGTGCCGCCTGTTATCCGGCCGCTACGATCTATGCGCCATCACCAATGACATCTACACCAAGGAAGACGCGGAAATCCTGACCCGCACCGGCGTTCTGCCGGTGGAGCGGATCATGGGGGTGGAAACGGGCGGTTGCCCGCATACCGCGATCCGAGAGGATGCGTCGATCAATCTTGCCGCGATTGAGCGGATGCGCGGGATTTTCCCCGATCTGGAGCTGATCCTGATCGAATCGGGCGGGGACAATCTGGCTGCGACCTATTCACCGGAACTGGCGGATCTGACCATCTATGTGATCGATGTGGCGGGTGGCGAGAAGATCCCGCGCAAGGGCGGGCCGGGCATTACGCGGTCCGACCTTCTGGTCATCAACAAGACCGATCTGGCCCCGCTGGTCGGCGCCGATCTGCAGGTGATGGACCGCGACACCAAGCGCATGCGCGGTGATCGCCCCTATTGCTTCACCAGCCTGCGCAAGGGTGACGGGGCCGGGACGATCGCCGACTTCATCGTTGCGAAGGGTGGATTGTAGGCCCGGATCAGCCGCGCCCGGATCAGCCGCGCATGGAGGTGCTGGTGACCGGCGGCGTCGCTTCGGGCGCCAGCGGAGCCGGCTCTTCCGCCGGCTTGATTGGTTCGGCCGCGGCCGGTTCCATTTTGTCTGTGTCCGGCTCCTCCGTCGCGCCGTCCTGACGTGGAGAGCGTTCGCGCGCCTTGTACCAGCCGGCGGGGCGCTGGAGATCGCGCAGCGGTGGCAGGGCATCCGCCGCCGGGGCCGTGCCGCCATGCACCAGTGTCAGATAGACCGCGTCCAGCCCGCGCGCGGTGCAGTCGGCACAGATGACCGGCTCCGTTGCACCGGTACCGCCCCGGCTGATCTGCGGACGGATATCCCGCGACGCGGTCGGAATTTCCGTGAAGCGCCAATTGCCGTAGGGGCCGCTATAGCCGCGCTGCATCTTTTCCACGATATAAAGCGGGCCGGCACTGACCGTGCCATCTTCGGCTACGGTGAAGCTGGGCATACCCAGTGTCGCGCCGACCACGAATTCGCGATCCATATAGCCTTCCAAGGGGCGGCCCTTGATCACCCGTTCATTGCCATGCACGACCAGCCAGCGCATGCCCAGCGCGTCGGGCACCAGGATCGGCGGCTGTTCCAGCCGTTCCCAGCTGGTCCAGCGTTCCGCCAGGGCATGGCCGGATGCGCCATAAAGCGCGGGCAGTTCCGGCAGAATGCAGGCATAGGCCGCTTCGGCCTCTTCCGGCGAAAGGTCATAGCCCGGCAGCAGGACGGCCGGCTGAGGTTCCGCCGGCTGGTCCAGCTCGGCCGCCATATTCGGGTCCATCGCTGCCACCGGCATGGAGGAACGCAAAGGCTCATCCGACGGGGCCATCGTGTCGTCGCTGCTGGCGGCGGGTTCCGTGGGCTGAAGGCGTACCGGCCCCTGGGGCTGTGCCGCTGCGGCTGCCCTGGCGGCCTGGGATTCGGCGGCCAGCCTGGCGGCCTGTTCCTCGGCAAGGCGGGCACGGTCGGCATAGGCCAGCTGCAGGCGCGGAACACTGCAGTTCAGCGTCGCCGCCATGGCCGTTTCCGGCGCAGGTTCCGCCGACACGCTCATCGGCTCGACCGGGACCGATGCAGGCTCGGCCGCCCAGCCCGAGGGTGCGGCCATGGCCAGCAGCAGCGTGGCTGGAAGGGCGGAGGAGCGAAGCGAAGCGCGCGGAGCCATGCGGGCATCCCCATGGGGCTGAATGAGTGCATAAGGAATCAGGATATTCGCTAGCCTGATTCGGGGTTCAGTTCAAAGCTTCAATCCGACGAATCCTGTTTTCTTTTTCGCGGCCTGGGTTAAGCTGATCTCGAAGTCTTGATCACTTGTTTCGCGATGCGAAGATGTCGATGCCCCTGGCCGTTCAATCCCTGCGAGACGATGCGATGCGTTGGATCGCCCCGGTATCCACGCCGCTGCTGCGTCGCATGAACCATGCCGCCGACCGGCTGGAAGAATGCGAACGCGTATTGGGGAATGGCGGGGATAATGTGGTGAGCGAGTTGCTGCGCCCGGGCCCTGCTTTCTATGAGTGGGACCATTATCCCCAGGGCGATGTTTTCGATTCGCTCAGCCATAGCCAATATTACTATCACGCCCACCCGCAGGAGGAACGGCCGCATGAACACGGCCATTTCCATCTGTTCCTGCGGCCACGGGGCATGCCGGCCCAGATCAGGCCGGCGCCGGTTCCCGACTATGCGCCCTGTGCCGTGCCGGATGACGCGTTGTCGCATCTGGTGGCGGTCGCCATGAACCGGGCAGGGGACCCGGTCAAGCTGTTCACCACCAATCGCTGGGTGACGGCGGAAACCTGGTATGCCGCGCCCGATGTGATCGCCATGCTGGACCGGTTCCGCATCGACCATGCCAGGCCGTCCTGGCCGGTCAATCTGTGGATCAGCAATCTGCCGATCCTGTTTCGCCCGCAGATCGAACAGCTTTTGCTGGAACGCGACGCCCGGGCCCAGGCCGAAGGCGCGGCGGCGTCGGCGCGGGATTTCTATGAGGATCGCGAGTTCGAAGTGCTGTCGCAGATGGATATCTCGGTCGAACGCCAGATCGCGGCCATCCGCACCGAAATGCGCCGCCGGGGGTTGGAGTAGTTGCGCCTGGGGCGGGCTTCATGCTCAAAACACCGCCATCATGACCGAACGCCTTGCCATTACCGATCCCGACGCCATTGATCGGGCCGCCGCCTGCCTGCGCCGGGGCGGGCTCGTCGCCCTGCCGACCGAAACGGTCTATGGGCTGGGGGCGGATGCGCGCGATGACCATGCCGTGGCGCGCATCTATGCCGCCAAGGGACGTCCCGGTTTCAACCCGCTGATTGTGCATCTGCCTGATGCGGAGCAGGCCTTTGCCTATGGCCGGGCGAATGACGAGGCGCGCCTTCTGGCGGATGCCTTCTGGCCCGGCCCCCTGTCCATGGTGCTGCCACGTGTGGAAACGGCCGGGCTCTCGCTGCTGGTCAGTGCGGGCCTGCCATCGGTGGCGTTGCGGGTGCCGTCGCATCCCGTGGCGCGCGATCTGCTGCTTGCCTTTGGTGGACCGGTCGCCGCCCCCAGCGCCAACCCGTCAGGCCGGATTTCCGCCACGACGGCCCAGCATGTGCTGGACCATCTGGGCGGGCAGGTCGATCTGGTGCTGGATGCCGGACCCTGCGCCGTGGGGCTGGAATCGACCGTGGTGGATCTGACCGGGCCGGTACCGACTCTGCTGCGGCCGGGCGGCCTTCCCGTGGAAGCGCTGGAAGAGGTGCTGGGCCGCAAGCTCGCCCGCGCCGGCAGCGACGATGCCGCGCCGCGTTCGCCGGGCATGCTGACCCAGCATTATGCGCCGCGTGCCAAGGTGCGCCTGGATGCGCAGACAGCCCATCCGGGTGAGGTGCTGCTGGGCTTCGGCGGCACGCCGGGTGCCGCGCTCGACCTCAGCCCTGCCGCTGATCTGGTGGAGGCGGCGGCCAATCTGTTCGCCCATCTGCACCGGCTGGACGCGGCGGGGGCGGCGACCATAGCCGTGGCACCTATCCCTGAATCCGGGCTGGGCCTTGCCATCAACGACCGGCTGCGCCGCGCGGCCGCCGGGCGCTGACCGGCGGGTCGGCTACCTGCCCAGCCCTGCCAGAAAGGCCTCGATCAGCCATCGCCCCTCCGGCCAGTCGCCATGACCGCTGGCGATGTTGATATGGCCGCCATCGCCCAGATTGACGATCCGGCTGCCCCATTCTTGCGCTCTGGAATGGGAATGCTCCAGGCTGCCATAGTCATCCGTGGTGCTGGCGACGATCAGGCTGGGAAAGCCAAGCGCGCCCGCTGGCATCTGCCCGAAGGGCAGGGCATCCTGCGGGAAATTCGGCCCGGCCGGGTCGGGCACGGCGACCAGGAAGGCGCCCGCGATCCGCCCGGCCAGGACCGGATCGGCGGCCAGATGCGGCACCAGCAGGCAGCCCAGGCTGTGGGCAACCAGCACGGCGGGCTGCCCGGCCCTGGCGATCCGATCACGGGCCGCGGCCTGCCAGTCGGTCAGGATCGGCGCATCCCAGTCGCGCTGTTCGATCCGGTTCAGCGATGGATCGGCCGCTTCCCAGATGCTCTGCCAGTGTTGCGGGCCTGATCCACCATAGCCCGGAATGACGAAGATCATGTTGATACCCCCACGGATTCTCGCTGTCCGGGACGATATCCGGCGAAGCGCCGCGGAGAAAGATGCAAGCTTTATGGAATTCGAACGACGGAGTTTGAAAGCCGCGCCGTTCAAGGATCATCAAGGGCACGGGAACAAGTTCCCCGCCGCCCAGGACATGATCGGGAGATAGAGTGATGAACCGTATTCGTATCGCGATCCTTGCTACCGGTATCCTGGCGACCGCCGGTCTTGGCGTGGCCTTTGCGGCCAACGGGATGAAGGAAGGCCGGGCAGACGCGCATGGCGCGCGCGGCACCGAATGGATTCAGCGCCTGGATGGCAATGGTGACGGGCTGTTGCAGAAGTCGGAATTCCAGGCCTTCCTGGATACCCAGTTCGAAGCAGCCGACGCCGACAAGGATGGCGCGCTGTCCCAGGAGGAAATGCGCGGCCAGTTCGCCGCCATGCGCGACCAGCATTTCGAGGAACGCTTTGCCGCGCTGGATGTCGACAAATCCGGCGGGCTGACGGCGGAAGAGATGAAGGGCCGTTCGCCGCGTATGTTCGAGCGGGCCGATACCGACAAGGATGGTATCGTGACGCTGGACGAGTTGCGCAACGCCTTCACCCGCCGTGGTCCGGTTGCCCAGTAACCAGGCGGGGAGGAGAACCGTTCAGCGCATGTGATGACCATGTTCGACGGGACGCATCGGCGCGAGGAGGGCTATGATCCGGCCATGACAGCCGGTTCCGCCTTCGAGCTGCGCCAGAGAGACGCGACGCTGATCCGCGCGGTTGCCGATGGCGACCGCGCGGCGGCCCGCAGCCTGATAGATACCCATCTATCGGCACTGATCGCCCATGTCGAACGTCTGACACGCGATCGGGCGGAGGCGGAGGACATCGCCCAGGAAAGCTTCCTGCGGCTGTGGCGCATCGCAGGAAGCTGGACGCCCCGGGCAAAAGCCAGGACCTGGCTGACCACCGTGGCCAGCCGGCTTGCCATCGACCGGTTGCGCCGCGCGAGCCGCTGGTCGGATGCCGAGGTTCCGGAGGTGGAGGATATGCGCCCTTCGCCGGAGGCGCAGGCGGATGCCAGAGAGGTGGGCCAGGCGGTTGAAGAGGCGATCACGGCGCTGCCCGATCGCCAGCGCGCCGCCTTCGCCCTGGTTCATATCGACGGGCTGAGCGGCCGGGATGCCGCGGAAAGCCTGGGCGTTTCGGAAGAGGCTTTGGAAAGCCTGCTGGCCAGGGCACGACGCAGCCTGCGCGCGCGTCTGGCGGAATATCGGATGGAGGAGCGCCCGTCATGATCGCGGGACCGATGACAATCGACCGGTTTCGGCGTCTGGCCGAAGCCTATGGTAGCGATCTGAGCCGCTGGCCGGTGGAAACGCAGGCCGCTGCCCAGGACCTGCGGGAGTTGGACGGTCAGGCCCGCGCCATCCTGGCGGCGGAGGCGGAGCTGGATGCGCTGGTCGCGCTGCGGCCGCAGCCTGCCGCCGCGCCTGGAATTCTAGTGTCGAAGCTGCTGGACGCCGTTCCAAATGGCCGGTCGCGCAGCGTTCTGGCCTGGCTGGCGGAGTTGTGGCCGGGTGAAGCGCGCTGGCCGGCGCCCGCCTTCCTGTCGCTGGCGCTTGCCATCGGCATTCTGGCGGGCGGCAATCTGCCCTGGAATCCGTTGCTCGGCACCTCCTCGGCGCAGGCCCAGACACAGATATCAACCCAGTCGGGTGATGAAGATTTATTGGGCAGCGCCCTGGCGCTTGGCCCCTCCAGCGAGGATATCGTGGAATGAGCGAGCAACCGTCAACCCCGCCCGGCCCGACCGTCAGGCGGCCCGGACGCAAGCGTACCATCCTGCTATTCGTTTCCCTGGCATTGAATGTGGCGTTGGTCGGGTTCTTCGCCGCCGGTGCCATCCGCCATGCTATGTGGGACCGTGGCATGGATCGGCGCTTCGATGATATGCCGGGTCCGGTTTCGCTGATCATGCGTGACCGGCCGGATGCCCCGGAAATCAACGCCATCCGCGAGCGGTTCCGCGATCCGATGCGTGACAGCCTTGCCGAGTTTCGCCAGTCGCGCCGAGCCCTGGGCGAGTTGATGCGCCAGCCGGGGCCGGTCGATCCGGTGACCCTGGATGCCACGCTCGACCGCATGGAAGAGGCTGGGGATAGGCTGCAGGTACTGACGCGCGAAGCGATGAGCGAATTGCTTCCCGCCCTGCCGGAGGACAAGCGGGTCCGGATGTTCCGCGCCCCGCCGTTGCCCGGCCCTGGTGAGGAGCGCGGGCATCGTCCCGGCCCTGGAGGCGGCCCCGGCGGACCTGATGGTCCGGACGGTCCTGGCGGACCCGAAGGCCCAGGTGGACCTGATGGTCCGGAGGGTGCCCCGCCGCCGGAGTGAAACAAGGTACAGCGCCCGGCAGCAATCTGCCGGGCGCTGCCGCTTCTGGGAGGTCAGAGAATGGCGGGCAGGGTGCCCTTGTCGTCGCGTGCCTTGGCGAAGGCGTCCCGGGCCGGCAGGCTGGAATCCCAATGCCGGCCGATCACGCGTGCGCCCGTGATCCCGTCGCTATCGGTCGAAAGCAGCCAGAGCAGGGCATCATTCATGATATCGGCTGGCAGCAGATTGCCGTCCGCGCCTTTCTTCACCCCGTTGATTTCCGGCACGAAGCTGGTGTCGGTGGCACCGCCCGGTAGCAGGGCATGTACCGTGACCCCGGTACCCGCCAGATCCTGTGCCCAGATGCGTGTCATGGCTTCCAGCGCCGCCTTGGACGGGCCATAGGGCGAATAGGCCTTGCGGATCATGGTCTGTGTGGAGGTGGAAATGTTGATGATGCGCCCCCAGCCCGCCGCGATCAGATGGGGCGTCACCGCCCGGGCCATGTAATACGGCCCCTTTACATTGATATCGATGACGCCGGTCCATTTGTCCGCCGGCGCTTCCCAGAAAGGCGGCGGTTCCGCCTTGGTCGGATCGGTCCGGATTTCGTTCAGACCGCGCCCGGCATTGTTCACCAATCCGTCGACCCGGCCGAAGGCCTTCAGCGTGGCGTCCAGCGTGCGTTCGCCGGAATCGGCGTCGGCTGCATCCGCCATCACGCCGACCACCCGGCCGGCACCGGCCAGCGCCTCGGCTTCGGCGACGGCATCCTCCAATTGATCGGCATTGCGCGCGGCGGTGATGACCACCCGCGCCCCGGCCGCGACCAGGGTGCGGGTGAACTGGCGACCTATGCCACGACCCCCACCGGTTACGATGAAAACCCGGTCGGCAAGGCTGGGCAGGACGGATTCGGCCATCGAAATTGTCTCCTTAATCAGACAGATTTCGGCAGCCTAGAGACTGGAACACGGTTGCCACAAGCGATTTCTGCGTCACATCGCGTTGACTTCCACCAGGAAGTTCTGGACCCGGCTGCGCAGGTCTTCGGCGTCGCGCGACAGCTGGCCGGCGGCGACCTGGGTCTGTTCCGCCGCCTCACCGGTTTCCTGGGCCGCCTGGGTGACACCGGAGATGTTGGAGGATACTTCCTGCGTGGCTGCGTTCTGCTGCTCCACAGCGCCGGCAATGGAACTGGTCATGGAGGACAGATCGTTGACCATGCCGATGACGCCCGAAATGGCATCCGCCGCACCGCGCGTCTCGTCCTGGATCTGCCGGATCTCGCGGGAAATATCCTCGGTGGCTTTCGCGGTCTGCATCGACAGCGATTTCACCTCATTGGCGACGACGGCAAAGCCCTTGCCCGCCTCGCCCGCCCGCGCGGCCTCGATCGTGGCGTTCAGGGCCAGCAGGTTGGTCTGCGAGGCGATTTCCGTAATCACGCCGATGATATCGCCGATCTGCTCCGCCTTCCGGCGCAGATCGGCCATCTTCTGGTTGGACTGTTCGGCGCCGGCTACGGCGGTGGACAGCACTTCCGAGGTACGGTGAACCTGCGACGAAATCTCGTTGATGGAGGCGGAGAGTTCTTCCGCGGCGCTGGCCACCGTTTCGGACTGCGCGCTTGCCTCGACCGCCGCCGCCGCCATGGTCGATGAGGTGGAGTGCAACTCCGTCGCGGCGGAGCCGACCGCGTCCACGATGGACTTCACGCTGCTTTCAAAATTGCTGGCCAGACGCACCATATGGGTGACCACGGTCCAGCACAGCAGGGCATAGTGATATTGCCCCTTGGAGTCGAGAATGGCGGAAACCTTGAGGTCCAGCACCTCGTCGCCCAGCTTGATCTTGGTACGGTGCGGCAGGTTTTTCGGGTCGGACAGCATCCTGCGCTGATGGGCGGGGTTCTTGTGGAAGACGTCGATGGACGAGCCGATCAGGTTATCGGCCTTGATCGACAGCAGATGTTCCAGCTTGCGCAGCGTGTCGATGGAGGTCTGGTTGGCATAGACGATGTCGAAGCTGCGGATATCCGCCAGCATCACATTGATGGGCATCTGGTCCATCATCGCGACCTGGCGCTGCGCGGCTTCGATGGCCTTCATCTTGTCCGTGGCAATGGCCCAGGACACCACGGCCTGATCCTGGCCGCTGGACTGGGGCAGGATTTCAATATGCAGCTCCAGCAGTTCCGGCCCGACCTGGATCAGCGCGTCATGCGGGAAACGCGACCGGTCGGTCAGCATGCGGCGCTGATGGGCGGGGTTCTTGTGAAAGACGTCGATGGACGATCCGACGATATTTTCCGCTTTCACCGGAAGATATTGTTCGATCTTGCGCAGATTGCTGATGGTGGCCTTGTTGGCATAGTTGATCACCATGTCGTTCAGGCCGCAGCGCATCACATTCAGCGGGATCGAATCGAACATCTGTTCGAATGTCGAGGCACGAGAGAACGGCGAACCAAACTTCATATCGGGAAACCCCTCCTCAGGGCCGATGGAAGCGCGTCCGCTGAGCCCCGTATCGGCTCGCGCTTGGGTGATGTTTACTTAAGTCACGCTGCAACCATCATGCGGTGCATTCCTATGATATGGAGCAAAAAAATTAAAAATACCCTACTTGCGGTCTATGGCTTCATTTTAGCGGGTTTGCCTGACCGGCTATGGAGATGGCCATATCGATATCGTCCCGCGATGTGGACCAGGCACAGACGAAGCGATAGCAGTCCGGCCCGCCCGCGCTCCAGGGATGGAACAGGGCGCCGGCCGCTTTCAGGGCTTCGGCAAGGCTGTCGGGCAGGTGAATGAAGACCTCGTTCGCTTCCACCGGCTGTGCCAGCCGGCAGCCGGACAGGGCGGCAAGCGCCGCGCCCAGGCGGGACGCCATGGCATTGGCATGGCTGGCATTGTCCCGCCAGGCCGTGCCGCCGAACAGCCCTTCCAACTGCGCCGACAGGAACCGCATCTTCGAAAACAGATGGCCGGACCGCTTGCGGATGAAGCCCAGGCGCCCTTTCAGCGCGGGGGTGAAGCAGACCACCGCCTCGGCCGCGAAGGCGCCGTTCTTGGTGCCGCCCAGCGACAGGATATCCACGCCGGATTTCCAGGTCAGCTCGGCAGGACTGGCATTCGTCGCCACCAGCGCATTGGCGAAGCGCGCCCCGTCCATATGCAGGGCAAGGGCGTGTTCCCGGCAGATGGCCGACAGCGCCGCGATCTGATCCGGGCGGTAGACCTGGCCCCATTCCGTTGCCTGGGTGATCGAAACCGCCGCAGGCTGCACATGGTGCACGACCCCGGCCCAGCCCTGGGCCAGCACGTCGCGCAGGGCAACCGGATCGATCCGGCCGCCCGGGCCATCCAGCGCCACCAGCTTGGCCCCGCCGGTCAGAAGCTCCGGCGCGCCGCATTCATCGACCTGGATATGGGCGTCGTCATGGCAGAACACGGCCCCCCATTGCGGGGTGACTGCCGCCAGGGCGATGGAATTGGCGGCGGTGCCGGTCGCCACCGGCAGCACGGCGCAGTCATGTTCAAACCATTCGGCCAGCAGGGTTTGCAGCCGCGCCGAACTGTCATCGCCACCATAAGAGCTTTGCGTACCGGCATTGGCCGCCAACAGGGAATCGACCACGGCAGGGCAGGCGCCCGCCACATTGTCGGAACGGAAATCCATCACGCCAGGCTCCCAATGCAATGAAATCGATACGCGCTGGTCATGTGATGTCAGCCCCGATGGCGAATGTCAAATTCGCGAAACTCCACCGGAAGCACGGGGTTCCCGGTGCCCCCTGGTTGCTGGTCGCAAGTCTACAGGGTTTCAACCTGTTTATTGAGATGACGCAGCAGCACTTTCAGCGCTTCCACCTGTGCCGGGTCCAGCTCGGCAATCAGCGTATCTTCAAACAGGGTGGCGATGGGCATCAGCCGGTCGGCCATTGCCGCGCCCTCTGGTGTCAGATCAATCTCAACAATGCGCGCATTGTTTTCGGGCCTGACCCGCGTCACCAGCCCGCGCCGCACCATGGTTCCGATCAACCGGGACAGGGTCGACAGCTCCACCGACACCATGCCCGACAGTTCGCCCAGCGTATGGGTTCCGGTTTGGCGCAGCACGGCAAGGATGCGGTACATGGGTAGCGTTACATCATGCTGTTCCAGCCGTCGGGTGAACCGTTCGGCAACGGAAACGCCGACACGATTCAACAGATAGGGGACGGAATCGGTGAACCGGTAGGGCATGGGGTCTTCCTTGCCTGCGACTGTGATCCATCTGCGAAGGCCATGCTTACTCATGCGCGCAACTCTTTACCTTGCAACCGTTGTCTATCGCCGAAGTTTCGATCCTGGCAATGGGCATGGTGCCCGCCGGTCCAACGCATCGAGTTTCGCTTGCCATCGCAAAACATGCAAAAGAAATGTTTGCAAATGCAATTAAAGGCGGATAGCGTTTCCGCAGTTCATAACAAGCCGACCCTAAGGGAGGAATGAATGCGTAAGCTTCTGCGAGGCGTGGCCGCCATGGCCATGCTTGCGGCGATGGGTGGGCATGCCCTCGCCGCCGACTACACCGTGAAGGTCTCCTCGCCGACCAACAATGATTCCATCCTGAAATGGATGGAGGCCTTCGAGAAGCGCCTGGAACCGGCATCGGGCGGCGCCATTGACGTGCAGCTTTATCCGGCCAACCAGCTGGGCCAGATCCCGGCCACGATCGAAGGTGTCGCGACCGGTACGATCGAGGTGACGGCGCCCGCCTCCAGCTTCTTTGTGAAGTATGATCCGCGCTTCGAGGTGTTCGATGTGCCGGGCCTGTTCAACGATCTGGCCCATGCGCAGCGCGCGCTGTCCGACCCCGCCGTTCTGGACCGGCTGGAAACCTATGGGGCCAGCCAGGGGCTGCACCCGATTGCCGCCTTCCCGCACGGGCCGCTCGGTATCGTCTCGCGCACCAAGGTCGACACGATGGCAGCCCTGAAGGGCCAGCGCATCCGGGTTGCCGGGCCGAGCGCGCTTGCGACCGGTCCCTTCGCGGCCTTGGGCGCCGCGCCGGTTTCCATGCCCCTGGGCGAGGTTCTGCCGGCGCTGCAAAACGGCGTGGTCGATGGCATGATAGCCGGTCTGCCGGTCTTCACCACCGGGCGTTATTATGATGCCGTCAAGGATCTGACCATTCTGCCGGAAAGCTATCTGGTGGTGACCGCCGTGGCGAGCCAGACCTTCCTGGACATGATCGGCGCGGAGCTGGCGGAGAAGGTACGCATCGCGGCGCGCGAAGCGATTGGCGATGCCAATAGCTGGAACCTGAAGGCGGTTGAAGGGGTACAGGGCGCCTGGACCAGCAATGGCGGCCGGATCGTGACCCTGGGCGATGCCGATGCCAAGGGCTATCTCGACGCCGTTTTCGCGACACTGCCCAAGGCCTTTGAGCAGAACAAGGCCCTGGAAGCCGAGCTGGGCTTCCTGCGCGGCGTGGCCGAGCGCCGGGCTTCCAACTGATGTCATGAAGTCCGCGGCGCCTCTTCCGGGGTGCCGCGGATGGAGAGTTTCCCATGCGGATACTATTCGCCAGGCTGGGATCGCTGGCGACCATGGCCCTGTGCATCCTGCTGTTCGCCATGGTCGCGCTGGTCTGCCTCAACGTCACGCTGCGTTATGTCTGGGGCGCCTCGCTGCTCTGGGCCGATGAGGTGCTGGTCTTCGCCATGGTGGGGCTGGTTTTCCTGGGCTGCATCGGCGTTTCGACCCGCGACGAGCATTTGCGGATGGGGCTGTTCGCCCAACTGCTGCCGCAGCGGGTCCGCGCCCTGCTGGCCGGGCTGGAACAGCTCGCCATCATCGCCATCTGCCTGTTCGTTGCCTGGCAGGCCTGGAAAATGACCGCGACGCTGTTTCGCCGGGGCGCCGTCAGCAATATGGCGGAAGTCCCCCTCTGGCTGATGCAGGGCATCCTGCTGCTGGGCCTAGCCGGCATGGTGGTGGTGGCCCTGTCGCGGCTTGTCCGCCTTCTTCTTCCCAAGCGGAATGCCTGACATGATCTGGACCCTTGTCCTTCTGCCCGCACTTCTGATGCTGCTTGGCCAGCCGATCTTTCTGGTTCTGCTGGCCGGGTCCGCCGCGACCATGGTGCTGTTGATGAAGGTGCCTTTGGTGGCGCTGCCGCAGACCATGTTCGCCTCCGTCAATGCCTATGCGCTGCTGGCGCTGCCCTTCTTCATTTTCGCAGGCGAGCTGATGGACCGGGGCGGCATCGCCGGCCGGCTGGTGGAATTGATGCGCGCCTCCATGGGGCGTGTTCCGGCCAAGGTGCCGCTGACGGCCATTACCGGCGGCGCCATTTTCGGCGCGATTACCGGGGTTGGGGCGGCATCGGTCGCGACGCAGAGCAAGTTCATGCTGCCGTCGCTGCGCCAGGAAGGCTATGACGATTCCTATTCCGCCGGGCTGCTGGCCTCGGTCGGGGCGGTGGGGGTGATCATTCCGCCCTCCATCCCGATGATCGTCTATGCCGCGGCGGCCGATGAATCCATTCCCAGGCTGTATGCGGCGGGAATCCTGCCCGGCCTGTTGATCGTCGGGCTGCTGATCCTGCATGCGCTGTGGATCGGTCGCGGCCATGCCACCGCGCCGGAGGAGCGCTTTTCCATCCCCCGGTTTCTGCGCGCCCTGAAATCGGGCATCTGGGCCGCGGGCGTGCCCGTGCTGATCATCGGCGGCATCTATGGTGGGGTTTTTTCCCCGACGGAGGCGGCGGGCGTCGCCTGCCTGTATGCCTTTATCGTCGCGGCCTTCGTCCTGCGCGAGCTGGGCTGGGCTGAATTGCTGGCGGCCGCGCGCACGACGATATCCTTCACCGCCCAGATCATGATCGTGATTGCCTGTGCCGGTGTCTTTTCCTGGCTGATCACGGTCAATCAGGTATCGGCCGATCTGGTGCAGCTGATCGCGGCGCTGGATATGCCCGCCTGGCTGCTGCTGCTGGCCATCAACATCCTGCTGCTGATCGTAGGCTGCCTGATCGATCCGCTGTCGGCCATATTGCTGCTGACGCCGCTGCTGCTGCCGATGGCGGGCGCGGTCGGGGTCGATCCGGTGCATTTCGGCATCATCGTCACCGTCAACCTGGCCATCGGCCTGTTCACCCCGCCCTTCGGCATCAACATTTTCGTGCTGCAGGCCGTCGCCCGGCTGGAGCTGAAGACGATCTATCAGGGGCTGGGACCCTTCATCGGCATCTATCTGCTGGCCCTGCTGCTGATCACCTATGTGCCGGCCATTTCGATGGCGGGGGTCTGGCTGCTGGTCGGGAACTGAGGGGGCCATGCCGGCATCGCGCACCACATCCAAACTCTTGCAAATACAAAAATTGTGACAGGCAGTTTCGCTGCATGCGGAGGATCCGATGATCTATGACGTCGCTATCGTGGGCTATGGCCCGACCGGCATGGCCCTGGCCGCCCTGCTTGGCCAACGCGGCCGCCGGGTGATCGTGCTGGAACGCTATGCCGAGCTGTACAATCTGCCGCGCGCGGCCGCCTTCGATGACGAGACGATGCGCACCTTCCAGGCCCTGGGCATTGCAGAGGCCATGCTGCCCGGAACCAATATCCAGAAAGGTTATGTCTGGATGAACGGTACGGGCGAGGTGCTGCTGGACATTGAATACGACAATCCGGGCCGCTGCGGCTGGCCCGCGCAATACATGATGTATCAGCCGCATCTGGAAGACGTGCTGGATGCAAAGCTGCGCGCCCTGCCATCGGTTGACATCCGCCAGGGCCATACCGTGACGGCGGTCACGGATCATGGCGACCATGTCGCAATCGGTGTCAGGAATGATGCAGGGGCCGATCTGGCCATCCAGGCGCGCTGGCTGGTGGGCTGCGATGGCGGCAACGGCTTCGTACGCACCGTGATGGGCGGTGGGCTGGATGATTACGGCTTTTTCGAAAACTGGCTGGTCTGCGATTTCGAAATGCGCCGCCATGTCCCCGGCCTGCCGTCCTTCCGTCAGGTTTGCAACCCGGCCCAACCGATTTCCATCGTCAATATCGGCCCGAACCACCACCGCTTTTCCTTCCGCCTGGAGGCGGATGCCGACCGGGGCGAGATCGTGAAGCCCGAAAATGTCTGGCCGCGTGTCCGGTCTTTCCTGGGGCCGCAGGATGCCGAGCTGATCCGGGTGGCCAACTACACCTTCCGGTCCTGCGTGGTGGAACATTGGCGCCAGGGGCGCGTGCTGCTGGCCGGCGACGCGGCCCATCAGATGCCGCCCTTCCTGGCCCAGGGCATGGTTTCGGGTATCCGCGATGCGCGTAATCTGGATTGGAAGCTGGACATGGTTCTGTCGGGCGCGCCCGACGGGCTGCTGGACAGCTATCAGGTCGAACGCGAACCGCATGTGCGCTTCATCATCGATAAGGCGGTGGAGCTGGGCCGGGTGCAGACCATGCGCGACCCGCAGGCCGCGCGCGAACGCGACGCCCGCATGCTCGCCGCGCGCCAGGCGAACCGCAAACCCGATAAGCTGGTCTATCCCGCCCTGTCCGGCGGGTTGATCGCCAATGATGGCAGGCTGCTGCCGCAGGGGCTGGTTTCCACCGCGACCCGGACGGCCCTGTTTGACACCATCGCGGGCACGGGTTGGCTGATCGTGGCCAAGGGGCCGGATGTGCTTTCGGCTTTGGCGGAAAGCGATCTGGCCGCCTGGCGCGCCATCGGCGGTAGCGAAGCCGTGTTCGGCCTGGCCAGCACGGTCGGTGGCGGACCGCTTTCCGATACGGGTGGGGTTTATACACGCTGGTTCGATGAAACCGGTGCGATGGCGGCCATCATCCGCCCGGACTCCTATGTGCACGGCCTTGCGCCGGATGCCGACGCGCTATCGGCGCTGCTTCACAACCTGCTGGGCGCACTCGGCGTCCCGCATTGAATAACGGATAAGGAAGGGATTGATCATGCAAGGCAAGGTCGCGCTCGAAGAGCATTTCGCCATTCCCGAAACCCTGCAGGATTCGGCGGGCTTCGTCCCCGGCGCCTATTGGGAGGAGTTGCAGCATCGCCTGCTGGATATCCAGGATACCCGCCTGCGCCTGATGGATGCCCATGGCATCGAAACCATGATCCTGTCGCTGAATGCCCCGGCGGTTCAGGCCATCGCCGACCGCGGACGCGCGGTGGAGATCGCCCGTCGCGCCAATGACGTGCTGGCGGAGGAATGCGCACGCCGTCCCGACCGGTTCCGCGCCTTCGCGGCGCTGCCGATGCTGGACCCGGAAGCCGCCGCGCTGGAATTGCAGCGCTGTATCCGCGATCTGGGCTTCGTGGGCGCGTTGGTCAACGGCTTTTCGCAGGATTCCAGCCAGGGCGACGGCAAGCTGCCGCTGTATTACGATCTGCCGCAGTATCGCCCCTTCTGGGCAGAGGTCGCTGCGCTGGATGTGCCTTTCTATCTGCATCCGCGCAATCCGTTGAACGAGGATGCCCGCATCTATGACGGCCATCCCTGGCTGCTGGGGCCGACCTGGGCCTTTGCGCAGGAAACCGCGGTGCATGCCCTACGCCTGATCGGGTCCGGGCTGTTCGACGAACATCCCTCGCTGCAGATCATCCTGGGACATATGGGTGAAGGCATCCCCTATATGCTGTGGCGCATCGATCACCGGAATGCCTGGGTCAAGCTGCCGCCGAAATATCCGGCGAAGCGCAAATTCGCCGATTACTTCAACGAGAATTTCCACATCACCACCTCCGGCAATTTCCGGACCCAGACCCTGATCGATGCCATTCTGGAGCTGGGGTCGGAGCGCATCATGTTTTCCACCGATTGGCCGTTCGAGAATATCGACCATGCGGCGGATTGGTTCGATGTCGCCTCGATTTCCGACGCGGACAGGCTGAAGATCGGCCGCACCAATGCCCGGCGGCTGTTCAAACTGGAGGATTAAGGAATGCAGGTCTTCGTCCATGCGGCCAACCCGGCCCGGATCGTATTCGGGCGGGGCGGCATCGCCCGTGCGGGCGAAGAGGTGGAAAGACTGGGCGGGCGCCGTGCCCTGGTACTGTCCACCCCGCATCAGGCCGGCCAGGCCCGCGCCCTTGCCGAAAGGCTGGGCGCGCTGGCCTGCGGCGTGTTCGATGGCGCGACCATGCATACCCCGGTGGAGGTAACCCTGCGCGCGGTCGACGCCTATCGCGATGCAGGGGCCGATTGCGTGCTGTCGCTGGGGGGCGGATCGACCATAGGGCTGGGCAAGGCCATCGCGGCCAGGACGGGGGCGCCGCAGCTTGCCATCCCGACCACCTATGCCGGCTCGGAAGTGACCCCAATCCTGGGCGAGACGGAAGCCGGGGTGAAGACCACCCGGCGCGGGCCGGAAATCCTGCCGGAAACCGTGATCTATGATCCCGACCTCAGTGACGGTCTGCCGCTGGCGCTCAGCATCACCAGCGGGCTGAACGCGATGGCGCATGCCGCCGAAGGCGTCTATGCCCGGGACGGCAGCCCGGTTTTCACCCTGATGGCGGTGGAAGGGCTGCGCGCCCTGCGCGACGCCTTGCCGGGGCTGGTGACCGATCCGACGGATCGCGATGCCCGCGACGCGGCCCTGTACGGGGCCTGGCTGTGCGGCACGGTGTTGGGCGGGGTCGGCATGTCGATCCACCACAAGCTGTGCCACACGCTGGGCGGATCGTTGGACCTGCCGCATGCGGAAACCCATGCAATCCTGCTGCCGCATACGATTGCCTTTGTGGAGGAGGGGGCACCGCAGGCGCTGGCGCCGGTTGCCGCCCTGTTCGGGGGCAGGGCTGGCCGGGGGCTGCATGCCTTCGCAAGCCGCCTGGGCGCCCCGACGCGTCTGGCCGATCTGGGGGTGGCGGAAAGCGCGCTGGACGATGCCGCCACACGCGCCACCGCCAATCCCTATTGGACACCCCGCCCGCTGGACCGCGCCGCCATCCGCGCCTTGCTGCAACGCGCCTGGTCGGGCGAAGCCCCGCGCTGACCCTGTTGGAGAATGAACCGATGAGCTATTTCACCGAAGAAGGCTCCGCCGAGGCCGTGAACGCCCGCATCGGCCCCGGCGCGGATGTCCGGCTGGCCGAGGTGATGGCAAGCCTGGTGCGGCATCTGCATGCCTTCGCCAAGGACATTCAGCTTCGCCCGGAAGAGTGGGAGATCGCCATCGATTTCCTGACCCGGACCGGCCAGCTCTGCTCCGGCACCCGGCAGGAATTCATCCTGTTGTCCGACACGCTGGGCTTTTCCATGCTGGTCGACGCGATCAACAATCGCCGGCCGACGGCCGCGACGGCGAACACCGTGTTTGGCCCCTTCCATGTCGCCGATGCGCCGATCCGCGCCATGGGCGATTGCATCAGCCTCGACGGCAAGGGTGAAAGCTGCCTGTTCGAAGGCCGCGTGCTCGACCTGGACGGGCAACCGGTGGAAGGCGCCTGCCTGGATGTCTGGTCGGACAATGCCGACGGCTATTATGATGTGCAGCAGCCCGAAACCCAGCCGCGCTGGAACAATCGCGGGCGTTTCATCACCGGACCCGACGGGCGCTATGCTTTCATCGGCATCAAGCCGGTCAGCTATCCCATCCCGCATGATGGCCCGGTGGGGCAGATGCTGGCCGCGCTGGGGCGCCATCCCTATCGCCCGGCCCATATGCATTTTCTGATCACCGCGCCGGGCTTTCAGAAGGTCGTGACGCATACCTTCGTGGATGATGATTCCTGGTTGACCTCCGACGCGGTGTTCGGCGTCAAGGAATCGCTGAAAAACCGCTATCAGCGACTGGATGCCGACGCGCCGACGCTATGGCGGTCGCATTTCGACTTCGTGCTGGTGGCCGAATAGCGGTGAGGGGGGAGGGGCGTCCGCCCCTTCGTTCGCACGGGATCAACGCGGCGGCGGTTTGTATTCGACAGATTTCAGGACGGACTCAAGCGGGTCGAGGTCGTCCTGAATCACCTCCCAGATGCGATGCGTGTTTAGGCGGAAATATTCGTGGACGATGCGGTCACGAATTCCCGCGATGGCGCGCCAGGGGATATCCGGGTGGGCGCTCCGGAAATTCAGGTCTATCATCTTGACCGCCTCGCTGATTACCCCAATGGAATACAGAAGCGAGCGGATCACAGTGGGGTTCTTCTCGAATGTCGCCAAGTCCATGCCGATGGTATCGGTCCGGATATCGGCAATCGCCGACAGAATATCCTCGATCCGGTCCCGATGGCCGCCGGCCATCAGAACACCCGCACCCGATCCTGTTCGAAGGCGTCGCGTAGTGCGGGCCGGAACGAGTTGACCTCCCCCAGATCAACCGGACGGCCGAGTACATCCTGCAGCAACAGCCGGGTGTCCTCCACGCGGACCAGCGAGAAGGAGCGCCCGGCTTCGATCTCCACGGCGATATCGACATCGCTGTCCGCGCGGGCATCACCCCGGGCCAGCGAGCCAAACACCGACAGATGCGCGACGCCACGACGACGAAGTTCGGGCTCCGTCGCCTTGATGCGTTGGACAACCTGCTGAAGTGCGGACGGCATTGAGTTTTCGCCTGTTGCGGGGCAAGCTGCTTTATCAAGGATAGGCCGGGATGGCGCGGGCCGCAAGGAGGAGGGATGATGCCCGAAAATGCGCACCCCGACCAATCCCAGGTTCAGTGCACATCACCGGAACCCCAAAGCTTCAAGGGGATTGAATGACAGATAGGGTTACTAAGCTTGAGGTCGGTCGGCGGCAGCTCGAAGCTGGAATCAGGATGTTCTTCGATCAGATCGACCCGATTGCAACGCATACGGTGCTTTTCGCTGCAGCCGAGGTATTGCGCGATCTTTGCCAGAATCGCGGGTTGGATGCTGAATGCGACGTGTCGGTGAGGAGAGTCATTAAGGAGCAGCATTGGAAGGACTACCATGAGCACGTCAGGAAGTTCGCTCTTTTCCTCAAACATGCAGATAGAAATCCAGACAGCGAGTTGGAAATCCCGTCCGAGCAACTCAATGAGATGTGGCTCTTGACCGGTTGCTCACGATATCGAGCGCTGACTGGGCGATGCACCTTGCCAATGGACCACGGCCTTGAATGGCTGCTCTGGTGCAACCCCGATTGGATGAATGGCGTGCCAAGCGAAGGCGCGGCCAAGATGCAGTCAGCCTTCGCCAGAATGAATTGGCGTCAGCAGGTTGCTTTCGGCCGGTATCGGCTGGCGTTGATCGAGGAGCGAGAAGAGGAGGCCGAGCGGTTGGCAAGTGAGTTCCAGGCGCGTCATCCGGGCGCCTTTAATGAGATACAAAGGATGTTGGCACCATAGAATCTACTCCTTGAAAAACTGAAAAGCATCCCGTGAAGACCTGAAATCGGTTATGAACTCGTCTATTCTATCCAGGCCTTACGGTGGGACCCGGCCCTGTCGATCCGGGCGCGCAGCTTTCTCGCCGCCTGTTTCTGGCGCTCCTCATTGCGGCAGGATCATCCAGACTGGGTTATGAAGCGTTGGCGGGGATGGCCGCCAGAGACTGATCGACCGCGCCAGCTATTGCAGGCTGTCCCGTGCCCATAATTGACTGCCTTATGGAGAGGGTCGGACATGCCCATCCTTGAGACCGAGCGTCTGATCCTGAGGCCCTTCCGGGAGGGGGATGCAGCGGACCTGTTCGCCTATTTGCGCGCGCCGACCGCTCGCTGCTTTCTCTCGCTCACCCTCGCAAATCTGGCTGAGGCGGAGGTCGAGGTCAAAAGACGCGCACGCGACGAGGGCAGCGTGGCGATCTGCCTGAAACAGACCGGTCAGCTCATCGGCGATCTGTTCGGCGGAGGCACAGAGGAGGAGGACGGGACCGCCTCGGTCGGCTGGAACCTCAACCCGCAGTTCGGTGGCCGGGGATATGCGGTCGAAGCCGCAAGAGCCCTCCTCGACCATCTTTTCCGGGTCAGGGGCTTCCGCCGGATTTATGCCTATGTCGAAGACCACAACAAATCCTCGCAGCGCCTCTGCGAAAAACTGGGGATGCGCCGGGAAGGCGTATTCGTGGAGTTCGTTTCGTTCACCACGGACGATGCGGGCAATCCGATCTACGAAAACACCATGCAATACGCCATCCTGCGCCGCGAGTGGATGTCTGGCAGCCCGGCAATTTGACAACCGTTTGTCATGCCCGGCCTCATGCGTCGGGACATCGGGCTATGGCGAATAAGCGGCGGTGATGGCGCAGGACGAGGGATTGGCTGCGCTGGCGCTACGCCGAAGCCTTCGCTGGCGCTGCGGCTTTCGAACCCGATTCCCTGCTGATCGCGGGTTCGAACCCTGGATGCATAATACAAAACCCGGCCAGAGGCCGGGTTTTGTATTATGGCGGAGGGAGCGGGATTCGAACCCGCGATAGGTGTTACCCTATACACACTTTCCAGGCGTGCGCCTTCAACCACTCGGCCACCCCTCCAGCACGGGGAGGGCAGATACACGACCGCGCGCCTGCTGGCAAGCCCAGATGGATGCATTTGTGCAAAGGTGCTCCGGTAACCAATTCCATTTCGCGGGACGCTTCCGCTTTGCGCCGGTATGGTTTACGGTCAGGCCTTATCGGGGGACAGATTAAGGTAAACGGGGCATGACGGTCATTCGCGCAATCGGGCGAATCATCATGGTTTTGGGATTTGCGGTGCTGGTCATCGGACTGTATTCCTGGCTGCTGGGTACGGATGTGGTCCGTCCCGCCGGCTTTGTGATCGCCGAATGGAACCGCCCGGTATTGAACGCGGCCCAGGCCGGTACGGAACGCATGTTGCATCCTGTTCTGTGGCAGGATGTGGTCGTTCCCCTGCTGCTGCGGCCGTGGTGGGAAGCCATCACCATCGTCTTCCTGACGCTGCTGGTTCTGGGCGGGGTGCTCGCCTGGCTTGGTCGGGCGCGGCCGAACCGGCGTCGTCGGCGGGGTGGATTCGGTTAAGCCATCTTTCTGATTGATCGGGGTCAATGCCCGCACCGGTATGGTGTGGCAGCCTCCTTCTCATGCTTCGGCCCCGCCGGGGCGAATGACGAAGGGGGAATTGACCATGCTGACCACCGCGATCTTTCCGGGCCGCTATGTGCAGGGTGAAGGCGCGCTGGGCGCGCTGGGCGAGGAACTGGCGCGCCTGGGCGACAGGGCCTTGCTGATCTGCGATCCATTCGCCGCCGATACGCTGCGGACGGAAATCGAGGCCGGCATCGCAGGCAGGCTGCCGGTCGAGCTGGAGCGCTTTGGCGGAGAATGCTGCGATGAGGAAATCGCCCGGCTGACGGCACTGGCGCAGGGCGGCGGTGCTTCCGTCATTCTGGGCATTGGGGGCGGCAAGGCGCTGGATACGGCCAAGGCGGTCGCCCATGACCTGAAACTTCCGGTCGCCATCGCGCCCACGCTTGCCTCCACCGATGCGCCCTGCAGCGCGCTCAGCGTGATCTACACGCAGGAGGGTGCCTTCAAGCGCTATCTGGTGCTGCCGCGCAATCCCGACCTGGTGCTGGTCGATACCGGCGTGGTTGCCAGGGCGCCGGTGCGTTTCCTGGTGGCGGGAATGGGGGATGCCTTTTCCACCTGGTTCGAGGCGGAAGACTGCCACCAGAAGCGCGGCACCAACATGACCGGACGGGTGGGTCCGATGACGGCCTATGCCCTGGCCAGGCTGTGCCATGAGACGCTGCTGGAATACGGCGTGCTGGCCAAAAGTGCCTGCGAGATCGGCGTGGTGACCCCGGCCCTGGAACGCATCGTGGAGGCCAATACGCTGCTATCCGGCCTGGGTTTCGAATCCGGCGGGCTGGCGGCGGCCCATGCCATCCATAACGGCTTGACGGCGCTGCCCGCCACCCATGCCTATTGGCATGGGGAAAAGGTTGCCATCGGCGTGCAGGGCCTGGTCATGCTGACCGACAAGCCGGCCGCCCTGATTGATACGGTCTTCGATTTCTGCGAGGCGGTGGGGCTTCCCACCACGCTGGCCGATATCGGGCTGGGCGGGGCAAGCCGGGCCGAGCTGATGCAGGTGGCCGAGCGCGCCGCCGCCCCGGGCGAGACCATCCATAATGAACCGACGGAGGTGACGCCGCAGCGTGTCCTGTCCGCCATTCTGGCGGCCGATGCGGAAGGCCGGCGGCGCAAGGCCCTGCTGGCCGCTGCCTGATCCCCAAAGTGCGATGACCAGCAATCATCGCACTTTGGTTAAGCCCGTGCGGCGCTTGAGCAAAACCCACACATGATCGGGCGAAGACCGAGCATGTTGGTATTGGAAAACAGAAAGCCCCCCGGGGAGGTTTCCGGGGGCTTTCCTTGGTTCCAGGCTCCGGGCGATCAGGCCAGCGTCAGATTCCGTTCGATGGCCGCATTCTTCATCGCCTTCTGCAGCTTTTCGAACGCGCGGACTTCGATCTGGCGCACGCGTTCGCGGCTGACACCGAATTCGGCGGACAGGTCTTCCAGCGTCTTCGGCTCTTCCGCCAGACGGCGCTCGGCCAGAATTTTCCGCTCGCGCTCGTTCAGGGTATGCATCGCTTCCGTCAGCATGGCGCGACGCTCGCGCAGCTCATCGGATTCGATCAGCATGTCTTCCTGTGACTCGCGGTCATCGACCAGCCAATCCTGCCATTCCCCGCCATCGGCATCGGCGCGGATCGGGGCGTTCAGCGACTGGTCGCCGGCCGTCAGGCGGCGGTTCATCTGCACCACATCCTGTTCCGGCACCGAAAGCTGGGTGGCGACATAGGTCACCTGTTCCGGGCTCAGATCGCCTTCTTCAAAGGCCTGCAGCTTCGACTTGATCTTGCGCAGGTTGAAGAACAGCTTCTTCTGGGCCGCCGTGGTGCCCATCTTCACCAGCGACCAGGAATGCAGGATGTATTCCTGGATCGAGGCGCGAATCCACCACATCGCATAGGTGGCAAGGCGGAAGCCGCGCTCCGGATCGAAGCGCTTGACGGCCTGCATCATGCCGACATTGCCTTCCGAGATCAGCTCGGCAAGGGGCAGCCCATAGCCACGATAGCCCATGGCGATCTTCGCCACCAGGCGCAGATGCGACGTCACCAGCCGATGGGCGGCAACCGTGTCGTCATCCTCGCGCCAGCGCTTGGCCAGCATGTATTCTTCTTCCGGTTCCAGCATTGGAAAGCGCCGGATTTCGTCGAGATAGCGCTGAAGATTGCCTTCCGGCGTCAGCGTTGGCAGTCGTGCGGTAAGCTGTGCCATGCTTCTAACCTCCCCTGACGGATCCTGTTCCGCCCAACCGGATATAGGATCGTGACAGGCATAGTTCAATAATTCCGAACAAACTATCTGATCCACCCTTATGGATTAAGATCGCTTTGTGGCACAACTGTGGTGACCTCGTTGGCCTTAGAGCGGTTTTCGATCAATATGGATCGATTCCGTTTCCCCGATTGGCGAGATGGATCGGCGTGCGAACCGGGCGCGGAGCGATGCGGGGCATCGCGCAAGACCGGTTTGCCGCCGGACATCCGCCAATCGGAAACCCGAAGGGACGGGCGGATTTGGTCGGTTTGCGAGCCGTTCGTCCTCGAATATGCTTTGGCATGTCCTTCGTCCTCACAACTCGAAAGCCGACCAAATCTGCTCCGTCGGAACGATTCATATTGATCGAAAACCGCTCTAACCGTCCAATGCGGCAATCAACCGGACCAGATCGGGCGGCAGCGGACTTTCGAAGCGCAGGGCCTTGCCCGTGACGGGGTGGATAAAGCCCAGCTCTGCTGCATGTAACGCCTGACGGGGAAATTCCGTCGCCGCCTTGCGGGCATCGGGCGCAAGTTTCTCCAGCCTGGCCTTGGTCGCGCGGCCATACACGGGATCGCCGATCAGCGGATGGCCGATATGGGCGCAATGCACCCGGATCTGATGCGTCCGGCCCGTCTCCAGCCGGCAGGCGATCAGGGCCGCCCCCAGGCCGAAGCGGCGGATGCAGGCCAGATGCGTGACCGCATGCTTGCCCTTGCCCGGCGCCACCACCGCCATGCGCTTGCGGTCCTTCGGGTCGCGACCGATCGGGGCATCGATGGTCGCCTCCTTGGGCGGGGAACCCCAGACCACGGCATCATAGCGCCGCAGGATGTCATGCTTCGCGAACAGGGTGATCAGGCCCTGATGCGCCTCCTCCGTCTTCGCCGCGACGATCAGGCCGGAGGTATCCTTGTCGATGCGGTGCACGATGCCCGGCCGCTCCGCCCCGCCGATGCCGGTCAGGCTGGGGCCGCAATGATGCAGCAGCGCGTTGACCAGCGTGTTGTCGGGGTTGCCCGGCGCGGGATGCACGACCAGCCCGGCGGGCTTGTCCACCACGATCAGATCGGAATCCTCATAGACGACCGAGAGGGGAATATCCTGCGGTTCCGCCTCGATCGGCGTCGGCGGCGGCAGGGAAATGCGATAGCGCTCCCCCGCTTTCACCTTGCGCGATGCGGTGGTGACGACCCGCCCGTCCAGGCTGACCAACCCGTCCGCGATCAGCGATTGCAGCCGGTTGCGGGTCAAACCTTCGGCGAAATCGGCCAAGGCGCGGTCCAGCCTTTGCCCTTCCACCTCGGGCGGTGTAAGGAACTCCAGCGTCGCGGGGGCGGCGTCGGGTGGGCCGCTCATCGCGCGGCACCCGGGTTGGATCGTGAGGACAGCATGAAGGCCATCAAGGCAGTCGTTATCATCATGGGCGTGCTCATCCTGGCGGGAATGGTCGCGCTCGTCTATGGAATGACGCGCCAGTTCGACCGGATGGGCGCCACGGGAAAGGCCGATGTCCTGGGCGCGCTGTCAAGCCCCCTGCCGCAGGATTGGCAGACGCGCCATCTGGCCGTGGGCGACGGGCGCATCGTGCTGGAGGCGCAGGGGCCGGACGGCCGGGCCGCCCTGTTCCTGTATGATCTGGACAGCGGCAAGCCGCTTGGGCGCATCGATCTGACGCCATAAGCCGGTTGCACCAGGATCGAAGCGATCCGGGGAGCTCAGCCGGGCGCGCGGATACCGCGTTGGCGCAGCCAGTATTCAGCCAGGATCAGGTTTGGCACCCAGCTGATCCATGCCAGGGGCGGATAGCCCATCTCGAAACCGAACAGGCCGGTCAGGATGGGCAGGTAAAGCCGCAGCGTGACGGCGGCGAAAGTCAGCGCGGCGGAGCGGATCATCCAGGCCCGATGCTCCGCGACGCGGCGCTGCATCGCCAGCCAGACCGCCCGGCCGGTGATGGCGATCCACAGCACGGATAACAGGGCAAAGCCGCTGGCGGCCATCGGGCCCGCCGCGGTGGTCAGCGCCAGATGCAGGCCCCCCAGGCCCGATAGCAGGACGCAGACGGCGTAGATCCGCCCCAACCAGCGATGCAGGCGGGGGCGGCTTTGCCGAAAGCGCGTGCTGAACTGGAAGGGCATCACCGCCAGCGCCACCGGGGCCAGCCCGATATGGGCGTAGAGGCTGAGCGCGCGCGGTTCGATGTGATGGGCCATGAACGGCATCGACAATTCCACCCCCAGCACAAGGAAGCGCCAGGAGACCAGGGCAATCGCGAGGCAGAGCAGCCAGAATGCCCCGGTGCGCAGCGTGAGAAGAGACATGGCGGGACCCTTGTCGATGATTTTGACACTGTAAACTTTACACTGTCATAATAGAATGGACTTGACGCTGTCAAGATGCTCCCCGACTTTGCTCCGATGACAGACAGGAAAGATAAAGACCGGCACCATCACGGCAATCTGCGCACCAGCCTGATCGAGGCGGGGATCGCGTTGCTGGAGGAGGGGGGCGTGCATGCGCTCACCTTGCGCAAATGCGCCGCGCGCGCCGGGGTCAGCCATGCCGCACCCGCCCATCATTTCGACGGGGTGGATGGGCTACGCCAGGCGATCGCCATGGAAGGGTTTCGCCGATTTCGCCAGCGCATGCTGGATTTCGCCGAGGCTGGGCCACAGACGCCGCGCGACCGGCTTTATGGCATCTGCCGGGGCTATCTGGCCTTCGCGCGGGAAGAGCCGGCCCTCTACGACCTGATCTTCAGTTTCCGGGTCGGGCCGGGGGTGACTGCCGCGATGGAGGCGGGATCAACCCCCGCCTATGCCGTCCTGCGCAATGCCTGCGCGCCGTTCCAGCCTTCGGGAAGCGATCCGGTCGTGCTGGAAACCCAGGTCTGGTCGCTGGTCCACGGCTACGCGATGCTGGTCATGTCCGGCTATTTCGGCGAGGACCGCGACTATGCCGAGGCGCTGCTGCGCGGCCTGGATGGATTTTGCTCCTTAACGAAGCGTTCGCCGGCGGATTGAACATGGCGGGGAGGCGTCGGCCCGGCGGGCAAACCAGCAAACAAAATAGTATTGACTAATTGATTAGCGCTTACTATTTTGTTTGCATGATCGCAACCGCATCCATAACAACCGTATTGCAGGCGCTGGCCGTTCCCACCCGTCGGGCGGTGTTCGAGCGGATCGCGCGCTCCGGCGAAATCACCGTGGTCGAGCTGACGCGCGACAGCGGCGTAACCCAGGGCGCTGTTTCCCAGCATCTGAAGGCGCTGAAGCAGGCCGGTCTGGTCGCCGAACGTCCTGAAGGGCGGAATGTCTATTACCGCGCCCGGCCTGAGGGGCTGGAGCCCTTGGCCGACTGGTTCAGCCATTACGGCGCCTTCTGGAATGATCGCTTCGCCGATCTGCGCAGCCTGTTGAAGGAGATGGATCCATGACCATTGTCGCATCCGATATCCGCGACATCGTGGTGGAGGAGGAGTTCCCGCATGCGCCGGAGCTGATCTGGAAAACGCTGACCTCTGGCGCGTTGATCGGCCGCTGGTTGATGCAGCCGACCGGTTTCGAACCGGTGCCGGGGACGCGCTTCACCTTCCAGACCAAGCCCGCCGGCGCCTGGGATGGCACCATTCACTGCCAGGTGCTGCAGGTGATCGCGCAGGAACGCCTCGTCTATAGCTGGCAGGGCGGGCATGACGGCAATACCGGCTACGGATCGCCGCTGGATACGGTCGTCACCTGGACCCTGTCGCCGACGGCGCACGGAACGCGGCTGCGCCTCGTCCATTCCGGCTTCGTCGTGCCCAGGAACCAGACCGCCCTCGACACCATGGGCAAGGGTTGGAAGACCGTCGTGCCCAAGATCGGCGCCATCGTCGATGAACAGCTTTGACCAGGGAAGGGGAGAGCAGAATGAGCACCGCCTATACCGGTGGCTGCGCCTGTGGCGCGGTCCGTTACGAGATTTCCGCCGAACCGATCTTCATGAACGACTGCCAGTGCCGCGACTGTCAGCGCATCAGCGGCAGCGGCCATGGCTCCTATCTGACCTTCCCGTCACGCGCCCAGGTAAGGCTGACCGGCGAGGCGGCGCATTGGGACAAAATCGCCGACAGCGGCAATGTGAAGGCGAACTGGTTCTGCCCCGTCTGCGGCTCGCCGGTCTTTCTGACCTTCCAGGCCATGCCCGACCTGTTCACCGTGCATGCCGCCAGCCTGGACGAGCCCGGCCGCTACGCGCCGCAGGTGGTGACCTATGTCCGCAGCGGCCATGCCTGGGATCATGTTGACCCGGCCCTGCCGAAATTCGACCGGATGCCGCCGGCGTGAGGGGGTAGCGGCAGGAGCGGCGGTCAGGCTTCGGCCGACCGTCTTTCCCCGGCCAGGATCGACCGCAGCAGGCCGGCGCGATCGTCGCCGGACAGGGCCAGCATCAGCTTGGCATAGGCCGCCTCCGCCGTCATGTCGCCGCCATCGATCACGCCCGCTTCGATCAGCAGATTACCGGCCGCATAGGTGCCGAAGCCGACACCGCCTTCGGCGCATTGGCTGACGGCAAGCACGGGGATGGCGCGTTTGCGCGCCGCGAGCAGCGCCTCGCGCAGCGCTGCCGTGTTGGGAACGGTGCCCGAGCCATAGCAGCGCAGCAGGATGGCATCGCAGTGCTGGGCAGCCTGTCGCAGCAGTACGGGCGATATGCCGGGCGTGGTGGTCAGCACCGCGATGTCCCGCGCCTGGTATTCATGGCGGCGGAAGGTCGCGCCCGGCCGCAGCGGCGGCGCATCCCAGGGGCTGGCCGCAAAGGCTTCGAAAGCGGTGGAATGGATTTTGCGCAGGCGCGCGCCGTGCAGAAGCTTGCCGGCGAATTGCAGCCATACGCCCGGCGGCGCGGACTTCAACGCGGCCAGCGCGTCGGCCAGATTGCAGGCGCCGTCGCTATCCTCCTCCGGCAGGGGCAGCATGGACCCGGTCAGCACCACGGGCCGGGCCAGCCCTTCCAGGGCGAAGCACAGCGCGGCGGCTGAATAGGCCATGCTGTCGGTACCATGTACGACCAGAAAGCCGTCATACAGATCATGCCCGGCGGCGATGGCGCGCGCGATGCGGTTCCAGTCCTGCGGCGCGGCGTCGGCGCTGTCGATCAGCGGATCGAAATCCAGCGCTTCCACCGTAAGCCCGCCGTCCGAAGCAGGGGCAAGCGCATGCAGCGCATCCGCCACCACGCCCTTCTGTGGCGCGAAGCCCCGCTCGGTGCGCACCATGCCGATGGTGCCGCCGGTATTGATGGCCAGGATCTTCATGGCTGAGTGCCGCGCGAAGGGGCCTGGATCATTCCGCCAGTTCGATGGTGATCGGCTGGGCGCCCTCATACAGCACCGTCCGGCCGAGGGTGTAGAGGTTCTCCAGCCCATCGGTGATGGTGATGAAATGGTTGCCCGCGAGCTGGCCCAGCTTGGACGCGAAATGCACCGCGCCATAGGCGACCAGGATTTCCGTTTCGCTGATGCCGCCGGGATACAGAATGATCTGGCCCGGCGCGGGATAGCTGGTGTGGTTTTCATAGCCCAGGCCGAGATCGAGATCACCCAGCGGAATCCAGCAACCCTCGCCACTCCAGCGCACATGGATGATGCGCTCCTTATAGGGCAGCAGGCTGCGGAATTTGGCGACCGTCTTCGGCGCGGCGGCCGTTTCGAACCGCGCCCCGAAGGTGAATTTGCCCGCCGTGATCTTCAGCTTGTCCATGATCGGCCCTCCCTGTCCGGTTTGGCTGAGCAAAGCGCCTTTCCGCTGCTTCGTAAAGCCCGAATGCCAGCCGCGCCTAATCGCGTACGACCAGCACGGAACATCCGGCATGGCGCACGACGCGGGCGGCGTTGGGACCCAGCAGGAAGTCCTTCATATCCGGGCGGTTCGCGCCCATTACGATCAGGTCGCAGCGGATGCGTTCGGCGATCTGCAGGATCTGCTCATAGGCGGTGCCGTGCGCCACGATATGCTGCACCTTCAGCCCCTGGGGAATCCATTCCGCGGTGAAGGCGTGCAGGCGTTGGCGGACGGCCTCCAGCGTGCGCGTCTCGTGATCGGCGGGAAAGAAATTGCCGACGATGGACATGCCGAAATCGGGCACCACGGTCATCACATGCAGGATCGAGCCGAAAGCCTGGGCCTGGGCGATCCCCACCTCCAGCGGCCTGCGCGAGGCGGCGGGGTCGGCCAGATCCAGGGTCAACAGGATATCCTTGTACATCTCGTCAACTCCTGTCCGATCAGAAGGGCGGCTTGTCCTTGCGACGCCATTGCAGTGCCACCACACCGGCCAGCAACAGCAAAGCGGGGATGTAGAACACTTCCTTCGGCATACGCTCCGCCGGCGATTCGATCTTCAGAATGCGCACCGGCTGGTCGCCATAGAAGTCGAAATCGCGGAACAGCTCCGCAAAGGGGGAGCTTGGCAGGGGCTCTTCCAGAACCGCCTGATCACCCTCGACCATCACGGTCAGCCCGGCCCGTTCCAGCCGCTCCTCTCCCGGGGCAGTGTCGCCCAAGGGAAGCATGAAGGTCAGCTGGCGCAGTTTGTCGGGCTGGTTGAAGTCCGGCCCTTCCACCGTCAGGCGCATTTCCCAACCGGCGGGGCGTGTTTCCGCGCGCTCCACCACGCTGGCGGGGGCGATCTGGTCATAGGGCGGCTGCACCTGATCCAGCCAGAAGCCGGGGCGCAGCAGGGTGAAGGTGACCAGCAGCAGGGCGGCCATTTCCCACAGTTTGCAGCGGGCGATGAAATAACCCTGCGTTGCCCCGGCAAAGACCAGCATCGCCAGGGTCGCCTTGATGAAGATCAGAATGCCCCCCAGCAGGCTGACATCGATCAGCAGCAGATCGGTATTGTAGATGAAGAAGAAGGGCAGCAGCGCCGTACGCAGCGAATAGAAGAAGGCGGTGAAGCCGGTCTTGATCGGGTCGCCGCCGGAAACCGCCGCCGCCGCGAAGGAGGCAAGGCCCACCGGTGGCGTCACATCCGCCATGATGCCGAAATAGAAGACAAACATATGCACCGCGATCAGCGGCACCAGAAGCCCATTCGCCATGCCGATATCGACCACCACCGGCGCCATCAGCGAGGATACGACGATATAGTTCGCCGTGGTCGGCAGGCCCATACCCAGGATCAGGCTGATCACCGCCACCAGGATCAGCGCCAGCAGCAGATTGCCGCCCGACAGGAATTCGACGAATTCCGTCATCACCTGGCCGACGCCGGTCAGGGTTACCGCGCCGACGATGATGCCGGCGGCCGCCGTGGCGACGGCAATGCCGATCATGTTGCGGGCACCGGCGACCAGACCGTCCTTCAGCTCTGAAAGGCCCTGGCGGGTGGCGGCGGGCAGTTCGCCGCTTTGGCCCCGGAACCAGGCCTTCAGCGGGCGCTGGGTCAGCAGGATCACGATCATCAGCGCCGTGGCCCAGAAGGCCGACAGGCCGGGCGATTTCTGTTCCACCATCAGGAACCAGACCAGCACCACGATGGGCAGCAGATAATGCAGGCCGGTCGGCACCACATCACCGGCGATCGGCAGCCTGACTACCGGTGCGGTCGGGTCGTCGACCTCCAGATCCTCACGCTTGGCCGACATCCGCAGCAGCGCCAGATATCCCGCCGCCAGCACCAGCAGCACGACCGGGCCGGTCAGGTTGGGCAACAGGGCCTTCACCGCGGCCAAGGCGTAATAGGCAAGCCCGGCCAGGATGACCATCGAGCAGATAATGATGCCGCTGCGCAGCAATGCCAGTTTCAGCGGGGTGTGGACCGGCTTCGGCAGCGCGGTCATGTTCGATTTCAGCGCTTCCAGATGCACCAGATACAGCAGCGCGATGTAGGAGATGCTGGCCGGCAGGAAGGCATGGCGCACCACGTCGGAATAGGGGATGCCGACATATTCCACCATCAGGAAGGCGGCCGCGCCCATCACCGGCGGCATGATCTGCCCGTTGACGGAGGAGGCGACTTCGACCGACCCCGCCTTTTCCGCCGAGAAGCCGACACGCTTCATCAGCGGAATGGTGAAGGTGCCCGTGGTCACTACATTGGCGATGGAGGAGCCGGAAATCAGCCCGGTCATGGCGGAGGCGAGCACGGCGGCCTTCGCTGGCCCGCCGCGCAGATGACCCAGCAGCGCGAAGGCGAGCTTGATGAAATAGTTGCCGGCGCCACCTTTATCGAGCAGCGAGCCGAACAGCACGAACAGGAAGACGAAGGAGGTCGAAACGCCCAGCGCGATGCCGAACACGCCCTGGGTCGTCAGCCACATATGCGACATGGCCCGCTGGAAGGAGGCGCCCTTCCACTGGATCACATCGGGCACCCAGGATGCCGAGCCGAAGAAGACATAGACCATGAAAACGATGGCGACGATGGCCAGCGGTGGCCCCAGCGCGCGGCGCGCCGCTTCCAAGAGCAGCAGCATGCCGGCACCCGCCACGATCAGATCCGGCGTGTTGGGCAGGCCGGAGCGTTCGACCAGCACCCCCTGATAGAACAGGAACAGATAGGCCCCGGCGAAAGCCCCGGCGAAGGCCATCACCCAATCCTGGATCGGGATATGGTCGCGGGGCGAATTCTTCAGCGCCGGATAGGCCGCGAAGGCCAGGAACAGGCCGAAGGCAAGATGGATCGCGCGGGTTTCGGTATCGTTGAAGACCAGATTGATGCGCAGATATTCCGCCACGATGAAGGGCACGGGCGAGGCGATCCAGAGCTGGAACAAGGACCAGGCCAGCGCTACGGCGATCAGCAGCCGCCCAACGATCCCCTTGGGATTGCGCGCGCCGGTATCGTTGGAAGCGACGAGGTCTTCCAGATCGACGGCAGGCCTGGCGCCCGCATTCGTGCCCGTGTCGCTCATGCTCTCATTCCCCGTTCTTTATCCCTTGCCCGGTTCCGCCCGGGCCGGAAAGCAAGCGGGCCCGGGACGCTGCCGCCCCGAACCCGCCCGGATGTCATGTCCTGTCGGACAAGATCACATCCAGCCTTTTTCCTTATAGTACTTTGCCGCACCGGGATGCAGCGGGGCGGACAGGCCGTCCTTGATCATCTGCTTCGGGTCCAGATGACCCAGCGCCGGATGCAGGGCCTTGAACTCGTCGAAATTGTCGAACACGGCCTTGACCAGGGCATAGACGGTGGCGTCCGGCACCTTGGCGCTGGTCACGAAGGTGGCGCCCACGCCGAAGGTGGTGGTGTCATTCGGATTGCCGCGATACATGCCGCCCGGAATGGTCGCCGCGCGATAATACGGATTGTCGGCGATGACCTTGTCGATGGTCGGGCCGGCCACATTCACCAGCACGGAATCGCAGGCGGTGGTGGCTTCCTGGATGGCGCCATTGGGAAAGCCCACTACATAGGCCATGGCGTCGATCTTGTTATCGCACAGGGCCTGGGCCTGTTCGGCCGGGGCCAGCTCGGCGGCCAGGGAGAAATCGCTGGTGGTCCAGCCATAAGCCTTCAGCACGACTTCCATCGTGGCGCGCTGGCCCGAACCCGGATTGCCGATATTGACGCGCTTGCCCTTTAGGTCCTCGAATTTGGTGATGCCGGCATCAGCACGGGCGACCAGGGTAAGCGGCTCAGGATGCATGGAGAACATGGCCCGAAGATCCTTGTCGGGACCCAGGTCCTTAAATTCAGCCAGTCCGTTATATGCATTGTATTGCACGTCAGACTGAACTAGGCCGAACTCCAATTCACCCGCGCGAATTGTATTGGCATTGTAAACAGAGCCGCCGGTCGATTCCACGGCGCAGCGGATGCCATGCGTCTTGCGGTCCTTGTTGACCAGACGGCAGATCGCGCCGCCGGCCGGGTAGTACACGCCGGTGACGCCGCCAGTGCCGATGGAAATATAGTTCTGCTGCGCCGAAACCGGCCCGGCCGTAAGCCCCAGCCCCAGAATGGTTGCGGCGGCGATCGCGTAGTTCCTGAACATTATGTCAGCTCCCAGTTTCATGCGTGTGATGACGCATGCGGTCGGTTGTTGCCCGGCAGCGCGTGGAGCGCATGACCGGGCGATGGATTGACCCTTCGCGACCGGTTCCTTGGAACCCGGTTGCCACGAAGACCCATTCTTCCGTGCCGTCCCCACCCAAAAGGGCGGAGAAGTGCAGTCCTGACGTGGACGGATGCGAATCCCCCATCCAGCCGCCCCAGGACCGATATGCCATACCCGCGACCGACACCCCGACAGGATGCCGGCATTGCGACCATCTCTTCTCCTGTCAGGGCGCGGTGGCGCCCCTGAACGGCCGGATGTTGCCGCGAACTATGGCCTCTGCTGCGGGGCGGGTCAACGCCCGGCGGTATGAGCTTGAGCATAGGCCATCTACGCGGCACATCAGCCCCGGCGCGGCGCCAGATGGATGATGGTCGTGCTCTGGACCGGATCAGGCCGGGAATTGCAGCAGGGTGTGGCAGGGTATGCCCAGCTCGTCGCGCCCGCCCAGCCCGTCCAGCTCGATGATGCAGGCCGCCGCGACGGGTTCGCCCTTGACCTTGCGGACCAGATCGATGGTGGCGCGCAGCGTGCCGCCGGTGGCCAGTAGATCGTCCAGCACCACGACGCGCTGGCCCGGCCTGATCGCGTCGGACTGGATTTCCAGCAGGTCCGAGCCGTATTCCAGGTCATAGCGATACTGGATCGTGTCGCCGGGCAGCTTGCCTTCCTTGCGCACCATGGCGAAACCAAGCCCCAGCTTCAGCGCCAGCGGCGCCGCCGTCAGGAAGCCGCGCGATTCGATTCCGATCAACAGATCGGGCTTATGAGGGGCAATCAGCGCGGCCAGGCTGTCAATGCAATGGGCCCAGGCTTGCGGATGGGCAAGCAGGGTGGAGATGTCGTAGAACAGGATGCCGGGTTTCGGAAAATCCGGAATGGTTCGGATATGCTGGGCGAGGTCCATCGCGTGCTCTCATCAGGTTTCGTAACAGGATCATGCAGGCAAGGTGGCGAACAGATCACAGCGCGCCTTTGGTCGCAAGCGTCGCAAGGCGCTGAGGAGCGGGGGGCGGGGCGTGGCTGGAAATGAACGGGCGGCCCTTCTGATTGCCGCGCGCGATGGCGTGACCCTGATCCGGCCCACCGGCTCCTGGATCGCGCGAGAAGGGGGGCAGATCGACGCCCTGGCCCTGGGCGCGGCGGCTTCGGTCGGAAAGGGGGTCGTGGAGTTCGATCTCGTCGGGCTGGAACGGTTGGACAGCGCGGGTGCCTGGGTGCTGGAACGGACGCGCCGCGCCCTGGAGCTGAAGGGCGCCGAAGCGCGGTTCCGCGATGGCGGCGGGCGCCATGCGCCCTTGCTGAAACTGGTGGAGCAGGCCTGCAAGGATGCGCCGGAAGGCCCGCGCCCCGAACCGATGGCGCTGATCCGGATTCTGAATGGCTGGGGCGCCAAGGTCTTCGATGCCGGGGCGGAGGCGAAAAGCCTGGTGAATTTTCTGGGATTGGTGACGCTGGCGGCGCTGCGTGTCACGCTCAATCCCAGGCGGATGCGGCCCAAGGCCTTCTTCACCCATATGGAACAGGCCGGGCTGGATGCGATTCCCATCGTCGGGCTGCTGGCCTTCCTGATCGGCGTGGTGCTGGCCTATCAGGGATCGGACCAGCTTCGCCAGTTCGGCGCGGAAATCTATACGGTGAATCTGCTGGGCGTATCGGTGCTGCGGGTGCTGGGCGTGCTGATCACCGCGATTCTGATCGCGGGCCGGTCGGGTTCGGCCTTCACCGCCGAAATCGGCTCGATGCAGGTGCGCGAGGAAATCGACGCGATGCGTGCGCTCGGCCTCGACCCGGTCGAAGTGCTGGTCCTGCCGCGCATGATGGCGCTGATCGTGGTGCTGCCGCTGCTCGCCTTCTTCGCCAATGTCATGGCGCTGACCGGCGGTGCGATCATGGCCTTCATCTCGCTGGACATCACGCCCGATCAGTTCCTGACCCAGCTGGACAGTGCGATAAGGATGAACACGCTGCTGGTCGGGCTGGTGCAGGCCCCGGTCTTCGCGGCGCTGATCGCGCTGGTCGGCTGTTTCGAAGGCTTCCGGGTGGAACGTTCCGCCGAAAGCGTCGGGCGGCAGACCACCCGCGCCGTCGTGGAATCGATTTTCCTGGTGATCGTGGCGACCGCCCTGTTCTCCATCCTGTTTTCCGCACTGGGGGTGTAGCCATGGAGAAGCCCGTCATTTCCATTCGAGGGCTTGGCACACGCTTCGGGCGGAACGTCATCCATGACGGGCTCGACCTGGATGTGCGCCGTGGCGAGGTGCTGGGCGTGGTCGGCGGCTCGGGGACGGGCAAATCCGTGCTGCTGCGCCAGATCATCGCGCTGAACCGGCCCAGCGCAGGCACGATCCGCCTGTTCGGGCAGGATGTGCATGCGCTGACGGGCCGGGCGCGCGATGCGCTGCTGACGCGCATCGGTGTGCTGTTTCAGGACGGGGCGCTGTTCTCCTCCCTCACGGTGGCGGAAAACATCATGGTGCCGATGCGCGAGCATACCGATTTTCCCCCGCGCCTGATGGCGGAGCTGACGGCGCTGAAGATCGCCATGGTGGGCTTGCCCGGCCATGCGGGGGCGCTCTACCCGTCGGAACTGTCGGGTGGCATGCGCAAGCGCGCCGGGCTGGCACGCGCGCTGGCGCTTGATCCGGAAATCGTGTTCCTGGACGAGCCGACGGCTGGGCTGGACCCGATCGGGGCATCGAATTTCGACCGGCTGATCCGATCCCTGCAACAAAGTCTGGGCCTGACCGTCTATATGATCACCCATGACCTTGATACCCTGACGGCGATCTGCGACCGGATTGCCGTTCTGCTGCACCGGAAGATCCGGGTGGGCACGTTCGTGCAGCACCGCGACGATCCCGATCCCTGGATGCAGGCCTATTTCCGGGGGCCGCGCGCCCGGGCCGCGATGCGGGCCGGCGAGGCGGAATCGTACGGGGAAAACCTGATCGATGGATGAAATTCGGTGGCATTCAGCCGCCTCCACCCTATAGTGGCGCGGCGTCGCAGCCGGCAGGGAAGGCCATGGAAACGCGGGCAAGTTTCATAACGGTTGGTGTATTCGTGCTCCTGTTTCTGGTCGGGATCGTGATGGCCGTCCTTTGGCTGGCGCGGATCGATGTGAATACGCAAACCGCGCGCTACGATATTCTGTTCGACGGCTCCGTCACCGGGCTGCAGGTCGGCAATGCCGTACGCTATCGTGGTGTGCCGGTGGGTAGCGTGACCGCCATCGCGATCAATCCGGACAATGTGGAACAGGTCCGCGTCACCATCGAAGTGCCGGACGATACGCCGATCAAGCAGGATACCGAGGCGGCGCTGGAGTTTCAGGGGATTACGGGCGTTGCCTTCGTGCAGTTGACGGGGGGCACCAATGCGGCGCCGCGTCTGGCTTCGGTGAAGGGCGAGGGCAATCCGGTCATCCCGTCGCGCCCGTCGAGCCTGCAGGAGGTGATCGAACAGGCGCCCGAACTGATCAACCGCTTCATTGCCGTGGTCGACCGGGCCAACGCGATCCTGTCGCCGCAGAACCAGGCCAACATCGAACGCACGCTTGCCAATATCGCCACGCTTTCCGATGGTCTGGCCGGCGGCTCGGATGATATGCGCCGTGTGCTGTCGGAAGGGGGCGCGGCAATTGCGGAACTGCGCGGTGTGATCGCGGAAAGCAAAACCCTGCTGAAAGGCTTTGCCGGGCGCAGCGACGAGCTGGCCGATCTGGTGGCGCAGACCCTGGACGAAAGCCGGAACCTGATCGCCGAAGCGCGCCCGGTGCTGGCCACGGGGCAGAAGACCCTGACCCAGGTCGGCGATACCTTCGAACGCGCGCAATCGACGATGGATGTGCTGGATGGCACGCTGGCGAGCGGCGCCCTGACCCTGGACAAGACCAGCCAGTTGCTGGATGAACTGAACCCGCGCGTGCCGCAGCTGGCCGACAAGGCGCAGGTAACGTTGGATGATTTCTCGCTGGTGGCGCGCGACCTGCGCGGCGCAGCGGCGAATATCGCCAGGGCATCCGGCCAGGTCGCCGACATCCTGGACAGCAACCGCGATTCCGTAGCGGATTTCACCTCTGTCGGTCTGTCTGAATTCACGCAGCTGGTATCGGAATCCCGGGCTCTGGTATCGGCGCTGACGCGCATCTCCATCGAGCTGGAGCGGGACCCGGCCCGCTTCCTGTTCGGTGACCGGCAGAAAGGCCTGGAGGTGAAATGATGCCCATCCTGCCAACCAGGCGACAGGCGCTGATCGGGCTTGGCGGCGGGTTTTCCGCCCTGGGGCTGGCCGGCTGCGGGCTGCAGCTTCCCGGTTCGGGCGATCCGCCCCGCATTTTCACGCTGACGCCCAAAAGTACCTTTGCCGCCGATATGCCCGATGTGGACTGGCAGTTGCTGGTCGAATTACCGAATGCGCCGACCGGCATCAATACCTCGCGCATTGCCGTGCAGCGCACCGCGCTGGAGCTGGACTATTTCGCCAGGGCCAGCTGGACCGACAACATGCCGCGCATGGTTCAGGTGCTGCTGATCGAATCCTTTGAGAATTCGGGTCGGATCATCTCGGTCGGGCGGCAGGCGGCCACGCTGCGCGCGGATTATGTGCTGAAGACCGATATCCGCGAATTCCAGGCGGATTATGACGGGGGCGCATTTGACAAGGACGGGGAGCCAACCGATAAACCGCCGCGCATCCAGTTGCGTATGAATTTCAAGCTGGTACAGATGCCTGATCGCCGGATTGTTGCCTCAAAGACGTTCGATCATATGGTAGAGGCCTCGGGGCCGGAGCTGATTGATGTCATCCAGGGATTTGACGACGCGCTGGGGGTGATCCTGCGGCGGGTGGTGGAATGGACCCTGAGGGAAGGCCAGGCGCTGCGGCACGATGCGTCGGCCGCCGGCTGATCCGGCATCGTTTCCCCGAATGCCAGAAGAGGAAAGGGAGGGAAGCTTTCATGTCCCATGTCTTCCATCGCAATGCCCGCGCCGTTCCGCCGACAGCGGCCAGGGGGGATGGCTGTTACATCCTGGATGCGGAGGGCAGGCGCTATCTGGACGCATCCGGCGGGGCGGCCGTGTCCTGCCTTGGCCATTCCCATCCGCGCGTGATCCAGGCGATCAAGGATCAGCTTGACCGGATTGCCTTTGCCCATACCGGCTTCTTCACCAGCGAACCGGCGGAGGCGCTGGCGGATTTCCTGGTCGCGCACGCGCCGGGCAGGCTGGACCGCGTCAATTTCGTCAGCGGCGGGTCCGAGGCGGTGGAGGCGGGGCTGAAACTGGCCCGTCAGTATTTCCTGGAGAGGGGCGAGCCGAACCGGCGACGCTTCATTGCAAGGCGGCAGAGCTATCACGGCAATACGCTGGGGGCCTTGGCCGTGGGCGGCAATATGTGGCGCCGGGCCCAGTTCGATCCGCTGCTGATGGAGGCCCATCATATTTCCCCCTGCTATGCCTATCGCGACAGACGGCCGGAGGAGACGGAGGAAGACTATGGTCGCCGCGTCGCCGATGAGCTGGAGGCGAAGATTCTGGAGCTGGGGCCGGAAACCGTGCTGGGCTTCCTGGCAGAGCCGGTGGTCGGGGCCACGGCGGGGGCGCTGGCGGCCGTGCCCGGCTATTTCAGGCGCATCCGCAAAATCTGCGACCGCTATGGCGTGCTTTTGATCCTGGACGAGGTGATGTGCGGCATGGGGCGGACGGGAACGCTCTATGCCTGTGAACAGGATGGCGTGGCTCCCGACATCATGTCCATCGCCAAGGGGCTTGGCGCGGGGTACCAGCCGATCGGCGCGATGCTCTGTACGGCTGAGATTTTCGAGACGATCCGCAGCGGCTCCGGCTTTTTCCAGCATGGTCACACCTATATGGGCCATCCGACCGCCTGTGCGGCGGCGCTGGCGGTGCAGCAGACCATCGCGGAGGAGGACCTGCTCGCCAATGTGCGCGCGATGGGCCTGCGCCTGGCCGATGCCCTGACGGAACGGTTCGGCAATCACGCCCATGTCGGCGATATCCGCGGACGCGGCCTGTTCCAGGCCCTTGAATTCGTGGAGGATCGGGCATCCAAGCGCCCCTTCCCGGCCCAGGCCAATCTGGCCGGCGTGCTGAAGGCGGAGGCCCTGGCGCGCGGGCTGATCTGCTATCCGATGAATGGCACCATCGACGGGGTGGAGGGGGCGCATGTCCTGTTGGCTCCGCCCTTCATCATCGACGATTCCCATGTGACGGAGATCGTCGACAGGCTCGGTGGCGCGGTGGACGCGACCATCGGCACGATTCGCAAGGCCGCTTGAACCGGCATAGTCCAGTCAGAAGAACGAAAGTCGAGGCGAAACCATGTCCGCCATTTTCCAAGCCGGCCGCGGGCCGCTGTTTTCTCTCCTGGCGCCGAGGCTGGGCGTATCGGCCCTGGTGCTGGCCGGGCTGATGATGCTCGGCCACGCCGGATCGGCGCAGGCCCAGGATGCCGAGCCCAGTGACGAGGCGGACGTCGTGGAGGATGCACCGGCTACCGAACCTTTCATCATCGCGGCCGGGGGGCCCTTCGGCGTCGGCTTCACCGTGGCAGGCGCCATCTGCCTGGGCGTGGAAGGGGAGGCGGGCGGATCGCCCTGCAGTGTGCGGGCCATTGCAACCTCCGCCGACCGCATTCGTGCGGTGGACAGCCAGGCGGTGGATGCGGCCATCGTGCAGGCCGACTGGCTGGCCCAGGCCGTGGCCGGGCGAGGCCTGTTTGAAGGCGACGGGCCGAACGACCGGTTGACACAGATTGCGCGGCTGCATTCGGAAGATTTCGTGCTGATGGTGCCGAAGGATGGCAGCGACGATCCGTCCGAACTGGATGGAAAATTGATCGATCTGCAGCCCGAAGGCTCCTATCCGCATGCCATCGCCTCCCTGCTGTTCGGGGCGATGCGGATGGATCTTGAGCTGGGCGGTGATCCGCAGGTCGCCGGGTTCGAGGGGCGCATCGCCAATCTCTGCGACGGCAAGTCGGTCGCGGCGGGCTTCGTGGCGGCCCAGCCGCATATCACCCTGGCTGGGGCGGTGACGCGCTGTGGCATCAAGGCGCTGGGCTGGCCGGAAACCGCGCTGAAGACCGCCGTCGAGGCCTTTCCCGGGCTGGAGGTCGATCCGATTCCCGACGGGTTGGGCGCTGCTTCGGGCGCCCATACGGTTGGTCTGCGCCAGATCCTGATCATGCATCGCGATACCCCCAAGGAGCGTGGCGAGGCGCTGGCGCGCGCCGTGCTGGCCGTGCAGGGGGATGTTGCCAGCAATCTGGCGGTCTGGCGGGAAATGACGCCGGCCGATCTGAAGGCGAAAAGCCCGGTCGGGCTGCATCCCGGTGCGGCGGCGGCCTATGCGGCCGCCGGTGTGAAGTGATCGGCTGAAACAGGAACTCCTCCCCGCGTGAACAGGGAGGAGTTCGCGAAGGCAAAGTGCAGGCCCGCTTACAGCGTCTTCAGCACACCGCGCAGCTTCTCCGCCATCTCGTCGATCAGGTCTTTGGTATAGACGAAGGCGGGCGCCAGGATCGCGGCATCGCCCGTGATCTTCAGCAGCAGCCCGGCATCATAGAAGGCCTGGATCGCTTTATATCCGCGCTTGCCGGGTCCTTCCGCATCGGCGGCCAGATCGATGGTGGCCAGCAGACCGATGCCCCGGATGTCGGTAACGATTCCGATGTCCTTCATCGCGAAGACCGTATCCAGGAAGTAGTCTTCCAGGGCCGCTACATTGGCGAACAGCCCTTCCTTCTCGTAGATGTCCAGGGCAGCGATACCCGCCGCGCAGGCCGCCGGATTGGCCGACCAGGTATAGCCGTGGAAGAACTCGATGGCCCGGTCCGGCGCGGCTTCGGTGATGGCCTTGTAGACATGATTGCCGACCGATACCGCACTCATCGGGATGGTGCCGTTGGTGATGGCCTTGGCCATGGTCATCATGTCGGGCTTCACCCCGAAACGGTCGGCCGCGAAATTCCTGCCCAGCCGCCCGAAGCCGGTGATCACCTCGTCGAAAATCAGCAGGATGCCATGCTTGTCGCAGATGGTGCGCAGGCGTTCCAGATAGCCTTTCGGCGGGGGCAGGCAGCCGGTGGACCCCGCCACCGGTTCGACGATGCAGGCCGCGATGGTGTCGCCGCCATGCAGCTCGACCTGACGCTGCAGATCATCGGCCAGATCCGCGCCATGTTCGGGCTGGCCGCGGGAAAAGCGGTTCAGCTCCGGCAGATGGGTGTGGCGCATATGGGTGACGCCCGGCAGGCCAAGCCCGAAGCTTTCACGGTTGCGCACCATGCCGCCGACCGAGAAGCCGGCGAAGTTGACGCCGTGATAGCCGCGCTCGCGCCCGACAATGCGCATGCGCTGGCCCTGACCGCGGATGCGATGATAGAGCAGGGCGATCTTCAGCGCCGATTCCACGGCTTCCGAGCCGGAATTGCCATAGAACACATAGTCCATATCGTCCGGGGCCAGCTGTGCCACCCTGCGCGACAGTTCGAACGCGCCGGGATGGGAATGCTGGAAGGAGGGGCAGTAGGACAGATCCGACAGCGATTTCTGCACCGCATCGGCGATTTCCTGCCGGCCATGGCCGGCAGGTGAGCAGAACAGCCCGGAGGAGGCATCCAGGATTTCATGCCCTTTATGCGAGCGGTAGCGCACGCCCGATCCGCTGACCAGCAGGCGCGGATTCTGCTTGAAATCCCGGTTGGAGGTGAAGGGAAGCCAGAAGGCTTCCAGATCATTGGCTGCGTAGCGCATGGCGCCGAAACTCCTTGAAGGACAAGCTGCCGAGGTGAAGCCGGCCTGTGCGGGAACGCAGCATGCCGGACCATGCAATCAGGCTACGGCCCGGCCATTTTGGAAGATAGAACCAGACGATTCCCTTCGCTAGGCACAAGGGGTTGGGAAGGATGGGGGCCGGAAGGGTATAATTTGATTGAAATCCGGTTCGAGTCTTTACCTTTCGCTAACCAACTTTGCGTAGAAAAGCGGTGCGCCCGGCATCGCCGGACGAAACGAAGGGGGATGGTACATGTACGGCCGCTTCGCCGGATTGGCAGTTGCTGCGCGCATTCTCCGCGAAGCGGATATGCCTGATCCCAGGCTGGCCGTGGAGCTGCACGTCATGGCCGCACGCCTGGAAACCATGCTGGCCGAACAGGCCCGTGACCCCTACAGCGCCCGCAAGACCGCGGAGCCCGTGCTGGAATGGGTCGACGACTGATACCGGTTCCAGCCGTCGCCAGCCGTTTTTCCTGACATCTAGCCGCACGAGGCCCGCAGCGGATTGGGCAAAGCCCAGGCCGCGTCAGTAGATGCCGCCCTGCAAGGTCTGATCCGACGCGGCCGGCACCCCGGCCCGCGGCTGCGGTGTCGTGGGCAGGGGTGTCTCGGCAGAGCCTTCCGAGTTGGGGACCGCTTCAATATCGGAGGGATCGTCCACCCCGCCGGCGATGAAGACGGTCGCCTGCCCCCGGGTCGGTTCGGTACCCGGCTTGAAGGCTTCCAGGATCGCCTTTTCCGTGCCCGGCCCGGCAAGCTTGCCGGTGGCGGCATCAATGCGCACCAGCCGCACATCCGGCGGCGTGCGGAAGGGGTTCTTCGGCTTGCCGTCCAGCGCCTTTGCCATGAATTCCTTGAACATCGGTGCCGCGGCGGAGGAGCCGGTTTCCTCGCTGCCCCAGGGGGTGCGGCCAAGCGGCGTCGGCGTGTCGAAGCCGACATACATGCCAACCGCCAGATCGGGAGAGAAGCCGACGAACCAGGCTTCGCGCCCGTCATTGGTCGTGCCCGTCTTGCCCGCCAGCGGCCGGTCCAGGCTGGCGATCATGCGGCCCGTGCCGCGCAGCACGACACCTTCCAGCATGGACACGATCTGATAGGCCGATGCCGGATCGACCAGCTGTTCGCGCGTATCGGGCAGCACGGGCACCGGCTGGCCGACCCAGCGCACATAATCGCAGCCATCGCAGCTGCGCGCGTCATGCCGGAAAATGGTCTTGCCGTTGCGGTCCTGCACCCGGTCGATCAGGCTGGGGGTGATCTTCTTGCCGCCATTGACCAGCATGGCATAGGCGGAAGTCAGGCGCAGCACGGTGGTTTCCCCAGCGCCCAGCGACATCGACAGGACGGGGTCGAGCCGATCGACGATGTTGAAGCGCAGCGCGGTATCGACGACGGCGGGCATGCCGATGGCCTGGGCCAGCCGCACCGTCATCAGATTGCGCGACTGTTCGATTCCAACCCGCATCGGCGACGGGCCATAGAATTTATTGGAGAAGTTGTCGGGCTTCCACTTGCCCAGCCCCGGCCCCTGATCAATCACCACAGGGGCGTCCAGCACGATGGTAGCGGGGGTATAGCCATGCTCCAGCGCGGTCAGATAGACGAAGGGCTTGAAGGAGGAGCCGGGCTGGCGCCTTGCCTGAATACCGCGGTTGAACTCACTTTCCGCGAAGCTCCAGCCCCCGGCGATGGCCAGCACGCGCCCGGTATGGGGGTCGATGGCGGCCAGCCCGCCCTGAACCTCGGGCACCTGGCGCAGGGCATAGGTGCCCGGCGGATAGGCTTCGGGCTTCTTGCCCTCCTCCGGTGTGGTCTGGGTCACGGGTTCGACATAGACCACATCGCCCGGCTTCAGCACATCACCCGCCGCTTCCACCCGGGGACCGCGGC
>Ga0209066_10000409_pt1 | contig 63688 bp, 78 predicted proteins | sample All_14_2_FD_187198 | JGI IMG/M metagenome (GOLD analysis project Ga0209066, IMG submission 187198) | Freshwater microbial communities in response to fracking from Pennsylvania, USA - Allegheny Zone_MetaG_DW_15 (SPAdes) (version 2) ...
GCTGATCATTTGCATGGTTGGAGACAGCATGTCAGTCTCCTTTCTTGGACCAAGGGAGGATGTCTGACAGCTTGGTGGTGCGGATCAATTCCACCGCCCGTTCACGACTGGCGTCAACGAGGTTGAGGCCGAACAGGCCTAGTGCGAATGCCATCACGGACATCATCTCTGGATCGCTGATCGCAAACCACGCAGCGAGGGCCGGCGTCCCGATGCCAGAGATGACCATGCCGCTCATCGCATTGAAGTACCGCACGCGCCACGTAGCACCAGGGATGCCGCGCAGGGAAATCACGGCACCGACAAGCCCGATGAAGAAGTGACTTTGAAAGACCTTGAGGACGAATGCGCCGATGGCACTCATGGCGGTATAGAAGCTGTTCGGGTCTTCGTTCACTGCGCAGCCTCCGGCCAGACCATCGGCGGCAGTTCGGCGATGAACGCTTCAGGAGTCGGCATGGTGCACGCGCCGGCCATCACGTCCGCAAGCACTTGCCTCCCTGCCGAGTAGCAGGATTCCATCCACAGTGCGAAGGCCTTCCCTTCGTCCTGTAGCGGTCCCGGGTAGCCAGCGCGCAGAGTGCAGGTCACGCGGTTGTCGTAGCCGCGCATCTTGGCCGTGGCGTCTATGAAGGCGTCCAGCGTGGCGGTGTACTGGGCCTGCAGTTCAGCAGGTGACGGAGGCACAACCGGTAGATCGGCGTGCTCGGTGGTTTGGCCTGTCTGGGCGTTGTATTCGTAGCGCGCCATCTCAGCTCCAAGTGGCCCATATGGATCCAGCGTCAAAGGCGTCAGCCCCGGAGCGAGACAGCGCGATGCGATCCAGTGCGCCAGGGAGATCAATGTATCCTGTGGTCCAGACAAGGCCACCTGCCACACGCGATGCCAGCCCTTGGCACTCCCACCGGTTTGTGCCGGGCTTTCTGAACAGAGTTACCATCCCGCGCATCGTGGTTGCGGCTGCATTTATGGATACCGGGAATCCATCAGTGATGGCGCCTGAGAATGTCCCGGCTAATATGTCATAGGACGCAGATTCAGCGTACCCGGTGACAACTACCCCGGCCGATGTTCCGGCCTGCACCAGCATGGGCTGCGTGCCAGTGGTGCTCACCGCATCCAGATGCAGTTCCACGCGGGTTGCGTAAGCCGGGATGCCTGTGATGACATGAGACGTCCCAGACGTGGTGGCGACGACAGCAGAAACCTGGCGTTTTGCCTGGATCCACTCGGTGCCGTTCCACGTCTCGTTGCAGCCCAGCGTTGAGTTGAACCGCGTGTATCCAGCGGCCGGAGATCCATCGCGCTGCGCCGTGGTGCCGGATGGGAGCTTCGCGCTGCCCGTGGCACTGGTGATGCCGACCACTTCGCTAACTCTCGGGGCCTGCGATCCAGTGGCGCCAGCGGGAACGGAAACAGCGCCCGCGAACGTCGCTCCAACAAGAAGCGCAACCTCGGAAGCCCGGGGAACGTTTGCCCCGGTAGCACCAGCAGGAACAGCCAGCGTGCCCGTCATGGTCACGCCACCAGCCAGCGGAACCACCTCAGATGCCCGCGGCACGTTGGAGCCTGTGGCTCCTGCAGGTACCGCCAGCGTCCCGGTCATCGTCACGCCGCCCGCCTTTGGAACGAACAGCGCAGGGTCGAACGTCGCCGCCGTAACCGCGCTGGCCGCAGCCTCTGCCGCCTTGGTGGTTGCGATGACGGCCTGAGCTGTTGCGATCACCGCCTGAGCCGTCGCGTCATCCTCTGACGACTGCGCCGCATCTCTCGCGGCCAGCGTCACGTCCCGCGCTTCCAGCGTGGTGTCCATCGCCGCAACAGCCGATTGCTTGGCCTCGATGGCCGCGTCCATCTGCGTCTGGAAATCAGGTTTCCCGGGGTACGGCGGCAGCATGGCGATGTCGTGCAGGAACGCCGCGGCCTCGTTCGGTACCGATGCCGTGATGCGCTGCGTCTTGCCCGTGGTGCTGCGCATCTTCACGTCGTAGACCGATTCCGTGGTGCCGAGCTGGTTCGGCCACAGATCGATCACGCAGGAACCGGTTTCATCCGCAATGCCGCTCACCCGCTCGGGCACCACGAAGCCTTCATAGACCTCGTACCGGTTCAGGCTGAATTCGAACGAAGCGCCCGGTTCGGGCTCTCCATCCTGGCCGTGCATGGTGCACGTCACTGAGCAAACTGGAAGACTCATTGCAGCCTTTCTGTGATGGCGTTGAGGCGGTCTATGATTTGTGCGGTCGTGGCCGTGGCCGGCAGCGGCGCGAGCCGGACAGCGTTGCGCGCCTGACCGGTGATTTCGTCCAGCGTCTGTTTCACGGCGGACATCACCAGATCAGTTCGGATGTCGCCCGTGTGAACGCTGGGGATGGCTGGCTTGCTCATTGCGAAGCCCTGGCGAGTTCGGCCGTGGACTCGGCCACCGTCACGCTGTAGACGCCGACCGATGCGCCGATGCCGATCCTCAGAATCTCTTGCTTGAGACCGGCCGGCAGCTTGAACGGTTTCGAGTTGCTGACCTCGCGCGAGAAGATCGGCGTGTCACCGTCGTAAATCGTGAACTGCACGCGACGGAACGACAGCAGGTCCAGCAGCCACAGGTGCGTTCCCCCCACAGGAAGCACGCCGAACGGTTCGCTACCGAAGTAGCCGCCGACCGCATCCGGCCCGCCCGCGAATATCACAGCGTTGGCATCGTCCAGCGTGGTGTCTGGTTCCACGATGTCGCCGAACCGGGCGTGCACCTGGGCGACGGAGAAGTTCCTTGGCTTGTCGAGTTGAATCTCCGAGCTGCGCCACTCGGAAGGGTAACGCGCATCGTCGCGCGCGTCCCAGCGGTAGACCTTTTGATCCTTCAGGATGTACAGCTCGCCGTCGTAGTCGTTGCGGTACAGGTGCTCCGCCGTCTCGTCCACGAACACCACGGAATCGAGTTCCGGGATGTCGGCCACCATCATCCTGGCGCGCTCGGAGCCGACCGGCGTGTGCACGGCGTAGTACTGGCCGTCGTGGTAGGCCGCATCGAACGTGGCCGGCGAGTTGGTGCGCCACTCATCCTCGCGGTACAGGCGCTTGGTCAGGTTCTCCACCCGGCCAGCCGTAGCCAGCCACAGGCCATCGTGGCTCGGGTAGATGCAACCACCGCCCACGTCCACGGCACCGCGCTTGCTCACGCACGGCGCATAGGTCTCCATGATCGACGGGCTCATGGATTCCGGATCGGAGCCGGTCAGCAGCACCGGGTATTTGTCGGTCAGCACGATCACCGAGTTGCCGGCCGGGAAGATCGCCACGCCTCGACCAACGAAGCTGTACCGGTTGGAGACCGGGTAGCTGTGCGGCTGGTATGGGACCGAGAAACACACTTCATTCCCGGCCAGCAGCACCGTGCAGCCGTTGGGCAGCGTGATCATGCTCGTCGCGTTCTTTGGCGGCGGCAGGTGGTCAGCGGTCTGGATCGGGTCGCCCGTGAGAACGATCGTCGTGTCGCTGTAGGTCGTCGTGGCGGCTGGAATCTCGGCCAGGAAGAAGAATTGCGCAGCGGTTCCGTCGGTGCGGTAGATGCGCTTGACCATGCCCGTCGTGTTGATCGGCGCATCGCGGTCCCACGTCCCGCCCGACGTGTAGGTCTGAGCGGTTTCCAGCTGGAACACCACGTCGTCTCCGTCCACGCTGGAGATGCGGTGCGCTCCGTTCAGGTCCGTCATGCCGCCGACGCTGGCCATCGTGAGCGTGTCGAACGCTGCCAGGCCGAAGGCGGTGTCGAACGTGGCCGTCACGTAGCCGGGCGACGGCGTGCTGTTCGCCACCGCGGTGATGGTGCCGCTGTTCGGTGGCGCGGTCTGGATGCCTGTCAGTTCCCATGCACCATTGACCAGTCCGCTGCGCAGTGTGGTTGCCGGCGACGGCCCGGACTCTTCGCCCAGCGCGGTGACGAACGTGAAGGCATAGGAACGATCCACTGTGATGCCGGCGCGCGACCACGTACCGCCCGAGGTGTAGACCTGTGACGTGACCAGCGGGAACACCACGTTCAGGCCAGTGATGCTCTCGACCACCAGCGTGGTGTTCAGGGAGGTCATGCCGCCCACACTGGCAAACGTCACCGAGTCGCCGATGGCCAGGCCCTCGACGGTGTTGAACGTGACTTGCACCTTGTTGGCCGATGGCGTGTTCGCGACCGCCGCCGTGATTGTTCCTGACGACACGTCGGCCGTCAGAACCGGTGCAGAGGATGGCAGCGGAAGACCGAGCGCGTACCACGCATCCGGGTAAGGCCCGCCTCCGTTGATCGCCACCTCGTAGGTGCTCATGCGAGGCTCGTGATCGTCCGAGGTCCAGAACACCCGCCCATCGGCATCGTTCGCGATCAGGCTGGCCACCACATCGGCATCGCCGGGAAACGTGAACCAGTTGTCCACCGTCGAGCGGTCAGCCTGGGTGAACCGGTAGCGCCAGATCGTCCTGATCGCAGCAGCGAGCGAGGTGTGCGACAGCGCCAAGCCACGCAGCGGATCGATGCGACCTGACGTGATCTTGATGTTCGTCGCTTCGCTGGCGAAGTTCGGCGTCAGCAGGCGCCCGCTGGTGCGTGGGACTGTCCCACGGAAGCCCTTGATGGTGATCGCTGCCACGTTCAGCCGCCCTTGATGATCGGGAGGTAGGCCCGGGCGTAAGGTCGTGCTTCCGTCGCGTCTCCGCTCGATGTGACGCTGACCGTGTGGGCGTGGGAACCGGCAGATGATGTGCTCGCGCTGGCTGCGGTCACGCCCGTGACGTAGTTGATCGAAAGGCCACCGGATGCATACCCTGCGCTGGACGTACCAACGGAACCAAGGCGCGACTCGCTGTGCGTGTGCGCACCGGTGCTACCTGTTGATGCCGCGTGCGTGTGGGTCAAGTTCACAGGCGCCTGAATGGCACCGACAGCCAGCGCCCCACCGGACGCCCGGATAAACCGGTTGTTCGTCACATCGTTGGGCAGGTTGAACGTCGTGGTGCCGTCTCCGATGCCGTGGTCTGTTCCGATGAGTGCGAACAACAGAGGGTGATCTGTGCGCGAAACAGCCTGTCCGTTTCGGATCAGCCAACCCACAGGAGGCGTTGCAGCCGGCCAGTAGGCGATGACACCCGGAGGGATAGAACCACCACTGACCAGCGCCAGCGCATTGGTTGCCACCGTCTCGGCTTCCTGCGCCGCGAGCAAAGCCGCCTCAGCGTTGGAGATGGCCGACACCAGATCGTTGGCGCTGAACGCCTGATAGGCCACAGCCCCCACGCCCCAGATCCTGGCCGTGGTCCCGTCCAGCGCCCGGACCACGTTGCTCATGACATCCGAACCACCGGCCCGGGTGCGAACGCCGACGATTTCGATCTGACCAGAGACATCGGTGATGAACAGCTTGAACCAGTCATCCACGCTGAACAGCGGACCCGTGTCGGTGTCTGCCACCGGGAACAGATCACCGTCGCCTGACTGAACGCTCAGGGATGTGTCCGCCGCCGAGATGCCAGCGGCAAGCACCGTGCGCGCGTTGTTGGAGAACTTCTGGGTCATGCGAATTCCTAGTGTTCAGAATGCAAAAACCCGCCGAAGCGGGTTCTTTGAGGGTGTGGCAGTGACTCTATTGCTGGGTCAGCACGCCCGATCTGGCGGGGATGGAAGCCGTCGCTGGAGGGCTTCGGTATGGCGGGGTGGGAGGTGGTTACGCCCATATGAAAGCATGTGGCTATTCCCGCAGCAACTCGTTAACCGTCACGGCAATTGCTTGGTTTCCCGGCGTCGTGTAGTGGGTGTTGTCCGTGCCAAGGAAAACTGCACGAGTGCCCGTCCCGCTACCTGCATTCCCCGTACCATGCAGCCATTTCGTGCGCTGCTTCCACCAATGCGGCCTAGGACCAGCGTCCGTTCCCATTGGCCCCTGAGTCGGCGTAAGCGACACCGGGGCATATGCAGCCAGCTCCCAGATCGCGTTATTCACTACAACTCTGGCCCCGTTCGCCATCAATCCACCCGGATACGCAGATGGTGTGACAGCCTGATCAGCGCCACCAATGGGATCAAGATATTTATCGACGTAGGAATTTCCGTTTACCGCAGAATAGACCAGTCTCGCAGTGACAAGTGATGCGAGCAACGTCTTGTCTGTGCCGGTCGGTTGCGGTCCGATAACACTTGTGGGGCAATTATGCGCCGCTCTATATGCGGTGATTGTTGAGGACACTGCTTCGGCGATCCCTGAAAGCCCGTTGTCGTTGATTCCTCCGAATAGCATGTGCTCATCAGGTGCAAACAATTCAACGTTCTTGATCCGTGACGCATGGCCATATGTTTTCAGGATTGATGCCCCTCCGTCATTCACATATCCGGTGCCACCATACCCGTTGTTCAGAACGTCGAACCCGTAACGGACAGCAAGTATGCCTGTAAAAGCGTTGAATGCGTTTGACGAGTTCATCGCAGACCCAGTCACAAAGGAATCACCAGTTATGGCGACTTTTCTGGCCTGTCGCTCAGACGGGATGATTGCACCGTTCGCACCACACGCGACTCCGACGAGGCCCAGAACATTGCTCGCATACACAGTGACAAGATTCGGCCCGTCATCTGGCAAATCGATGTCCAGAGACGTGAAGATGGTGAATCCACCGGATGTGTATGCGACTGGCTCAGCGGTGGCGGGTTTGTCGTTTACAAAAATCCAATAATGCCGCTCAACAGGATTCCTCGCATAAAACCTGAGTGACAGTTTGTTGCCAAAGACCATTTGTTCAACGCCGATTAGCGCATCTTGTGGATTTGCAGTCAGGCAGAAGTGCATATCCGTCGCTGGTGCTATCTCTGTCGCGCAGCCCAGAACCTTACAAGACGTAAGCGGAGAAAACGCCACTGTGAATCCTGCCGCTATCGAATTCGCAAGTGTCCTGATCGTTGTGGTTACGCCAGCAACAACTACCGACAGGTCGCGCATCAAAGGATACGGTTGGGGGACTTTCGGTGTCCTGTCTGCCCCAATCCCCGCCCGCACGCTGGCACGCTGCGCAAGGGTCGGAGCAGCTCCGCCGATCTGCATTGCGCCGGTGGTGGGGTCGAGGGTGAGGCCGTTCACGACGGCTTGTGAGTCGCCAGCGTCTTCGAACTCCGCGAAGCGCAGCATCTCTGTCGCCACGGCATCATCGAGCACCGTGTCAACCTTGCCCGGCGTCCAGATGATCTGCGTGCGGTCGAAGAAAGCGTCTTCGGTGGGCTTGGTGCCGATGTACTTGATGTTGCGCATGGTGGTCCTTGTTGATCAGTTCTTTGGAGCGACAGCGGCGCTCGATTGCAGTTGCACGCCCAGCAGTTGTTCTGCGCGCGCCAGGTAGCTGGATGCGAGACTGGGGTTCGCTTCACCCTCCAGATCGGTCAGCATCGCGTAGGAGGTCGAGACGAAGATCAGGGCGGTTGCCCATTCATCGCGTAGCGAGATGTTCCCGGTCGCCGTGCTGGAAGCTGCCCCAGTGGGCTGTGTGATGTCGATGGGGTAAAGCGAGGCTTCTAGTTCGATCGACACACCGGTTGCCGCGGCTGGCGGGTAGAGCCAGAATGACCTCGGAACCCGCTGGTCGTGCATGAAGTGCTTGATTTCGATGGAACCCTGCTTGCTGCGCCAGTTCGGCTCGCTGGCGTCCAGCATCTCCATGTCCACCTTGGTGATTCGGCGCTGATTGCCTTCTGCATTCGCAGGCACGTCGATCAGCACAGAGGCTTCCTGAGGCAGCGCCTGCTTGGATCCGGCTACCGGGATGAACTGGAAGTTCGAAGCCGTCACGTCCGGCCGCACGCTGTGAATGTCGCGCTGCGCCCGGTTGACGAAACCCGCCACGTCGGTAGCCGGGTAGCGGTCGCCGTTCAGGTCGTTCAGGTTGCGCTGCACCTCGCGGATGATGTAGGCGGACGTGGTTGCCATGTCAGAGCCCTGCTTTCGTCACGCGGTGGTGTTTCGAGCGCATGAAGTTGAGGTTCGCCGCGTAGTTGATGCGGCTCATGAACGCCTGACCATCCACTGCAGCCTGCGTCATGTCGAACCACGCGGTACGCGGCATGCGCTGCAGCATCGCCCTGGCGCCGGCTGCGATGGCGTCGGAGTACATCGAGAACACCTCATCGTCCACACCGATCCCGTCCGCCGAAGGCTTGAGGTGCAGCGTCATGCTGATCTCGTCGGCTGCGGTGGGCACCGGGAAGATGCGGTATTCGAGCTGGTTGTCCTGATACAGCGTGTCGTCGTCGGGCGTGTTGCTGTCCCAGTCCTCGGGCAGATCGTCCGAGGTCTTGATGTCGTATTCCTTGCCGTTGACGCGCACGCGGCCGACCTTCACCAGCTCGGTGCCGAACGGCATGTCGAACTCGAACAGGGTCTGGCCGGAGACATAGACCAGTTCGGTCTGCTTCCAGCACAGCGTCTTGTGGCAGAACTCGCGCGCCGCATCGATCAGGGCCGTGTCCACGACCGGGATCGGGCAACCCAGCACGTAGGGCATCACACGCGGGTGGAAATCGACCCAGAGCTTCATATCAGCTCTTCACGGGGAATGCTTCGGCCAGCTTCTGGCGAATCTTCTCTTCGCCGGAGTTGCCCACGGCGATGTCGAGTTCTTTGGCCAGGGCTTTAAGCGTGTCCTTGTCGAGGCCGTCCAGTGCGAGCGGGCCGCTGGAGGTCTGCATGACGTGCTTGCCGGCCAGCTCTTCAGGGCCTTTGTCGCCTTCCGGTGTGGCGACTTGTTCGTGATCGGGTTCGACCGGGATCGGTTGCACCGTCACGGCATCGGTCAGCGTCAGCGCTTCAGGCTCTTTCACAGCAGCACCATCGATCAGGGAAAACACGTCCTGGTGCTTGAGCATGCGAGCGCACAGACCAGCGTCTTCGATGTCGTGCTCAACGCCTGGCCCCCAGGTCTTGCCGGTCTCGCCCTTGAATGCGTCCTCAAAGCCCTTGAGGCCAACGTACTTGATCTTCATTTGGTGCTCCTGTGAAAAAGCCCCCCGGCCTTGTGGGTCGGGAGGCTTCTCGGTTCCTGCTTACTTCACGCCTTCGGCAGCGCCGACAGCGATCATGCAGATGTCGCCGGCAGCGAACGTGGCCGAGTTCGTGGCGATGGTGATCGTCACGTAGACGTCCTCTTCGAACTTGATGGGTTCGAAGGAGCAGTGCAGCGTGCCGCCACCCTGCGCCGTGGTCTGGCCGGCGGCGGCAAAGTAGGTGGCATTGGCCGACAGCGAAGAACCGGTGGTAGCTGCGCGGTAGCCCACGCTGAACACGATTTCCGGGGTTCCGGTGTCGAGGTCATCGCTGCGGATGTCCAACATGCCCAGGCGCAGGCCAGCGGGCAGCAGGAAGTTCACCACGTCGCCATCGGTGGGGTTCGCTGCCACCGAGTAGGTGTCATCGATCATCACCGCGCGGCCGTCGCCGGGCATGTTCTGAGGCGCTTTGGCCTTTTTGCCGTAAAGATGTGCCATGTTTGGCTCCTATGAATGTGAGGGGTTGGAAGCAGCGGGCGTCAACCCGCCGCTGTGTTCATCAGACGTTGCGCTTGCGCACCACGCTGTTGATGACGGCCACACCGAAGTCGGTGGGCTCCAGATCGCCATCGGCGTTCGGCAGGCTCCAGCGGAGCTTTTCTTCCACGCCCATGATTTCGCCGGCCAGTTCGAGGTTGCGCTCGAAGTTGGTGCGGGCTTCCAGCAGCGAGTAGGTTTCCTCGCTGGTCTGGTTGCCACCGGAAACCACGGCCAGGGCTTGGGCGCCCAGGAAGATCGAGGTCGCCACCTGGTGGGTGGTGGACAGGCCTGCGGCCACGGTCACATCGGTCTCGGTGGCCGTCAGGCGGTTGGCCGAGGTGATGTGCTTGACCAGATCGCTCGCGTCGTGGCGGATGGCGTACTGCATCTTGCGGTGCAGGATGCCGTTCCAGAAGATCGGCGCGCCACTGAACAGCGGGTGCTTGCCCAGTTCGCCGTACTTCGCGCGCTGCATGGCTTCGGCTTCGAACTTGCGCAGGTTGCCGGTCGCCGTGGTGTCGGTCAGCAGAGCGTCCCAGGCCAGGGAGTCGTGGTACATCACGCCCTTGATCGGGTCATCGCCAGCGGCCGGGTCACCGGGGATCATGATCGGCGCCATGCGCACGGTCATTTCGTCCCAGATCGCAGCGAACTCGTCCAGATGCGACAGCTTCAGGGCGTCGGTCGTGGCCACGGAAGCCAGTTGCGCGCCGCCTTGCGTCAGGCTGGAGCCGTTGACCACCCAGTGGCGGTTGTAGGTCGGTGCCTTGATGGCGTTGACCATCATGTCAGCGAACTCGGCATCGCTGGCCAGGGGCAGAACCCAGTCGGTGCCGTCCTGCTTGCCGCGAGCGCCGGCCAGGAGGGCCAGGCAACGCTGCCAGCGGAACGCCGGGATACCTCGCTTGAGCTGGGCCAGGGCATTCAGGCGCATGCTGTGGGGCGTGCGTTGCTGAGTCATGCGACCGCCAGCGGACACCGGGATGGTGGCCATATCGAGCGTGATGTCCTTGGAGCTGTACTTGAGCGCGGCGCCTTTGCCTTCGGCGTTGGTGTCACCCATCACCGGGCGCAGCTTGACAACGTGTGCGCAGTCGATCTGCACCACATCGCCAGGGCCTTTGCTCAGTTCATCGACGCGGACGATGGGCATCTCGGTCGTGGACTGCTGCTTGAGCTTGCGCATCGCGCCGTCGTGGGTGGGCATCGGGCCGGTCAGGGCCGTCATGGGGGTTGGCTGGCGAACAGCCATGGCGGACAGTGCCTTCGAGAACTGCTTGTTCGCGAGTGCGGAGCCGCGGGGAACGGAAGTCTGGGACATGGAAAACTCCTAGATGGATGTGTCCCCTGCCTTCACTGCGTGGCCGACAAACTGGCGAGGACTTCCTCGTCGGTCATACGGCTGTAGTTCAGGGTCGGGGCGGATGCGGGTTGACCACCGCCGAAGTCGCTGATGCTTTTCGGCCTAGCGGGCTTGAGCGCAGCAATGGCGGCGGCGGGATCGGTACGTGGTGCGGGTGGTGCCGCTGGATTGGGAGCAACGGGCTTCACACCGAACGCGCGCTTGGTGCGTTCGACGGCTTCAGCGAAGCGTTCAAGAATCGGCTTTCCGGCCCAGTCGGGATCGACAAGCAGCGAGGCGTCGTAAGCGATGGCGCGCTGCAGCTTGTCTTGTGCATCTGGGTCGTGCTGCCAGTTCAGGAGGTCCGGCACTTGGTCCACGAGTTCCTGCATTGCAGTGTTGAACTCGATGGGTTGAAACTCGGTGCTGGTGGTCGCTGGCTGCGGCACTGCGGCGCGCGTCTCGGCGATCTGCTTGGCGAGTTCCTGCTGTTTGACGTAGAGCTTGTACTGGGCCGGGAAATCGACTTGCATCGATGCCAGCTCTTCCGGGGTGAAGTCCTGCTCGCTGGCGGCAACGGGTACCGCCTTGCGCAGTTCTTCGATTTCCTGGCGCGCCTTTTCGAGTTCCGCCTTGGTCCGCGCCTCGGAGCGGCGTGCGGCGCGCAGTGCGGCCTTCACATCGCCTTGAGGATGTTCCGTGGCGGGTTTGTCGTCGGAGGGCTTCACATCGGACGGTGCCGGTGCGCTCGCGTCAGGCGTGACAACTGGTGCAGGGTCTGGCGTTGCCACTGGGGCGGCGTCGGCCGGTGCACCGTCTCCCGTGGCTGCATCGACGGCTTGCATCTCACCGTCGTCGTCGGCCAGGATGGCGCTCAGGATCTGTTGCTCTTCACTGTCAAACGTGGGGTGTGCGGATTCGTTCACTGGTTGCTCCTGTCTCGTTTACGGTCGATCACCGAGCCTTGCGGCACCGTCCTGATCCACACCCGGCGCGTGGACGATTCGCTTCCGGGTGGCTTCCGCGGGGTACACATCCATGCAGTGCGGGGCTGCGGGATGGCGCAATGCAAAAAGCCCGCACTGGGCGGGCTCTTGCGATTGATGGGGGTGGATGTCAGGCTGCGGCTTCTGCCAGCACCTGTTCCAGAATCTGGTCTTCGTTGGCCGCGGCGTCGGCGCGTATGGCCTGCTCGGTCTTGGCCATGGTTTCGGCGACGTTCGCCTGAGGTTCGCCGGCTTCGATGCGCTGTTGGATCAACGCGGCGTTGGCCAGGGCCTGCTGTGCACTGGCCCGGTTGCGCTCAGCAGCGGACACCTGAACGTCCAGCGTGGCAGCGGCGAGTTGTTCCTGTTGCTCCATCTGAGCCTGCTGCATGCCTTGCTGCTGCTTCTCGGCGTTGGCCACGGCTTCCTTGTCGCTCGGGTCGGGCAGGCCGGACACCTTGCGCAAATCGGCGGCGACCTGTTCGCGGTTGTTGACGCTGGTCGATTCGATGTAGGCCGGGGCCAGCACAGCGATGGCCTGCGGGTTGTTTCCCAGCGCCTGGATGATCTGGGCAAGCTGCTGCTGGCTCTGCTGACGGTAAGCTGGGGTGTTCGGGACTTCGGCCAGCGAGGTCTTGATGTGGGCGTCACCGACCTGATTGACCGGCATGCCTTCTGGCGTCCAGTCGTTGAGCACCACCACGCGGCGGGTCTTGCCGGTGCCGACCGGAACCTGTGTGCGCTCGCCCTTCAGGTCTTCCAGAATCTCGTCCACAGCCAGCTCGAACGCGATGCGGCGCGCATAGCTGTAGTTGTCGTTCATCTCTCCCATGGACTGCTCGCCCTGCTCGATCAGCATGGAGTTGGCAATCCCGGACTGCACCTGAGCGCTGCCCAGTTGGTTGGTGTAGCGGCCGGCCGTGGCCTGGATCAGTTCCTTGCTGTCGGCCATGATGGCGAACTGCTCGGGCTGCATCTGCAGGTCGTTGCGGATCTTGATGGCCGTCTGGTTGCGGTTCTGACGGTTCGGGTTCGTGATCGCCACGAAGTCCGGGCGCATGACGTTGGCGGCGATGTCGTCAATGGTGTTGAACTCGGTGTCCAGCGCATCGCTGTCCATCTCAACCTGGCGGGCCTTGAGCATCCACTGAACGCGCAGTCGGCGCTCGTTGTATTCGTCCTGCGGCGCGATCATGCCTTCGATCAGGCCGTAAGGGCTTGAGTCCTCGTCGTCTCGGAAGGCGAAGAACGGGACATAGGGGAAGTGGCGCTTCGTCGTGCCTTCATCGATCAGTCGGTGCGGGCCGGCGTACAGCGCGCGGCGCACCTGGCTGGTGATGCCCTTGGACAGCTTGACAAGACCGCGGGCAACTGCTTCGACGTGGCGCGGGTCCTTGGCGTCGTAGGGCACATTGCGCCCGCCCAGGTGCAGCACCACGACTTCAGCCGGCACACGGTACCAGACCTCGTACAGCCGGATCATCTTGCGCGCGCTGTCGAGCCAGTCCCATTTCTTGACGGTCAGGGCGAAGCGGGATTCGTTCTCATAGGCGCTGGCTAAGTCGTAGCTCTCGGGCTGGCCCAGATGCGATCCGTCGTCGTCCATGCCTTCTGACCAGCCGGAAACGCTCTGACGCAGGATCGCGCGGTGTTCCGGCATCCCGGCTTCCACCTCATCCAGATCGACCATGCGCGAGCGAACCACCCAGCGGCAGCGGTGATCGAGCGTGACGCCCTTCTGACCGCGCCAGTCCCACCACATTTCATCAACCGGCACGGACTCAAAGCGGTACGGGTAGGCCAGCGGGTCGCTGCTGCGGCTCACATGGACCCAGCCAAGGCCCTTCTTCACCATCGAGGCGTAGGCTTCCGAGACGGCCATGTGGGCTCGTGTCTCGCGCTCCAGTTCCTTCAGCTTGTAGCTGGTGACTTCGGCCACGTCGGTGTGGCTGTCGTCGTCGGCTTCCACCTTCACGTCGGTTCGGCTCTTCGCTTCCTGGCCCAACACCGAGTTGATGACCGGGCGGATCAGGTTGATCGCGCGCTCTTCAAGGTCTTCCTGGCGGATGTTCCAGCGCTGGGTTTCGCTCAGTTGCTTGCCGTCGTAGTAGGCGTTGGCCAGCTTGGCGCGAAGCCTCCATTCAGGCTGCTCCATGCAGTCGCGGAGCATCCTTTCGAGGGCGAAAAGTGAGAACGCACCTTTCCCAGCGAAGTCGCGCGACGTGTCGCCGGAGCGGTCTTCGTAGGGGGTGGTTGGTTTCATCAAATACCTCGTCTGCGTCGGAACGCTGCAGCGCTCGACTTGCTTTGTGTGAGTCCGCGCATCTCGCGGTAGGCCTTTGCAACCTCTTCGGTGTCCGTCGAATGGACCGTGATCGCCGCAGTGCCTTCGCCGCCACCCAACATGAGGTATTGGCCGGCTTCCGCGCTGTGACTGAAAGAGTTCTTCTCAGGCACGTCGCGATAGCGCTCTTCGCCGGCAATCTGCATGCGGCGGAACTTATAGGCGCCCTGCATGGCCTTGCGGGTCACCTTGCAGTCGCTGTGGATCAGGAAGCCTGGTTCACCATCAATCAGCCGGCGCAGCGGGTTCGCCACAGCCTCGGTTCGGATCGCGAAGTCGTTCGTGTGCGCCGGCTCTGACTTGAGCCCGTTGGCCTCCAGAAGCTGGAACACTGTGCGCTCTTCGCTGTCGCCGACCTGGCGCTGATCGCCGGCCGGGTCGCCCGTGATGCGTCCAATCGTGAAGCCTTCCAGGCGCTCGCGGATGAAGTCCTTCAAGGCGTTGGCGAAGCGGATAACCCCGGTGTCGGTGGTCACCAGCTCATGCCGCCAGCGCCATTGCCCGTTCACCATGCGTTGACCGAAGATCGCGGCCGGCGTCAGACCGAAGTCCAGGCCGATGTGCACCGGCAGGCCTTTGACCAGCTCGAAGTCCTTACAGTGCACCGAATCTCGATAGTCCGGGTAGACCGGCTTGCCATCGGCCACGAAGCCGTATTCGTTGGCCAGGTTGACCTTGATCCAGCTTTCCGACTTGCCCTGTGCTCCCTTGACGTAGTATCCCAGCGGCAGGTTCTGCACGTTCTCGGCCAGCGGGTTCAACTCCCACGGCGCATCGGCGCTCTTGCGGGTCAATCCGCCCGGCTGCTTCAGGAACAGCCAGCCCTCGGGTTTGAGTTCTTCGCTCAGGCGGTAGAGCCAGTGGTCGGTGTCGGGTGCATTGGTGTCTCCGAACATCCCGTACCACGTCGGGTTCATCGGGAATCGGCCGATCCGCAAGTCCACCATCTCCAAGATCGGGAACATCAGTTCCTTGACCTCGTTGAGCCATGCGAACGTGAGCTGCATGCCGCGCAGCTTCTTGACGTGATCCGGTCGGTCCAGCGCCAGGAAGATCATCTCGGCGTCAACCGTGGTGCCGTCGTCCAGCTTGAACTTGAGCCGATGGGTCGGAGGCTCCAGACCACCCTTGGAGAACTTCCCCAGGTCGCCGAACATCTCCAACCAATCCTTGATCGTCGTACCGAACAGGTCCGGGTAGGTGTTCCGGATGGCCAGGCCACGAGTTCTTCGCACGCCTTCTGCGTCGGGCTCCTGATCCAGCATCACGCGGAAGCTCTTCCAGCAGCTCGCGTTCGTCTTGGACGATCCAAGCGGGCCGGTGATGATGGTCCGCTGCTCTTTGCTCAACAGGTAACGCTCAAGCGTCGGCCCCTGTGGCTTGTAGGCGTACTCGATTTCAGCCATTTTCAGGCGTTTTGAATACTTGAGAATTACACGCACTGCCTATGCAATGGTGTTTTCCCGAGATTTCCGAGACCTGAACGGCGCGCACTGAACACATTGGTATCAATTCACGCCTTGCCGGTGAAGTCTTTGACTCGGACGGTCGGCATCGTCAGCTCGATCTTGTCGTTGTACAGACCCATGTGCCGGAACATCTTGTCCATGGCCGAACTCTTGTCGTGAAGCTTGACCTCAAGGCCATCCTTCGTCTCTTTGATGCCGGCGAACAGGCTGGCTGCGGCCTTACTGACCTTGCTGGTGTCCTTGAACACTGTGCGGCCAACGCCTTCGCCGAAGCATTCAGGGCATTCAGGGTTCGCTTCCAGCCGCTTGTCGTAGCCGATTCCGCCCTGCGGATCGAACTCACCGGGAACAGGCTTGCCGTCCTCAATGGCCTTCTCGCACCTGTCGGAGTAATCCGCCTCGTAGCGCTCAAACTCGCCGGCTGTGCGCTGGTAGCGGTGATCCTTGCCCCAGCAGTGCCTGCAGCAGCCGACGCGGTATTCCATGAACTCGCGCGGGTCGGCGGTCATGATCGCCCAAGCCTCCCGCAAAGTAGCTTCTGCCGATACTTGTGCCGCTTCAATGGCCGGTTTCCTCAAAGCCGTGATACGTGCTGCAATCTTGCTGTCATCAATCAGGTCTTTCGCCCTGCGATTGATCGTGGCTGTATTGCTCTTGGATGCGTCGTATGCCCTGCGATAAGCCTCGCTTGCGTTCCCTGTTTCAAGGTACGCGATGCAGAACGCTTCCTGCTTTGGCGTGAGCGTCGATGGAGCGGGTGCTGATGCCTGCGGCTTGGCCTTTGTCGAACGTGAAGGCTTGGTTCTGCTTAATTTTTGAGCAGAAGCCAGTTTCGCAGCCAGTTTTGACATCTCAGAACGCGGCGATGCGCTCGGCCAGGACGGAGCTGAGTTGGCGCTGCAGGTTCAACTGGCGGACCAGGCGGTGCTGTTCGGCGAGGTCGAGCGAGCGGAAGGTGTCCGAGCCGGTGAAGGCGTGCAGGCGATCGATGTTACCTTCCAGATCAAGGCGCTCGGCGATGACTCGCATCTGGTGCAGCGGCTTTTCAGTTGCATCGAGCACCTTGACGGCGTTCTCTTCAAGGAACGTCATCTTCCTTCCGCTGCGCTTGCTGCAGACGTGAAGGCGGTGGAACTCCACTCCATCAACGCTGTCATTCTCCACGTCTTGCACAACGAATTTTCCCCATCCTGGCTCTCCTTTGAACTCGACGGTATCGCCGACTTCGAACCGGCTGGCTTCGATGGTTTCGCTCATGGCTCAGACCTCTGGGTGTAAAAAAGCGCCCGGGTCCGGGTGGTCCGGTATCCGGGCGCTGTGAAGGGCTGCGCGTGAAAAAGCCTGTGAAAGCCACGCAACCAGGAGACTCTGTTCAGGGCAGGCCCGCCACGGCGACCGGGGGATTGGTTACCGGTGTTGACCGTGGCGGGTTCTGCTGGGGTGCCGGGGGTTTGCGCACCTCGGCGATTGGGCCGATTGGACCCGGCTGGCGCCCAGCCTTGCCTTTCCGCATTCCTCTGAGCAAGGGCGGATCAGTTTGTGCTGCTGGGGTTTGAATGGCGGGCCGAGGTGGAATCGAACCACCAACCTTCGGTTTTGGAGACCGACGCTCTGCCAGTTGAGCTACCGACACACGATGAATTCGGAATCCTCTGACCCCTACAGATAGACGGGGTTTACGAGGCGGCGGCTGGGGCGTGGTCTTCTGAGCGAGATCCTCACTCGGCGCCGTTGGCGCTTTGACATCATCCAGCCGGCTGTCACCGAAAGTTGGCGGGCCTGCGATCCTCGCGCGCGCTCGCTTAGGGCTGGTCGTGGGCGTCGATTGCCACGGTTCAGCTTGCTTTGGCCCAGAAACGGGAAAACCCGCACGGGGCGGGCTTCTGTGATCTACCGGGTTTCGCCTTGCCAGTGCTGGAGTTTCCCGTGTCCTTCTTCGGGGATTGCTCCCCCGGCTGGCGTCGGCCTGATGGCCTTTCGTGTTATCTGGCTCCGGGCGCTTTCACCCAGATGCGTTGTCAGGCTCTACCCTGCTCGGATGGTGGCCGGCTCTGTGGCCCCGACTCGTTGTTTTCGCAGACTACCGAAAAACACCATCGCGACTGCGGGCTGCCACTGGCCAGTGCGCTACCGACGGTATCCCGGATCTGCCAGTGCCCCGGCATTCACACGTCCCGTTCTCGCTGCCAGCCCGCATGCGTGATGGCCTTCGTTTGAAGGCGGCTGACCATCGAAGAGGACGGTTTACCGTCATCGCCTGGGGCCAGCTGTCAGTAGCGCGGAACGAATCAAGTGCTACCGGTGGCAGGATTCTATGCGGTGCTGTTTTTTTGTGCAACTGGTTGTTTCTGCACGTCGCCAACCTCGTCCATCCACATCGCATCGGCTTCCAGGCCTTTGAACTTGTGGCTGGGTTTGTCTGGTGGCGTCAGGTGAATCCTAGGAAGCCTCTCAGCAGTTTCGTCTGGGATGATCTTGATCCCGAAGATGTTGTTGAACGGGCCGGTGGACTTTTCATGCCTGAACCTATCGCGCAGTTCGTTGATGTCGTCTGGGTGCATGCGTTGTTCTGTCTGGATCGGCGGCAGGGCGTCCATCGCCCGCTTTGCTTCGACCATCCGGGCCAGGATTTCGGTCGCGGTGCTCATATTGCAGACCCAGCGAGCGCCCTGGCATCCGCCAGGGCGTTGTGAGGGATGGCCGATGTGGTAGCGGTGTCCGGGAGGTCGCGCCGCACCTCGAAGGTCATTCGGTCAGGCCCGATCCGATCACCCGGAGCGTACTCCAGAAAGTTGCAGAAGTGCGCGATGTCCCCGGGCCAGTCCGAAACGATGTGCACGCAATCGAATTGGCGCAGGAAGCTGTCCAACGAAGCGCGCAGGGCGCTATCCCGCTCAGGCTCTTTCCCGAGATACGGCATGACGTGCTCTTTCACCCACCAGCCAGGGTCATCGCAAAAGCGCACGCCGTACCACTCGCATCCATCTTCAGCCACCAGTGCCAGAGAAATCAATGAGCCTCGGTACTCATTGAACTCGGTGTCTATCCACATTTTCATGCCAACTGCCTCCGAATTTCAATCTCAGCGAAGCTGTACGCGCCGGCCATGGCGTGCATCAGGTCGGCGGCGAATTCCTTCTGCGTGAAGTCCAGCCCTACGGCGTCCTTGGCCTTCCCAGATCCACCGCAGCGCCGGCAGATGTTCTGAATGCTGCCATCGTACCCGCCGATCAGGCCGGTGCCGCTGCACGTTTGGCATGTCGGGCTCAGGAACGAACCCAGGCACCCGCCTACGATGGCGGCGATCTGCTTGTCAGACAGCATCACCCGGCGCTTTGTCGCGCGGTCCAGTGCCCACAGGTGCAGCGCTTCCTTGGTTTCGCGCAGAGTTCGCAGCTCCATCAGGATCAGCAGCATGCCGGTCAGGTCGTTGTCGGCCGTCCTGCGCACGTCTTGGGCCACGGAGTCGTATTCCTGCATGAGCCTGAGCAGCTTCGGGCCGATGCCGTGCACCATGCCTGCGGCTGCGATCATGTCCACATCCCCCTGCCGGTGCTCGCTCATACCGAGGTGACTGGTGTGCGCGGCGCGGGCGTAGCGCTCGGCTGTTGTGGGTTTGTCGTCGCTCATGCGCTGCCTTTCTTGTGTTGGGATATTTTTTTCGACCACTCGCGCACACGCGCATGGCCGGCTTCCTCGTTGCCTTCGCCGAACATCTGGCTCAGGGCCTTGGCGTACTCCGGGGACTTGATGCCGGCGCGCTTGCTTTCGAACAGCTCACGGCCCTGGGCCAGTGCGCGGGCGCTGCATTCATCGCAGCCGGCGTGGAATCGCCCGGTGGTAGGGTTGTGGCTGGCGTGTCCGCAGGCTTCGCAGGTCACATCTGACCTTTCAGCCTCATGTTTTCTTCGCGCAGCTCGAACACCAGCTTTTCCAGTGCCATGGTGTATGCCGCTTCATGGCCTTGCTCTCCAGTGAACTGGTCGATGCGATAGATCTGCTCGCGCAGCCACCGCTGATCTTCTGTTTCGGTCTTGATGAGGTCGGCCGGGATGTCTTCGTAGACGGGTTCGATCATGTTGGTACTCCTGTTAGAACTCTTGCGCCAGACTGGCGTGCACGTTGTCCCAGAACATCCGGTCATCGACGCGCAACAGATAGCCCTCGTTTGCTTGGTCACCGCCTTGGCTGGCGATGTGGGCGGCACATGTCCAAGCCTTCGCGGTGTCGGAGTCGGCGGGTTCGCAGCGGTCCAGTTTTTCCAACGCCAGCAAGTGAGGACATTCGCGGGTCTTCACACCAAGGCAGCAGGACAGGTGGTTGTCCTTCACCGGTACGGGTGCCTGCATGCTGCACTGCTGGTGCGTCTGCGGAAGAGCGTTCTCGCGCTCTTGGCGGAACAGCATCACCATGCGCGGCACCTCGTCGGCCATCTTCAACCCGTCGTACATGAAGCGCGCTTCGCTCCATTCCTTGCCAGCCGCGCGTTGGGCGTCTTGATGACGGTTCACAGCAGCGTGCCATTCTTGGTTCAGCGGGTATTTCAATCGGTCCATGTTGTTGCTCCTTAGTTGTTCAATGGGTTGCTTCGCGCATGGCTTCGAGAATCTTCATCCGGGCCTGAGTCGCCAGAACCATCTGCTGCGGGCTGCTGGCCTGCAAGATGGCCTCATAGACCAGAATCGCTTCACCCAGCGCCAGTTGCTCCGGGCGGGTGGTCGCCCACTTGCCCAGCGTGTTGCGGCGGGTCTGGATGCTGCGCAGCGCTTCTGCACCGGCCCTGCAGTCGGCCACCGGCTGGCAGTCATCACCACCGATTTCGATCGATCGGATCAAGGCAACGCCGATGGCGTGCGCCAACAGGTCGAACTCTGCGGATTCCTCGGGCTTGAGCTTGTGGCTCACCAGAGCACCAAGCGCGCGGTTCACGATGTTGCGGGCGTTGTCGGCGGCGTCCTGCGTTCCTTCGAGCCAGCTACCGGGCAGCGGTTCATCGGTGTAGGATCGGCAGCGCTGCAGGGTGTTCAGGAACTCGGCGCCATTGAACGTCCTGGCGGCGGGGTTGCCCAGTCGCTTGCGGGCGTAGGCTGTCATTTTCTTGCCCATCAGCGCGCTCCCAAGCCAGAGAACGGGTTCGCCCTGCGGAACCGTCCAGCCTTGCCAAGTCGGTAGGCGGAAATCAGTGACTGGTCCACACCGAGTTCCTTTGCAAGGTGCACACCCTTCTCTTCACCGTCCATGATTCGAATGATCGCGGCGTCGTCAAGTTTCCCAAGCCTCTTTGTCTGGGTCGCGGATATCTTCGCGGCGCGCGCTTCCTGATTCGTGTTCTTGCGCGTGCGGATCAACATCTTCGACTTCGTGATGTTCCTGGCGTGCTCAGGGTTGACGCACCAGCTGTTCTCGCATGATGTGCTGGCCACATGGCCCGGTGGCGTAGGTCTGTCTTTCAAACCAGCCATGATCAGCGCGCGCACGGGACGGCGGATTCCCTGGTGGTACATCATTGGAACGCTTCCGCTGGTGAACGAACCGCCCCACTCCCAGCAGTCGCCGCACTCTTTGCTTCGTGAACGGATGACTTGCAGCAGGTACGGGCCTGAGAGGTCTTTTGGCGGGCCGATGAGGCCCTTCTTTTTCGGTGTGCTCATGCTTCATCCACCCGGCACGGCGAAGGGTTCTCATCGAACCGCACCGCCTTGATTGTTGGGAATCCCTTCCACATGCACTTCATGATCCGGTGCCGGCCATCCATGATTTCTCCGTCTTCGTCCAGAATGATCGGCATGGCCAAGTCGGCGGCTTCGATGGCCTTGATGTGCATGACCAACTCGCGCATGGTCAGTTTGTTGTAGTAGTGCCAGACGTTCAGGTGAGCGAGCGGAACTTCCATCACGGGGAGGTCTTTCGATAGCTCGAACAAGCGGGGCACGCTCCAGTGGTGCCGCCCGATCTGAGACATCTGGTCTACGGGGTCGGTCCAGGGTTTGATCTTCATGATCGGCTGATCCTCGTCATCTTTCCGCAGTGGTCGCACTTGGTTTTTGAACGCTCTGCCAAGCGTTTCATCTGGTCTTGGTAGGTCGCTGCTGACTGCATCCATTGGCTCTCTTGCTTCATCAGGTTTTCCAGAACGAACATCGGGGACACCTCTCCGCCACAGGAAAGGCACTTGCACTTTCCGCCTTTGACATTGACCTCGAAAGGCCCTCTCCAATGGCTGCATGTCCCAATGGGCACCGGCTGCAGAAAGGCCTCTCCTATCGGCTGGCGTTTCTTGACCGGCAACTTGAGGATGTTTTCCCCACTCACATCAACTGGCGGCAGGTTCATGCGGGCCACCTCGGGAGATTCGCAGGCCACTGGCCAGATTCTTCGATCTGCGCGCGGGTTTCGGCGGCCCACTTCCTGCCCATTCGGATGTGCTCAGCGCGGTCGATGAACAAGGCGTAGCGGTCGAAACGTGAGTGGCATCCCAGCGATCCGGGTTCATCGGCGCAAAGTGGCATGGCGCGTCTGTCATCCAGCTTCAAGGCCTTGCCCTTGCCTTCGTTTTCGTGGGCGTGCTGACTGCGGCCTTCGCGCCGGCAGTTCGCGCAAGGCAGCGCGGCCACCAGGCGGCGGTAGGGTTCGCTGCGCACCGGGTTTTCTTTCTCGATGGCCTCATGCACTGCGGTGACAGGTCCCATGCTGGCGTTGCGGCGCAGATGCAAAGGGATCGGTGTGTGGATGGTCCGCTTGCGCTCGATCTGCGGGCGCTTGAAACTGGAACGTTTTAGCGTCATGCGGCCTCCCTCATGGCATTGACCGCCTCGACAGCCTCAATGCGCCTACCGATCCAAGCGGCCACGGGTACAGCCCAGCTATTTCCGAGCGCCTTGTAGCGTATAGAATTTAGGCAATTCATCTGAAAGGGTTTTGTATGGTTCTTTGTTCGATTGAAGGCTGTGGTCGCAAGCACGCAGCTCACGGTTTCTGCTTGATGCACTACAAGCGCGTTCAGAAGCACGGGACGCCCGAATACCGATGGGGCGGCAAGGAAGTTGGTCGGCAATGCCTTCACTGCGATAGGCCCGTGACGGCTCGCGAACTTTGCGTTCGGCATTACCAGATGTGGCATCGACATGGAGATGCGCTCTTCGCGGACAGCAAGAAGGTTGATGGCATGGCTGCTGGCGAGCACATGCGGCGCGGATACAAGATGGTGACGCCTTCCGCTACGGCGCTGAAAGCTGTAAGCGCCAGCCTTGCGACGGTCGAGAAGACGCACAAGGCGCACGCCGCCAACTTTGAGGCAAAGGGGCTGCGAGATGGAAGCAGCAGGAGCCGCCGACAATGGGAGCATCGCAAGATCGCCGAGGCCAAGTCGGGGCAGATCGTTCACCATATCGACGGCGACCCGTTGAACAATGCAAGGGAGAACTTGCATGTGTTCAACTCCCCAGCGGAGCACGCGCGTGCTCACCGTTCGTTGGAAAAAGCCGCGTATGGCTTTCTGCGTTCGGGGTTGCTTGTGTTTGACGCTGAGAGTGGATGCTATCTACCAGTGCAATCCTCTCGCCAATCCACCTAGCTACTGGCACGGCCCAACTGTTACCCAAACTTTTATACCTTGGCCCATCCGGGCACTGGTCTGCTGGCTTCTTTCTCCATGGGATTTGTGTGTGGCCGGGAGAAAATCCTTGGAGTTTTTCGCATTCCTCGGGCGTAAGGCGGCGCACTTGCATCCCGGCTTGCGGTTGTACGGCGAATGGCGATTTCTCAAAAGCTCGCAAGCAATCCGTCCGGTCTTCACTGATGCCCATGCTGCTGGCATCGTTGCCGCTCTTGTGCATGTTGAATGCGACGGCTGTAGGGTTTACAGCACACAGTGATGGTCTCAACTCTTCCGAGCTGGCGCACTGCGTAGCACTCATGCGACCAGGGAACGCAATCGCAGGCGCATGCGCCCCAGCGGCCAGCGGGTGGCAAGGATCGCCCGCCTTCGGGTTGCTGTAGTTCGCTTTGCTGGTGATCTGGGTGGTGTCGAAACAGACCGCCTGCACCTCTGCCCGTGCTTCCAGCGTGTACGCATGGTCGGCCTGCACGCCCACTCCATCCGGTCCACTGTTTGGGTTGGTGCGCAGTGCGCCAGCCTGGATAGCGAACGAAACTGGCACCAGTGGCGTTCCGCGCCCCGTGCCGTCCTCACTGGCGTCAAAGCCCTCGCCGCGCAGGCTGTGCGCAACATACGGAGCTTCGTGGTTGCAGTTCAGCGTCGGAGCCATGTCGGCACCGATTTCGGCACCGGCCTGACCCGTGGCTACGCAGATAGTTTTATCAATCAGATGGCCGGCTCTTGCGTGATCGACATCGCTACCGCCTTGAGTGCTTCTGAGAGTGCCGGCGGTAGATCCTTTCCGCGCTTGTCGGCTCGGCGCAGGATGCCCTTGCAGGCTGTGGCGCTCAAAAAGAACCGCTGCGGCACTGCGCCAGTCTCCAAGACATCCGACAACGAACACACGGCGGCGGCGCTGGGCCACTCCAAAGTACTGAGCGTCCAGAACCCGGTAGGCGAACCCATACCCGAGTTGGCCCAGCATCCCGAGGAAGGTTCCAAAATCCCTTCCTCCGTTGCTGGACAGGACGCCGGGGACGTTCTCCCAAACCAGCCACTTGGGCCGATACTTTGCAGCAATGGCACCGTAGGTAAGCATGAGGTTGCCACGCGGGTCATCCAGTCCCTTTCGGAGTCCTGCGACGCTGAATGATTGGCAGGGGGTTCCTCCGCAAAGAAGGTCAATTGCATGGTCGGGCCAGTCCTTGAATTTGGTCATGTCGCCGTGGTTCGGCACATCGGGGTAGTGGTGGGCCAGCACGGCGCTGGGGAAGGGTTCGATTTCGCTGAACGCCACAGGCTTCCACCCGAGCGGCTTCCATGCGGAACTCGCGGCCTCGATCCCTGAGCAGACGGATAGGAATCTCATGCGGCCACCTCTTCCCGCTTCGGCGCGCGGCGCAAGTCGATCAGCTTCCCGGTGCTCGGGTCGATGGCCTTTTCAGGGATGTCGTGCTCCATCGACACCCCCCAAAAATAGATCCACTCGATCAGGTCTGCCATATCGCGCCCGCTCATTTCAGAGGTCTTGAGGAACACGATGTCGATGCCCTTTCCATCCAGGGCCGGCAGGTACTCGATGGCCTCTCCTTTGGCGCGCGACCATGCGGACACCGTGAGCCTCTTCCATTCATCGATCGATCGGTATTCGCCGGCCCATGGCACGTTCTTTGACAGCCATCCCAGCATTGCGTGAAGGCGCGCGCTGTGTTCTGCGCTGCGCTTGGCCGGGCGCACCACCAGCTCCAGCTTGTGGCCTGCGATGTTCATCGCCTTGCACCACTCTTTCACCGGGCCAGCAAGAACCTTGTGGCTCTCGACCCAGTTCGGCGTCAGGATGAAGGTCTTGTTCATGCGGCCTCGCTCAGTTCTTCGGGTTCACAGAGGTCAAAAAGAGTCGGCATCGAGAAATCGCGTTCAGCCGCCTGCAGGTAGTGCACCTGATCCTTGAAGTAGTCGGCGTTCAGCTCAGACCCTGCAGCGCGTCGACCCTTCTTGATCGCGCGCACGCCCACCGTGCCAAGTCCGTGAAACGGGTCATAGACCACCTCGCCGGCCATGCTGTAGCGCTCGATCAGGCGGTCCACGATGTCGAACTGCAGGGGGCACACATGCTTCTCGACCGCGCGGTTCGCCTGCTCCCCATTGAGCGTGCGCATGCGGTTGATGTCGTGCCACACGTCCGGGTGATGCGACCCCGGCGCCAGGCTCATGAAGGTGGACGGAAGTGCGTTGCGATCCTGCAGTTGCTCACCAATGCTGACGTGCTTCTCGTAGTCGTAGACGTTGCGCAAGCTGTCCTCTGTGAAGAACTTGGCCAGCTTCGCAGGACCCATCTGCGCCATCTCTTCGGCGGTCATCAGGCGGTTCCCGTTGGAGCGCCAGAAGGCATGCGCATCAACTTGCCAGCGCGCCAGGCTGTATTCGCTCTTGTCCTTGCGGATCGGAGTGTCGGCGTAGCCGCGCGAGCGGTCGCTCTGTGGCTTGTGGAAGATCAGCACGTACTCTGGAGAGCCGACACCCATCTTGGAACCGTCCTTGCACATTTCGGTGTAGCCCAGGCGGTAGGTCTGGTTGTTCTCGCGCACCACGTCCGTGTTGACGGTGATCATCCCCATGTAGTCGAAGCCGTGCTTGATGCCGTGGAACAGTGCCTCAGCATGGAACGGGCTCACGGTCGGAATGCCGGCGCCGGTCACGTTGCCGAAGTTGATCCGGTCCTTGACGTGGCAGGCGTAGATGCGGCCAGGCTTCAAGATGCGCAGGAGTTGCGGTGTCAGGAAGTCCATCTGAGCCCAGAAGTGCGGGTTGCCTTCTGTGTGGCCGAAATCGTTGTAGCTCGGGCTGTACTCGTAATGGTTGGCAAACGGGATCGACGTGACGATCAGGTCCACCGAGTTCTCTCCACGGTGCGCAGCCTCGGCAACGCAGTCGTTGTGCGCCACGTCGAAGCGCTCGCCCTTCACTGCTGTGCGCGTGCAGCCGATGGTGCGTGCCAGCGTGTCCTGCATGGCCAGGTGACTCAGGCCATAGGTGCGGATGATTTCGGCCATCTTGGCCTGCATCTCGTTGTGCTGGTCCCACTTCTTTTGCAGCGTCGCCAACACCTCTCGCTCGCTCTCGGTGTGCACGATGTCGATGCGAACGGCGTGCTCTTGCCCGAAGCGTTGAACCCGGTGCAAGGCCTGGATGAAGTCATTGAACTTGAACCCGATGCCGGCGAATATTTCGCGGTGGCAATGGCGCTGGAAGTTGCAGCCACTGCCGGCGATGATCGGCTTCGTGGACAAGATGCGGTGCTTGCCATCGCTGAAGTCCACGATGCGCTGTTCGCGTTCGTCCAGATCCTGCGTTCCCCACACGCTCAGAGCTTCCGGGATGGCTTGTTGGATTGAATGGCGCTCGTCTTCTAGGTCGTGCCAGACGATGAAGTGATCTTCCGGCGCTTCGGCGATCAGCTCACGCACCTTCTCGACCCGGGCCGGCATGCTCTGGCGCTTCTCGGTTGCCGCGGCGCTCAATCCCATGGCCACGTCAGGTATCAGCAGGCCCTGGCCGTTCTTTTCCTCGCCGGCCGCGTCGTAGTCGCTGGGCACTTCGTGATACCGCACGTCCAGATCGGGCAGGGCGTACCCCTCGTCGCTGTGGCCAAGGTCGCTCGGGCGCTGGATGAAGACCGCCCAACTCGCAACCCACATCCAGAATTCCTGTTCCTTGTGCGGGTACAGCGTGAGGTTGCCAGCCTGTGAGCTGTCCCGCTGGAAAAAGCGCGTCAGGGCCTGGCCGGTGTCCATCACGCCCAGATATCCCGCGTAGTGAATCAGCTCCTTGAAGCGGTTCGGGCTTGGCGTGGCCGTGGCCACGAACTTGAATTCGACAGGCGCAAATGCCGGCAGGAACTCCTGATAGGTCTTGCTCCCGTAGCTGCGCAGCACGCTCGCCTCGTCCAGGCTGGTCGCACGGGCCTTGGACACGTCGAGCTTGCCGTCGCGGATGCTCTCGTAGTTCGTCATGTAGACGGTGCGCTCGTCGTCAATCTCGGCGTCGGAGCGGATGAACTTCAGGTCCATCGCGAAGTCGCCAGCAAAGCGCTTCACCACCTCCTGCTTGAACTCCTGGCGCACGCCAAGCGGCATGCAGATCACGCGCAGGCCTGGCCGATGGATGCCGATCAGGCGCATCAGCTCCAACTGAGTAGCGGTCTTGTGCAGGCCGAAGCTGGCGAAGATCGCGCGGTTGCCACCCTTCACGGCCCACTTCACGATGTCGCGTGTGTGCGGCTTCAGCTCCGGGTTGATCTGGTCGAGTTCAACGTCGAACCCATCGAAGCTGGCCAGCTTGATTTTGTTCCTCAGGAACTGTTCGTAGTCGCTTAAAATTTGTGCAGTCATAGCTTTTTGCTCAGGTTGAAGTTGTGATCAGAGGCCCCGCTGTTCGCGCAGCGGGGTTTCGTTTTTTGTGGTGTCGAAAAGGTCAGCTGTCTTGTCGTCGCGCGCTGGAGCTGCCTGCTTTGCGCCTGGCATGAGTCCCCACTTGGCAGCGCAGCGTGGGCCATATGCCGCATGGCCGTGCTTGACGGCTGGCTTCTTCAGGGGGCGGTGGCAGGCGGCGCAGATGGTCATGCGAGGCCCCACTGAATCAGCGCACCGCGCAGGTAGACCAGCGTGTAGGCGGCGACCAGAACCAGCAGGCCCCATGCACCAGCGTCCAGCGCAAAAACGAACCAGAACGGCTGTCCTGCGAGGCCCACAATCGGCGCCCACTTGCGCAGCGTGAGATTGCGGCCCATGGCGAACCAGATGCTTGTCAGGCCGAAGCCGGCCATGAGGAACTGCGTCATGCGACCTCCAGCAAGTCGGGCTGCACGATGGCCTTTACGATCTGCGAAATGGTCACGACAAGGCAAGCCTCGCGGCCGTCCGGCTCCATCACCTCGCCGCTGTCGCGCCAGATGCATTTGTCATCGCCGAAAACGATGTCCTTGAGAGCGTCGTTAACCACCTTGCGGCAGTTGTCCAAGTCAAGGCGCTGCACAGAGTCAGCCCAGTACAACGGGTCAGCCTTGGCGCGCTTGGCCCAGTCCAGCGGGCGGTGCGGGTACAGCTTGATGTCCACCTGCACACGACCCTGCAACGGCTGGCGCACACCGGCTGCGCGCATCAACCATCCGACCTGTTCCTTGAACTTCTTCGCTTCTGGCGTGACGTAGGTCATCGCCATGGGCCGGCCACCCTTCGGCGTAACCACGCGGGTAGCCCAGTACCTATTCGCACTGATCGGGTACGGAAGAGTGACCGTGATACTCATGGCTCAGTGCACTGCTGCAGCTTCGGTACCGGGCACCACGCCGGCCGTGAAGATGTCGCCCGCGGTCAGCGGCGCTTCTTCCTCGTCCATGCCTGGCAGGATCAGGCTGGGCTCTTCTTCCACCTCGGCCTTCACCTCGGGCGGCGTCAGCGTCACGCGCACTTCCTGGCTGATCAGCATGGCCAGCTTGCCGATGATCTGTTCCGTCAAGCCGCTGTTGGCCTGCACGCGGAATTTCATGGACACCGTGCCGCCCTCTTTCAGCTCCAGCGAGAACTTGCCCACATTGACGGCCGGCAGCACGATGCCGACCTCTTCGTCTATGCCGTACTCAACAGCGAAGCGGTGCCCGACCATTTCGGTGCCCAGCTTCTGTGTGCCCAGGTTGTTGAAGCGCAGCAGCGGTTTGGCGCTGATTTCGAAGCCGTCCATCGTGGCCTGGCTGTCGTCGCCGGCTTCGGCGGCTTTGTAGAAGGCATCCAGCAGGCCGGGCTGAAAGTCGTCAAGGATGGTGTTCGGCGCGTCGTAGTTGATCGACAAGTCGATGGCGCTCACGCTGTCGTCGCCGTGTTTCTCGACGCGGGTGTTCAGGTTGCTCAGGGTGACGTAGGTCGGCTTCAGGAGGGAAAACATGGTGGTGCTCTTTCTCAGGTGGGTTGGTGGTGGGTGATGGGTCAGGCGAACTTGGCGAGGCGAGGTGCTTCGTACTCCAAGAAGTCGGCGCAGAGTTCATCTGTCAACGGGACGGATGCAGAAATTCGGTGAAGTCCAGCGATCACTTTCAGGCGTCCATATGTGGTCCCGCCGTAGCTGTCGAAGTCTTCCGTTGCCTGCTTGCACTCGCGCCCGGTGAACCGGTAGACGGTCCATCCAAGCGACTGAATTTCCTGCTGTCGGCGCTTGTCGGACTCAACGTCTTGGTGGTAGGCGGCGCCGTCGCACTCAATGGCGACATGCGCCTTCGGGTTTCCAAAGTCCACGAAAAAACGTCCGACCGGGTACTGCGGATACATGACGATGCCAAGCGACCGAAAGTCGGCCCAGAGCGCTTGCTCAATCGGTGTGAGCGTCAGGATTCCATCCCATGCGTAGGCGCCGATTCCAAACTTCCCGCGGCCTGCGTTCATGATTCGCTCGCTGTGCATGGCGTAGTGCGCGCGGATGGCGCTGTAGTTCTGCGTGTGCATGATCAGAACGCCTCTTCCGGTGTTTCGATGGCGGTCTGCAGATCGATGTAGGTCGGGCGCTGGCCTGCGTGTTCGAGGTACTGCTGCGACTCAGGGTCGAACCAGAATGCGAAGCTGCCCTCCCATGAGTGGTGGCGCTGCTTGGCTATGCGGACAAAGGCGTCCGGGTCGTCTTCCTTGCGGTCCTTCTCTGCCAGACCCAGCTTTCGCACGTTCTTCCAGCAGATAACGAGGTTGTCCACGAGGTCCACGATCTCGCTGGCGCCTTTCACGTCGAACTTGTCCGGGGCGCTGCGCTCGTTCTCACCCTTGCGCATGTGCACCACCAGATGGATGCCCAAGCCGGTTTCCTGCGCAACGCTGCACAGGTCGTTCACAAAGTCCTTTTGCGCGGTGTAGTCGTCGGTACCGATGCCGCACTTCATGAGGCTGTCGATCACCATGTGGTCGATGCCGAGTTCCTTGCGCATGTAGGTCGCAACAGCCAGGACGCGCTTGGTCGCAACACGTCCGACGTGGTCATAGATCCACAGGCGGTCATCGGTCCACTTGTGGAACTCGCGGATGTACGGGATCGCCGGCTTTCCCACGCCCGCGGCCTGGCGGCTCATCTTCGCCATGGACACGGCCGGCTTCATTTCAAAGCTGGCCAGGCCGGCGCGCTGGCCAATCTGCATCGTGTTCAACAGGATGTTTGACAGCAGCGTGGTCTTGCCGTGGCCGTTGATGCCGGCCCACAGCGTCACCTCGCCGGGGCGCATGTCGAACTTGTCGCGCATCTTGTCGTAGCCGGTGGGCACCCAATGGCCGGCAGAGTGCTCGCCATAGAAGCGGTCGATCACATCGGCGCACCAGTTCGATGCGGGTTTGACCTTGGCGCTTTCGTTCTCCTGCTGGTCGAAGTAGGTTTCAAAGTCGATGGTGTCGGGAAGAAGATTCACAGACGTGCTCCGGGTTTGTGGTTTTTGTGAAGAGCGGCCTTGATCCGGTAGCCCAGATCGGTGGCGCCCAGGTTGATCGGCTGCCACAGGAATTCGTGGCTTGCCGGGATGTCCATCACGGCCGGCCGGTGCCACCCAGATCCGCAATCGATCAGGTGGCACGTTTCGCCGTGAACGAAACAAAGCTGAAGCTCTTTCGGCCTGGCCTGCGAAATGCCGAACAACACCGCGTCAACGCGGTCGAACGGGGTCTTCGAGTTGGCCCAGACCACCACCTGCAGGTTGACCAGCATTCGCCAGTCCATGCGGTCGGCTGGCATGTTGTCGCGCACGAAAAGCGTCGTGCCTTCTGCGACGTTGCCCATCATCGAAACCGTCACCGGCTCGTCGGGAGACAGGCCGTTTTGCCGTGCTTCAAGCAGGGAACGGGCGTTGCTGGCGAACCATGGGCGGGCGTTCATGCTGCAGCCCTCGTCCAATCGGATGCGCCATCGGCGAATGAATCGTCGTCTTGCCACCGGCCCTCGTTGAGCCACGTCGAAGGGTGCGGGATGTACTGGCCACCATCCTTCAGCCAAGCCTGTGAACTGGCCTGATGGCGGATGGCCTCGACCATTTTTCCCAGCAGTTCGTCGTCGGGCCGGCGCTTGTCGAAAGCCTTTCGGGCTGCGTCCTTCCCAACCTTCCGTGGGTATGCAGTCCAAAATTCTCCGAACCTACGGTCAGCCCCCATCGGGGGTTGGGGGGTATCCGAAGATGAAGATGAAGAAGAAGAAGAAGGGGGGGGATATTCAAAGCCCGGAAGGGGGGTTGAAAGGGGGGTTTCAAAACCCCCCTTCTGGACCTTTGGACGGCCACCTTTCGACCCAGATTCAGCACCCTTCGCACCATGCTCTGCACCAGCCTTACCACCGTTTGCGCGAGCGTTCCTGATCTGCTCATCACGCACCATGCGCTTGTTGAAAATGATCCCGGCGTCAGTGGTTCTAGCTACGCCGTTCTCGATCAATTCGGACAGCATCTTGCGCACCGTGGCGACGTTCCCACCGATCTGATTGACGATCTGCTCGGGTGTCATGGGGCGCCCGTTTGTGGTCAAGTGCCCGTATGGCTCGCAGTCGTGCATCACGCAAATCAGGTCCATCCACAAACCTCGTGCGGCGAACGAGCAGGACCTCAGTTGAACGTCCTTGCGCCAGTCGGATGGGTAGAACTGGAATGCTGGGCGTTTCATGACAGCCCCCGAGCAAGTTCCATCGCCCGCACCATCTCAGGCGAGCGCAGCGCCACCAGGCGGCGTACCTCATCGAAGGCCTCGCGTGCCTTCTGGCTGTGCCCGGCGTTGACGTGCTTCTCAACGATGGCGCCAGCGGCCAGGATGGCGGTCTCCAGCTCATCAGGCGTGAGCGTCGATACATCCTGTTTCTGTATGTTCGATGGCGAACTGACAGACGCTGTTGAGGAAATCAGAGTACGTTGGTCGGAACTGCGTCCGTCCGATTTTTCGGGCTGAAAACGGGCGTGCATCAGATTCCGCCCCGCTTGATCTGGTCGCCGCGGCTGCTGTTTCGCGGTCCGATGGTGATCGACTGCGGAGCGTTGTTCAGCAGCTTCTTGCCGCGCTTGGACAGGCCTTTGAGGGTGGCGTGACCGAAGCCTGTACCGCGAGCCTTCTGGGCTTCCTTGGAGTGATCTGCAGCGTTCTGCTTGCGTGCCAGCGTGGCCTTTCCGGCCTCGACCGGATCGTTTGCATAGACAGAGTTCTTCGGGATCGTGAATCCGTTGTTGGTGGACTTCACGATGCTTGTTCCGGGCCAGTAGATGGGGTTCATGCTGCAAGTCCCGACAAACCGCACACCCCGACCATGCGCTGTTGTTCCATAGTGAGCACATGGCCCACACCGTACAAACTCGCACTCAGCAGGCGCTCGATGAAATCGCTCTCGGTCATTCCGAGTTCGTGACATCGGCGTGCCAGATCCAGTTTCAGTTCATCGGATACGCGGGACTCGACTCGGGCGCTGCGCTTGGCTCCGGTCAGGCTGCGTGCGTACTGGGTTTCTGTGTTGTTGCTCATGTTCTTGTCTTTGAGAAAGACCCCCAGCCGTCAGGCCGGGGGTTTGAAACACACCGGGCGCTCAGGGAGGAGAAGCGCCGCTACGGGGGTGTGTTCTTTCTGTCAGGTGACGGGTGCTGCAGGGCCTCGCAACTTGTTGCAGCTTCGGCACACTGGCTCGACGTGAAGCGGCTTGGAGTAGTCGCGGTGGTCATAGTCCGTGGCGCCATTTCCGCAGTCGGCGCAAGTGCAGGTTCTCGGATGCGGGAGAACCCCGTTCTTGATGGCTTTATTGACAGCCTGATGGGCGCCGCGTCCGGGATGGTTTCGCTGACGAAACTCAGCGCACTTGAGGCAATAGACGGCATGGAAATGCCGCTTGGAAATGTCGCAACCACAACGACCGCAAGCTCTTGCTGCTACTTGGCGCCGCGTCATTCAAACCACCGCCTTTGCTGTTTTTGTTTTCTTCGGCTCCGGGAGGTCCGGCCAGAACCTCCAGAAGTCATCCGGTCGGAGTTCTTGGCGGGAAACAGCACCACCGGTCTCTTTCTCGATGGCGACGGCGTACTCGGGTGCGCAAGGCTTGTATCCGTACATGACGTTCCGAAGGTGCCCAGCGGTCGTTCCGCACTTTTTCGCGAATGGCTCTCGCTCCGGCTCGGGCAAGTTGGATAGGTATGTTTTGAGGTCCATGCAGCCATTACACCATTCAGTGATATGAAGTGTCAACACCTTTTAGTGATGTCTGTGCGATGAACTTCGCGTATGAGCGACCTTGCCGCCGTCTACCGCGAAAACCTGAATGCCTACTGCATCAGCAAGGGGTGGGTGAGCGCGAAGAACGCAAGCCGTGGTTCTCCTGCTGAACTTGTGAAGCGTCTCGGAAAAACGTCATCGTTCTGGAGTGACCTCCTAGCCGGACGGAAGTCGTTCAGCACCGACCTGGCCTATGAGATTGAAGATGGTCTAGATCTGCCGCGCTTGTATCTGGCCGGCGATCAAATGGATTTCGTGGACGTGGCCCGGGTGGATGTGCAGATTTCAGCCGGGAATGGACGTGTCGTCGGGATTGAAGAGGTCGTCGGGCACTTGAAGTTCTCGGCGTCCTTCCTCAGAAGTTGTGGCGTGTCGCCGGGTGGCGCCCGCGTGGTCGATGTTCATGGCGCCAGCATGGAGCCCACGATCAAAGACGGCGCCGTGTTGCTGGTCAGCACCAACAACAGAGAACCGGTCGAGAACCAGATTTTTGCGATGGCCAGGCCCGGCGATGGGTTGATCGTCAAGCGCCTGGTGCGAACAGCAAACCATTGGGTTGCTCGATCAGACAACCGGGACTTTCAAGACTTCATCATTGACGACGGCGACCCCATCACGATCATCGGAAGAGCGGTGTGGATGGGCGCTCGGTTATAGGGCTGGACTTGTGGACCAAAAGAACTCTTTCCGATGGGTTGCATCTGCGCTCATCGTCGTCATCCTGACGGCATTTTTCATCGCTGTTTTCCTGAGGTTCGAGCTGGTTCCAACCGGAGCACATAAAGCCTACCTGCTGGACAGGTTGACGGGTGAAGTTCACTTGATCGACAACGAATACAAGACGCGAGTCGTGCCAGAAAAGTGACATCGGCAACCTGGCGGCCGCTCATGCGCCAGCATCTTGAGGGATTGAGTGAATGTTGAAGCTATTGAAGCCGGGGGCCCTGTGCGCCGCATCCTTGACCGTCGCCGCGTGCGCGAGCACTGGCATCATCCCTTTCTCCCAGGATACGTACTTGATCGGAAAGAAGGATGCCAGCCCAGGCAGGGGGGTTTCCCTTTCAACGAAGGCCGAGGTGCTCAAAGAGGCGCACGCGTTTTGCGCCAAGAAGGGGCAAGAGACAAGCATCGTTCGGGTGGAATCAACACCCACAGAACCGTTTCAATTTGGCTCTACAGAGCTGGTCTTCAGATGCGTTGCGCCGGGCGGATCGGCCCCCACGCTGATGAAGGACGCTGATCAAGTGATCGAGATTCGGGCGAAGTAGCAATGCACCGACTCATGCGCCGCGCTCTGCCATGGGCGTTTTTGTGCGCACTCCTGCTGGGCATCTTGTTGCAACTGACTGACTGAGCGCCGCGCACAGCGGAAGCCGCCTTCGGGCGGTTTTTTTTTCGCCTGTCAGAAGTTTTTTCACTATATGTCACCTTTTGGTGTTGACAGTGATATCACCGTCTGGTGTAATCTCCCCATCGGTTCCAAAACCCGCAGCAACCCGCAGCGGTGCCGACAGAGGGGTGAAACAAGATGAGCTACAGCAGCAATCCTGTCATCGATGCGATGCGTCACTACGACGCGCTCTATGAGGCATCGGACGCACAAGTCGAAGCCGAGTCCGATCTGGCCGGTGACTTTCTCAAGGCCTGCCAGAAGGTCGATGCGAATTCCCTGGCACCGTGGGCTGGCCGGGTGAACGATGACGAGCAGCGCAAGGCTTTGGGTCTGGACTGGTCGGCGAAGAACCTTCCGCAGCGCCAGCAGGCCCTGCACGAGGTCATGGTCGAGTCGCTGGACTACCCCGATGGCCCAACGATGTGCGAGGCGATGCAGCTCTTGCTGAACGTCGCGTACAGCGCTGATCTAGTGAACACCCCATCGATGGCGCGCGGCCTGATCGAGCGCATGGGCCGCAGCTTCGCGTTTCACAACAGCGGGGTGGAGTGATGGACGCGCAGAACACACCTGGGCCGTGGTGGGTCACCGATAACGGCATCCGTGACGCTGGCGGCTACATCGCCCACACAAACAGCGTGCAGCGCTACGAAGGCCAGGAAGCACGTTATGCCTTCGAAGTTGCTCAACGCGAAGCCGACAAGCGCCTGATCGCCGCCGCTCCTGATCTGCTGAAGCAACTGCAGCACGTTGTGCGCTTCTTCGATCAGCTCAACCAATCCGACATAGATCGCTACAGCGCAGCCATCGCAAAAGCCACCGGGAGCGCCACATGATCCGCGCCCTGATCGCATCCGCCCTGATCTGCGCCAGCGCTCAAGCCGAAGGCATCGCGCCTTCCACGGTCGGCCTGCACATCGGCAGTCACCACTTCACGGCCCGCGAGTCCGGTACATGGAACGACAGCAACCCTGGTCTGTACGCCCGCTGGGATTCCGGCCTTGTCCTGGGAACCCTGCACAACAGCGAGCGCCGGCAGAGCGTTTACGCGGCCTACGTCATGGAGTCGCAGCGCTGGAACGGATTGTCTGCTGCCGTAATGGTCGGCGGCATCACCGGGTACTCGCGCAGCGTGTCGCCGATGGCCTCGGCCAGCGTTGCAGCGGCTGTCACTGATCGCGCATCGGTGCGTGTTTCTCTGCTGCCAAAGGCGTACCCGAAAGGGTCTGCTGTTGTGCACCTGTCAACTGAGTGGGTGTTTTGAAATGAGCAAGCCATTCGACTGGATGAGCCACCTCGGATTCGAGGTGCAAGACGCTGGTGGCGTGACCGTCATCAACGAAGAAGGCGACATGCGCGAGGCTGACTTGTGCCATCAGGTCTTGTGGGACGAAATGGTCCAACTCAAGGCCCAGCACGACGCGCTGCTGAAGGCTTGCAAACAAGCCCTGGCCGCGCTCAAGGGCCGTGAGCATGACCAATTCCTTCGTGACGCCATCGCATCCGCAGAGAAAGGCGGTGCGTGATGTCCCTCGCAAACCTCTTCACCGAACACCTGCTGCGCGCCCGCATCTGGTTCTACGAACTGGCCCTGCAGCAGATCGACCCATGCCATGCCGACGTGCCGGAAATCGTCCTGCGCCTGTGCAACCTCTACGACCAACTCGAAGACCTGAAAGGACTGTCATGAACAACACCCAACGAATCAGCGAAGGCCCTGCATCGGCAGCACGCCTGATCGGTGCAGCCCGATGGGAGGCCCACGAGTGCGGTCACGGGACCTGTGCCGCGGCGGTGGATTGCATCGGCGAGTGCGAGCTGAAAGCTGCAGTTCTGAACCTTCCCGTCATCGACGTCCCGTTTCTCGACTCGCAGCTCAAGTGCGATCTGCCCATCGAAATGATCGAGCCCATCCCGTCCGTGTTCCGCTGGGCCGAACACCTCAAAACTGCCGCCCTAGTCATCGCCGCAATGCTGGCGCTGGCCTGCACTTTCTACGTTTCATCCATCTGAGCAACACACCGGAGAAATCACATGCTGAACATCAATGAGCAAGAGCTGAAAGAAGCCATCGCACAGAAGGCTGCCGACGAGATTCTGCGGTCGGACGACGACCTGACATCCATGGTTTCAAAGGAGGTGAAGTCACGGCTGGATGTGATCTTCATCGACCGCGCCGATAAGCAAATTCAGGCCGCTATCGATCACGCCGTGCAGACCGCATTCGACCGCGAGTACCAGCGCGTCACATCTTGGGGAGAGGCGGACGGCCCGAAGACCAGCATCCGCGCTCAGATCGACAAGGTGATCACCGGCTACTGGAGTGAGCAGGTCAACGCGAAATCCGGGAAGCCAGATTCTGGCTATGGGGACAAGGTGACCCGTGCTGAATTTCTGGTCACGCAGATGTGCGCGAAGGACTTCAGCGAGCAGATGCGCAAGGACGCCACAAACATCACAGGCGCCCTCAAGGACGGCCTCAGGAACCAGCTCGCCGCCGTCATGGACAAGATGCTCAGCGAGCTGTTCCACGTCAGGAGCCTGCAGGACCAAGGCAAGGTCGAAAAGCCCTACTAAGCCACGACCAACCACACAAGAGAGCCACATGAGCAACGAACTTCAAACCAAACAAACCGGCGCGCTGGCACAGGCATCTGGCCGCATGGCTGTCGCCGACATCATCAGCCACGTCGCGCTGGTGCAAGAGGTGATGCGCGCGGTGATGAAGCCCGATGTGCATTACGGGATCATCCCGGGCACCGACAAGCCCACGCTTTACAAGCAGGGCGCCGAGGTGCTGTGCATGGCCTTCCGCGTGGCTGACACCTATCAGGTCGAGGACCTTTCGACTGCCGACACCGTGCGCTACCGCGTGACCTGTACCGGAGTGCATCAGGTAAACGGTGTTGTTCTCGGCACCGGCATGGGTGAGGCGTCCAGCGGCGAGGAAAAGTACAAATGGCGCAAGGCCTGGGACGAGGAATTCGACGCCACCCCTGCAAACATGCGCCGCATCAAGTCTGGCAAGTACAAGACCAAGCAGGTCCGCACCGAGCCAGCCGATCTGGCCAACACCATCCTGAAGATGGCGAATAAGCGCGCCAAGATCGCCATGACCATCAACGTGACGGCCTGCGGCGACATGTTCGGCCAGGACCTTGAGGACATGGATGAAGCGCTGCGCGACCACCTTACGCGGCATGGGAAGGATGCACCGCCGCAAGACCAGGATCAAGGTCGCCAAGCCCCGCCAGAGTGGCCCGCCGAATCCTTCGCCGCCCAGCTTCCGCGCTGGACCAAGGCAGTGCAGACCGGAATGAAGTCCGTGGACGACATCCTGACGATGGCCAGATCCAAGGGCGCGCTGTCTGCCGATCAGGAAAAGTCGATCAAGGCAATCAAGGCCGCGCCCGCCGCCGATGTCACCGACGTGCAGCCCAAGGGCGAGCCTGCCATGAGCGCTGCAGAGCAGGAAGCGCACGCCGAGTTCCTGGCTGGGCTGGAGGGCTGAACGATGGACTGGAAAGCGCATAGCAAAAAGATAGCGGATCACACCGCGATGCTGAAAGCCCTTCAATCCGGGACTGCAACCCCTGAGCAACAGCAAGCCGCTTTTGCGCACCTGCAGTCCGTCAAAAAGCAGCACAACGACGATCTGCGTGATGCGGAACGCGATGCCCGCAGTGCGTACAGCGAAGGCCGGTCAGAAGGCTACGGGGAAGCTCGTGGCGACATCTGCGGCCCCGGCATTTACTAATCGGAGAACACCATGAACATCAAAGCCACCATCGTCCCATTCCAGCAGGGAACCGCTGAATGGATGCAGCACCGAAGCCGCAGCCTGAACGCCAGTGAACTCGCCGTCGCCATGGGAATTTCCAGCAACATGCAGCGCAATGAGCTGATTCGATGCAAGGCCACCGGCATCCAGTTTGAGCACAGCGATTTTGTCGAGAAGCGCGTTTTCGCACCGGGTCACCAGTACGAGGCCATTGCCCGCCCGTGGGCGGAAGAAATCATCGGAGAAGACCTGTACTGCAGCGTGTTCGCCGCCGAGGTGGACGGTTTGCACGTATCCGCCTCGCTGGATGGTCACACGCTGTTGAACGAAGTGACCATGGAGCACAAGCAGCTCAATGACGAACTGGCCGCCAGCCTTGACCGCGGCATCATCCCGGATGAATTCCATCCCCAGATGGAACAGGGCCTGATGCTGACCGGCGCCACGCGCTGCCTATTCATGGCATCCAAAGGCGACCGCGAAACCATGCGCTGCGCTTGGTACGAATCGCGACCAGAGCTGCGCGCCAAGATCATCCCGACGTGGAAGCAGTTCATGGCCGATGTTGCGGCCTACGTTCCCGCCGCCGTCGAAGTCAAGCCAACCGGAAAGGCCCCGGAAACCCTGCCGGCCCTGCACATCGTCATTCAAGGCGGCGTGTCGGCCAGCAACTTGGACGAGTTCAAGGAAACAGCGCTGGGCGCGATCCGCTCGGTCAACCGTGAGCTGACCACCGATGTGCACTTCGCAGATGCCGAGAAGGCCGTCAAGTGGTGCAGCGACATCGAGGACCGCATCAAGGCCGCGAAGGACCACGCACTGAGCCAGACGGCCAGCATCGACCAACTGTTCCGCACCATGGACGAAATCAGCGCCGAAGCGCGCCGCGTGCGTCTGGACCTCGACAAACTGGTGAAGGCTCGCAAGGAATCCATGAAGGCCGACATCGTGGCCAGCGGTGTTTCCGCAATGGCGAAGCACATCCGCGAACTGAACGCATCCATGCCGGCGAATTACATGCCGGTGGTTCCTGCTGACTTCGGTGGTGCCATCAAGGGCCTGCGGACCATCGACAGCATCACGAACGCCGTCGACACGGAACTGGCCCGGGTCAAGATCGCCGCCAACGACATCGCGAACCGCATCCACGCGAACGTCAAGACGCTGCACGAATCCGGCCTTGTGGTGCACGACACCGCTGCCCTGGTGCTCAAGCAGCCAGACGATCTGGCTGCGGTGATCGCCCAGCGGGTTGCAGCAGAAAAGGTGCGAGTCGATGCGATCCGCGCTGAAGAGCACGCCAAGTTGATGGTGACCGAGAACAACAAGGCCCAGACCGCAATTCAAGAGGCTACACAAGCCGGAGAGCTGCCAAAAGTGCTTGCCGATGCACTGAGCGAAACTGCAAACTTCCTGACGGCCAGCTCAGTCGCTGACGCAGCCATCAAGACCGCCGCCAAGAATCCCGACAGCGGCGCCCGCCTCACGCTCGGTCAACTGAACGACCGCCTTGCCCCGGTCAGCATCAACGTCGCCGGCCTGCATGAACTTGGCTTTGATCCTGTCGAGCAGGTGAAGTCCGCGCGGTACTTCCGTGAATGCGACTTCCCTGCGATCTGCCGGGCCATCAGCGCGCACGTCCTGGCTGCTTGCGCTACGGAGGTGGCATGAAATTCAACCTAATCAACCCCAGCGATGCCTACCACTTCGAGGCTGACGACCTGCAGATCGCTTCCGTGATGGTCTGCATCCTGGGCAACGGCAAGTACGGCGCCGACGCACTGGGCGCCGATTCCGGTGATGAGAACAACGTGCCGATGTTCCTGTTTGGCGGCCATGACGAATGGTTCACCAAGACCTTCGGCATGGACTTCGAGGCCGTAGCCACTAAATGCATTGAGCATCGCGCCGACGCAATGGCCCGTGCGTTCGATTCCGTGACACTGACCAGTCCACCACGCAGCAGCATGAACAACATCGGCGGCCGAGCTCGGTCTTTTGCCGATGGTGTGCGCCGGCAGGCTGCAGCGTAATGCCAACCCACAACGACGAAACCCTGCTAGAGCGCTACCAGCGCGAGCACCGGGTATACGAGGGGATGAAGATGAGCGAACAAACGATGAAGTGCTACAGCACAGATGACGAAACATACAACCACGCGGATGACTTCTGCGGGTTCATTGACTCCCTCGACGGCGCAGAAGTTGGTCAGACCTACTACGTGGCCGAGTGCAAAACGCTGGAGCCAACCGAGCCGATCAGCCAGTTCACCGTGGACCACATCCTTGAGCAGTTTGACGAGGCCATCTACGAAGAAATTGGCGAGGTCTACGACAACGAGTGCAGCTCGGTGGATGGCGTGGCAAAGCTTGAGTTGCGCGAGCTGCTGGAGTCGTGGGCGCGAAAGCATCTGAAGCTTGGCAGCTACTTCAAGATCATCGGCAAGCCGCAGGCCGTTCAGTTCACCGCCGAGGAATTGCCATGAGCAAAGCTGAAGAATTGGCGGACAAACTGCTGACCATGCAGCAGTCCGGCCTTTGGTACAGATCGCAAGATGCCGCAGCCGAACTCCGCCGCCTGTCCGCAATCAATGTGGAACTGTTGGAGGCGCTGACAGGATTTGTTGATCATGGAACATGCTTCGATGAAATCGATATGGCGAAGGCCCGCGCAGCGATTGCCAAAGCACAAGGAGAGCAAACATGATTGACGAACAGAAGCTGCGCTGGCTGGCGCACAAGTTCCTTTGCGAACCGGTCAGCCGGAGCATCACCGAAGTCGAGCAAGGCGGTGAAGCCATCCTCGCCCTGCTTGACGAACTGCAATCGCTTCGCTCCGAGCGCACGGCATGGCGGGTGACTGCGGAGAACGCGGAGAAGGAGCTTGCCGCTCTGAAGGCTTCGCTTGGATATCCTGTGGCATATGCGAACCCAGACGACATGCTTTGCGCCGATACATCTTTCAGGTGGGTCCGAATTGGCCGCTGGACCAATCCTGTTTACGCAATGAAGGAAACACCATGAAGCGAGTAACCGTAGCCGACGCACCGGCTATTTTGGACACACACGAAAAGGCGTTCTGGGCTATCGGCTGGAACGCCTGCGCAGAAGCCATCGAGGCCGACCGGGTAAGCCGGGATGTGCCTGAAACGCCGGAACGTGATGCGATTGCGGTGAACCTGTTGCGCCATGCTGGCATAGATAAGCACAAAGCTCGTGAGTGCGCTGACCTCGTGCTTCTCATGCTCGCAGCATCCACTCAGCCGCAGCCAGTGCAGCGGGGCGAGGTGGCGTGGCTTGACGACTGGTCTCCAGCACCCCAGCCGCAACCAGTGGCGCAGCCAGTGCAGACCGGCTGGACTAAGGCGCTTGAAATCAGGACTGAGCAAGGGTGGGACTTGAAAGGAACGGCGGTGCCTGTGCTCTACACCGACTCGATCAACGGTGAGCAGGTTTGCCGTGATGACGTTTGGCTGTGTACAACCGCTGCGCTTGAGAAGACGCAGCCAGTGCAGCAATGGACGACGGGTTGTATCGAGTGCGGCGGCGTGCTCGGCCACACCCGTATGTGCAGCCAGTTCAGCGGGTACACGAACAAGCCAGCCAACCAACAGAAGGAGTGAACATGCTGACATGCCCAGAATGCGGAAGCGAAGAAGTCGCCGTTACCGCAGAACAGATGTTCATGGCGAACACCGGCGATCACTATTGCCACAGCGTCAAGGCGCAGGATAGTGATGCGAAAGCAACGTGTTTAGCGTGCCGATGGACAGGACAGCGGTCTGACCTAATTGGCAAACTTGAGGAGGAGTGAACATGGCTCTTACCGACACCGAAATTCTTGATGCCTACAAATCCAAAGAAAGCCTGCAAGGGCGCGTAGCGATCACATGGGTAGACCATGAAAACAAGACCGTGCTTACAGATGTTGGCCGAATGGCGGCCCGCGCCATCGAAGCCGCAGCCACCACGCCCCTACTGGAGCGCATCGCAGCCCTTGAGGCAGAGAACCACAACCTCAACTGGGCGCTTGGAACCGAAGGCTTCGACCAAATGGCGACACCGGAAGAACAGGCCGAGCACGAGAAGGGCCACGCGGAAGTCATGGCCAACATCGACAGACTGAAATCCCGCAGGGAACGACACGACCAGCTTGTTCCAGATGGTGTCGATTACCTAGATTTGATCGAAGCCCTGACCGCGCAAGTCGAGAAGTCGGAAGTTAAAACCCACGAATCCGGGGGAATTAAAACAGGGCAAGTCGAGCAGGCCGCGCAGCCATTCGGCTATTGGCATGTCGGCGAGACAGAGGAAGAAAGCGACTTCTTTTTGCATTCAGAGTCTGGCGATGTTTCGTGCGAAAACTGCGTGAAGCTATACACATCGCCACCAAAGGCGGCGCCACTGACCGATGAGCAGCACCCAGATGATGCCGCCGTGGATCACTTCTCGGTGGCTATGAAAGCCAAGCTTTCCGAAGCGCGTGCGAAGGGTCGTGGCGGCTGGGAGAACTGTGATCCCTACGTCCTGAGCGACATGCTCCGCGCTCACGTCGAAAAAGGAGACCCCCGCGACGTGGCGAACTTCTGCATGTTCCTGCACCTGCTTGGCCACGGAATTTACAAGCCGTCAATCCGGCCTGACTTGGCTGCTGTGTTGCAGGAACTGGACACACCGATAGCTGGGCACCTTGGTAGCCACAGCGGGGAATTTGTTCCCGGAGCGTCGAATGACTCTAGAGCATTCGACGCCTTCGAGTCGGCTATCCCGTTGGTCAGTTGGGCAGATCATGAACGGTCGTGCCGGAAGATTGCAGCGCTGTCGTCAGCACCACAAACGAACTCCGCGCAGCTACAGATGCTGAGTGAGTTTGAAGAAGGAACTCTTGTCATCGAGCACATGGGCCCTGCAGCACTGGCTGGCGACAGCATGAGCCTGATGGATGCATTTGACAAAGGTGTGAAGGCTGGGCAATCCGCACTCGCGGCAAAGAACAGAATGGAACTCAAATGACAGACCGTGAACTACTTGAGCGCTCTGCGCGGGCGGTTGGAATCGTTGGGTCTTGGGAGAAAGATACAGCCTTCATCCAAGACCGTTACTACTTCAACGTGCCATATGACCACCACAACATGCTGACCGGCTTTCGATGGAATCCACTCGCTGAAAGCGGCGAAGCTCTCAGGCTTGCGGTGAGGCTTGGAATGGTCGTTCAGATCGACATTGATGCCGGGGCTACCAGGATACTCAACGAGTACTTCGAGGTGCTGCTTATCCACCTGCACGTCGATGGAGGCGCAGAGGCAGCCACCAGAAAAGCCATCGTGCGGGCTGCTGCGTCTATGGCACCCGAAGGAGTAGAAGCCGCCCACGGAATCACACCGGCCACGGTCGAGAAAGGATGACCATGAAGATCACACACATAGGAACACCGGCCGCAGAGCGCGTTTGGGTCGGAGCCTGCCGAGGATGCAAGTCTGAAGCCGAAGCCACCGAATCTGAGATGACCCACATCACCCACGATCAGCGCGAAGGCGGATCATTTTCTTGGGAAAAGTGCCCGGTCTGCGGAAACGGCGACAAGGGCGGATACGGCGGAATGCTGTTCTACCCAAAGTCTAAGAAAGGAGCCTGACATGCCAACTGACGCACAACGCCGGAACCTTGCCAGCGCTCACCATGCAGAGGTGCGGGCTTTGAATGAGCGTATCGCACTGCTTGAGCAGCAGCTTTCAGAGGCAAAACGCCAGATGGAAATCCAGAAGGACGAATGGCTTGCTTGGGAATCGAAGCGGTCGGTCCTTGAGTCGGATGCATCCATGTTCCGATTCATGCTGGACAACGACTGCGACTTCCTGATCCATTCCGATTGCCGTGGCGCATACCTTCCACAAGGCGAGCCTTTGAAGGACTACCTTCGCGCAGCCATTACCAGCACACAGGAGCAGACATGCGGCCCAAGCGCAAAGTAGCGCCTCCAAAAACCGGATGGCCTCCAGGAATGCTTCAAGACGACTGCCGAGAACTGAGCATCTGGCTTTCAACTCGCCTTGATGCTAGATACATCGTGCGATGCATGGCGAAGAACCAACTGCCGCGCACGCTCTGCCAAGGACAACGACCATGACCACCGAAACAACGCAAGATGTACAAGGCGGATAAACCATGACAGCAACAACACTTGAAACCGTAGCGGTGGAGCTTCGTGCAATCCGCGAGTTCATGGCAACCATGGCCGATCGTCGCCTTGACCGCAAGGAGTTCGCTGATCGCCTTGGTGTGTCGCCGTCCACCCTTGACCGCCGAGTGAAAGCCAAGACCGTGCCGGCGCCAACAAACGGTCGATGGCCTCTTTCGGAGATCATCGAATGGGAGATGTCACAGAAGGGCAGCAAGCTGTGAGGCGGTCGGGTTGAAGTACGTCATGGCCTGTTTCGGGTTCTTCCACCCGAAGATCCGGCAGAGCTGCAGCACATCCACACGGCCAGACATGGCCAGGCGCGTTGCGGCCGTATGGCGAGCGTCGTGGAACGTGAATCCCTTCAAGCCTGCGCGGTCGCGGTACTTCCTGAAATTCGCGTCCAGAGATTGCGAACTGATCCCGAACACCAGCATCGGGTCATAGCCCCTCATTCTGGCCAGTAGGCGTCGCACGTAGGGCGACTGAGGAACATCCCTCCCCTTGCCAGTTTTGCTGGTCCTGACGCGCACATAGTCATCGTGCACATCATCCCATCGCAGGGCGCACAGTTCACCGGCCCGCATCCCGTTTGTCAGCGCCACCAAGAAGCACATGGCGCAGGATTGAGCCACCGTCCGCACCGGCACACCGTGGCCCATCGCTCGCAGCACTCGGCGAATCTGCCAGCCGTGAATCACAACCTCTCGGTGGTCCGGGTTCTGCGGTCGTCCAACATCCCGCATGGGGTTCGATGCTATCCACTGCCACTCACGGCGCGCAATCTCGAACACGTTTCCAAGCAGCGTCATGTCGCGCAGAACCGTGCCGCGTGCATTCTTCTTGAGCCTGGAGTCTCTCCACGCAACCAGATCGGCAGTGGTGATGTCTGACAGCTTGCGATTCAGTGGAAGAGCATGCTTGCGGTAGGCGTCCAGCCGGATGATTTCCTTGGCTTCTCCGCGCTTGCGCGGGCTTACCTCTTCAGAGTACCGGGTTAGTGCCTGGTTGAGTGTGAACACAGACCCTCCAGCACCTGACGACACCGCCAGAATCTCAGCCGTGCGCCGCGCCCTGTACTCGTTCGCCTCGCGCGCAGTCTGGAACGTGCCTCCGTCCCGCTGGCCATTGACCATGAACTGGATACGCCACGTCCCCTCTGCGGTCTTCTTGGGCTTTGCCACCGTGAAAACTCCCGTGTGATTTCCGTGAACTGCCGTGCAAACGAATGGTGAACGCAGTCATCATACACATCCATCAAGTGCTTCAACCCGTTGTTTTGATTACGTTTGATGCTTGCACGTCATCATTTGCTAGCGTATAGTGGTGCCTCGAACCGGGGTCGGGAATGGCGCAAACACTAGTGTTCTTGGCGATTCCGTGAAATACCCGGGCAAGCAAGAAGACGAAACCCGCAAAGGACGGCTATCCGATGCTGGCTTCTGACCACAAGCGAAAGGACAGCATGATGGCTACCCCGTATGTTACCGCTGAACGATTGAAACACCTTCTTGACTACAACCCTGAGACGGGTGACTTCTTCTGGAAGGTCCAGCGTCGCGGAAAGGCAAGGATTGGGACAAAAGCCGGAACTCATGCCCGTCGTGGTTACTGGGAAATATCAATCGACAGCCACTCATACGTCGCACACAGGCTGGCATGGATGTACGTTCACGGAGTGATGCCATCTGGCGTGATCGATCACATCAACAGAAACAAGCTGGACAACAGAATATCCAATCTCAGAGACGTTACGTCATACCTGAACTCCAAAAATACTGGTCTTTTCAGCAGCAACAGCAGCGGAGTAAAAGGGGCGTACTTCCATAAAAAGCAAGGCACCTGGATCGCCTACATCGCCGATCTCGGGGAGCGTCACCATCTTGGATGCTACTCAACGAAAGAAGAGGCTGAAGCTGCAAGACAGGGAGCCGAGAGGATTATCTTCAAGATCCGAGGAATCAAGGACCTTGAGTTGTACTGAGCCAAAGTCACACACCGATGCCGACAAAAAGAAAATCCCACCAGCCCGAAGACCAGCGGGCAATTTCTTGGGACTCGAACGGTCAGGGCGCAGCAGCCAGCGACTTCCTCAGCTTCTCCCCCAGCGTAGCGTCCCGCCGCGGTGCGTCAATCTCTGCCGCTGCCTCGTTCAGATCGCGCATGACCGCGGTGCGCTCTTCGTCTAGGGCCTTGATGGCTTCGCTGTCGCCCACGGTTTCCATCGCCTCTTTGTTGAGTTCGCGCAGATCCTTGACGACCCGGTTCTTCTCCTTCTTCAGCATCGCCTCGGGCTTGTCGGCCTCGATGCGGTCGGCCGCGTCCAGATCACCCTTCTTCTCGGCAGCACGGATCAGCTTTTCCGCCTTCTCGATGGCGGTCAGGTTGTCGTAGTACCGGCTGCGCTGCACCGATGCGTCGTCCACCTCGCCATAGAAGCGGCCGAACACCGGGAGTCCGGTCGGCTTGGTGTCTTCGCCTTTGGACATGGCGATGCTGGTGTTCACGGTCTTCTCAATTTCTCGCAGAAGGCCACCGCCGACCACCTGGGCCAGGTAGCGCACCATCTCCGGCGTCGGGCTGACCCGGCCGGCCTCGTACTCGTCGCCGCCGCTGACCTTGTTCAGGATGCGGCTGATTTCTAGGTAGGCCTGACCGGTTGGCGCGCGCAGCGTTCCTTCCCGGGCGCGCTCGAAGCCTGGTCGCGGATCGTTGCCGTAGCCCTCGCGCTCGATGGCGGCGCCGGCAAAGTTCTTGTTCGACAGAACCTCGATCACCGGGTCGATCACGGTCGGCGCCACGGTGCGCAGCGCGCCATCGGCGGTGAAGATGTTGCCGCCACCCAGTGGGTTGAACGCGCCGGCAATCTCTCCAACGGCTGCGAAGCCCTTGGTGATCGCATCCTTGCCGCCGTCCATCGTGAGTTCGGCCAGCACCCGCCCGGTGTTCGGCAGGACGTGCAGGCCCAGCGGCAGCGGGATTGTGAAGTACCGCTTCTTGCCTTCGTCGTCGGTGCCCAGCGGGATGATGATCGCACGCGACTTCACGAACTCCGGGATTTCGTCGTCATCGTAGCCAGCGGCCAGCAGCATCACCGCCTGCAGCACGCCCAGCGACACACCGCCTGCGATGATCTTGGCGCCATCCGGTCCGGCCAGGGTCTGCAGCGTGCGCGCGGAGCCCTGAACCGATGCGTTGAAGAAGGCGTACAGCGGCCCCAGCTCCCGGCCCATGCGACCTTTGCGGTTGAAGTCGACCGTCAGCTCGCGCCCAAGGCGCGCGGCTTCCGGCCGGCTCATGCCTTCCTGCAGGGCCTCGCGGTACGCGGCCAGGCGGACGGCGTTTTCCAAGGTCGTGTTGAAGATGTCCAGCGCACCCAGCACCTTTCCGGCCACCTTGTCCGTGGTCAGCTTGCCGGCCTTCTCCATCGCCTTGAGTTCGGCTTCCAGTGCCTTGGCGCGGTCGTTGGCGTCCTTGAACATCTCGCGGTAGCCGGTCTGCCCGCCGTCCTGCTGGAACTGGCGGAACAGCCGGCCCCACTCGCCGGACTTCTTGCCGGACAGCTCCAGACCGATGCCCTTGAGTGCACCGGGTGTCATGGCCAGGACCTTCAAGGTCTTGCCGCGCAGCTTGGTCGAGCTCAGGTTGATCGCGCCGCCCAGCGTGTCGCGCGTCAGGTTCACCAGACCGAAGGCCGGGTTGTACTGCGTGTTCACGCTGGCCAGCCAGCGCGTCGTCTTGCCGACGATGCTCCCGGCGATGTCGAACTTCGTCAGGCCGTCCATGTTCTTCAGGTTCTCGGCCATGCGCAGCCCGCGCGGGTCGTTGACGTTGACCATCAGAACCCGGTCTTCGCCGTTCACCTTGAGCACGATGGCGCCTGGCAGGCTCTTGTACATCGGGTTCGGCCGGCTGACCACGCGGCCCAGCGTCGGGTCCACGGTCTTGATCGTCGGAACGCCCATCATCCCGGCTTCTGCCACGGTCGGGTCAACGCCCATGCGTTGCAATTCCCTGCCGATGGCTTCCGGTCTCATGCCGGGTTTGATCGTGGTCCAGAAGTCGGGGTTCGGGTTCGTCAGGGCCAGGCCGTACAGCGCCACCGCCACGCGGTTTTTCTCCGCCCGGGTGATCGCGGCTTCCCGCTGCATCAGGACGTGCGCCAGGATGTTCGTCGCCTGCTTGGTCGAGCCCACGGCGCGCTTGCTGCTGCCACCGCGCACGCTCATGCCTGAACCAGTCGGGTGCTGGTTGCCGTTCTCGGCCTCGTCGCGGAACAGCGGGACATAGCTCTTGTATGCGCCGGTCCATGCATCGATCGTTTCCTGCTTCTCCAGACCTTCGTCCACCAGCAGTTTCGTCGTGCCCTGGGTGATCGCGTCGACCCGCTTGGCCATGGCAGTCAGAACCATGCGCTTGCCTTCGGACAGCGCGGCGATGTGCTGCTTCGCTGCCTCGGTGGTCATCAGCACGCCCTTGCTGTTCTTGCCGGCGCCGCCGTCTGGCAGATCAGGGTTCACCTTGGCGATCTGCTTGTTCCGTTCCTCGGCGTGGCGCGCGTGCAGGTAGTCGGCCAGATCGACCATGGTCACGTTGTTGCGTGCCATGGCGTCCAGCAGCGGCTTGGCCTCGTCGTCAAGGAACTGCTTGGCGCGTGTCGCAACCCGGCCCGGGTACAGCGTCTCCTGCAGGCGGGCGTCGAACTTCTCTGGGATGGTATTGGCCTTGGTGATGGCTTCCTGCACCCGCTTGAGGTCAATGCGGCCGTCCTGCAGCTCATAGACGATGTTGTCCAGTCGTGTTTCCTGCGGGGCATCCCAGAACCCGGGCTGGAACATCTCGGCCTGTGCCGGCTTCGCGGCGCCTGCGGCCTTCTCGGCTTCGATGGATGCCGGGGCCTTGGCGGTGCGGCTGAACCGGATGTCTGGGTTCTGTGGGTCGAAGGCTCCGCGGTTCTTCGTAGCCGACTTCACCTGTGTTGCATCCTTGAAGATGAAGCCCGTGAAACTTCCGTCGCTCTCTGGGAGGACCACTCCGTCATAGCCCATGCGCTCAAGCTCATCAACGCCGTACTTGTCGTACTCTTTCCATCCGGCCGGGTTCTCGATCTTTGCGTAAAGCTCCATGATGTTCTTGGAGCCTTGAGCGCCAGCATCACCGGACTCGATGGATGCGCGATCAGACGTGAACCAGAACAGGCCTTGCGCTCCCTTCTTGAAGTTCACCTTGTTGAACGCTCCGTCCGTGCCGTGGTACACAACTTGAGGATTCCCGTCAGCGTCAACCACTTTCGAGTCGCCGAACCATGCACGGAAGGCTGGGGTCTGGGTCTGGTCTTCGCGCATGAACACCGGCTCTTTCGCTGCGCGCGCACTGTCCGCCTTCTTCCCGACTTCAAGGAACCGCTGCGCATTCACCAGCGCGCCCTGCAGCTCGGCATGGGTCATCTTCACGTCGATGCCGATGGAGCGCAGGAACTCGACCACCTTCGCATAGACCGACTTCACGAACCAGAAGCCTGGGCGGAAGTTGCCGTCTGCGTCCACAGCCTGCTCGACCACCTTCGCGGCAATCTCGTCGGCTTCCTGCATCTCGGACAGGTTGAACTTTCCGGCGTCGTCAACGTAGGCTGCGCGCACGTCCTTGCGGATCGCGGCCAACGGCTTGTTGCCGGTCTTCAGGGCGAGCTGGATGTTCCCCATGAACTTCTTCCAGTCGTCTTTCCCCAGCATCTCTCGCAGGCCGTGGTGAGCGATGGCCTCATGGGTCAGCACCTCCATGGCCTTGGCCTTGTCGCGGATGTTCTGCGCCACGAGGTAGACCTTGCCGCCGAAATACACGCCGTGCACGTCGCCCGGGGCAGGCATGGGAAGGTCTTTCGTCGTCGCCACCACCGTGACGTTCGGGCCGTTCTCCCAGCGCTTGAGCACCGGGGCGATGGCCTTCTGCAGATCGGCGGTCTTCATGCCACGCTGCATCGGCGTGGTCATCTGGCGGAAGAGTTCGGCGGTCAGCGGTCGGCTGTAGAAGATCCGTTCGTCTTTGGAGGTCGATGCAAGTTGCGCTCGTTGGCGAACAAGTTGGTCCAGTAGGCTTTCACCCGCACCGGCCCGCCCTGATCCATCGCCACCCGTTCCCCGTCCGCGTAGAAGGGAACGGAACACAGCGCCTCGCGCAATCGTTCGCCACCCTGCTCCAGCAAAAGCCGCTCGGCGTCCAGCTCCTCGTCGGTCGGCAATGGGGCCTCCGGAAAAAAGATCCTTGACCCCTGCCGGATCAAGTCGTTTTTTGTCATCGGCTGAGAAGGTGCCGGATTCTGGGTCATAGGTGAGTTGAGCAGCTTCGGGATATGCGCTGTCCAGCGCCTTGACGTTCAGCTCAACCAACCGCTGGATGTTGCCCACGTCATCGCCGTAGACCCATTTTAGGGCCGGAATCCCCAAGCCGGTAGCCCCGTCCGTCTGCCTCGGGTGCGGCGCCAGGTGGCGTGTCGTGCCGAACTTGAGTGCGCTCGACAGCATGTGCTCGGCGCGGCGGCGCATGGCCTCATCCGACAAGCCGGCCGGGTCACCGATGAACATGCGTCCGGTGTTGTGAGCGAACGTGGCGGCGATGTTGTAGACCCGGGCACCGTTTTGACCTGGCTTCAGGTTCGACACGTCGATCCACACGTCTTCCATGTCGTCCGGTACATCCTCAGGGTTTTCACCCGGGCGGCCGGTTTCCCATGTCGTGTTGTTGTCGGCGTCAGTCTCTGCGCCGTAGACGCTTCGCGGGCCGGACTTGCGCACCGTGATCCTGGCCGGCGTTCCGTCCGGCATGGTCAGGGTGTACATCGTCTCGTTGCCCGGCAAATCGGTCTTGCGGACCTTGATTTCCGGGTCGTGATCGGCCGTGATGCCTTCGATGGTGTCCTTGTCGGACTTCGGCATCGAATACAGGTCATCGGTTTCGGAGAGGATGGCCAGGGGGTCGGCGCTGCGGGAGAACATCGGCTTAGTACCGCCGTCGCGCCCATCCTCGACCGTCAGCGTGAAGCTGTCGGCGCCGGACTCGCTCTCGCGCTTGACCTGGGCGCGCGCATCCAACTCATCAGCGCGGCTTACACGTTCCTGCTGGGCTTCGATGTCGGCGCGCGTCGGTGATTTCAGCGCTGCATCCTCGCGGCGCTTGAGCATCGCAGCCATCTCGCCAAAATTCGGAGCGTCATCCTCCAGTCGCTGGGTGATCGAGAACATCACGCCTTCCTGCAATCCGGACTTCTCCAAATGGTCCAGCAGAGCGGTTCGCGTGATGTCTCCGTTCATGTAGTCCACGACTTGGCGCATGGCCTTCGTCTGGTTTTCCGGCTGTCCTTTCAGCGGTGTGCCGTACTGCCATCGGTCCTGTCCGGTCAGGCGCTCTCGGCGCTCTTTCCTGCGGTCGCCTAGCGTCAGGTAGTCCACCTGTTTTTGCAGCATGGCATCGGCGATGGCCTTCGCCTCGGCCAGCGTCTTGGCGCTGCTGTCGTTTGATCCAGTGCCTTTGCGGATGCCGCCCTTCTGGTAGGACCCGACGTAGAAATTCCCGTCCGTGGTCCGTTGCGGCATGATGGACATTTCAAGTCGCCCGCCGTCTTGCAGTTTGGCGATGCGCTTGAACAGATCCTTGGCGCCTTCGATGCCCTTCTCTGCCGTCCAGTCGTCGCCAAGCTCCTGCAGAGCAAGACTGCGGCGGGTCTTGGTGTCTAAGATGGTTGGGCTGTAAGCGGATTGCTCGGCAGGTTCCAGCAGATCGCGCGCCTTCTGCGCCTGGGTCCGACCAACAACCACGCCGGTAGCGCTCGGGAGAATGGACTTGGCCGGGATTCCGGCAGCGGTCAGGCGTTCGCGCAGCGCCTTCGTGTCGCCCCTGACGGATAGGGTTTCGTCCGGGCGGTCGGTCAGGCTTTCGCCGGTTCCTTCGCGCGCTTGGCCTTGTTCGCCATCATCTTGGCCAGGATCGCCACGGCCTGCGGGCTTGGCTGCTTCTGCGACGGCTGCGGTGATGGCTGCTTTGACGTGCTCATGGTATTCCTGCTGTGTGGCGTCAGGGTACTGTAGCGCAACACGCTCCAGAATGGTTTCGGAATCTTCGCCCATCGCCTCCAGTTGAGCGGACAGCGCGGCGACTTCGGCTTGGATTTCCGGGCTGGCCTGTTCGTAGCCGGTGCCCTGGGCGTCATCTTCGGTGTAGCCGTCATCGTCCAGCGAGGCGAACGGGTCTTCTTCGCTCTCCTGCTGGGCCTTCAGGTGGTCCTCGAACCGGGTCTGGGCCTCGGCTTCGGCCACGGCTTCCCAGCCTTCTGCGGTGTACTGCGGGCTGGCGATGCTGCGGCGGATGATGTCGCTCGCGGCGTTCTCGGTTTCATCGGTGATGAAGCCGGCTTCCTTGAGGTCCTGCCCGGCCTGCGCCAGGGTCTTGCCGCTGTCGGTGAACAGCCAACGGTTGCCGATGCGCACGTTCTTGTCGAACCCGGAGTCGGCCATTGAGGACTTGGCCAGCCCACCGCGCGCCAGGATGAACCCATGGGCGGACAGCGGGCCTTTGTCTCCCGTGTCGGCGCCACGGATGCGGCGTGCCGCGGATTCCTGCGCAGCGATCTGCTTCGCGCTCATGGGCTTGAGGATGAACCCCTTGCCGTCCGGCGACTTCACCACGCGCTTGTCGGGGTGCAGCTTCTTTTCCTTGCGCGCGGCCAGCTCAGTCTTGAAGGGCTTTCCGCCTTCGCTCAGGGGTTGGCTGTTCTGGCCGAGCAGTTCGGACTGTGATAGCGATGGCGAGCTTTTCGCCATCTCGACGCGCTCCTTCGCGATGACGGATACAGATTCATCAAGGCGCCTCCGAACGCTCTCGCGCAGCGCTTCAACACGCTTGGCGCGCTCCGGGTCTGTTGCAAATTTCTCCGCAAGATACTCGCCAGCCCGCCGACCACCCCTGGCGATTACTGGATCAACGTCCGTCACCCCATCCGCTTGAACGTCACCGGCTCCAGTCGCTGCGGGTAGTCCTGCGGCTGCGGCTGCATTGATTCCTGCTGGCGCTGGCGCTTCAACTGGCGCGGCGGCTGCTTGGGCTTCGGTTCCTGGCGCTGCGTTTTGGACATTGGATTGCTCGGTGGTCGAACTCGGGAACTCATGCACCAGCGGGATCAGTTCTTCGGCGGTCGCATTCAGGCGGATCGCGCGCACCGGCTTTCCGTTCTGCAGCTTGGCAATCGCTTGGTGATGCCCGTCGATGATGTGCCCGTCAGCGGAAATCAGGATCGATCGATCGGTGTCGCGGTCGGCGGCTTCCTGAACCTTGGTCTGCGAGAACTCGGCTTGTGTCGGCTTCAGTTCGGCGGGGTCCACCTCGACCTGTTCATGCGTCACGCCCCGGGCGTTCAGGAAGTTGACCATCGGCCCCCTGTGGGCCGTCTTCACCTGCGGCATCTCGGCGCGCGGCACGTTCAAGGTGCCGGTCTGCTCGGGGAATTGCTGCCACTCGGTGTTCAGTGCCGGTACGGCGCCCGGTTGATCGATTCCATCCACACCAGCGCCGCCCAGTCCTTGCGCTTCTGCTGCTGCGGTGTCAACGGCGGCTGGGCCGGCTTCTTTGGGTGCATCCTGTTGCTCCAGTGATTCGATGTCGGCCATGGTCGACAAAACAGAGTCAAGCATGGCGTCACGCTGCTGCTCGATGGTCGTCGCCAGGGTGTCAAGGCCGTCGAATGGCTGGGCCTGTCCGGCGTTCACCAGTCCTGTGACGGCCTTTTGAATGAAGCCTGGCACCTTGTCGGCCGGCACCTCGGCCAGCTTGTTGGCGATGGCTTCCTGCGCCTTGGGAGACAGGCCGGCCAGTTGCGCAGCCTGCTCGAAGTTCCAGCGCGCGGCGGTCTGCACCACGGCGTCACCTGTCTTGGCGCCGGCCATGCGCGTGTCGCGGTAGCGTTGCTGCAGATCGGGTCCGAAGTCGGCCAGCGCCTCGGTCTCTCGCTCGGTTGTGAACGCGGCCATCTCGGTGTTCTGGCGGCGCTCCAGCAGCGCGGCCGCAGTCTCGTCGCCGGTCTTGCGCAGGGCTTCGATCTGGGGCGTGCGGTCCACTGGGCGGGCGAACTGCTTGCGCGCCTCGCTGATTGCCACCGGACCACCACCCATGACGGCCGTCTGTCCGATGGTGACTTTCAGCGTGTCGCCGGCCTGCTGCAGGTAGTCGGACAGCGCGGCCTCGGGGTTCTGCGCGCCCGGGCCGTACTTGTCGCCCAGGAACTGCACCAGCGTGGTCAGTTGCTCGCCTGGGATTTCCTTCATGATCTGGCGCGCGAAGATCGGTGCCAGCTCTTCGGCTGGGATGCGCGCGGTCAGGCCCTTCAGGATCTTGATCTGTTCGCCAAAACCGAAGCGCTCGCCCAGCACCTCGGCGCCAGCCATGACGCCAGCGCGCGCGGCGGCGGTTCCGCCGTCGAGTCCAGAAGCGCGGCCCTGGCTGTACTCCTGCGCGGCCGACTGCCCGAACAGGGCCGTCATCGCCGGCCCGCCACCAAGCCCAATGATCAGCGTCGGCGCCGTCTGCGTGATGCTGTTGGCGATGTCGAACACCAGCTTGTCGTTGCCGGCCTTGGGCTGCAGCGGTGCTGCGATCTGGCGCCCGGTGCGCGCCGTGCGAGCGGCCACATCGGCCACGCCATCGGCACCAACGAAATCGGCAGCGGCCTCAACGGCGCCCGGAAGCACCTGGCCCAGACCGGTGAAGCCGGCCACCACACCACGCGCGGCCGGGTTCTTGATCGAATCCCGGATGTCCATGCCGATTCCGGCGGAAGTCGGTACCGGTGTCGCGATGGATTCACCGCGGCGGACGGGCATGTCGTCAATGGCGCGGCGCGTCTCGCTGGCTTCGCGGAAGCTCCACGACTTCTCTGGCTGCAGTTGCACGCCCTCCAGCACACTGACCTTCTTGGCCGCTGGTGCCGCGGTGTCGGCCATCAACTGGTCGGCGTGGTCCTCCCATGCAGCGCGCACCGGGGCGGCAGTCTGAGCGTCTTCCTTTGCGCGGTAGTCGGACAGACCCGCATTGCCGCGGCCAGCGCCGGCCGTCGATGGCGTGACGCCAGCGGGCAAGTCCTGCTGTGCTGCAGGCTTGTCAGAAAGCCAAAAATCCCCGCCAGATTCGGCAGGGACTGAGGTTTCAGCAGGGGCGTCGTCTTCCCAGAATTCTTTTGCCATGGCTTACTGCTTGATGCGGACGGACCCGTCAGGGGCGGTGTAGCGCGTGCCCTTGGGCAGCGCCGCGTGTTCTGCGGCTGTCGTGACAGTCACCGGGCCAGCTTGTCGCGCGGGTTGTTGCGCAGAAGACAGGCCGGCGCCCTGCCCTTCGATGTTCGCAAGCTGGCGCTGCATGTTCGCGACGTGATCGGCCAGCATCTGCTTGGAGGCTTGATCGGGAACCTTGGCGATGTCGGCCGTCGCCGCGGCAATCTCGCGCCGGATCGCAGCCGGGTCTGCGCCCATGCCGCCCTGAACCTGCTTTGCCATGTCGCGCTCGCTGGCGTTAGGAGCTTTTGAAGAACCGAGTCCATGGCCTTTCGCTCCAGCGCCTTCAGCCAGCATCGACTGATAGGTTTTGCGCTCTTCGCCGTACTGCTTGATCGCATCCCGGATGGACTGCAGCTCTTCGTGCTGCGGCGTGCCGGGCTTGGCGTTCGCGTAGGCGCGCTCCTTCAGCAGGGTGTTCAGCGTCTTCTGGGCCTCGGACTGGCGTCGGCCGGCATCGCTGAACAGCGAGGTGTAGCGCAGGCGCTCTTCACGGCCGATTTCCTTGTCGCCTCCGGTCTGGCGCCGGTAGTCGATGGTCTTGCGCTCTTCATCACCGCGGGCCTTGATTTCCGCAAAGGTCAGTTCGCTCTTGGCGCCGGCCTTCTCAAGTTCGCGCTCGAACTTCATGTTTTCGTTCAGCCATCCGAGCTTCGTCTTGAAGTCCACCCGGGCGGAATCGCGCACCCACTGCTCGGCGCCGCGCTCGCTGTTCTCGTAGTTGCCGACGATCTTGGTTTCCCCGCTGGGCAGCACGACCTTGAATGAAACCGTCTTGCCATTCTGCGAAATAGCGGGCTCAACCTGCATTCCCTGCAGTCCTGGCGCGTTGGATTTCGTCAGCGCTTCGGAGGCGCGCGCAGACCAGTCCGGGCCGGACGATGCGATGCTGAGGATCTGGCGGTTGAACAACTCGTTCACCTGGGCAATCTCTTCGTCCTTCAGCGCCTTCTGGGTCTTGGCAGCGGTCGATGCGCTGTCGGCCAACTTCAGGCCGCGCTCGGCGTCGATGGGCATCGCGGCTTCGCTCATGCGACCCAGCGTGGCCGGCGTGCTGTTGTACTGCTGCTCTGCGGCCTGTGCCTGCTTCGGATCGCGATAGGCGGTGTCTTGCACGCGGGTTGCGCTGGCGAGGCTCGGGCGCTGATCGGCCACCATGTCGCCCATGACGGCCGCGGCGTCGGCATCCTTCGTGAACGCATTGCTCCCGGCGTCGTCGGTCACCTGATACCCGGCGTCCACCTGGGCCGGTCGGGCGGCTGCGGCCAGCGATGTTTTGAGCTGCTGCTTCTGGGCGCGATCTTCTCGGATGGCGGATCGCTGCTCGTTCTGCCATGCGATATCTTCGTCCTCTCGCGACAGGCGGCGCTTCTTTTCCACCTCGTTGTCGTAGGTTTTCAAACCGGCTGTGCCCATGTTGGCCAACCCCAATACCAATGCTGCACCCATGATGAGGTCCTTCTCTTTCGTGTTCTTGCTGGGGTTATCGAGCTGCGGCTCTTCCGGCTGCTTGTCCAGCCAAACCGAACATGGCTCCAGATGCCTGACCCCATTCATCAGCCTCTCTCTGCTGCGAGGAAATCAGCAGGCGGTTCGCTCCGCTCATGCTGTTTTGGTAATCCTGCAGCGCGTTGCCCATCAACTGCGTCGATTGGTTGGCTGCATTGACCGGGGCATAGGCAGCGCTCACGGCGCCATTTCCTGCCTGTGTGGCGGTGCTTGCTGCTGTGGCCTGAGCGCTGGCCAATCCGCGCCCGAGGCTGGCGGCATCCATCTTGCGGGCAAATCCTTGGGTTTCGATCTTGTCGCGCGCCGCGGTTGCGGCAGACCCTTTGGCCGATGCTGCGGCAAGGCTCATCTGGTTGTTCATGGCCAGTGAATTGCCGCTGCTCGGGTTCACGCCCATGCGCTGCTGATTACGCACCATGGCCTGGCGCTCGCCGTCTATCTGCAGACCGACATCGGCAACCGCCTTGCCGGCTTCAGCCTCGCGACGTGCTGGCGTGTCGTACTCGTTTGCGTTCTTGACGATGGAGTTTTCCAGCGGCCAGAACACCGACTTGTTGCGCGTGTGGTACTCGCCGGAAATCTGGCGCTGCTGATCCATCAGAGCAACCTGCGAGTTCGCGACCTTGCCGGCGATGGCGTTGGCTTGCCGCTGAAGGCCTGCGCTCTGAGCGTCCCTTTCGCGGTAGTAATCCAGCGTCTCGCGCGCCAACTCCCTGTCTTGGTCAGCCCCTGCAGCCGCTGTTTGCTGTGCATTCTTGCTGGCTTTGCTGGCCTTGTTCGAGGAATAGAGACCTCCAACAACACTTACAGCAGCCACACCAACGTTCCACCATGCCATATCAGGCCTCCAGTTCTTTCAAGGCGGCACCTGACCGCAAAAGTTGTGCGTTCTTCGGCCCGCCGCCGAGTTCATCAGCGGTCGAAGTCGTGTAGCGCTCCGCAAGCACAGAAAGGTCTTGCTCGTTGTCAGGGTTGCTGTGAATGTTCGTCCACGTTGCATCCTCGATCACCGTGACTGCATTCTTGGTTCCAGGCTCGCAGATGAACGTATCGCCGGCATGCACCAGCTCTGCACCGTCCTCGGTCGCAACAGCGATCACGCCCTTTGAAACGATGATGAGGTTCTGCTCTCTGTGCACGGCTCCCATGACGACAGAATCCTTTTTCAGGTTGATCTGTCGCGCGTACACCCCTGGGACAAAGTAATGAGAGAGTCCGCAGTCGATCTGAGGGAGTTGCTCAAGCACATCCTGCAACCGGTTCAAGCGGTCCATGTGCCTCGCCTTGCGCCGGCTCACAGCGAACTCGATGCGCGCGGCGAGTTCTGGCGTGATCGTCTGACCCAAGCATTCAGACAGAAGCTCCCGAATGTCGTTCTGCTGCGGCATCGCAAGGATGGACTGCAGATCGGTGTCGGTGGCGCTGTCTGTTTGCATGCTCTATATCCTCTTGGATGGCGGCGGAAAAGTCACGCTTTACGGTGTCGCAGGTGCGCGGAGCTGGTCGGCCTCTGCCCGGCTGCGGTTGGCTTCATCGGGCCGGGTGCCTGACAGGTCGCGGATCAGGTTGTTGTTCTCGCGCTGCTCGGTGGTGGCGCGGTTGGTGCTCAGGCGGAAGCGCTCGTTGTCGGCTTCCATCTGGCGCTGGAATCGAGCGCCGGCCCGGTTCTCACGGTAGAGCTCGACGCCGAGATTCAGGATGTTCGACTCGCCCAGCATCAGTTCCACGGCGCCCTTCTTGCGCGCGACGGTGCAACCGATCTTCGGGCCGCCCTGGCCGGCTTTGAAGGCCATGATCAGTGTGGCGCCGTACTGGGTTTCCTTGCTGCCGCTGGACAGGCCAGCCTGCAGGGCCTCGCTTTCGGCTTTGGCGGCGTCCGCCTGCGCCTTCACTTCGGCGCGGCAGTGGGTCAGGTAGTTCTTGTAGTCCGTGTCCGGTCCGGTCAGCACGTCAGAGACAGCGGCCACGCCAGTGGTGAGGGCTTCGCCACCTGGGATGCCGGCGCAGCCGGTGAGGCCAAGCGCGAGGGCCGCGAGAATCAGAAAACGTTTCATGGTCAGTCCTTCGGGGTTGTGGTTGGGGTGATGAATCGGCAGTACACGCGGCGTTCCCAGCGGTCTTTGCAGGTGGTGCCGGCGCAAGACTTGATCTCAACGGGAAGCCACTGCAGGTTGAAAATCGCATCGGCGCCCCCGCAAATTAATGGCACCACATGGTCAAGGTGCCACCGCGGGCATGCGCCAGACTGAAGCCCGGTAGACGGGCACGGGTGGATGCGCTGGAACTCACGCAGCACGGCGCGCGAGCGCTTGATCGATCCGTCTGCATCGCGCTCCGGTGGACCGCCGTAGCGCGGGTCTTGCGCCAGCGCCAGCGAAGCAACCAGCAGCAGGAAGACCAGCAGAGTGATGGCTCGGGTCATGGCGCTGTCAACACGGATGTGTCGTGCATCTGCATGTAGGTGCCGCCGAACCAGCGCACAGCAGCATAGACCCACTGCGCACGCACGGCCTCCCAGCGCGCGCCGTCTTTGATCAGGATGTCTCGCAGCAGGCGGTCGGCGATCACGCGGTCATCCGTGGCCACCACGCCGAGGCGGATCAACTGGTACAGCGCGTCATGCACCAGGCTCGCGCGAACGAAGCTCTTGGTGTTGATGGCCGGGCCGCTGGCGCCGTCCCATGCGTAGCCGGCCTTGACGAACAGAACACCATCGTTTCCCATCGTCACAAAGCGGTTTCCACCGGGCGCAATGGGCTTGATGCCAGTAGGCCACTCGAAGTTTTCCTCGGTCTGGTAGAGGTAGCCTTCGGTGTAGTGGACGAGCTGTAGGTCCTCTGTCATCAGGACCTCCCCACGAATTGCACCGCCTGGGCGTAGAAGCCGGGCCATGTCTCAGGGTGGAACTTGCCCGGTCGCCATGTGCGCCGATACAGCCGGCGCGCGCCATCCTCATCACCCAGCACCGGAAGGCGCTTCGGATCAGTGAACAGGAGCAGGCGGGCGGCAGCAGCGGCCAGGATGTCGTCGGTCTTGAGCGCGTTCCACAGGGCGGTTGCGTTGAACTTCACACCGCGGACTTGGCAAACGCTGTGCATCCAGTACCGGCTTGCCTCGTGGTTCACTACTCCGGTCGCGCCGCCGCCGCGCTCGAACTGCCACAGGCCCTTCGCCGGCCCGGTAGGTGTCGGCGGGTTGCCGACCAACTGCTGGCGGTGCTTGAATCGACTCTCCTGCAGCCCGATGGCCAACATCATCACGCGGGCTTCTGGTGTGTCCATGCGGGCCGGAAGCAGCGCCAACGCGGCGTCGATGGCGATCAGTGCGTCGGATGGGATTGGCGTGCTCATGGCTTGTCGTCCAAGTCGGCCCAGTCGCTTTTCAGCATGTCGGCCATGTCGTCAGCGAGACGAACGGATTTCTTGCTGCTGCCTTCCCGGCTGCGGCGCAGGTTGCCCAGCAGGTGAGCGCGCCAGACGATGCCGGCGCAGGTGATGGCCAAGCCAACCCGCAGCGACAGACCGGCGTTCACCCAGCCCTGTGCTGGTGCGTGCTCCTGCATCGACATGATCAAGCTGGCCAGCAGCGACATGCATACGAATATGAGGCCGATCTTGATGACAACGCCCTCTCTGATGTCGTTGCGCATGATCACCGCCACCAGTACCGCGACCACGAACATGCTCGAAAGCACGCTGATCATTTGCATGGTTGGAGACAGCATGTCAGTCTCCTTTCTTGGACCAAGGGAGGATGTCTGACAGCTTGGTGGTGCGGATCAATTCCACCGCCCGTTCACGACTGGCGTCAACGAGGTTGAGCCCGAACAGGCCGAGTGCAAAGGCCATCACGGACATCATCTCCGGATCGCTGATCGCAAACCACGCCGCGAGGGCTGGCGTACCGATGCCCGAGATGACCATTCCGCTCATCGCATTGAAGTACCGCACGCGCCACGTAGCGCCCGGGATGCCTCGAAGGGAAATCACGGCACCGACAAGCCCGATGAAGAAGTGGCTTTGAAAGACCTTGAGGACGAATGCGCCGATGGCACTCATGGCGGTGTAGAAGCTGTTCGGGTCTTCGTTCACAGCCCGCCCTCCGGCCATACCATCGGCGGAAGTTCGGCGATGAACGCTTCAGGAGTCGGCATGGTGCGAGCTCCGGCCATCACGTCCGCAAGCACTTGCCTCCCTGCCGAGTAGCAGGATTCCATCCACAGCGCGAAGGCCTGACCTTCGGCCTGCAGCGGTCCCGGGTAGCCGGCGCGCAGAGTGCAGGTCACGCGGTTGTCGTAGCCGCGCATCTTTGCCGTGGCGTCGATGAATGCGTCCAGCGTGGCGGTGTACTGGGCCTGCAGGTCAGCAGGTGACGGTGGCACAACCGGTAGATCGGCGTGCTCGGTGGTTTCACCCGTCTGGGCGTTGTATTCGTAGCGCATGGTCAGCTCCACGTCGCCCAGATATCGCCAGCATCGAGAGTGTCAGCCCCGGAGCGAGACAGCGCGATGCGATCCAGTGCGCCGGGAAGGTCGATGTAACCCGTGGTCCAGCACAGTCCGCCTGCCACGCGTGATGTCAGCCCCTGACATTCCCACCGGTTTGTGCCGGGCTTTCTGAACAGCGTTACCGTCCCGCGCATCGTGGTTGCGGCTGCATTTATGGATACCGGGAATCCAGCAGTGATGGCACCTGAGAATGTCCCGGCGAATATGTCATAGGACGCAGATTCAGCGTACCCGGTGACAACTACACCAGCAGATGTTCCGGCCTGTACCAGCATGGGCTGAGTGCCAGTGGTGCTCACCGCATCCAGATGCAGTTCCACGCTGGTTGCGTAAGCCGGGATGCCTGTGATGACATGAGACGTCCCCGACGTGGTGGCGACGACAGCAGAAACCTGGCGTTTTGCCTGGATCCACTCGGTGCCGTTCCACGCCTCGTTGCAGCCCAGCGTTGAGTTGAACCGCGTGTATCCAGCGGCCGGAGATCCATCGCGCTGCGCCGTGGTGCCGGATGGAAGCTTCGCGCTTCCCGTGGCACTGGTGATGCCGACCACTTCGCTGACTCTCGGGGCCTGCGATCCTGTGGCGCCAGCCGGGACAACCGGCGAACTGCCGAAAGTTTTTATCCCGTTGATGGTCTGATCGCCAGCAAGAAGCGCAACCTCGGAAGCCCGGGGAACGTTTGACCCGGTTGCTCCAGCCGGAACAGCCAGCGTGCCCGTCATGGTCACGCCACCCGTCAGCGGAACCACCTCAGATGCACGAGGCACGTTGGAGCCAGTGGCTCCTGCAGGGACAGCAAGCGTACCGGTCATCGTCACGCCGCCAGCCTTGGGCACGAACAGCGCAGGGTCGAACGTCGCCGCTGTAACCGCGCTGGCTGCAGCCTCTGCAGCCTTGGTGGTTGCGATGACGGCCTGAGCTGTTGCGATCACCGCCTGAGCCGTCGCGTCATCCTCGGAAGACTGCGCAGCATCGCGCGCCGCCAGCGTCACGTCCCGAGCTTCCAGCGTGGTGTCCATGGCCGCGACAGCCGACTGCTTGGCCTCGATGGCCGCGTCCATCTGCGTCTGGAAGTCGGGCTTCCCGGGGTACGGCGGCAGCATGGCGATGTCGTGCAAGAACGCCGCAGCCTCGTTCGGTACCGATGCCGTGATGCGCTGCGTCTTGCCCGTTGTGCTACGCATCTTCACGTCGTAAACCGATTCCGTTGTGCCGAGTTGGTTCGGCCACAGATCGATCACGCAGGACCCGGTTTCATCCGCAATGCCGCTCACCCGCTCGGGGACCACGAAGCCTTCATAGACCTCGTACCGGTTCAGGCTGAATTCGAACGAAGCGCCAGGTTCTGGCTCTCCATCCTGGCCGTGCATGGTGCACGTCACTGAGCAAACTGGAAGACTCATTGCAGCCTTTCTGTGATGGCGTTGAGGCGGTCGATGATTTGTGCGGTCGTGGCCGTGGCCGGCAGCGGTGC
>Ga0209066_10000410_pt1 | contig 63378 bp, 49 predicted proteins | sample All_14_2_FD_187198 | JGI IMG/M metagenome (GOLD analysis project Ga0209066, IMG submission 187198) | Freshwater microbial communities in response to fracking from Pennsylvania, USA - Allegheny Zone_MetaG_DW_15 (SPAdes) (version 2) ...
AAAAGATTACTGAATTAATCCTCACTACAAATATTAAGACAACCAATGATTTGATTTATTGTTTTACTTTTCAAAGCATAAAAAATCTTTTTGCCATCACGCTTTGAAACTAAAACACCTTTATTCTTCAAAATATTCAAATGATGAGATGCCGAGGCTTGTTCAATCTCCAAACGCTCATATATCTCGGTAACACTCATCATCTCGACTTCATTCAGCATATCAATGATAGCTATCCTCATCGGATGCGCCATAGCTCTTAATTTACTTGCGGCATTTTCCAATTTCGCAATATCCAAATTAATTTTAGACATAGGTTTTTTTTTACAAAAATAACAATTAAACAATTCAGAAACTAAACTGTGATAACATTAGCCACTCTTTTCCAATTATTAGAATTCTACAATAATCAGAAAACCAAATAAATTATCAGATATAATTGATTTGATAACCCAAGAAATAATCATGAATATCAATCACTTATATCATATCTTAATTTAAACAAAGAACACATCACAAATGATATCAGGTCTACATTTCTATAAACAATGGAACATATGCAAAATTAGTGCCATCAAATAAACTCTTGTCACTTATTTTCAACTCTGGTATTACAAGTAAAGCCATAAAAGACAACGTCATAAATGGGGCTTTGAGATTTGAGCCCCAGCTTAATATAAACTGTTCCATTAATTGAAATCTACGTGCAGTAGTCTGTCCATCCATATCTGACATTAATCCGGCTACAGGAAGCGGTAAGATAAAGACATCTGATTTATCTGCAACAGAAATACCACCTTTAACTTCAATAACTGCGTTAACAGCCCTTGCCATATCTTCATCATTGGTACCAACAACAATAATATTATGACTATCATGCGCTACTGTAGAGGCCATTGCTCCTCTTTTTAGACCAAAGCCTTGAACAAAGGCTGTAAAAGGAGGTGCATCATTTTGATATCTATTAATAACAGCAATTTTAAGAATGTCATTATCCAGATCAACGACAACCTCACCACCTATTACATTTGGATGAACAGAGATAGCGGTAGTTGAGAGTTGCCCATCATAAGCTTTTATTACCCGCATATGACGTCCTTCAGCTTTTACCACAAAATCACTTGGTCTAACTAACCCACTTCTAAAACGATTAGGTCTTTGAATAGGGACAGGCGGGACTAAACAGGATCCTGACTCCGATACCTTGATTCCATCAATAAAAACCTCTTTAATTTTGAAGTCAGACAAATTATTAACAACCATCATATCAGCTGGATCGCCCGGTTGTAACAAACCCACTTTTAGGTTGTAGTGTTTCACTGGATTGTAAGTAGCCGCTCTAATAACACGAAAGACGTCATACCCAAGAGCTAAAGCTCTTTTTACAAGCACATTAACATGTCCTTGCAATAAATCACTAGGGTGTAAATCATCTGCTCCCATCATCACCATAGCTGGATACTCCTGTATCAAAGAAGAGAGAGTATCGAAGTTACGGGCGGCTGATCCTTCCCTGATAATAATCTTCATTCCTCGTTGTATCTTTTCAAAAGCCTCTTCAAAAGTAGATGCCTCATGGTCGGTAGAGATCCCTGAATCGATATATTGCTGTAAATCATCCCCGCTTAAACCTGGTGCATGGCCATCAATAGGCTTTCCTGCCTTCTTAGCGATCTCGAGTTTCTTCATAACCTGACTATCCTTTGAGATAACCCCTGGATAGTTCATCATTTCGGTTAAAAAGTTTACATCAGGTAAAGCAAGTAATTTCTCAACATCAGAGGGGCCTAATGAAGCTCCTGAAGTCTCATATTTCGTTGCAGGGACACAACTTGGAGCACCAAAATAAAACTTAAATGGAACTTTCTTCCCATTTTCAATCATAAATTTCACTCCTTCCACCCCTAAAACATTAGCTATCTCATGAGGGTCAGAAACTACAGCAATCGTTCCGTGAGTAACTGCTACCCTAGCAAATTCGGAAGGGACTAGCATCGAGCTCTCTATATGAACATGTGCATCTACAAACCCGGGCAAAATATAGTGACTTTCATTAACGGCTCGCTCCTTGATGCGCTTAATCCGACCATCCTCAACCTCAATAACGCCAGATATAATCCGTTGATTAACTACATCAACGATTTGACCTTCCAATGTAAAATGTTTTAGCGCCTGCATTATGTTTTCTTTAAATAATAATCAAATATAAATATAAAGTGCCTCCTATATGAGGCACTTACATACAAATAACATGCTAAAAATAAAATTGATCGTTAATCAGTTCAATTATTTACTTTTGATAAACTCCATTAACGAAGTTTTACTACTATCGAAACTCAGAACATCCACTACTTGGTAATAATTCTCTTTATCAACACAATACTGATAAGCAAACTTTGCCATTTCAACCTGAGTATTATCATAGGTAAACAACTTAACCAACCGAGCAATCTGTATTGCTTTAAAACAACGACCTTTAGATATAATATCTTGTGCCATCATCTTTTGAGTGTTCTCAAAGGTCTGCCTGGAAATCGTTTGTACAAAACCATCCAACTCCTCATCACTGACGCGACAATTTCCTACCACTGGAGGCAAAGGATCAAAACCATGCTTACGCACACTCTCAACAAATGAATAAAACTCATCCTTGCCTTTTGCACTTTTAAACAATTGAGCTAAGTAATCAATATTATCTACATCATAAACAACTGCCCATAAATCATTTATTAAACTAAGACGCTGACGCTCATCTTGCGTCAATAAACAAATCTTCATGAGTTGCCTGACAGAAATACAGTAACTACTAAATCTAGTCCCAAAAGAATTGAAACCTCCACTTATTCCACGACCTCCAAAGCTTTTTACCTCCGATCGAAACAAATCTTCCTGCATTGGGGCACCGCAAGTATGAGGCCCATTATATCGCTCCCAATCTGGATAATCATAACCCAAATCATAGAAATCATCCACCCCTGGATCCTCATGAATGGCTCCTTCTGTTATTAAAATGAAATCATATAACCGTATAGCCGATGACATTTTATTAAATGCATCATATACAATCCAAAAATTCTCTTTATCAACAACGTCAGCATACGAATCTATGGCAAATTCTAGCCTCTTTTGATCAGTCCTGAATAAATCACATACTCTTCTTACCTGAGCGGAAGTAAAGCGATAACTCCCTTGCCATCCCTTAAATTCCTGATAAAGTCTATCATCATCCTGTCCTCTTTGCAGCATCTTTATCTTCTTGTCAAGAAAGGAATCCTGAACCATTTCAACCTTCTCCTGAGCACTCAGACTAAGTGTTATAAAAGCAATAATTAACAAAAATATTGATCTAACTTTCATAAATTGATTATTGTTTAAATAGCGCACCAATATCGTAAAAAAAACGATATCATTTATATCCTATCGATTCATAGTACAAAAAGTATCTGTACTTTACATTTAATAATTAACTTCAGGTATAAATAAGCAAGCGTTTTAATTCTATCAATGCAATACTAAAAAATCTCTTATCTTAATTTTGAATGATTTGAATCATGAATATATCACGCATGAAATCACTACTTTTCTATACTGATCTATTATTTCCCGGTTCCACTCCCCCACTATCTAATGCCATGATTGAGACCGATGAAACGGGGGTCATCCTATCAATCATAGACTCTCCAACCCGAGAACTCATAAAAAAAGCACAGTACTACCCTGGAGCGATTGCTCCGGGTTTTATTAATGCACATTGTCACACAGAACTATCTATGTTTAATGGATCTTCCAATCCGGGTAGCGGGATGGCAGAATTTATTAAATCGATTGCAGCACAAAGAACACACTTTTCAATTGAAGAGCAGAGAATTGCAATACGTGATACCCTTGAGAACCTTTACAATCAAGGGGTCTCTGCAATTGGAGACATCTGTAATACATCGGTAAGTTTTGATTTAAAATCCTCATCACCTATCCTATTTCATAATTTTATTGAGATTTTCGGATTAAATCCACTGAAATCAGATGCCATTATTAACGAAGCGCTTCAACTACTTAACGAATCGGGTAAATTTGAATGTGGGTCTGGTTCCTTAACACCCCATGCTCCCTATTCCCTTTCTAGTTCTCTCATTTCACTTCTAAAGCCATACCTGGCAGCCTCCTCCCAACCCATTTCCCTTCATTTGGCAGAGAGTCAACAAGAGATTGAGCTATTTAAGTCGCGAACGGGAGGAATGGCAGATCTCTTCGAGAAAACAGGCATGTTAAAAAATCTTCCAGATGAATTCAAATCGCCTATTGATTTTGTTAAACATCTGATTCCAAGAGAAAGTCGTCTTCTAGCTGTTCATAACACCGAACTATCACAGTCAATGCTCGATGAACTAAAACAAGAGTACTCCAACCTAACACTTTGCCTCTGCCCAACATCGAATCAGTACATCAATCAAAAATCTCCTAAAATTGAATTCCTGCACTCAAGCGGTGTTCCTATTGTTATTGGCACAGACTCAACAGCATCAAACCCTCAGTTGTCGATGGCTAAAGAATTAATGGAAATACAAAGACTTGCCCCTGAATTACCGGTATGGATTATTCTTAAATGGGCAACGTTTAATGGAGCCCAATTCTTTGGATGGAAAGACTTAGGTAACATCAAGCCGGGCAACAAACCTGGATTGGTCTGGTTAAAAGGGATGACAACGTCACAGCATTTCCCAGATGAAGGATTAATAACGGAAAGAATAATCTAAAACCCCTCACCTGTTATCACAACATAAGAACTACTCGCATTATTTGGTTGTTTAGCGATCAGGACTTAGCAATAAAAGAGAGAGGTGCCTCAGTTTGAGCTGAGACACCTCTCTGATTAAGAAACTTACTCTTAGTACATATCACCCATTCCACCGGGCATACCACCAGGCATACCAGCTGGCATTGCGGGTTTATCTTCCTTAGCTTCAACAACTACACACTCGGTTGTTAGCAACATTCCGGAGATAGAAGAAGCATTCTCAAGAGCTATACGAGTAACCTTAGTTGGATCGATAACACCAGTTTCAAAGAGGTTTTCATAGGTTTCTGTTCTAGCATTAAAGCCATAATCACCCTTACCGTCTTTAACTTTTTGAACAATTACAGATCCTTCAAGACCAGCATTTTCTACAATCTGTCTTAGAGGTTCTTCTAAAGAGCGGCGAACGATAGCAACTCCGGTCTTCTCATCTGCGTTATCACATTTAACACCATCGAGAGCTTCAATGGCTCTGATGAAAGCAACGCCACCACCGGGGAGGATACCTTCTTCATTAGCAGCACGAGTAGCAGCTAGAGCATCTTCAAAACGATCTTTCTTCTCCTTCATTTCAACTTCACTAGCTGCACCAACATAGATAACAGCAACGCCGCCACTAAGTTTTGCAAGACGCTCTTGAAGTTTTTCACGGTCATAATCTGAAGTCGTAGTACCTATTTGAGCTTTAATTTGAGCTACGCGAGCATCAATCTGTGACTTCTCACCGCGCCCACTAACAATGATCGTATTCTCTTTATCAATAGATACCTTTTCAGCACGACCTAAGTAGCTAAGATCAGCATCCTCTAGTTTATACCCCTTCTCCTCACTGATAACAACACCACCAGTTAAGATAGCGATATCTTCCAGCATCTCTTTACGACGGTCACCGAAGCCAGGAGCTTTAACTGCAGCCACCTTTAATGAACCACGGAGACGATTAACAACTAAGGTTGCTAATGCTTCGCCCTCAACATCCTCAGCAATAATTAACAGAGGACGACCGCTTTGAACTGCCTTTTCGAGAATTGGTAAGAAATCCTTCATTACGCTGATTTTCTTATCATAAATCAGAATAAAAGGTTCCTCGAAAACGGTTTCCATCTTCTCAGTATTGGTCACAAAATAGGGAGAGATGTAGCCACGATCGAATTGCATCCCTTCAACAACCTTAACTGTTGTCTCAATACCTTTTGCTTCCTCGATTGTGATAACCCCTTCGTTTTTAACCTTACCCATAGCTTCTGCAATCAACTTACCAATAACGGTATCGTTATTAGCCGAGATGGTAGCAACCTGCTCTAACTCTAAATTACTGTTGATTTTGCGGGTCTGACTTTTAAGATGATCAACGACAGAGGTAACTGCTTTATCAATACCTCTTTTCAGATCCATAGGATTAGCTCCGGCGGTAACATTCTTTAAACCCTGAGCATAGATAACCTGAGCCAATACAGTTGCAGTAGTTGTTCCATCACCAGCGAGATCATTGGTTTTAGAAGCAACCTCTTTAACCATTTGTGCACCCATATTCTCGGTCTTGTCTCTTAACTCGATCTCTTTTGCAACAGTAACACCATCTTTAGTTACTGCAGGAGCACCAAAAGACTTTTCTATAATTACATTGCGACCTTTAGGTCCTAATGTAACTTTCACAGCATTTGCTAAGGCATCTACACCCTTTTTAAGTGCCTCTCTAGCTTCGTAATTGTAACGAATTTCTTTAGCTGCCATACTTTTTATTGTTTTTTTATTAATTATTCATTTTTACAGGATAGCCAAGATGTCTGACTCCTTCATGATGAGGTAATCCGTTCCATCGACATTGATTTCCGTTCCTGCATACTTTCCATAAAGAACTTGGTCACCTTCCTTCACCGTCATTGGTTCATCTTTCTTACCATTACCGACAGCAACAATGGTTCCGCGAAGGGGCTTTTCTTTTGCAGTATCAGGAATAATAAGTCCACCCGAAGTACGGGTCTCAGCTGGGCTGGCTAATACCAGCACGCGGTCTGCTAAAGGTTTAATTGTCATACTTGAAAACTTTTTATTATACAGGTATTAAGTTAGTCAATGCTTCCCCCATCGCTAAATTCGTGCCACCAACGACAGATATGAAAAAATGACAGACTACAACCCTCTTCCTTTTGATCAAAAATCATCAGACTCAATTCCACTAAACTTACTTTCAACATATTAGAAAATAACACACGACACTATCTACGCATGGTTAAACCAAAAAAGGGGTCAGAAAATAAAAAAGGGTGTCAGAAAAATGACATTCTGACACCCTTACAATCTTATTAAGAAACTTAGTTCTGTGGCTGTTCCTCTTCTGGAGCAGGAGCTGATTGAGGAGATTTCTGAAAATCAACAGCAGGTTGTTTACCAGCAGCCTCAACCTGTTTATTTAACTCACTCGTTGTAGATACATTATCCACATTACTATTACGTGGAATAACAAAGGTGGTAAACAGGGTAAGAACGAGCAATACGATTGCCAGTGTCCAAGTGCTTTTTTCTAAAACATCTGCAGTCTTTCTTACACCCATGATTTGATTCGATCCAGCAAAGTTGGAGGCTAAGCCACCACCCTTTGAATTTTGCATAAGAACGACCAGAATAAGTAGTACACAGACCACTAATATCAGAACTAAAACAAATACGTATGCGCTCATCAGTCTAAGATTTATTACTGTTATTCAACAATTCTTCAATTTGGCCTGCAAAGTAAGTACTTTTTTCCGGATTAATCAAAATTAACTTCTCATAAATTTTAATTGCTCGGGGAATATTGCCCTGTTTCTTGTATATTACGGCAAGGGTCTCGCTTACGATATCTTCCGTGTCATTCATCGAATGATGAGCCAAATCAGCTGGGTTAAAGAATCCAGCTCTTGGTTTTGTCATCTTCGGTTGCTCTTGAATGAACTTATCAATAATTGATAACTTTGATCCTAACCCACCCGGATTTACCGATTCCGGCAACTCTGGTTCTGCTTCCAATGCGGTAATATCATAAATTTGACCCTCCTGTTTACTCATACCAGGAACCTGAACTAGATCTAAGTCACCGCCTCGAGCTGTCTCAATAGCCTTTTTTAAGGTCGTCTCCTCCTTTTTTCTGGCTTCTCGTAGTTCTTTTAACCGTTCATCAATAAGCCTTAAGAGATCTGCTTTCTTATCTCCATGCGATACAGGAAGTGGATCAACAGGTTCAGGTGCTTTATTAACCGTACTTGAGACATTTTCATTAAAGAACCCCTCTACAGGCATATAACGAATCTCTACAGACCCGTTCTCATCTATTGTATCTGAATCCAAAATAAACGATACTCCGTTTTCGCTTACCTCATCATCCACCTCAACTTGTTCCCGATTAACAACCAAAAAGCTATCCTCAATATCGTAATCCAGTTCTATCTCATCAATCACATTATCCTCATTCGAGGTAGTAGATCCGACCTCTGTTGATGTCCCTTTTATTTCATCAATCAAGCTTGACACATCTAAGATTGTCGGTTTTGATGTCTCTCGCTCTGCTTCATCATAACTTGACAAAACAGCCTGTAAATTTTCGCTCATCAGAGACTCAGAACGTGATTCCTCTAACACTAATTCCGAACTATCGCTATCCTCTTTCGTTGCATTTGTATCTCCTACAACCATCTCTATTTCTAAAGACGCTTCATCCTCAGCAGCAGGCTCCAAACTCACTGGTTCTAAATCTTCAGTATCTGAAACAACAGAATATGACACCTCATTCTCTGTATCCCTAAGCAAATCAGGCTGCTTCTCTTGAAAATCAATGCTAGCCCCATCAATGGAACTCCCTGAAATATCTCTAACTTCAGCAATGGATGACGGCTCACTCACCGGATTATCCAAAGAATTAGTCTCTTTAAGCTCTGAAATCACCTTTTCAAGTGAAAGTCTTAGCTCCTCTGAGAGTCTAAATTCAGGAGTATTAACGACAGAAGAGGCCCCCTGGGCTGATTCTACAACACTGTCTAACCCACCATTACTACTATCTAAACTCTGAGAAATATCAGGCTCAATATCTGCTAAGCTGTCTAAAGAATCAAAAACGCCATCCACAACATCCCTCTCTTGCTTGGGCTTCTCCATAGAAAGAGTCTCAACAAGATCTTGGGATATCATTGCGTCATTCTGAGAATTAACAAATTCTTCAACCACAATAGACTGCTCTGAATCGGTATCAACCCCTGATGATAGTTCAGAAATCTCTACAGCCTCTAAATCGAACAAAACGACTGATGATGATTCTACAAAGTCATCTGGCTCTGATTCGGTGGCCGATTGTTGCTCCGATTTTATAACAAAAACCTCAGATTCATCTACTTCTATATCTGTAGATTCCCCAATATTAGTGACTTCAACTGGCGAAGATTCACCAATAAAAGATGAGGATTCCTTGCCTTCAGAAAAACTCACCTCATCAAGCTTTTCATCCACCGGCAATGGTTTCACCTCCATTGAATCTCCACTGTCGTTAGAGTTCGACTCACTATTGGTACCTACAGGTTCAAGATAAACAACCTGATCTGAAGAGGTGCTTTGAAGACCCTCCTCTTGAGTTTGTCCACCCGCTATCTCCTCTGAGGTTGAAGGTAGAGAAGGAGGTAAATCTATTGAAGAAACCGAATAGGAATTCTCAATCTGAGATTCTTTAGGACTATCCAAGGTTGGATCAATAACACTTTTTTCTTCTGGTGACCAGTTGGATCCTATAGAGGGATCTGTGGATAAAATAAATGTATCCGATCTTTTAGTTGGGTCATTGTGGTCATCCATCAGAGGAGGAGTTCCTCCAGTTATAAGATACCTAAGGATCTGACGATCTGTTGCATAAGCCGCTGTAAGTTTTAAATTTGCGCTATAATGAAGGCTATTGGTTGTATAGAGTTTTCGAGCATAGAGAAGATGCAAGGTTTGACAATAAGGAAACTTCTTTTGTAACTCCGTTAATTGCCAAAGTTCTGAATCAGGAATCTGATCAGGACAAAGGATCATTTGCACCAATTGTTGACGATTCATAATCACTACCAGTTAACGACCGCATTATTAAAAATATCCTCAGTCAAGGCATTAACAATCTCTTCGATTAAGGCATCCTGAACCGAAGTAAGATTTTGAGAGCTTGAATAGTCGGCAAATCTAGAGAATGACCTCTCGAAACTCTGCTTATCATCATACTTATTTACACATTTAACTTTCACAGTGATAGTTAATCTATTGAGAGCCGCCACATCATTCCCTTGGATAGCAGTGGGTCGTGATGAATAATCAGATATAACCCCCTCGATCGCAATATCGCCATTTTGAGGAATCAAATCTAATGGCGTCTGTTGTATAAACCGATCCTTAAGAGCATCAGTGAAAGTTTGACTAAGAGTAGGCATAACAAGCAAAGACTGATTCGAGAAATAGCCTATACTAATCGTTTTGGCTTCAACCGGGATGGAGGCGCCGGTAAAAGAATAACTAATACTACAGCTAACACCAACCCACAGAAGAGCTGCAATAGTAATAAGTGAGAGCAGATGCTTCATGAAATATTCTTTTCTAATACAACAAAGATAAGCATTGAAATCTATATCAGATGTAATAATTGACTAATCAGAAAACGATATAGAGTGATCTCTTCCTTTTACAAGGAGACTTAGTCAATTTCAGATCAAACAGATAAAGCCATATTAATACGTTCTCCTTCCTTTATTCTTCGCTTCCTCTACGCATCTTCTCCATATGAAGCATTCAGCGAACAGAAATGGAACCAAGTCCTCCTCAAAAAAAAGACAACACTTCAATCAAGAAAACTAATTAGCGTGAATACCAAAGCCATAAAGTAGAACTCTTTATTGCCTATTAAGATTCTCTACTGAATCATCCTTTGAGCTAACTTCTTTATTCTCCTCCTCTTTATCAACATGATAAACATCGATAGCCACTATCATAGCAATGAATGCCCAAAAGGGGACAGAGAGCTTGTCGGTATCTAAGAAATTATTTAAAAACCCATGAGTAAAATAGGTAATCATTCCAATAGTAACTGATAGAATTAGAGCACGAAGGAAACTATTGGTTAATTTACGACGGATACGGATTCCATGGTAAATGACCATACAGAACAAGACAAGTACTATGATCAAACCAGGGAATCCTTGTTCGGCAAGCGGTCCGATATATTCACTATGAGCATTCCCTTTATCTCCTGCATTTGTTGAAATAATGGTTTTCTCTTTGAGCATTTGATAAGGGGCATAGACAAATTGATAAGTACCGGGGCCCCATCCAAATAGAGGACGTTCTTCAAATAGACGCAAAGCAGCCTGCCAACGATTAATCCTTTCTAAGTTTGATGCATCGGAAGAGATATTGCTAATAGACCTGACGTGTTCAACAAAATTAGCAGAGGAGTCTTGTTTATTCTTTTCAAGCCGATCAAGGATCTGATGTTGGAAGGTAAAAAAGATAGCAAGAATGGTGGCGATAGTCAAAAATATCCATCTAAATTTAATCTTCCACCAAATGATTAAAGCCGTTAGGATACCGGCAATGGTTCCAATCCATGCAGCACGACTGTAAGACAAGAATAGGCCTATTCCCAAGATAATTAGAAGGGCTAAAGATAATAGGCGTAAAGATTTCTTTTGAGCTTTATGAAAAGCCAGGACAGTAAAAGGAGGGATCATCATCGCCAGAATAGCCCCGTAAGCTGTATGGTCATTATAGAATGGGGTCATAATCCAGTGCCCTGTCTTTTCGCTAAACCCATAAGCTGAATGTCTAAAAGTGGTAATAATAACCACAAGAGCTAAAGGGATACCGTAAGCCCAGATAAATCTTGAGATTGTGATCTGCTTTCTAAAAATCAAAACCGCCATAAAGAAGAACGGAACAACAAACCAGATACGCGAAATCATATACTTTATAGACACCATTGGGATCTCAGAGGTAAAAGAGACCAGAGTCATCCAAGCCAGTTGAACAAAGATGATGATGGTTAGTGGATGATGAAGAATTCTTTTATCATATGCTCTTTCATATAACAGTTTCAAAAAAAAGACCACCATCAGACCAAACATCAACGGCTCAGAAGGGAGGGATACCCCAACTCCCATATCCAGATCTTTAATATTAACGGCAAGTGGGGTAGCCATTACAGCCAAAAACCATACCCAGTCAAGTGAAAGCATAAACATTCCAGCCAGAATAACGGCACCAGGGATAAAAAAGCCCCAGTAATCCTCATTCGTAATTAAATAAGACAAAAGAAAAACATAAGCAATACTTATGAAGTACAGCCATCTTCTTTTCCCTTTATCATCGGTAGGAAGTGAGATCATGCTTTAAAATTAGTAATGATAGATAGCAATATTACTCTGACTTTCTGGCACTATCGTCAATAATACTAATGACAATAAGTGAGATGAGCAAGACAGAGATTAAACTAGACGCTACAATCAACCATCTTACAGGTGAGGCCTTTTTATCAGAGATTTCAGGTGCAGAAATCAGATTAATATAGGTATATCGTCTATCATAATTCATCATTGCCAAATCATATTCCTTCTCAATATTAGCAAGGAGAGAGGCTTCATGTCCTAGTAAATCTCTGATATAAAGCATTTCACCCCCCTTTTCCAAGATATTTTTTTGAATACGGTTGACCTCACTAACATTAACACTACCCCCGCCGGTTGTTCTTAAAGTTCCGCGGGAAATCTCACGGCTCTGACTATTATAGTCGACTAAACCATATTTCATACTTAAATCAGTATACCGCCTTGTCAAAGAATCAATAATGGCATGTTTTCTAGCTAGCTGTCTTTCTAACATTGCAACCACTTCACCAAATTTATTTTGTTGAAGTTGTCTGACGTAGTTATTATAAGCATCCATCAGGCCATTGACAATATCTCTAGCCATGACAGGATCAGTATCCAGAACATTCATCTCCACCCCCTCATATTGGGTCTTACTGATCTTAACATTCTTATCCCATTCACCCTGAAGCCATGAGCGCCATTTGGGGTAAGTGGTATCAATCTCATAATGTGAAATAAGATTGAATTTTCTAATTACCGTATCGCGAATAAAAGTAGACTGGAATATCTGCAACATCTGCTCACTCTCACTTTCTTCTGAATAGGGAGAGACATTGCTTGGGTACATAATAGCAAATGATTTGTATCTTGGTTTAATGAAATAACTACTAGAAAAGACCATAGAAAGCAACAAAGTCAACCCGGTAATTATAATCAATTGAATCTTCCATTTGAAGATTAGCTTCAAGATACTAAGGCTTTTAAAATAATTTTCCATCGTTCAGATGTTATTGGGAAATTTGTTTAGCGTTACTGATTTATTGCCTTTCCAGCTGGAACAGGATTTATTGACAAGCGTCTTTCTGCCGTTCTTTCTATACGCCATCTTTTCATACTCTCTAACCCAAGAATGGCAATGATTGTTAAAAGTACCGTACTAAAGACAGTCCCTAAAACGATAAGCCATCTTATTGGATAAGACTTTTCTTCAGCAGGATAAGCAGTATTAACAACAAATGTCTGCGGAAGCGTTTCATAGGCATCTACCTTGGCTTGTTCATAGAGAGACTTTATCGAACTGAGCCTTTTCTTTTCATGTTCTAATTGATCACGCAGAGAAACATAGATACCACCATACTCAGCCAAGAGATTGAGTTTCTCTTCAATAGCCTTGATACCTCGAGAATTACCCCTAGCAATTTCAATGGCTAACTGTTGGTTCATCATCTCTGACTGGGTTTCATAATCATAGACTCCTTTCCTTCTAATAGAGGTCAAAGAATCCTCCTTACTCTTGATCTCAGAAACCAAAAGTTTATACTCTGCCTCAACGATACGAAAAGCTTTCATTGCTCTCTCACGTTGCATGGCACTTTTAGTTGAGTCAAACAAAACAGGAATAGCATTTGCAATATCGGCTGCCATTTGCGGATCATTATCGAAAACTGTCACCTTAATAGCCATGTTTTCGGTCCGTCTTATCTTAATATTGCTTTCAAACTTCCTATAAAGTCGCGTCATTTTCTTTTCCGACACGCTACCTAATTCGTAATGATCGACCAGATTAAACTCTTTTATTAATCGATCTCTGATGACATTTGAGTTCAGTATTTGAAGCATCTGCTCGGCTTGCTCTTCCTGCCCAAACTCAAGCACATCCTGTTGGGGACCACTCGATTCATTCAGTAATACCTTTGAAATTCCACTTGTGGAGACTGGATACATAACCACAATAGACTTATACTCAGGTTTAATAAACCAGGTTGAAGAAAACAACAAAGCAGCAACAAATGCTGTAGCAGCTACAATACCCAGTACTCGGATCCATTTGCCTAAGACCATTATTATACTAAGCGATGCAACTTCAGGGATATCATTTTTGCGCTCGTTCATAGATTACTCAGTTTAAAAGAGAGAGTTTCTCTTTGAAACCCCAAAAGTAAGAAATAATGAAGGAAAACAAAAAAAAGAGACTGATAGGTAAGGGCAAACAGGTTATTAACAATTTCTATCTTCATTTGGCATAGTTGGTTAAGATTTACCTCTAACGTAAATTTGTTAGAAAGATTGCATAACATTAGTATCAGAAACACTACAAAATTTCGAATTGACTCTGTGACTTTCCTATGCCCCCTCAACATTTCCCTTTAACAGATCAACTAAGTAAGGTATATTGATTAACTTCAACAAAAATGAGATCAGAAGACCAAACGCCACGAACAGACCCAACTCTGTCAACCAATTATAGGACAACTCTCGTATCAAAAACCCCAATCCAATCAATAAAACCGGATACAAGGCCAACCGGCCCACAAAGAGTAAATCAAATCTAAATTTAAAATATCTATACGCTAGATAAACCTGTACACCTGCAGTAATATACTGTGTCACCACACTAGCAATCCCTGAACCTACACTTAAATAATGAGGAATTAACACCCAATTCAATAGCACACTCAAGACCATACCTGCTGCTGCGGTAATATTTAAAGCCTTCATTCGCCCATCGGCAGTTAAAAGAGTTCCTACTACATAGGTTGAACTGATTGCTATAAAACCCGTCATCAACAAGCCTAATAATGTACTAGCTAATTGCACCTTTTCACCATAGGCCAAAACTCCTTCTTGCGCTGTCTGCGGATAAAGCAATTCTATTAGCTCCATTTTAAAAAACCAAGTAGCCACTGAAACCAGAACTGACCCGGCAAACAATAGCGAAAAAGAGAGCCGAACAAGTCGCTGAACAGTAACCTTCCTTGCTAACATATTCGCAAAAAGCGGAAGTAATAACACTGAAAAAAGGTAAGCTATCATGGTTGCAGTATCTAAAAGTCGATACGCTTGTGCATATATCCCAGTCTGATGATCAGCAATGGAATCAGGAAGTAATGCACCTAAAAGCAACGGATCAAGCCTATTATACAATGACATTAATAAAACCAATACGGCAAATGGAAGACTCTGCCTCATAACCATCATATAAAACGGCCAATTCCAAGTTATCTTCGGCAATCCTGCCTTTGAAACTACAATCACAAAAGCAGTCATTGCAGTAAACCCGTATGCTGCAGTCTGTGCCCACACAAACCATTCAATAGTAAACGAACTACGAAAGGTGGGTATAAATAACATTATACCGACCAACAAGATAGCCAATATCCTATCCATGACCGACAACAACGAATCAACCCGAAAGAGAAGTAAACCGCTAATATTCGATCGTAGGTATAAAATCAAAGAGAGCAGAAACTGATTGAACGACATCGCCCCCAATAAAATAAACTCATGCCCTTTTAGCCCATAGAAAAACCCCACAAGAAATACAACTACAGTATAAACAACCGACAATAACAACTTTACAATTAATGTGTTGGAAAAATGCTTTCTAAGAAGATTATGGTTTTGGGCTATATTTCGATTATTAAAACTGGTCAACCCCAAGTCTAATACAATATTTAATATCAAGGTCAGATTAAATATCGTAAAATAAGTTCCATATACACTTGTTCCAACTAGAATCTGAACATTCCTGTCTATCCCGAAAATCCAGAACGGCTTTACGAGTAAATTTAGAAAAAGAAGCAGAAGCAAATTTGAAAAAAACTTTGACTGCATCAGAACAAGTAAAACAGAATTTTCATATCACTATCTATTCTTAAGAGCAAACAGAATATCGACTGATGCCCTTTGAAAACAAAGGTACTATTTTCCCTTGTTTTACCCATATTTATTAATGCCTATTGGTTAGGTATCTCGTTCCTCTCGACTATTAATCTTAACTTTACAACCTTAATTATCCCTAAAATAAAGCTTCATCTTGAGAATAGTTGTTAACACTCGTCTGCTTATCAAAGACAAGCTTGAGGGTATTGGCTGGTTTACTTTCGAGACACTTAGCCGTATTACTCGTAAGCATCCTGAACACACCTTTATCTTTCTTTTCGATCGAAAACCTTCCTCAGAATTCCTTTTCAGTCATAATGTGAAATGGTATCGATTACTTCCTCAACCCAGACATCCTTTTCTATACAAAATCTGGTTTGACGTCATGATCCCTATTGCCCTAAAACTTCTTAAAGCTGATCTATTTCTATCTCCCGATGGATTTATCTCGCTCAACACCTCTGTTCCTACTCTTTCTGTAATGCATGATCTGAATTTCGAGTACTATCCTAATGACCTTCCTCTCATCGAAAGAAACTACTATAAACACTACTTTCCGCTATTTGCCCGTAAAGCGACCAGAATTGCTACTGTTTCTGAATACTCTAAACAGGATATTGCTCAACTCTATCACATAGATCCTCATAAAATTGACGTGGTGTATAATGGTGCCAGTTTAAAATTTAAACCTATTCATGAACCCATAAAATCTACTATTCGAAATCAGTATGCAGAAGGTCATCCATACTTCGTTTTTGTTGGATCTCTGCACCCTAGAAAAAATCTCGCTCGATTGTTTAGCGCATTTGATCTCTTCTGCCAATCATCTCCTAACAATCAGACACGTTTAGTTATCGTCGGTGAAAAGCGTTGGTGGACTACCAATATTGAAATGGCTTTCACAGAGATGAAATATCGCAATCGTGTACTCTTTACTGGTCGCCTTTCCACAGAAAAACTAACACAAGTCGTCGGTTCTGCATTAGCCATGACCTATGTCTCCAACTTCGAAGGCTTTGGTATCCCAATTATTGAAGCCTATCGCTGCGATGTTCCCGTCATCACAAGTAAAGTGACTTCCATGCCTGAAGTAGCAGGTAAGGGGGCTCTCTTGGTTGACCCATCTTCTACTGAAGACATTGCCGATGCATTAAGAACCATCTCGCAAAATGAGGATATTAGACTGACCCTCATCGCTGAAGCCCGTCTACAGAGAGAAAAATTCTCTTGGGATCTTACTGCTGAAAAACTCTGGAAATCAATTGAAGCAACTTATAACTCCTCCATTTCATGAACATTCTGATTATTGGGGCTGGTGGCCGTGAACATGCCATTACTTGGAAAATTGCCCATAGTCCTCTTGCTAAATCAATCTATATCGCTCCTGGTAATCCCGGAACCGCTCAAATTGGCAGAAACCTAAAATTAAACAGCGACAACCACCAACAGATCATTGATGCTATAATTGAATACAACATAACACTTGTTGTCATTGGCCCTGAAGCACCTCTAGTATCTGGTTTAGCTGATAGCATAAGAAAACACCCTCTCTTGTCAAATGTTGCTGTCGTCGGCCCAGGTATTCATGGAGCCCAACTTGAAGGGAGTAAAGATTTCTCAAAGAGCTTTATGCAAAGGCATAACATCCCAACCGCGGCCTACAAAACCTTCACAAAAAGTCAATTGAAGGAAGCCTATGACTATATTAATACGCTTCAACCCCCATATGTTATTAAAGCTGATGGACTAGCGGCAGGTAAAGGGGTTATTATAGCTTCAACACTTGATGAAGCAGAACAATCAATTGAGCAGATGCTTATTCAATCAAAGTTTGGCGAAGCATCATCTAAGGTGGTCATTGAGGAGTTCCTCTCTGGAATTGAACTCTCCGTTTTTGTGCTTACTGATGGAACAGCCTATGTCATTCTACCTGAAGCAAAAGATTACAAGCGAATTGGAGAAGGAGATACCGGACCAAACACAGGAGGAATGGGTGCTATCTCACCTGTCCCCTTTGCAACCCCTGCCTTTATGAACAAAGTTGAACAAAAGATCATCAAACCCACTATCACTGGTCTGAAGGAAGAGGGAATAGACTATAAAGGTTTTATCTTTTTCGGTCTAATTAACTGTGACGGAGAACCTAAAGTCATCGAGTATAACGCTCGTATGGGGGATCCCGAAACCGAGGTAGTTATGCCACGAATTGAATCTGATATCGTTCCTTTACTCTATGCCGCAGGCAAAGGAGAACTTAATAACCAATCCATAAAATTCAAACCAGAATTCGTAGCAACAGTCATGCTCGTCTCCAAAGGCTATCCTAATGAGTATCCCAAAGGATTGCCAATAGATCTTCCTAACCAACCCAACGATGCTATAATCTTTCATGCAGGTACTTCTAGAGACCATAGCGAGCAAATTGTTACTTCAGGAGGTCGAGTTATCGCTGTTAGTCATTATGGCGAATCCATTGAGGATGCTTTTCAAAATGCCTATAACATCGCCCACCAAATCAAGTTTGAAGGAGTCTATTTTAGAAACGATTTAGGTAAAGATCTAACGTAACCATTTAAATTACCATTCGTCTAATGATGAGACCAGAATGGTTGACAAAATAAAACGATGATTCAATACCTCAAGAAGGATCAAATTTCAAGAGAGAAATGGGATGAATGTGTCTTCAATGCATTCAACTCTATGGTATATGCTGAATCATGGTATCTTGATATAGTTGCCTATGGATGGGAAGCACTCGTTGAAGATGATTATTCCGCTGTGATGCCTCTGGTGTGGAACAAAAAAGCAGGAATAAGCTACCTATACCAGCCCTACTTCACCCAACAATTAGGAGTTTTTAGTAGCGGACTTCTAACTCCTGATAGGATAATCCGGTTTCTTGAGGCAATTCCTCGACATTTCAGATATGGGGAGATTAACTTCAATTCTCACAATCCTTTGAATAATCTAGCTCTTGAAGGCTATGCCTCCCAACTCAATCATGAGTTAGATCTGATAAACCCATATAACCATCTCTACAAAAACTTTAGCGATAACAATAAAAGAAACCTAAAAAAAGCTCAAAATAACGATCTATCCATTCAAAAAGGGATCTCACCTGAGCTTATCACCAATCTCTTCAAGGAAGGTAAAGGGCTTCGACTCAATCATATTACCCCCTTTCATTATAAACGATTGAATCATTTGATGCATAAAGCACTTTCTTTAAGCAAAGGGGTAACATATGGCGTTTATAGCCCACTAAACGAGCTCATGGCCGGAGCCTTCCTGTTGATAAGCAACGACAGAGTCATCTTCCTTTTTTCAGGAACCTCTGACAAAGCAAAAAACAGTGGAGCTCTAGCCTATCTTATCGATCATGTCATCAGAATGTTTGCTGGTACGGCCATCACATTTGACTTCGAAGGGAGTAACGATCCAAACTTAGCTCGTTTCTATCGAGGATTCGGCTCAAGTGAAGTAGTCTATCCAAGAGTCACTTTCAACCGCCTCCCGAAGGTGGTTTGGTCTATGGTTCAAATCATCAAGAAACTACGATAACTCGCTTTTAGAACGTAAATAAACTATTTTTACTTAAATAAAATTAGTCATGATACACAACCTTGGAAATCAAAACTCAATACTAAACCAATATATTGCTGAACTAAGAGATGAAATAGTTCAACAAGACAGCTTACGTTTTCGACTTAACTTGGAAAGAATTAGTGCAATCTTAGCTTATGAAATCAGCAAAAACTTAGTCTTTACACCTTCGGAGGTTACCACGCCACTAGGAACAGCTGAAGTTCCCATGTTGACAGATCAAGTGGTCATAGCAAGTATCCTAAGAGCCGGTTTACCAATGCACACCGGAATGCTAAAAGTATTTGATAAAGCTGAGAATGCTTTTATCTCGGCATACAGAAAATATGCTAAAGATGAGAGTTTTCAAATCAAGATTGAATATGCTTCCTGTCCTCCTCTGACCGATAAGACGCTTATCATCTGCGATCCAATGCTAGCTACCGGGGCAAGTATGATTATGGCTATCAAAGAAATCTCTCAGAACGGGAAACCTCTGCACATCCACATCGCCTCAGTCTTAGCAAGTACAGAAGGAGTAGAGCAACTAAAGAAACAATTAAAACATGGCTCCTTTACCTTCTGGGTAGGTGCCATTGATGATGAGCTTACGGCGCAAGCCTACATTGTACCAGGCCTAGGTGATGCAGGCGATCTGGCATTTGGAATAAAAAACGATTCTCACTAATACTAGAAATGAAATGAAACTTATTGACCCTACAACCCAGGAGAATATTCGAATAGCCATAAATAGCATCAAAAGCCACCTTCTTAGAACAGTATTAACAGTCTCTATTATTGCCTTCGGAATTATGGCGCTCGTCGGAATCATGACATCCATCAGCGCAATAGAATACTTCCTCGTGGAAAACTTCACTCGAATGGGATCTAATACCTTTACAATCAGATACCAGTCGATGAGAATGGGCGGTGAACGGCATCAGGCTAATATGAATAAGGTTATCTCTTGGGAGGAGGCCATCGAGTTCAAAAAAAACTACACATTCCCGTCTTCTATTAGTATCTATATCTTTGCCAACGGAAATACCACTGTCAAATTTGGATCTAACAAAACTTACCCTAACATCAGAATCTTTGGAGCCGATGAAAACTACTTACTCACAAGTGGTGAAACCATTGAAAAAGGACGAAATTTCTCGAGTGCCGATGCTTGGCAAGGAACCCATGTTGCAATTTTAGGTGAGGCTGTTGCTAAAAACATTTTCGGGGAAACAGTTGACCCGCTTGGGAAAATTGTCTCTGTTGGCCCTGGTAAGTATATGGTTATCGGCATTCTTAAATCAAAAGGATCAAGCATTGGATTTAGCAACGACAGAACCGTTATTCTTCCCATTCAAAATGTAAGAGAACGATTTGTTCAACCAGATCAATCATATAGCATTGCCGTTATGCCCCCAACCTCAGCCTCAATGGATGCTGCTTCCGGTGAGGCCATTGGAGTATTTAGAACAATCAGAAAACTAAAACTAAACCAAGAAAACAATTTTGGAATCATCAGATCTGACAGTCTCGTTGAAATGATGAAGCAAAATACAGCTGCTATCTCTTTAGCCGCAACCTTTATTGGTTTTATCACACTCATTGGTGCTGCAATTGGCCTAATGAATATCCTCCTTGTTTCTGTCACAGAAAGAACCCGAGAAATAGGTATAAGAAAAGCCCTCGGCGCCACCCGTAAAACTATAAGAAACCAATTCCTTGCAGAAGCAATCGTAATTGCTCAGATCGGAGGAGCTTTCGGAATTATCCTAGGTATTGCGATAGGCAATATCGTATCCTATATCATTGGATCAATCTTCATCATCCCTTGGCTCTGGATCATACTTGGCGTAATCCTCTGTGCCGGAGTGGCCTTAGCTTCTGGCTTTCTTCCCGCACGAAAAGCAGCCAATCTGGAACCTATTGAGGCACTCCGCTATGAATAAAAGCTCTGTTTATTTATAAAAAAAGGCTATCCTTTATTCGTTGAAAGGTAATCCAACTTATACTCTTTGATCTTGCGGTAAAGAGTACGCTCACTTATTCCAAGTTCAATGGCCGCCTGTTTTCTATGGCCATTATTACGAATAAGAGCTTTCCTTATCATCTCAAACTCCTTAGATTGTAAACTAAGAGGTTCCTCCATCACTTCAGAAAAAGCAGCCTCAGGCTCTGATATATCTGGCATTACAGGATGTATCTTTACATCGCCCAAAGCAATCGCATCGGGTGCTTTCTTTATTTCAGTCTCTGTTCTGTTCTCAAAAAGATTAGCTGATCCCATCGCAAACTCCTCTAATCGACGAAGCCTTTGTGACATCTCCTGCATCTCTTGACGGTATTCCTTGTTCTCTTTCCTCAAATCAAACAACACTTTAAACAAAATATCACGATCTGAGAAATCGGCTCCATCACCCTTATTCCCTTGATAAAGTACAGGCATCTCCATCTGCCCATGATCAGGAAGATATCTGGATAATGTACTAGCAGTAATATTTCGATCCCCTTCAATGATCGAGATCTGTTCAACCATATTCTTTAGCTGTCGGATGTTACCCGGCCATCTATAACCCGTTAACAGATGTATTGCTTCAGATGTTAACGTTACTGAAGGCATCCGGTACTTATCCGCAAAATCAGAGGCAAACTTTCTAAATAATAAATGAATATCCTCTTTTCTCTCTCGCAATGGAGGAATATAAATGGGCACAGTATTTAACCTGTAATACAAGTCTTGCCTAAAACGGCCATGTGATATCGCCTCATTAAAATCAACATTCGTTGCAGCAACAATCCTCACATCTGTCTTTAACACCTTCGAACTGCCGACTTTTATAAACTCTCCTGTCTCTAAAACCCTTAATAAACGTACCTGAGTCGAAAGGGGCAACTCAGCCACCTCATCTAAAAAGATCGTACCTCCATTAGCCTCCTCAAAGTATCCTTTCCTTGCCTCATGAGCACCGGTAAAAGATCCCTTCTCATGGCCAAATAACTCCGAATCAATTGTCCCCTCTGGAATGGCGCCACAGTTTACAGCAATATAGGGCTTATGCTTACGTGAACTCAACTGATGAATGATCTGAGGAAAAACCTCCTTCCCTACCCCACTCTCTCCATTGATTAAAACAGAGATATCTGTCGGTGCTACCTGTCGTGCAACATCTATCGCCCGATCTAACATCGCTGAGTTCCCTATAATTCCAAACCTATGCTTTATTGCTTGTATATCCATTGTACTCTATTTTTCGTCTCAACAACAAAGGTATAACAATCTGACGAAATGTCAGGACTGACAAACCTAATTACAAAACTTCACCGCTTATCACCTCACTTTTCCTTCACTCGAAGAATATCAATTCACCCCACTTAAATGCCCTAACTTATAATTACCTCTTCGCTTCCTCTCCGTTATTTCTCCCTTCCCGCTCTGATTAACTTTAATTCCGTCTTACTTAAAACCTAAAAATAGTCCCGAACGAATACCTATCCTTCGATTTTAACTCATTTAGCATTACCTAATAAGATCATTTGATACATTATTAAAAATAGCCCAGGTCTTTTTAACAAAAACCCGGGCTATTTTTCAAAAGATTCAAAATATCACTTACTTTCTAATTACAGCGCCAAGCTTCTCTTCAAAAGCTTTAATCAAACGCTGCATCGTCTTATCAATAGCCGCATCAGTAAGTGTTTTTGTTGTGTCAAGAAGGATGAAACTTAAAGCATACGATTTCTTACCAGCTTCAATCTTATCCCCCTCGTATACATCAAATAGATCTACAGACTTTAAAAGTTTAGGCTCTGTCTGATAAGCCACTTGCCTCAATGCTGCAAAAGTAACCTCATGCGAAAGAACCATAGCCAAATCACGCTTAACCTCTGGATACTTTGGTAAGGGCTCAAAAGTCACCATACCCATTTTATGACCTTTCATCAGTTTCTCCCATGAAAGCTCAGCATAAAAGACTGGTTGTTTTAAATCGAAATATTTCTGAAGTTTATTGGAAATAATACCAATAATACCCACTTCCTGATTTTTAACTACAACCTTGACCCCCTGACTGAACATAGGTAGGAGTTCTTGCTTCAACACTACCTCTTCGGGTTGATAGCCTAAACGAGTTAAGACATCCTGAACATATTTTCTTAAAACAAAGAAATCAGAAGGCACTGCTTTCCCATGCCAAGTAGTGCTTGCCAAGTTACCCGTAATAAAGAGAGAAAGCTTCAACTCTTCAGTAAAGCGCTTCGTAACAGGAGCCTCCTCTGAAACTGAAGGATTTCTTCTATATACTCTACCGAACTCGTACATCATCATATCGCTACGCTTGCGATTTGCATTCATACGAACTGTATCCAAGCTACTGAATAGTAGCGTCTGACGCATTACATTAAGCTCTCTGGAAAGTGGATTAACTAAAGCAACATTCATCTGCGGATCAACCCAATCGAATTCATCACTTACTTGTGACGTAGTAAGAGACAGAGTCATGATTTCGCTAAACCCAGCACCAGTCAACATCTCAGAAATCATGTTCCTCAGTTTCTCGCTATCAGGTTTAGGGGCGGGTGAATGAGAAGCCGTATAACGCGAGCCAATTTCGATATTATTATAACCATAAATGCGAAGAATATCTTCAATCACATCCACTTCGCGAGTTACATCAACTCTATTTGTTGGAACAGCTACCTTAACCTTATCATCCGTACGACTGATAATCTCATACTCCATCGCAGAAAGAACTTCTAAAACTTTCGACACAGGAATAATCTGTCCAATAAACCTGTTCATCCGATCATAATCAACCTCTACCTCAACTTTCTGAATGGGTTTAGCAACAACATCATAAAGATTGCTACTAATCGTCCCTCCGGCAATCTCCTTGACCAGTAAAGCAGCACGCTTTAATGCATAAACGGTAATGGCAGGATCTGCTCCTCTCTCATAACGGAAAGAGGCGTCGGTGTGTAGTCCATGAAACTTACCCGTCTTCCTTATTGTAGCAGGATCAAAACAAGCACTTTCAAGAAAAATGGAGGTAGTAGAGCTTGACACGCCACTTTTCTCCCCACCAAAGACCCCAGCAATACACATCCCCTCTTTCTCATTGCAGATCATCAGATCATTGCCAGAGAGTTTACGCTCCACACCATCTAAAGTGGTAAATAAAGTATCTTTATCCAACTTCTTTACTATCACTTTCCCTCCATCTATCTGCATGGCATCAAAGGCATGAAGAGGCTGACCCGTCTCCATTAGTACAAAGTTGGTAATATCTACAATGTTATTAATAGGCCGTATGCCTATTGATTGTAGTGCGGTGCGTAGCCAATCCGGACTATCACCTACGGTAATACTTGAAATAGAAACGCCTGAATAACGTTGACAAGCTTCACTATCTTCAACAATAACAGGGATATCAAGAGAAGTATTATCCACACAGAATCCCTCAACATCAGGATAAATCAATTCAGGAACATGATGATATCCTGCAGAGACCATTGCAGACCGCAACTCACGTGCTACTCCTATATGTGAAGTTGCATCTGTTCTATTTGGAGTTAATCCTATTTCAAAGACATAATCATCAGAGATTGACAGATACTCTCTGGCTGTCATACCAATCTGAGCCTCCTCCGGAAGAACCATAATCCCGGCATGCGAGGAACCGATCCCGAGCTCATCTTCTGCACAGATCATCCCCTCTGAAAGCTCTCCTCTAATTTTTGACTTTTTAATCTGAACTGCATCGTCACCAAAATAGAGAGTCGTACCGATAGTAGCCACAAACACCTTCTGGCCAGCAGCTACATTAGAAGCCCCACAAACAACATGTAAAGGCTCAACACTTCCCACATCTACAGTGGTAATATGTAAATGATCCGAGTTGGGATGATCTACACAAGTTAATACCTTCCCAATTACAACTCCATGTAAACCTCCTCTGATTGACTCAACCTTTTCTAATCCTTCAACTTCAAGACCTGTGCCGGTCAATAGAATAGATACCTCCTCAGCCGGAAGAGATACAGGAAGATATCTCTTTAACCAGTTATATGATATTTTCATTTGAGTATTATTTGTCTTTAATTTGCCACATGGAATACACCAGATTGAAAATAAAATCATCGATTACGATGGTCAGATATCAATCGAGGCTATTTATGGGTAATAATTCGGTATATCTGCAAACAGTCGACAAAGTTACAGATTTTTAAAAAACTAGCTGTAATCTCTTAGGCCATCGAACCAGTTAAAGAAGTTTATTAACTAACCTGACTCCAATCTTTTCTATCAGGAGATAATCGATCTAACATCTCCTTAAGACCTCTATTTTTAACCGCTGCTAACTCGGAATCTTCTGATAGAATCTCGGTGGCCTTTGTACGTGCAGCCTCTAAAATAGGTCCATCTGTTAGAAGGTTAGCCATTTTTAACTCAATCATTCCACTTTGACGAGTACCACTAAGATCACCTGGACCACGAATCTCGAGATCTGCCTCCGCAATTTCAAATCCATTATTGGTACGAACCATCGTTTCAATGCGACTTTGGGCATCAGGACTTATTTTATCGGATGTCATGAGGAGGCAGTAACTCTGATCAGCTCCTCTTCCCACACGTCCTCTTAATTGGTGCAGTTGACTCAACCCAAAACGCTCCGCATTTTCGATAACCATAACAGAGGCATTAGGTACATCAACGCCAACCTCAATAACGGTTGTTGCCACCATAATCTGAGTCTCACCCTTCTTAAACCTCGCCATCTCATAATCCTTCTCAGCCGGCTTCATCTGTCCATGAACCATACTAACCGCAAAATCAGGAAATGGAAACTCTCTTGATACCGCTTCAAAACCCTCTGTTAAATGTTTCAAATCAAGCGTTTCGGATTCATCTATCAAAGGATACACGATATACACTTGCCGTCCTAAAGCAATTTGACTCTTCATAAACTGAAATACGATAAGACGCTGGGCATCTTTAAAATGCCGGGTCTGAATTGGTTTTCTACCCGGAGGTAATTCATCTATCACAGAAACATCTAAATCTCCATAGAGTGTCATTGCTAATGTTCTAGGGATCGGCGTTGCTGTCATCACAAGAATATGAGGAGGGATCTTATTCTTAGCCCATAAAGAAGCCCTCTGTTGAACTCCAAAACGATGTTGCTCATCAACTACCGCTAAACCTAGGTTTTTAAATCTAACAACTTCTTCAAGTAAGGCATGAGTCCCAATAAGTATAAAGATCTCTCCAGATTCCAGGCCAGATAAGATAGGCCGACGAGCAGACTGAGGAACACTTCCTGTTAATAATGCAATAGATAGGCCTAACTGATCAGCAAGATTCTTAATAGAGATATAATGTTGCTGAGCTAAAATCTCCGTTGGAGCCATTAAACAAGCCTGATAACCATTATCAATAGCAATTAACATAATGAGAAAAGAGACTATAGTCTTTCCACTACCCACATCACCTTGTAAAAGTCGATTCATCTGTCTTTGTCCATAGAGGTCTTGACGAATCTCTTTAATTACTCGTTTTTGAGCATTGGTCAACGGGAAGGGCAAGACCTCATTATAACACTTATGAAACATCTCACCCACCTTGCTAAAAGGATGACCAACGCTAAGACCGGTTCTCTTTAGCTTTATCTTCAAAAGATCGAGTTGAACAATTAAAAGCTCTTCAAACTTCAACCGCCTCCGAGCATTCTCGAGCATTTGATTACTTTGCGGAAAGTGAATATTCCAAAAAGCATGAGCTCTTGATAGAAGCTTATAGTCTTTAATAATATTTTCAGGAATAATCTCTTCAATTTGTCGTGCAACCTCTTCAAATAGGGTACGCATTAAACGAGCCAGTCCTCGAGAATCAAGACCTTTACTTTTAAGTTTCTCAGAAGAAGAATAAACGGGTTGAAGGCCTGTGCTCAAAGTAATGGACTGTTGCGTTGCTGGCTCTATTTCAGGATGAACCAGACTATACCTTCCATTAAAAAAAGTGGCTTTACCAAAAATCAAATACATCTCCCCCGGTTTAATCAAGGTTCGAACCCACTTGATACCTTGAAACCACACTAGATCAATATTACCAGAGCTATCAGAAACCGAAACAGTCAATCTCATGCCCCTTCCGGAACCTACTACCTGCATTCCTATAACGGTAGCAATTATTTGAAAATACTGATCCTCATTTCTTATTTCCTTTATAGTGAAGATTCTTGAACGATCTACATAACGAAAAGGGAAAAGATAAAGCAAATCGCCAAAGGTTGAGATAGCCAAATCTGCCTTCAACAATTGGGCACGTGCCGGACCTACTCCTCTAAGAAATGCTATATCAGTATCAAGAATGGAACTAGACATAATACAAAATTACCATTTCGAGACTACTCTAACTAACTTCCACCTTACATTGTTCTTCTCAGTAACAATAATAGCGAGATCACTCAGCAAAAACAATCATTAACTAGATGAAATAAAAAAGGGGAGATTACCCAAAAGCAATCTCCCCTTAGAATTATTGATGGAAATTAGTATTCCCACAAATCATTTTCGTAGGTAAGAATCTCATTCTTGATTCTCTCTGATTCATAGAGAGCGTCAAGGCCTGAAGTATACTCTGCAATACGACGATCATACACATTAGCTACCTTATAGATATAGCTAGAGAATTTCCGTCTTAAGAAAAACTCATCATAAGACATTCTGGCTGCATCATTTCTGGGATTGAAGGCTTCATTGTTTGCAAGATAGAACCGAGATTCAGGATAATAGATCCAGAAGACCGTTGATAAGTTACTTTGACCTTCGTTTACAGCACTTGGGCTAACAAGAGAACGGTCATAAGTAATACCGATAGCTTGAATTCTAAAATCTAACTGAGATCTTTTTCTATCAAAAAACCAATCTTCAATCAAGTCAATCTGTACGACATGATCGGAGCGCAGAGGATACTTTTTAGTAACTTTTTCTCCATCGGGATTAGCTTCCGTGATCGAGTCTTCAGTTACAGTAACGACCATCCTCTTACGAAGTTCTTCGAGAGAATTGATACGCATGGTAAAGTCCTCGTCGTCATAGGCCGTAAGATAATTAGCGCTATAAGGCGTTTCGGCTGAAGGTTTACTAACAGCGTCGAAAATAAGAGCTGCAAAAGACTTTCTATCACGGGTTGCCTTGATAGGGTAGAAAAGTGGCATATTTGATTTTTCACGAAGGTCAATCTTCCGCCAAACCCTCTTGCTATACATGACATCCGCTTCACGAACGGGGGTCAAGGCAATAGGTAACTTATTAGCTGTATGCACTTTCTTCCAAGCGACACCTTGCGGCTCTATCTTAGGAGGTTCGAGTTTCTGACCCATCATCTGGATCGAAAATAACGATAAACAAAAAGTCGCTAATGCAAGCTTTATTTTCATGACTGTTTATCCTTTATAAGGTTTTTAGAACAACCGGATCAATAGTTTTAACACCGTCCGGGCCTTTTACTTTAATATTAAAGAACGTGACCAATTGGCGGGCACCTATACGATTTACAAGACGAGAAACGGCATCGTCATTAACTTTATTGCCCTCCACAACTACTGGCAAAAATGAACCATTAATAGTAGCGCCTATGGTAAAACTAATAACTTCATAACGTACATCATCAAAAAGGAAATCTCTAAGAACAGCACTAACTTGGGCACGTTTTAAGTCATTCGTAGAAATAGCGTCCATAGATTTTTTCCCACCAACGATAGCTACTGGAGGAGGAACAGGCATAACACGGAATGTACGTTCGCCCATCTTTCTAATCTCATTACCAATTTTAACAGTAACCTCCAATTTAATCTGATTTCTATCATTAGGAGTTATAATGTACTGTCCTTTTTCTCCCCTTGACACACGCGCATTTCCTCCAGCGAGTTTCATCTCAATAGAACTAGCAGGAACGCCGGGAACAGAGACAGAAACAGGATTATTCAAACCAGCATAAAGTACAGATACTTTATCTGGAGAAATAACAGCTAAAGGTTCCTGAACAACGAAGCTACCAGAGAAAGGACGCTCCTCTTCAATACCCTGAGGATTTTTGATAATTATCACACCAGCATACTTCTGCTCACCGTAACCCATACCACCTGTTCCGATTTTTAAATTAACCAGGCCTCTTTCGCCAGGAACGACAGTACCTGAACCACCTGTCCATTTATCAGAACCCATACGATACATGACCTTAGGTGAGCCCGTAGTGTCATAAGCAGCTACTAAAACCTCAGCTTCAAAAGATTCTCCCTTGAACACATATTGTCTCAAAGGAATAACTTTAGCAGAGATCTCAGAGAATTTGAAGTCTGTTGCACTGATATAACTATACAGGCGACTAACAACATCATACTCGGCATTACGAATCTCAGCAATAAATTTGTTCAAAAGAACCAGGTCAGCAGCAAGAATTGTACGACTAAAATAGTGTTCTTTCCAAGACTGAGCCTTACCATATTCATCAATAAACTTACCCTCAGTGCTCAGTCCAAGTTGTAGTTTAGCTTGATCTTCCGGCTTAACAAAGTTGGTCATTCGACTTCTGAAATCAGCGAATTTCGTGATCATTTCATCAGCCTTACCCTTAGTAACATCGGTACCTAGGAAGTAACGAGTAGGATCATCGAAATTATCCTTAGCAGAAATATCTTTCAGATCGGTAGTGTCAGCCTGTTGAACTGACTTTATATTACGGTCGGTTGCAGTAATAACCTCATTACGTACAACTCTGAGATAATCGACAAGCTCTTGAGAAAGTTTTTTTGCATCTTGAGCTTTCTGCCAATACTCAGTAACCTTATCGGGAGAGAGAGACTTTTGTTGATCGAACTTCGCATAAGTCTCATCGAGTTTAGTTTTAAAATTTGCATTGGTCTCCTCCATGCTTTTGTTAACAGTAACAAAAGCAGTAAGGATATCTTTGGAAACATTCAGTGCGAGCAGGGCAGTGAGGACCAGGTACATCATCCCGATCATCTTTTGCCTGGGGGTTTCTTTAAATCCAGCCATAGTCAGTTTAGGTTTTCAGTGTTAATTAACCAATTACTGACGAGCACTCATAGCTGACAGCATGTTACCATAGATAGTATTCAAGCGAGATAAGTTAGCAGTCAATTGGTCAGCTTGCTGTTGGTACTTATTCTGATGCTCAACAGAGTTCTGCATTTGAGCTAAGAATTGCTCAAGTACCTTTTGGATAGCAACCGTCTTTTCGGTCTGCATGCTAGAATTCTGAGCTTGAGATAGGATCGCTTTATTAAGAGTATCGAGATTTTTATTTAACTCTACTGTATTATTAGCTGAACCCTGCATCGATTTGAGGAAGAGATCAACAGCTTGGCTAGTCTTTTCAGAGATTTGAGCTTGAGACTCGCTATACTTAATTTGAGTTTCATAGATGCTATTGAGTTGACCAAGCTTTGTGGTCAGAGAGTTAAGCTGTTTAGCATAGCCTTCTCCTTCTGTAGCCGACTTAGCGATAGTCTGAGAAGCTTGAGCAAAGCTTTGAGCTGATTGGTTAAATTTCTCAACCATATCACCAGCTACTTTTGAAGCACTAACCAGATTCTGACGAAGAGCTACATGAGCCTCCATTTCGTGGTTCATGGTTTCAGCAACCTGAGTGTAGGTTTTATTCAGATCTCCAGTAGCTTTTGCAATGGTCTGAAGATTATTCAAATGTTGACCGGCAACAGAAGCCTCCTGATTTAATACAGTGCTTGTCTTTTGGTAAGACTCAGAAAGTTGATTAGCACTAGCCCCTGCCTTTTTAACAGACCCAATAAACTCCTCGCTGGTTGCGGCAGCAGAAGCCATTGTAGACATGTTCTGTGCTGTATCAGCAAGGTTCTTCAGGCCAGTACCAAAACGCTGCATGACTTTCTCATCAATATCAGCGCTCTTAAGCATCTCATCAAGCTTACCACTAAGGCCATTACCTCCATTGGGGCCGGGTAGAAAATCATCACCAGATTTTCCATAATTTACAGCTAGTTGTGGGTAAACCAGACTCCAGTCAGGTTCAACGTGTGGTTTCTCGAAAGCTGAGAAAAAGAAGATAACTGCTTCGGTAATAAGACCAAAGAAAAGCATTATGTCGGCTCCATTGATATGGGTGATTTTGAATAGTGCACCAACAATAACAACAGAAGCACCGATTCCATAGAGCTTTGACATAAAGTTTTTGTAGCCCTTGCTCTCAACGATCTTGGTTAATTTGCTCATCTTAACGTGTTTTTTTCCAGATTAATCCCTTGTTTGCTAAATATTTGAAATGGTTAAGGCAGCACATTGAAAAGCCAATGTGCTGTCAATGTTAAATATCTTATTTATAAACCTCCGACGATTTGCTTGGTGAATCGTTTTTATTTCTACCCAGATAGCTTTGTACACAACGAAAACCAATCCAACTCTTAGCGCTATCTTGATACTCATAAGAACGAGAAGAGACCTGAAGGAAGTAGCTAATATCTTTCCATGAACCACCTCTTACCACTTTTCTTTTAAGAACAGCTGGGTCATCTTTCTTTGCATTATAAGTGAAGCTTGGATTCAAGTCCCATACAATACTATAGGTAACTTCGTCAAAAGCACTTTCTGTCCACTCAGCAACATTACCTGCCATATCATATAGGCCGAAATCATTAGGAGGATAGTGACCAACGATAACCGTATGAATACCACCATCGGCTGAATAGTTTCCTCTATTGGTTTTAAAGTTTGCTAAGAAACAACCATTCTGGTTACGAGGATAAGGACCTCCCCATGGGTAAGGGTTTAATTCATAACCACCGCGTGCAGCCCATTCCCATTCTGTTTCAGTTGGAAGTCTAAAATCATTGATTAAAGTCTCCCCTTTCTTCGAGCTAAGGTAGCTATTCATATATTCTGTACGCCATACAGAGAAGGCGCCTGCTTGCTTCCAATCTACCCCAACTACTGGATAGTTATCATAAGCCGGGTGCCAGAAATAGGTCTTGGTCATAGGCTCATTATAGCTATAGGTGAAGTCACTTATCCAAGCTAAGGTATCAGGATAAACATTAATGACATCCTCTTTTACGAAGGCACGGCGATTACCCTCCTTTTGAATCTCTTCAGGATACTGACCATCTTTACCGGTCATCAGACCATTCTCGCCATAGCTATTTTGCCAACGGTTAGCAATCTTAGCTGCTTTTGGCATATCGATCCAATAGTATCTATAGAACAGCTTACGAGTATCTAACTGCTTTCTTCTGAAGAATCGCTCTTCTTCTGGATAATACATTGAATCAAGTGGATTAGGATTCCCCTCTTCAATGTCTCTTCCAGCCCAATCAATGTCTTCACGCCAGTTGATTTTATAATACTTTTGATTCAACCCATACTGAATGGGCTCACCATCACGGTTTGTAACAAAATGCTCAGCACGACTATCACCGCCGGCTAATTTAGATCTACCCAACATGGTGTGCGCCAGTGAGTCTCTAACCCAGTATACAAACTGGCGATACTCATTATTCGTGATTTCTGTCTCATCCATATAGAATGAGGTAACAGATACCACCTTGGGGCCAGCAACTTGGGCATAAGGTACATCTTGATCTCCGCCTCCCATCGTGAAGCTACCTAAAGGAATGAAAACCATTCCATAAGGATCAGGTTGATAGAAGTTTGGTCTGTCGGGTACTCCCGTCAGTTCCCCGTTTCCGGAGTTACTACAACTTGTTGCAATTATAGCCACAAGTACAAAAAGCAGCAATCGTTTCATATCTCAGAGTCCGGTTATTTTTTTGGGCCTGTCAGTCTTTCTCGGGTTGAATAGTTGAGAAAACGTGCAAAAATAGAAGTTTATTTTATAAAAATCTGGTGTTATGGTAACTTTTAGGTATTCGATCGAAATTTAAGTTAAAACTGTAGTTCACAAAGATCTCATGACTTCCTCCTGTTCCTACTCGACTAATATCGGAGGTAGTAAGGTCGTAAGAATATCCTACTTGAAACTGTTTATACCTTAAACCTATCAAAAATGCTATTGCATCTTGATAACGATAACTAAGGCCACCCCAGAACTTATTATCATACTTTACCAGGTAGCTGACATCAACTTGAGTCGTTACTCCATCACTTTTTACCAAAAAAGAGGGTTGAAGTGTGTAGAGTGGATAATCCGGTAGCTGATAATCATACCCGCCATTAACATAAAAATGCATCTTATTTGAGAAAACACCTTGATCGCTATAACTAGCTTTTGATCCTAATAATCTATTCAGAGCCGCTCCAACGTAGAATTTTTCAGCTTTGTAAAAAACACCAAGACCCAAATCAAATACCATGGCCTGCTCCTCTCGTAATCCTTCTAGTACAGGATCTCCACCATCTTGTGCAGGTTTTAACTTCGAAAAGTCCAAAGTCCGACTTGTTAATTCCAATTGTGGACCCACTCCAATCTGCCCGCCAAACATATCCATATGATAAGCATAAGCCAGACGTAAGGCAATGTTCTTTTCATACCCTAACTTATCATTGATTATGGTTAAGCCTGCTCCTCCATGTAAAAAATCCAGAGGCGCATCCACTGTAATGCTTTGAGAACTGGGAGCTATCTTTTCCCCGTCCATGTCTTTGAATCCTACCCATTGCTCACGCAAGTTTCCAGTAACTGATATGTTTCCTGATGCTCCGGCATACCCCGGGTTGAACGCCATCTGGTTAAACATATACTGCGTGTACTGAACCTCTTGTTGAGCCATGAGCCGACACATCAGCACCATGAACACTACAGAAAGAAGTATTTTCTTTATCAAATAAATCATTAATAACGATTTCTCAATATCCGTCTGAAATCGAGGCTAAGGTAAAGAAAAAATCAGTTTATTACGCAAGTGGTTAACTAATAAACCCAATTTCAATCTTAAAATCCTTTTTTACCTCTGTCATCTGATCACAACAAAATAAATTTTTTCAAACTTACCGTTTGTCTGCCTGTTTTGTATACATCTCCTTTCTAAACTACTATTCTTTTAAAATATTGCATATCCTGACACTATCCTCCCAATTTATCTGCACATATTTCCTTAAAACCTTCTATTTTTGCAAATTAAACCACCTACCACTCTTACATCTATCTTTTATGTCGTTTATTCCATCTGTTAAAAGGTTCTCAAAAACCTGGTTCATGGATTATTCCATGATTATTTTGGGCTCTTTCCTTTTTTCAGCAGGCTTTGTCCTTTTCATTATCCCCTATAAAATTGTTCCGGGAGGAGTGGTAGGACTGGCTATCATAGCCAAGTATTTATCTTCACAAACGGCGCTGTTTCCCAATGGTCTGCCTGTGGGTTTCATGGCACTCTGTCTTAATATCCCACTTTTTATTCTCGCTAATAAATTACTTGGCCCCCGTTTTGGTATTAAATCTCTTCTCTCTATCATATTAACCTCATTCTTTATCGATCTCCTCTCTTTTCTCATCCCATCTCCCGACATTCTTAATCTCTCCGATGAACGCCTTCTCGCTGGGCTCCTCGGTGGAGTCCTGATTGGTGTTGGATCAGGATTAATTCTTAAGGCTAGGGCATTCGGATTAGGAAGTGATATGGTGGCGATGATTATTGCAAAATATACCCGAAAGCCTCTAGGGATACTCCTAATCTACTTTGACTCCGCCGTTATTATCACAGCCTTCCTTTTCACCCTTGACTGGCAGCTTCCCTTGTATAGTTGGGCTGTCATGTTCATCTTTGGTAAGGTGACTGACTCGATTCTTCAAGGAGCTAATTACGAAAAATCAATCATGATTGTAACAGAAAATGCCTTTGAAGCCATTCGCGATAAAATCATTGTCGATCTTCAACGAGGTGGAACTATTATCCATGGGAACACTTTCGAAAAAGGTAAGAATCTTAAAATAATCTACACCGTAGCGACTCAACGTGAACTCTCAATTCTAACAGAGTTCATAAGTCAAGTTGACCCCCAAGCTTTAGTTACTGTAACCGACTCCAGTGAAATACTGGGCAAGGGATTCAAATCATTACTCACGAAAATCAGAGAATAGTCATGACCTCAGGTATAAAAGAAAAACCCTTCTCTTTACGTTGGATACAAAACTACGGGCTAATCATTATTGGGGCATTCCTAATTGCGATAGGTTATACGCTATTTATAACACCATATAAAATTGTCCCAGGCGGGGTCTACGGTATCGCCATCATTATTCACCATGTCTTTCATCTACCCGTAGGGACGGTCGCCCTGTTCTTCAATATCCCGATTACTATCATCGGAGTAAAGGTCTTAGGGCCCCGCTTTGGATCTAAAACAGTGGTGGGCTTTCTCTTCACCTCTTTCTTCCTTGACTCGAGTGCCTGGCTTCTTGGACCAGACCCGCTCAAACTTCAAAATGAGATCCTCATGTCAGTTATCTACGGCGGATTGGTCATAGGTGCCGGAGTAGGCCTTCTCTTTAGAGCACAAGCCTCCTGCGGTGGAACCGATATGGTGGGTATGATCATCTCTAAAATAACACGTAAGCCAGTCGGTCAAATGATGATATTTGTAGACTCTGCAATTGTTTTAGCCGGCTTTGCTGTCTTTAGAGACTGGCGTATTCCGCTCTTTTCATGGACGGCCATCTTTGTGCTTGGAAGAACTGTTGATGCGGTCTTACAAGGTTTCAGTTATGAAAAATGTGTCTATATCATCTCTAACGAACATGAACGCATAAAAGATATCATCTTAAATAACCTCAACCGAAGTGGTACCTACCTCAACGGAGAAGGCATGTTCAGAGGGGAACCAAGAAAAGTAATATACACCGTACTTAACCGTCGGGAACTGGCCATCCTTAAAGATCATATCCGCGAAATAGACCCTAAAGCTTTTATTACTGTTACCGATGGAATTGAGATCTTAGGAAAAGGCTTTAAATCTCTAAATGATAAAGTTGATAATTAACCTTTTCTAAACAGCCACCATTCATATATTCTCCCTCCTTAAAACATCCAATTCAAGCCAACATACAGACCTGAATAACCATCTTCCTTGTCTAGCGCTCTTGCATAATCAATAGCTAAAACGAAATTCTCATTCATCGCAACATGCAACCCTCCTCCCACTCCAGAATGCAGGAGATCTGATTCAATCACTTGATAAGGAAGATTCTTCTTCTTGATATTAAAATATCGACTGAGATCTCCTTCGCTAACCTTCTTGTAGGATACCTCTATTTGATCTGATACGGTTCCGGCATCATAAAAAGTAGATAATGCAACGTAAAAATTCTGTCCAAGCCATCGCCCTACGATGACCTTGTACCTTAACTCTACGTTAAAATAGAGCAAGCCATCACCAACGACCCGATTCCGCAAGACGCCTCTAATGGATCGATTTCCACCCAAACCATCAATATTCGTCGTCTTTACTTGAGAGTTTAAAAGATAAGACTGAAAATAAAAGGGGGTAACGCCTGTGATCGTCCCCTGATAACCCACTCGTCCCGCAAGGGTCATCCGATCTTTTACAACCGTCTTGTAACCTCTTAACACCACTGAAAGCCGTGTAAAACCAGATTCATTTCCTAAAAAGGTGGGAGCTACTGTCACGATCCCCTCAGCCCAAACGCCTCGATTAGGATTCGCCTCATTATCTCGACTATCATAGATCAGGCCCGTTCGAACATAGTTAATATTACCCCCATTAGACTCCTCCTCTCCGATCATCCCCCATTCAATATACCTCTCATAAAACGATGGAACATCTGGAATTAAATCATCATTCGCCCGGCCACTATTCAATTTCTCCAGATCAACCCCTCCAATTTTAAAATTCATATAGGCCCCACCCAATAAAAGTTGCCATTTCTTTCCAAAAATTGGTTTTTGCATGCTTAATTCCACCCGAACTAACTTGCGTTCCAGCCGATAAAACATCTGGCTTATAAAAAGCGGGGACTCTTTATCCTCATAATTGGCATCATACTTTACTTGCTTACCATTGAATCCATAGAAATCAAGTGCTTGTTGAGTCAGATAACTAAAATCAGCCGTCAAGCGAGTCTCTCCTGGGAGTAAACTCGGTGCATCAAAATTTAACTGATTAATACCCCCTCCTTTGGTTGTCCTTGACCACTCCCCATAAAGGGAATAACGATATAAAGGGTAAGTTGATCCATCGCCATAATCAAAAAGATTAGCTAAAGCACCATATTGAAAGCCGAGATCAGAATTAAACAATACAGAGGGTAAGGCTCCAAGATTAAACCCCTTTTTAACATTTTCCGAATGACTAATCAAACTATCACGTTCTGCGCCGTTCAAATCTATTACGCCAGATAGCGCAACCAGGAATACAAAATATCGAAGTAATCTCATTGGTTTCTCAGCATGTTAGACTGGTGAACTTACAAAAAATATAGTTCTTGTATATACCAAACAGCTCTCTTTTGCGTAATTAAATTGTACTTTTGCTACCGATGAGATTAACCTCAACAAATAGATAGAATGAAAAAGCTCTTTTTTGTACTCCTAGTGGTTTTGTTACCGGCCCTTTCTCAAGCACAGAAAGAGAGTCCGGCCTCCTTTAGAAACTTCTCTCTGGGTTTTGACCTTTATACTGATTTTTGGCAGAACCTACCTGAAACTATTGATCAAAAAGGACTTAACCGTAGTGTTAACGTCTATCTTTTGTACAATAATCAAATTGGACAAAGCCGTTTTAACTTTAGTTATGGTCTAAATCTTAACTCACACAACCTATATCTAAATGGGTTACCCGTCGATAATAATTGGAAAACAGAGTTTGTTAAGTTTAATGATACCCTCAGTTATTCTAAAGCTAAACTGAACTTAACCTACCTCGATGTTCCCTTAGAAATCAGCTATAGAGCTAAATCAGGATTTCAATTTTATGCTGGTGTTCGCTTAGGATTCTTACTATCAGCCCATACAAAATACAAAGGAGAAGACCCATCAGGTCTAGGCTATGATGTCGTCATCAAACGCGACGATGTTAGATACCTTAACCTTTGGAGATATGTTGCATATGCTCGTATTGGATATAAATGGATTAATTTATACGGATCTTACCAACTTAACCCCACCTTTAAAGATGGTGAAGGTCCCGATATGTTCCCAATCTCTGTCGGTATTGGCATAACCCCATACTAAACTAGAAAAAACGATCCTTAAGAAACCGCAATCAGTAAACGCTTTTCATAACTGGTTGCGGTTTTTCTTATCTCCAACAAAAACTAACTCAACCAAGCATAATAGAGTATAGAACCAGTAAACCCAACCAACCAACCAATAATTAGTTGCCACCTATTATGTGCCCCTAACTTGTGCCTCGCCCAAAAAACTAAAAAAGTTAATCCAACAACTGAAACCAAAGCAATCCAACGATCAATCCTATCTACAGCAAGAAACAGTCCTCCTAAAACTCCTATTCCGCCTCCATGAAGACTTATCTTCCAAAATAAAGTTATAGCAAGAAACACCAACATTAACGCTGAGGTAAAGGCTAAAACCGACTCAACCATGCCGGAACCAATTACAGCGCCTAAAACTAGTACAATAGAAGAAAAAAACAACGGAATTACTCTCTCTTCACGACGATCCATTCGATACGATGAAATGATCCCTCTTCTCTTTAGAACATAAAGAATCAACATCGGAATGAACAAGGAAAAAAGCACCATCTGTATCAATTCAGTAAAACTGACTGCCGCATCAGTAGAAAAACCTATTAGGTTACCCAACCATAAATAACTCAAAAGAGGCAATAAAATAGGATGAAATAGATAAGAGACGACCTCGGCCGCTTGTTGACTGTCACTGATAAAGGAATTAAATCTACTAGAGCTCACGGCGTAGGCGCGCAACCGGGATATTAAGCTGCTCACGATACTTAGCTATCGTTCTTCTTGCAACATTATATCCTTTATCCTTCAATATCCTCATCAACTCCTCATCGGTTAAAGGTGAAGATTTATCTTCTGCATCAATACAATCAGACAAGATCTTTTTTATCTCTCGGGTACTTACCTCCTCACCAGAGTCATTTTGGAGAGACTCAGAGAAGAATGTCTTAAGGAGAAATGTTCCAAATGAGGTCTGAACATACTTACTATTAGCTACTCTTGATATGGTCGAGATATCCAAACCTACCTTTTCGGCTATATCTTTAAGGATCATCGGACGAAGTTTACGCTCATCGCCTGTTGCAAAATACTCATACTGATAATCCAAGATGGCTCTCATCGTCACATAGAGTGTGTTTTGCCGTTGCCTGATAGCATCGATAAACCAACGAGCTGAATCAACCTTCTGTTTAACGAACATCAAAGCCTCCTTCTGCTGACTGTTCTTAGTACCTTTAGTTTCAGCATAAGTCTCCAGCATTTCTGTATACGATCGATTCAGTCGCAACTCAGGCATATTACGAGAGTTAAGAACCAATTCAAGTTCACCATCAGAGCTATATACATAAAAATCAGGAATGATGTATTGGTTCGATCTCTCAGTCTCAACCACAGAATCTCCAGGTTTCGGGTTTAATCTCAGAATCTCATCAATGGCGAGCTTAAGTTCATCCTCTGTGGCTCGAGTCTTCTTAATGATTTTATCAAAATGCTTTTTTGTAAATTCATTAAAATATCGATCTAAGACTAGAATAGCCAAATCGATAGCCTCTGATTGAGGCTTACGTTTTAATTGAATTAAAAGACACTCTCGCAGAGTGCGGGCACCCACACCAGGAGGATCAAATTGCTGGATGATCTTTAATATCCTCTCTAATTCCTTAGCAGTAGTTGAGATATTTTGAATAAAGGCAAGGTCATCTACCATTGCCGGGATTTCACGACTTAGATAACCAGCATCGTCCAAATTACCAATAATATGCATTCCGATCATCTTCTCATGATCATTTAGCATCCGTAATCCTAACTGTTGTGCAAGCAACTCATGAAAGGTGACCCCTGAAACAAATGGACTCTCCTTCTGGTCGTCATCTGCCGAACTATTATTCGATTGTAGACGATATTCAGGGATTTCATCATCCGGAAGATAGTCCTCAAAATCAAATTCATCTTCCGCACTTCTCAATGGCTCTTGATCGTCGTATTCAGAACCCTCAATATCTGAGTCTCCATCTTCGTAGCTATCAAAATCTTCGTTATTATCTGTATTAAACTCATCATCAAACTCACCCACCTCTTCCAATGCAGGATTCTCTTCTATTTCCTGCTTAATACGTTGCTCAAGAGACATAGAAGGAATCTGCAACAGTTTCATTAAAAGAATCTGTTGAGGCGAGAGTTTTTGTAGTAGTTTTTGCTGTAGTTTCTGACTCAGCATACAGATAAGCGGAGTTTGATTTATACTATTTGTCGTTGTAAATTAAAAGACAGGTTATAAGTTTCTAAGTACAACGAAACTAAACAAAGTTACAATTATTTTGATGCTCGTCAAGCGATATAAAGGGTATGTTGCTAAATTGGTAGCCACATACCCTTTTGTAGGTCTTTTAAAAATCAGCACTTAACGGAGTTCTGGGGAAGGGAATAACATCTCTTATGTTTGCCATTCCTGTGACAAAAAGAATAAGCCTTTCAAAGCCCAATCCAAATCCCGCATGAGGAACGCTTCCAAATCTTCTTGTGTCAAGGTACCACCATAATTCCTCTTCCGACATCTCCATCTCACGAATACGACTGAGAAGACGCTCATAGTTCTCTTCACGTTGGCTTCCACCAATGATTTCACCAATACGTGGGAAAAGAACATCCATCGCCCTAACCGTCTTACCATCCTCATTCTGCTTCATGTAGAAAGCCTTAATCTCCTTCGGATAATTAATAAGAATTACTGGTTTACCAAAATGCTGCTCAACCAAGTAACGCTCATGTTCTGATTGCAAATCAAGCCCCCAACTTACAGGAAACTCAAATTTCTTCCCCGACTTAATCAGAATATCAATGGCTTCTGTATAATCAAGACGAACGAATTCATCGGCAACCACAGCCTCTAACCTACTAAGAAGCTCCTTATCATACATCTCATTCAAGAAAGCTAAATCATCTTTGCAATAGGTAAGAGCATGTTTTATTAGACTCTTTAGGAAGTCTTCGGCCAAATCCATATCATCTTGAAGCTCATAAAAAGCCATTTCAGGTTCAATCATCCAAAACTCCGCAAGATGGCGAGGAGTATTGGAGTTCTCTGCCCTAAAAGTAGGTCCGAACGTATAAACCTGTCCCAGTCCCATTGCTCCTAATTCTGCTTCCAATTGGCCTGATACCGTCAACCTGGCTTCTCTGCCAAAAAAGTCTTTTTCAAAGTCTACCTTACCATCAGGCAATCGAGGCGGATTATGAGGATCAAGGGTAGACACCCTAAACATCTGACCAGCTCCTTCTGCATCTGAGGCAGTAATTATAGGAGCATGCATATAGAAAAAGCCTTTCTGATGAAAGTAGTGATGAATTGCATAGGCCATATGGTGCCTAATACGCAAAACAGCTCCAAAGGTATTCGTACGCGGACGAAGATGGGCAATGCTTCTTAAAAACTCCAAAGAATGACCTTTTTTCTGTAGAGGATAGCTCTCGGGATCTGCAGTTCCAAAAACCTCCAAAGAGGTTGCCTGCATCTCAACAGTCTGCCCTTTTCCAAGACTAGCAACTAACTTACCCGTTACACTTACGCCGGCTCCTGTGGTTACACCTTGCAAAACCTCTTCACTGAAATTAGCAAGATCAAATACAACTTGTAGATTATGAATTATTGAACCATCATTCAATGCCACAAAGGCCACATTCTTATTCCCCCTCTTGGTTCTAACCCATCCCATTACTGTAACTTCGCTATCAACAAAACTGCCTGACAGCGCCTCAATGATCTTGATTCTTTTCATGTGAAATTAACTTGTTTTTTAACGGTCAAATAAGATTCTCCACCTTAATAGCCTAATTTACTCGAACAAACTATCAAGGGTATTCTCTTTTTCGAAAGATAATATTGAATCGGTATGTCTTACCTTCCGAACGACAAAAATAATTAATTCTATCTTGTACTCAACTCCTTTTATGATTGATTCCTATCTCAATCCGTTTTCCATTTCAGTTTTGTTTAACATAAATGATTGATATTGCATATCTCTTCGCTTCCCCTTCGCTTCCCCTTCGCTTCTTCTCCATTCAGTGCTTGGCTTAAAGAGAACCGAAATAAAACAGATAACGAACTATTTTAAACAATCCTATCCTTGTCTTCTCCCTAAATCCTTCTCTTGAGTTAAAAGAGACGAATAGCTTACTCCTTTAGAGAATAGAATACAGGTACCTAATTCTAAATACTTTTAATCAAAAGAATGTACTTTTATATAGAGAAGCAACGGAGAGGTAAGGGAGAGGTAAGGGAGAGGTAGCTTCAAGCGATCGTAAATCAAATTGATGCGTAAAAGAACCTATTCTGTGTATAGATGTTATAGTAATTTAAACCCACTTCATTATCTAAAATATTTAAGATGGCTAAATCAATACTTATTACCCTCTTACTTTCTTATGCCTTTCTTGGCTCCATGGCTCAATCAACAACGATCTCCTACAATAAGGTTTTAGCAGACTCACTAGGAGCCGATGACTATGGGATGAAATCATTCTTTCTGGTTATTCTAAAAACTGGCTCAATCCAAATAGATGATAAAGAGAAAAAGAATGAATTATTCAGAGGTCATCTCGACAATATTAACAGATTGGCTAAAGAACATAAACTCATCGTTGCTGGTCCTCTTGCGAAAAACGCACTAAATTATCGTGGGATCTTTATTCTGGATATAAAAACAGAAAAGGAAGCTATCGAATTATTAAAGAGCGATCCAGCTATCAGTGCTGGTATCTTTGAGTATGAACTTCTCTCATGGTACGGATCAGCAGCTTTACCTCTATACTTGCCATTTCATGCCCAAATAGAGAAAGTTAAGCCATAGATTGTCTACGTTGAACTTCCGAATAGCCTCGCAATCACTTCGAAATAAACGAAACGGAAAAGGCTTTAAGCAATTACACCGGAACCTATTAGTTCATCCTCCTCATACCAGGCGGCGAACTGCCCTGAGGTGATCCCCCGTTGAGGCTCATCAAAAAGGATATAAAGTCCCTTTTCCCTAAAATAAAAAGTTGCACCTTGTAGCTCCTGCCTATAACGAATACGGACACGATAACGCCGAACCTCATCGAAGGTCGCCTTTAAATCGTCTCGAACCCAATGTAGTTCCTTCTTGTCAATGAAAAGAGCCATCCTGTTCAATCCAGGGTGATCATGACCCTGGCCTGTGTAGATGAAATTTCTTTCAATATCGGTGGCCAGAACGAAGAGAGGCTCAGCTTTGCCCCCTACATTGAGCCCTTTTCTTTGACCTATCGTATAATAGTGCGCTCCCGGATGTCGTCCAATTGTCTTACCATTCCATGGTCTATAACTAAACGGACGGGCATACCTTCTTAGTTCATCATCAAAATCAGGACTCAGAGGATCTGGGACTTTGACCACTGGATATGGATAGTCTTTACCAATCTCTATGATATCCCCCTCTTTACTCTTAAGCTTCTGTTGGAGGAATTCAGGTAAACTAACCTTTCCTACGAAGCAGATTCCTTGCGAGTCTTTCCTGTCGGCTGTAGGCAGATTAAGTTCAGAAGCAATGCGACGCACCTCTGGCTTTAATAGATGACCAACCGGAAAAAGAACCTTTGACAGTTGAGATTGACTAAGCTGACATAAGAAATAGCTCTGATCTTTATTGGGATCTACACCAGCTAACAAACGATGAACCACTCTGCCATCTTCAAGCTTTATGGTCTCCTTTCTACAATAATGCCCCGTCGCAAAATAATCAGCACCTAGCTCTTCCGCTGCCTTTATAAACGGATCAAACTTAATCTCCCTATTACAAAGCACATCAGGATTAGGTGTGCGACCATGCTCGTACTCATTAAACATATAATCAACCACCCGATGACTATAGTCCTCACTGAAATCCCTAACATGAAAAGGGATATTTAACTTACGAGCAACTAACTCGGCAATGAGACGATCGTCATGTGCCGGACAGTCGCCTTCAAGGAGCCCAACGGTATCATGCCAATTAATCATAAATATGGCAATGACATCATAGCCCTGCTCCATTAATAGATGAGCAGCCACACTTGAATCGACTCCACCCGATAAACCAACGGCAACTACAGGTCTCTTCTTTTCCATTGCGCAAAGTTACTTTATTTTCATGGCTTAATAAATCAATCATCTCTATCAACTAAATACCAGTCTTTTACTTGGTAATAATTTGGTAATATTTTCAAGAACAAAATATTTCAAAGAGCAATGAAAGGGTCTACTTTTGCAGAAAATCATCATTAAAATGAAAGACGAAAAACAACGGGTAGCCCTTATCAGCGTCTTTGCTGCCTTTCTGATTACAGGAATGAAAATCGTTGTAGGAGTTCTTACAGGTAGTCTTGGAATACTTTCAGAAGCACTTCACTCAGGGCTGGATCTCGTTGCAACAGCTGTAACCTTTTTCGCCGTTAGAATGGCTGATAAACCCGCTGACAAACACCATACCTATGGGCATGGAAAAGTGGAAAACTTAAGTGCACTATTCGAAACACTCCTTTTGATTATCACCAGTTTTTGGATTATTTACGAAGCCATTAAACGACTTATGGGTGCACCTTTTGAGATTGAGGTTACCTTTTGGAGTTTCTTCGTCATGATCGTCTCCATCCTTGTTGATTGGTTTAGAAGTCGAGCACTACTCAAAGTCGCCAAAAAACATAATAGCCAGGCTCTGGAGGCAGATGCGCTACACTTCTCCACCGATATCTGGAGTTCTGCCGTTGTTATTGTTGGCCTAATAGGTTCTATTCTAGGATATCCCGGAGCAGATGCCATTGCAGCCTTAGCAGTAGCCATGATCGTCTTATGGGTCTGCTACAGAATGGGGAAAAAATCTATAGATGTTCTTCTCGATAGAGCTCCTATAGAAGAGACTAAGACAATCACCTTAGCACTCAATAATATAGCTGGTATTTTATACTGGCATGACCTAAAGGTTCGTCAATCAGGGGCAGATGTTTTAGTTGAGGTAAATATTCATATAGATCCTAGTTATACCATTGGTCAAGCCCATCAGTTGGCACATGAAGTAGAACAAAAGATTGTACAGGCTTGCCCCAGAGCCTTTGTTCATGTGCATCAAGAACCTCATACATCTAACAGCTAAAAAGAGCGATAATCAAGACATTAGAGTAATTATCCACAAACTCTAAAAATATTCCACAAAAAAGATCCGGAAACGTTTTGCATATTAAACGTTTCTCTGTATCTTTGTGTCCTTCTTAAATACCATAAAGAATTGGACACAAACCATATCATAGAAAAGGTTAGACAGTTAAGTTTATTGACTGAATTACATACTTTAACCAATAACGAGATCTGCGAGAGGCTGGGAATTGACCTAGTTACATTTGAAGAGAATTTCCAATCAAGGGAAATACTAATTGAATACATACTTAAACGAGAAAGAGAATCTTTTGAACAAATCTTCTTGGAAAATGATTTTACGGAATCTAATGCTATAGATATTTTATTTATAGTAAGCCGTGAGATCTTTAAGCGTTACAGTATGGTCAAGCCCTTAGTCAATGAGAGCTATAGGGAGGTCTATTCCAATGTATTTCAGACACACATGGAAGATCGCATGAATTACATTTTCGAAAAGATCAAGATCAATCTCGATAAAGGTATACGACAAGGTATGTATCGTTCTGACCTTAGTATTGAGCTTGTTGCAAGATTATACATTAGTCGACTCATTGATATACATAAACCTGAGTTCTTCCCTCCTGAGCAATTCTCTTTTCAGATGCTCTTTGAGGTAATGTTTGAAAACTTTGTTAGATCAGTTGGAACACTAGATGGTATTCGATACTTCGAACTCCGTAAAGCAGAAACAACGTTTTTACTATGAGCCAGGAAAATATGTTAGATGAATTTAAGGCAGATGAGAAGTTCAGTCAGATTTTGCTTGGAAGCTGCAAGATGTTCAAATCTTTAGGTATCCGATCTTTGTCTATGGATGATATCGCTCGTAACCTCTCTATATCAAAAAAGACGCTCTACCAATATGTTAAAAGCAAAGATGAATTAGTGGAGAAAGTATTAGACTATGACTTTTCTGAGAATGTTAGAGTTTGGATACACGAATGTCCGGATAACACCACCAATGCAATAGATCAGTTGCTCAATGCCAGTAAATATATTTACGATGAGCTTAAAGATTTTAACCCGGCCATCACCTTCGATCTCCAAAAGTATCATACGGAAGTCTATCGAAACCATATGATCCGGAAACAAGATCTAATATACGAACTAATGAAAAAGAACATTGTTAAAGGTATCAGTGAAGGATTATACAGAGAAAATGTGAACAGTGAAATCGTTGCAAGACTCTATGCTAATAATCTAGAAGCACTAACGGAATCTGACTTATTTAAACGACATCACATTTCGTTAGAGATGATACTAGAAATCATGTTTGAAAACCACATTCGCGCCATTGCCACTCCAAAAGGGGTAATGTACTTAGAAGACGAGAAACTTAAGATACGAGAAACATTATAACAGGTCAATTTAAACAACAACTGTCTAATTATTAACGTATCACGTAGACAGTCATAAATGTGAATCGATAATTTAAATAGAGATTCGTGGTATGATTATGTCAAGTGATAAAAAAAACCAATTTATTAACATATGAACATCAGATTAAAGTTAATCAGTGTATTGTTAATACTGGGGATTGGTAGTTTGAGAGCTCAAGATGTATTGGAACTCACGTTATCAACAGCCATCGAGCAAGCTCTTAATAACAACACTCAGGTTAAGAATGCTGAATTAGACACCCAAATAGCAAAGAAAAAGATATGGGAGACCACAGCCATTGGGCTTCCACAACTGACTGCTAAAGGGCAATATACAAACATCTTTAAAGTTCCTGAGGCAAGCTTTGGGCCATCACTCAACCCTAATCTCCTCCCGTCAACAGGCTATATCACCAAAGACGACTTTCTTGCCGCATATGTTGATGCAGGAGCCATTGCCTTAGGTGTTAAAGAGAATACAACTGTTGATTTCACCCTATCACAACTCCTCTTTTCCGGAAGCTACATTGTAGGGCTCCAAGCATCTAAGGTCTATGCAAAACTTTCTGAACAAAATCTTCAGAAAACTAAAATAGATGTTACCGAATCTGTTACAGTTACCTATTGCATGGTCTTAGTCAGCGAAGAGAGCCGCCGAGTATTACTAGATAATCTCGCCAATGTTGAAAAGACTTTATCCGAAATTAAGGAGATGTACGGTCAGGGATTTGTCGAAAAAACCGATGTTGATCAACTTGAAATAACGGCTTCAAACCTTAAAAGTATGGTCAATCAAATTGACAGAAGCATTGAAGTAAGTTACAATCTCCTTAAAATTCAACTCGGAGTTGACGAAACCTCAAAAATCAAACTTACTAATAAACTGGAAGAGATTATTAATCAACTCGATTTAGCCTCATTAACCCAGAATCAGTTCTCTATTGAGCAAAACATCGACTATAACCTACTTTTAACCTCTGAAAAACTGGCAAAATTAGATTATAACCGGGAAAGAACTGAATTCCTTCCAACCGTTGCGGCTTACTTCAATCATACTGAAAGATTAAAAAAACCCGACTTTGATTTCCAATCTCCTAACATGCTTGGAGTCACAGTTAGCCTTCCAATCTTTAATAGTGGCGGACGACTTGCACGTGTCGCTCAAAAAAGAATGGCTTGGCAACAAGCTCAAAATAACAAAGAGTATGTGGGAAGAAATCTAGAACTGCAGGTAAGCCAACTACGCTCTGATCTGATCTCTAAATTTGATACCTATCAAAACCAACTGCAAAGCAAGAATCTTAGTAGCGACATCTATGACAGAACCCTCATCAAATACAAACAAGGAGTTGCTTCTAGTCTTGAACTTATGAATACTCAAAACCAGTATTTACAAGCAGTATCAAACTACTTCCAGTCAATATTCGACGTAATTCGTTCAAAAGCAAATCTTGAAAAATTATACAGTAAAGGAAATTAATAACAAAGCATCAATATGAGAAGATATATTATAATTAGCGTCCTTGCGCTCGCAGTTGTGGCGTGCTCTTCAGATAAAAAGGCTGAACTTCAAAGCCTGATTCAACAAAGGGATAAACTAAACGCCCAAATTGAGCAATTAGAAAAAGAGGTGGGAGGAGTTGACTCTGTCAAACAGCGTATCACTTCTGTTAAGATAACTGATATGGCCTTCACTCCATTTGTTCACTATATCGAAATACAAGGCAAAGTTGAAGGAGAGGATAATGTTGAGGTCTCTCCCCAGGCTCCTGGTTTAGTTACCAAACTCTTTGTTAAGGAGGGTGACGCTGTTCGTAAAGGTCAGGTCATGGCCGAACTCGACGTCCAAGTCATTAAACAATCCATCGAAGAGGTTAAAACACAACTCAGCCTTGCCAATACACTTTACGAAAAACAAAAGTATCTCTGGGAGAAAAACATCGGTTCTGAAGTTCAATACTTACAAGCCAAAAACGGCAAAGAATCTCTAGAGAAAAGATTGGCAACCCTAAATGAACAGATCGCCCTCTCTCGTTTTGTCTCCCCAATCAGTGGAACAGTAGAAGATGTACCTATAAAAGTTGGACAACTCGTCTCTCCCGGTGCTCCAGGAATGGCCATAAGAGTTGTTAACATGAGCAAAGTAAAAATTACTGCTGAGCTAAGTGAAGCATACGCCTCTAAAGTCAAAAAAGGAAATAGTGTTGAAGTCGCCTTCCCTGACAATGGTGAAGCCCTCTCAACAACGGTTACCTTCGCCAGCAAATTCATTGATCCGGTTAATAGAACGTTCACGGTTGAGTGCTCCTTACCCTCCTCAGGAAACAGAGAACTTAGAGCTAACATGGTGGCCTCTGTCCGAATCAATGATTACACCAACCCAAAAGCTTTTGTCGTCCCTCAAAACGTAATTCAAAAAGAGTCTAAAGGCTCTTTTGTCTGGATCGCAAAACAACAAGGTAACAACTGGACTGTTGAACGTAAATCGGTCATCGTCGGTATCGACTATAATGGAAACACCGAGATCACCTCTGGTCTATCTGAAGGCGATAAAGTTGTTACTGTTGGCTACCAGGGATTAAAAGAGGGTGATTTAATTAACTTCTAACCTATTGAACCTGCAATATGGCTGAAAAACAAAATAAAATAAAGGAATTCTTTGCCACCAGTTGGGCTATCAATAACACAACAAGTGTTTATGTGTTAGCCTTCTTCATCTCCATACTCGGGGCACTGAATTACATTTTCATCCCTAAGGAGCAATTTCCTGAAGTGGTGATCCCGTATATCATGGTTAACACGATCTATCCTGGAACGTCTCCCGAAGACATGGAAAATCTTGTTACCAGACCTATCGAGAAACAACTCAAGTCAATCTCGGATGTCAAAAACATTAAGAGCACTTCTATTCAAGACTACTCGGCGATCGTGGTTGAGTTCACTACCGATGTAGACTTGGCTGATGCAAAACAACGTGTACGTGATGCGGTGGATAAATCCAAACCAGACTTACCAAGCGATTTACCTGACCAACCCCAAATCATGGATATCGATCTCTCTGAGATCCCCATCATGTATATCAATATCTCAGGCAATTATGATCTTGACAAACTAAAAAAGTTCGCTGAATTAGCCCAAGATAAAATAGAAACTCTCAAAGAGATCACCCGAGTCGATATAGTAGGAGCTCTTGAACGAGAGGTTCAGATCGATGTAGATATGTACAAAATGCAAGCTGCTAAAGTTGCATTCAGCGATATTGAACGTGCTGTCGCCGCTGAGAATATCACCATCTCAGGAGGAAGTATTACCCAAAATGGACTTAGACGAAATGTTCGCGTAAAAGGACAGTTTGAGTCAGCCGATGAAATCAAAAACATCATCATCCACTCTTCTAGTGGTGCCATGGTTTATCTCAAAGACATTGCTGCAGTTGTTGATGGGTTTAAGGAGCAAGAGAGCTTTTCTCGCATTGGCGGAAAAAATGTCATCACCCTCAACGTCGTTAAAAAATCTGGTCAAAATCTTCTGGATGCTTCAGACCAGATCAAGCACATGATTGAGACCGAGTTTAAAGGAAAGTTATTCCCATCTGACCTTGATGTTACGCTGACAGGCGATATGTCAACTTACACCCGCAATACACTGGAAGAGCTCAATAACACGATCATTATCGGATTCATCCTTGTGACCATTGTACTAATGTTCTTCATGGGCTTTACCAATTCATTCTTTGTTGCGTTATCTGTTCCTCTCTCGATGGCTGTAGCTTATATGGTGTTGCCCTCATTAGGCTTCAGTATGAACATGATTGTAATGTTCGGGTTCATTTTCGCATTAGGAATCGTAGTTGATGATGCGATTGTAGTAATTGAAAACACACACCGAATACATCGACACGTTCCAGATATTCGAAAAGCTGCTAAAATGGCGGCAGGAGAGGTATTCTTGCCCATCTTATCAGGAACGCTCACCACTCTGGCGCCCTTCTTCCCTCTGGCATTCTGGCCTGGTACTGTGGGTGAGTTTATGTATTACATGCCGGTAACTCTAATCATAGCACTCTTTGCTTCTCTCTTTGTAGCTTATATCATCAATCCTGTCTTTGCTGTTTCTTTCATGAAGCACGAATATGAAGTCCAAGATGACTCGGTTCATAAGAACAAAGCAAAGAGATTCATGATTTGGGGTGGTATTATCCTAGCCATTGGATTAATGGGTTACCTTGCTGGCTTACATACCTTTGCTCATGTTATCTTCATTATGGTTGGCTTAGTTGCCTTCTTCCGGTTTGTTATTGCTCAGTTTATCGAAAAATTCCAGCATATAACATGGCCTTGGATCATGAAAATTTACGAACGCCAACTAAGATATCTGGTCAGTGGTGCTAGACCCTATTATATGCTTATTGGAATGATTGGTGCCTTTATTCTCACTCTATTTCTTGTAGGTGTAAAAGGACCCGATGTTCTCTTCTTCCCTAATAACAGTCCTAATAATATTTTTGTCTATATCAAGATGCCTGAAGGCACACACCAGATTGTGACAGATAGTGTAACCAGGATGGTTGAAGATAGAGTCAATGGAGTCTTAGGGAAAAATAATCCAGATGTAGAGTCCGTATTGGCTAATGTCACCGTTGGGACCGGAGATGAAGAGAGCTTTGTTCGTGCAAATGCCTTCAATAAGGGGAAAGTGAGCATTAACTTTGTTGAACACAAATACAGAAAAAGCGGAATCTCTACAGATGTATATCTCGATAGAATAAGAGAGGCAATGAAAGGCATTGCTGGCGCTGAAATCACGGTTGAGAAGAATAGAATGGGACCACCAACTGGAAAACCCATCAACATTGAAGTCTCTTCCGAAAATATGCCCGATCTTATCTCTGATGCAAACCGATTCATGGCCTACCTAGACTCACTGCAAATACCAGGTATTGAAGAACTAAAAAGTGACTTCGAAGCCATTAAACCGGAAATCATCATCAATGTTGATCGTGAGAGAGCTATGCGCGAAGGACTTAGCATCGGCCAAATTGGAATGGAGATTAGAACAGCCATCTTCGGAAAAGAGATCTCTAAATACAAAGTCGATGAAGATGAGTTCCCCATCCAATTACGCTATGATAAAGCCACCCGTGAAAACATCAACAACTTGATGAACCTCACCATAACTTATCGCGACATGAACTCTGGACTGCTAAGGAGCATCCCTCTTTCAACCGTAGCAACGGTTAAGTATGATGACTCTTACGGTGGTATTAACCGGAAAGATCTAAAACGTATGATCACCATCTCATCCAACGTCTTATCAGGTTATACCGCAAACGCAATCATTGCCAAAATCAAAGATGAATCAGCAAACTTCCAATTTACCGAAGGTGTCAATGTGGCCTTCACCGGCGAGCAAGAAGACCAAGCTGAAACATCAATGTTCCTTATGAAGGCGATGTTTATTGCTATCGCATTGATCTTCTTTATCCTCATTACTCAGTTTAACTCTATCTCAAAAACCATAATTATCCTCTCCGAGGTCATCTTTAGTATCATTGGTGTTCTTCTTGGAGTCATCATCTTCGATTTGGATATAGTTATTTTAATGACAGGATTAGGCATTGTTGCTCTTGGCGGTATCGTAGTACGAAATGGAATTCTAATAGTAGAATTTGCCGACACCATGGTGGAACGTGGTTATAAAGTAAAAGAAGCCGTTATTCAAGCTGGCATCACCAGAACCACTCCGGTTATTCTTACTGCAACAGCTACCATGCTCGGATTAGTACCGCTGGCCGTTGGAATGAATATTAACTTTATAACACTCTTTACCGATCTAAACCCTCATATCTACTTTGGTGGTGATAATGTCGCTTTCTGGGGACCTTTAGCTTGGACAATCATCTTTGGATTAAGCTTTGCAACTTTCCTTACTCTGATATTTGTACCGGCCATGTATTACATAGCCTACGCATTCAAAGTAAAACTTAAATATTGGAGAAGACACTAAATAAATGACTTGCTAATCGTTAAGCAAAGCTTGTTTAACTAGCGTTATTAATTATAAAACCTAAAGGGAGATAAGATTAGAAAATCTTATCTCCCTTTTTTAATATCTCCAAAAACTACCAATAGCGATCACTTTTGTATAGAACCATCACTCCCAACCGGCAGTCCTGGTAGCTTCTTTCGATCCAAATTATACATTCGATAAATAAAGAAATAGTATGCAACTTTACCCCCTCGTTCTATTGCAATACTATCAGGAGGTGCTATACTATCGAAACAGGCCTGATAGAGTTCATAAGGTTGATGCATATCTCTTGAAGAAGTGATATAGTAACCATCTGTACCATCTGTTGGCAAGCCACGAAGAAAATTAATCCAGAAATATTTATGTATTTTGTCTAGTGAACCAAATGCGTATAAATTCCTATTTAAGGGATGAGCGACATAATAGTCAATATTCGCAGCCGGAAACCATCTATAACTAAAGAAAGGAGCATCCACAGGCATCCTGTTAAGTAGAGTATCTTGCTTAATAATGGGGCTTATTTTTTGACTTAACTGTCGCCAACCATACATATCCAGAGAAAAATCCTGTTTTCCGACTCTTCTGGAAGAAACCCCCTCTTTATCTAGAGGGAATAACCCATAGTTTATCTGGATTATTGCTAAAGGAACAAGAATAATCATAACAGCAACGGAAGCCCAAACCAACTTTGGAATATAGTCACTCACTTTGATAGACCACCAACTAGCTGCCAAAAGAATTAAAGCATGATAACCTGGCCCACTCCAATGCGGAAGAGTTTGTCTAAAAAGACTAAAGGCCAAAAATGTAAAGATAAGCGGTAACCCAGCATATAAAAGGAACCACGTATACTTAGAATCTAACGGGGAAAGCCTCCTCCAGCCAATAGCAGCTATTACGATAGCCGCAATGTTTAATGGATTATTATATGCAACCTGGCCGAGTAATTCCCTAAAAAAGAAAAGCAAATTGATTCCTTTATCTTCTATCTCCACCCTCTCGCCATGAAAAGCAAAACTAATAAAATGGTTCTCAATATTCCAGAACAATATCGGTGAGCATATCAACACTATACTAACGATTCCAAGCCAGAATTCCTTTATTTTTAACCAATTATTGAAAAATGTCAAGATCGCTAATCCAGCAGACAAACCAATAAAGATTCCCGTATACTTTGAGAGCGTTGCCAAGCCGGTAGCTATAAAACCCAAGAAAAGATAGATAGGCTTAGCTTTCCCCTCGGTACTGTCATTAAATGCATACAAAAAAGCCAGTAAGCCTAAAAGCCAGAAAGTGTTTTGAGGCGCATCGGGCATAGCAAAGGTTCCGCTAATAATACTACCATATGGCGATGCAAAAAGCATAAAAGCTGCAATGAGTCCCGTCCTCTCATCCTTTAGAATCTTACCAGAAAGAAAGATAAGAAGGAGATTAAACGTTCCTAGCAAAACAGGGCCAAACCTCACTAACAACTCAGAAAAATAGCTCAAGTTAAAGGTTGTAAACTGAATGAGCCAGCCTATGAATGGGGGGTGGTCAAAATGGCTTAAGTCGGGATACTCAGCGTAAGTAATATAGTAAACCTCATCATTTCCCAACTCGACAGCCATAGCCGCCCAGCATCGAAAAATAAAAGAAAAACCAATCAATCCCCAAAATAGATACCCTATTCGCTTATCCTTTATCATCATAGTGTTAGACTAATATATAACCAATCAAGGCCAATACCTGATTTGCCTTACAAATATACGTTGTTAAGAGGCATCTCTTGAAGCTTAACGGAATTTAGCTCTGCTCGAGAAAATGACCACAGAGTTCTAATTAAACAGAAACCATAATCGGGATTGTACATAGTATATAAAAGAAAAAAGAGCTGCTGGTTTCACCAGCAGCTCTTGATCGTTAGAGAGGAATATTTCCATGCTTCTTAGTTGGATTGCTCTTGTGTTTATTTCTGGCCATCTCAAAGGCTTGAAATAATTTTAGTCTCGTATTTCTAGGTTGGATTATCTCATCGATATAGCCCAAGCCAGCCGCTTTATAAGGACTGGCAAATACCGCCTTGTATTCAGCGGATGCTTGTCTTCGCTCCTCGTCTGAGAGTTTATTCTTATAGAGAATATTAACAGCTCCATCAGGCCCCATGACAGCTATCTCAGCTGTTGGGTAAGCATAATTAATGTCTGCACCAATATGCTTACTTGACATTACATCGTAAGCACCACCATAGGCCTTTCGAGTGATAAGGGTGACTTTAGGAACGGTAGCTTCAGCATAGGCATAGAGCAATTTAGCACCATGTCTGATAACTCCACCAAACTCTTGTTCTGTTCCAGGCAAAAAACCAGGCACATCAACTAAAGTTAAGATTGGAATATTAAATGCATCACAGAAACGCACAAAACGTGCAGCCTTAACACTAGCGTTAATATCTAAAACCCCTGCCAAATTTTGTGGTTGGTTAGCAACAATTCCTATAGAGTAACCGCCAAGCCTTCCAAAACCAATGACAATATTCGGAGCATAGAATGGCTGGATCTCAAAGAAGTTGCTCTCATCAACCACGCTCATAATGATACTCTTCATATCATAAGGCTTATTGGAGTCATCGGGTACAACTTTACTAAGTGATTCATCCATCCTATTGATGGGATCCAAACAAGGTTTAATTGGCGCATCATCCATATTGTTAGAAGGCAAAAAACCTAATAATTCCCTGATCATTAGCATGGCTTGTTCATCATCATCTGCCATAAAGTGAGCAACGCCACTCTTGGTATTGTGAGTCATAGCACCGCCCAAATCCTCCTTGGTCACCTCTTCATGTGTCACCGTTTTTATTACATCAGGGCCTGTAACAAACATATAACTTGTATCCTTGACCATAAAAATAAAATCGGTTATTGCAGGGGAATAAACGGCTCCACCTGCACATGGACCAAGGATAGCAGATATTTGGGGAACTACCCCCGATGACATAACGTTCCTATAAAAGATATCTGCATAACCTGCCAGACTCTCAACCCCTTCTTGAATTCTAGCACCCCCTGAGTCATTTAAGCCAATAAGCGGAGCACCCATCTTTAAGGCCAGATCCATGATTTTTACAACCTTATCGGCATTTGCTCTCGACATTGACCCACCAAAAACCGAGAAATCCTGCGCAAACACATAAACCAACCGACCATCAATCTTGCCATATCCGGTCACCATCCCATCGCCTAGAATTTTCTGTTGATCCATTCCAAAATCAGTGGAACGATGAACCACAAATTTATCTAGTTCAACAAAAGTACCCGGATCAAGCAGGTCATCGATTCTCTCTCTGGCGGTCTTTCTTCCCGATTCATGTATTTTGGCAATCCGTTCTTCACCTCCGCCTAACTCGGCCATGAGGTTCATCTTTTCAAGTTCGTTAACTTTCTCTTCTATTGACATGGCTCTATTATTCAATGATTATTAGCGGTTGTTTCCCTTCAACTGTTGCCCCTTCAGAAGTAGTAACACGAATCACTTTTCCACTGATAGGGGCTTTAAATTCACTCTCCATCTTCATTGCACTGATGATGATCAAGGTTTGACCAGCTTCAACCTGATCTCCTTCTGAAACAAAAAGCTTAACTACCTTTCCAGGCATAGGTGATTCTATGACATTTGATTGATGACCTTTCAATCCTTTAGACCTACTCTGCCGATACTTCTCCTCCGCATCTATTACTTCAGCTTCATAGCTACTATGGTACGTGTTAACCGTAAATGACCTCGGATTAGAACCATTAACAAGCTCAACATTGAAAGATTGATGATTTATAATTATTGAATATACCCCTCTTTCTACTTCAATAATATCCGCTTTATACTCCTTATCATCAACCTTTATGGTATAGTCACTGCCTTTACTAGCCAATATCTCGATATTAGCTAACCTATTATTAAGTTTAACCTCCATCTATTTAGCTTTATTTAGTTTGCCTAGCAAATGGTTATCCACACTATACTTACCTGGTCCTGTAATTGTTAAAAACAAGAAAATAATCAGATAAACAAAGGCGAGCTCTTTCACTGAAAAATTATCCGCAGAATGAACAATAAAAAAGGCAACAGCCATTGTAAATGAGATAATCCCAGCCGCTAATCGCGTTAAAAAACCAGTAATAATCATCACCGAACCAACCACTTCAGCAAGTACTGTGAGAATGAAGGCTACCATAGATCCCGTTCCTAACGGATCAGGAAATGCATTTGCCATTAGGGGCCATCCAAGAATCTTTGGCCAACCATGACTAAAAAGCATCGCTGACCCAGAAATTACTCTTAGAAAAAGCAATCCTACCGATAGTGTTGTAGTGCTTGCTCCAATCCCTGAAAGAGATTTTAGCATGCTTCCTTTAATGAATGTCTTCATATAGTATTAATTAGATGATTTTCTACACAATCGAATAGATCCAGATTGAAAATAAAACCTCTAGACTTCAGATTTTAGACTCAATCAGACTCCTTATTATTTTATAATATGGTTTTATAAACGTAATAAACTTCTTCTTCGACCATATTCCTTCCATAGATTACCACGGGTACCCATAGGACGAGAAGGAGAGGCCTCCTCTTGACGGGAAAGATATGCTGCCATCACCGCCATGATTGCCACATCCTCACACAAATCATCACACACTCTCTCGTCTGTAAGAAACTTAAGGTTCTTCTCTATAAAGTGTGTATTGTACTTTCCTTGTCGGAAATCTGCCGATTCCATGATTCTCTCAAGAAAACGGATAGAGGTTTTAACTCCAGTGATCTTATAGGCATATAATGCCCTACGCATTCTTGCAATTGCCTCTTCACGAGTTGAAGCCCATACAATCAACTTAGAGATCATTGGATCATAATAAATGGGTATTTCATAGCCCTCATACACATAACCATCATGCCTAACCCCAAGCCCTAAAGGCTCGGTGATGTGTCTGATCACACCCGGACTAGGCATAAAGTTATTATCAGGATCTTCAGCATAAATTCTACACTCAATAGCATGACCAAACTGACGCAACTCTTCCTGTTTAAGCTTTAAAACCTCACCATTAGCGATGCGTATCTGCTGTTTTACGAGGTCAACACCTACCACTCTTTCAGTAATTGGGTGCTCTACCTGAAGTCTGGTATTCATCTCCAAGAAGTAGTAATTGAGGTCATCATCAACAATAAACTCAATAGTTCCGGCTCCATAATAATTAACTGATTGAGCAGCCATGACCGCTTTTTGCCCCATCTCTTCTCTTTTATCAGGTGTCATTATAGGAGAAGGAGTCTCTTCGACCACTTTTTGGTGTCTGCGCTGAACCGAACACTCTCGTTCAAATAGATGAATAGTATTCCCGTGTTGATCTGCTAATATCTGAAATTCGATATGATGAGGTGAGCTTATATACTTCTCAATAAAAACTCTATCATCACCAAAAGCACTCATCGCCTCAGATTTAGCTGCACGAAGTGATGGTTTGATTTCAGCCTCTTCTTTTACAAGACGCATTCCCTTACCTCCACCTCCAGCCGATGCCTTGATCATAACAGGTAAACCTATCCGCTCAATCCACTCTATCGCCTCCTGCTCTGTTGCAACAGGCCCTGGCGTTCCGGGAACAACAGGAACACCAAAAGCCTCAACAGCCTTCCTAGCAGATATTTTGTCACCCATGATCTCGATTGCTTCAATAGAAGGCCCTATAAACACAATCCCTTCCTCATGACAGCGCTTAGCAAAATGTGCATTCTCGCTCAAGAACCCATATCCCGGATGTATAGCATCAGAACCACTCTGCTTTGCAGCCAAAATAATCTTTTCAATGGAAAGGTAACTCTCAGAAGAAGGAGACGCCCCAATATGGTAGGCTTCATCAGCATAACGAACATGTAATGATGTCCTATCAGCATCAGAGAATACAGCTACTGTCCTGATGCCCATCTCTCTGCACGACCTCATTATCCTTACAGCAATCTCGCCCCTATTGGCGACCAGTACTTTTTCTATCATAAGTTTGATTAGGGTTAATCTGGTTTAATTCGCAGAAAACTCTAATTAAACAATTGCTATCTCAATTTGTTTTATAGTTTTGTATTCAGATCCTATTTTACAAACTATTATGGAAAGAAAAGCCAAAGGTGGCGATTATAATTTACTGGCAAAAATCCTGGTCGTAATCTTTATTGCCGAGCAAATTATCTTTATGTTCTATGTTTTCTACCAGAAAGGAACTGCCATGATAGATTTTATTTCCGATCAAATCGGCGCCATCTTCGCAGGCTAGAACCCTCTCCTCCAAAGCCTCTAAGTCTCATAGGCCCCTAGTCCTCTGGTCTCATAGTCCCCAAGTCTCATAGTCCCCAAGTCTCATAGTCCCCAAGTCTCATAGTCCCCAAATCCCCTAAGGCTCAGAGCTAAAAGTTGCTTGTAACCGCCCTTTAAGCAAGACCGGGATAATCAGTCCTTCAGGGATCAGATAGACCTCCCCAATCAGAATATCTTTTAGATTCCCTTTTAGAGTAATATCATCCGTAAGTTTTTGTCCGGTGAGATAGGTATTCACCTCCGACTTGACCAAGCTGATATGATCCTTTAGAGGGAAGGTGAGGTAATGGTTAATTTTGCGGGTAATTGCCCCTTCGAGAAGCCAGTTGGCACTTCTATGTAGGATATTTCTAGTTGAGAGGTCATAGTCAAACTCTTTAATATTGATACTTTGGGTAGCAGAATCAAAGACAGGAATACCTCTAAAATACAGAGTTCCCCTAATAGAACCACTTACCATAGTCTGAACAATTAGACGATCATTACTAGCATAAATATTGACTGAATCTATTTTAATGAAACGAGATCCAGCTTCAAAAGATTTGCCTTGAATATATTGACGTGCCTGTTTATTAAGCCAAGCATAAGTCATACGAGTATGAACAGCTATTTCAAAATCGTCATTCTTATCGGGATTAAGGGAGAGATTAGGTAAAGGCACTTCTGCTAATACAGGAGGGCGCCAGGTATAGCACTCAGACTGGGCCTTTAAATTAAGTTTATGAATGATCTTGCCTTTAGAAGCTTGAAGAGGAGAAGATGAGACAGAAATAGGTCGTATTGAAATCCAGAGATCATATTCAGGAGAGATCAGTTGCGGTTTTTGGATATTAGACCAAGCTTCATAGGCATATTTTTTCAGATTAAATTGATCATGAATAGTTTGGTCAATGGCAGCTGATAGCATTTCGGTATTCGACTTTAGGAGATAATCAGCCATGAACCCTATTGGAATCTCGACAGGCCCAGCTTTCATAACCGGTTTTTGCAACCAGATATATCCATTACTTTTTGTTTTCGTTTTTAAACTCCAGTCAGATTGAAGATCCATACGAGTTTTAAACTTAAGCACAATCTCACCGCTAAACTCCTTACTATCTGTAACAGAAAAACCTAAAGCACCGACAGAATAGTAAGCCTTAATCCAGAGTTTCAGAGGCACCTCCCATGTTAACTCGTTACCTTCAAGGCCCAATTCAATACGATCAGACTTCCAGGCTTTAACTAAAAGATTATCATTATTGTTATTATTCCTATCATTATCCTCATAAATTAAGCCATTCACCTTTTTATTAATGAACGTCTCTATTTGGGAGATATCAGAAGAGAGGGTAAGATTGAGATTAGATGGTTTGGCTTTAACAGCATACTCCTCATAAGAGTGAATAGGTTGAGGTGGCTGTATCGTTTTACAAGAAGATAAAACAACAGTCAGTAAGAAAAACAGGTATAATACTCTTCTCATTTGGTATTAATTTGTTTTATGACGGTCAAATGAAATGGATAGGTTATGCACAAAAACCTTACCGACTAAGGAAAGAAGAGAAAAAACAACTAATAATTCTTACCTGCGTAGTATTTTTCGGCTGCCCATAAGGCCCCACCAATGATACCCGCTTGGTTTTGAAGTTTTGCAGGAACAACTTCTGCCTTAACTGTCAGTTGTTTTCTAAAATTATCAATCTTTTTACTCACCCCACCACCAATTATAAAAAGGCAAGGAGTAAATAAAAACTCCAGATAGAGTAGATACTCATTAAAACGAGCACCCCATTCTGGCCAAGATAGATTCTCAATTGTTCTGGCAGCATCTGAAGCATAGGCTTCGGCTTTATTCCCCATCATTCTTAGGTGGCCAAGTTCGGTATTTGGGACCAGTTTTCCATCTATAAACAGAGCAGAACCAAGACCAGTTCCAACGGTGATGAGCATAACCACACCCTGCTGATTATTTGCTGCTCCAAAACGTTGTTCTGCAATACCGGCTGCATCAGCATCATTTACGATATAACATCTCTCGCCACAGATATTGGTAAAAAGAGAATCAGCCTGAGTATTGATCCATGATTTATCAATATTTGAAGCCGAGTTTACCAACCCATTTATAACACGAGCGGGAAACCCGATACCGAGAGGGCCATGGTAACTAAGTTTCTCAACTAACTCTTTAACTGTATAACCGATCTTATCGGGTGTTGCCGGCTGAGGAGTGGCAATCCTTATCCGATCACTAACGAGTACCCCGCTAGTGGTATCTACTAAAGCCCCCTTTATTCCACTCCCTCCTATATCAATACCAAGAAGCGTTGTTGGTTTAGTTAGATCTTGGCTCTTCTTTATCTTCTCTTTTTCCTTCATAAAACATTTTTTCTTTTAGAATGGTCGTATTGAATGTACCAGATAGAAACAAAAATCCTTTTTGTGTTTGATAGAGCTAAAACCTTAGATATCTCATACAATTAGACCTATTGTTCGATTTTGAGAAACTTACGTGAGAGCTGAACACCCTCTTCATTTTGGATAATTAACAAATATAATCCTGCTGGTAAACTATGTAAATCTAATAATACTTCTTTCTCACGGGTAATCGTTGACAAACCAGTAAAAAGGCCAGCCGAGTTAAAGACTTTAAGAGTCAATAAACCAGAAGAAGCAGGTAGAAAAACATTAGCAGCCTCATTAACCGGATTGGGGAGAATTAAAAAGTCGTCCTCATTCATTGGATTCTCGATACCGATCACAGGTGGTTGATATAGCTTCACTACTACATTGCCGGCGGCAGGGTATTGAATATCAATAACAGCTAACTCAGTAGTCGACAACAATCCTGGCTTATCTGCAAGTAACTTATATCGCCCCAAAGGAAGACCATAAAAGTAAAAGTGCCCTGTGATATCACTTTTAGTACTTGTAATAGGAGTAAGATTCTCTTCACACAACAAGACCTCTACATCACCTATCGTTTTCCCTGTAGTCGCAGAAGGTGCTTCCACCTGTAAAGTGATTCCATCAATGGTTCCAGGTCCCGTTAAGACACTTCCTTTCTTAACAAGAAAAAGATCTGCATCATAGATATTATCCACCAGTTGGAACTTCTTTGAATTCGACCAGGTAAGATCTGATTCAGCCCAAGTTGCAAAGAACTGTAGAGCTTGATGACTAGTTGAAGTAAGCTCCCCTTTAATTAAGTAAGTTCCCGCCAGAAGTTCACGAAACCAATAGTAACCAAGATGAGAAAAATAACCCGTATCAACAGGTTGAATATTAGTTACCGAGAACTGGCGATAAAGAATAACTTTTGCCGTATCTCCTTCCGGATAGGGATTATTAATAGGTAAGTTGCTATCATAAATAGACCCTCCCATATCGTGATAATCCCTCATCTCAATCTCCTTACAAACCCGATCCTTTAAAGTATAACGAGGAGGAATGCTATCTATAGCCTCAAGACAAACTAAATAATTCTGCTTATTAATAAATTGATGAATAGGATTCTTAATAGTAGAAGTCAACCCATCCCCAAAGTTCCATTTCCACGATGAGATATTTGTCCCTCTAGATAGATCATTGAAGCGATAAAGTCGCGGAGAAGCTGTCAAAGTATCAAGGTAATATGAAAAATCAGCTATCGGTAATTTAGGAAAAGACAGCTTTAAATCAATAA